>Ga0194125_10004950_pt1 | contig 20528 bp, 17 predicted proteins | sample TA2KigC250mmetaG_FD_148626 | JGI IMG/M metagenome (GOLD analysis project Ga0194125, IMG submission 148626) | Freshwater microbial communities from Lake Tanganyika, Tanzania - TA2015034 Kigoma Deep Cast 250m | ecosystem: Environmental > Aquatic > Freshwater > Lake | place: Tanzania: Lake...
CTCTTCGAAGCTCAATTCGCCGTTCTTGTTCAACTCGCGCAGGTTGCTGAGAATACTGTCCTGAGCGAGACGCACATCGTCTTTCTTGGGCGCGGCCATCAAGGACGTCTCCTCCTCCACCATCCCTGCGGCGCGTTCCGAGATATTCGCCTTGATCTTCCGCATGATTTCCTCGGGGGCCTCGTGCAGGGCCAGGGCCAACTGCCGTTCGTCGAGGCCGCGCAGCGCCTGCTGCAACGAGCGGCCGTTCACCAGGGGAAGATCCTCCCAGACGATCATGAGGCTCGCGATCTTGTCGCCGGTTTCCTGGTCCTTCTGGCGAACCGCCTCGAGCACCCCGTCGCGGACCTCTTTGTCGAGGTTGCGCACCAGCACGGCGACTTGCCGCAGGGACTGTTCAGGACGGATCGAAACAGCAGTGCCGGCCTGGGAGCCGGCCGCCGCGTTCTCGATCTTCGCCTGGACCAGTTGGGCAATCCTGATTTTGGCTTCCGGCGCCGTGCTGGCGATGCTGGTCATGCGGCTGATCGCGCTGACCCGCACCCCTTCGCTCAACAGAGCGAGCAGCTCCGAGCCTTTCTTGGGCGGCAGCTCCGACAGCACGACCGCCACGGCCTGCGGGTGCTCGGTCTCCAGGGCCGCCGCCAGGGTCTGCACCTGGGCCGACCGGAGGGACAGGAACGGGTCGCGCTTCTGCAGCAGGTCCTGGATTCCCTGCTGGATGCGCTGGGCCTGCTCCTGGCCGACGGAGTTGCGGAGCATGTCCCGCAGGAAATTCTTGAAGTGAAATCCGGATTCCTGCCGCAGCGAATGGCAGAACTGGCGGGCGACGTCGGTCATTTGCCGGGTATCGCGCAAGCCGGTGGCGTCCAAGTAGCTCAGCTCGACCGCCAGGTCCTGCACGGTGGCGGCATCGACGCCCTTGAGCAACTCCGCGGCGGTGGTCGCATCCAGGGTGGTCAGAAGAATGGCGGCCTTCTGTTTGCCTGTCAGGGGCACGGGAATGCTACTCCTTCTCTTGAATCCAACTCAGGAACATCTGCCGGACCTGGTCCGGGTTCTGCCGCAACGCCTGGGCGATCTGTCGGCGCACGAGAACCGGCTCGGCGATCGACTCTCCGGCGGACAGCAAACCGCCGGGACCGGCGCCCGGAGGCAGCTCCCCCGCCGGGGCCCTGGGCCGGGCCCGGTGGAACGTCCGCAGAACGATCAACGCGCAGACGGCCATGATGCCCAGGGACAGGTGACGGGCCAGGGCAAGATAGCGGGACCAGTCGGCCGGCTCCTGCTCCAGGCCGGGCTCGGCGGCCCGATGGAACCGGGCGTTGACCACCTTGAGAGAGTCGTCTTCCCTCAGACCCAGCGCCATGCGGATGATCTGCTCGACCTCGGCGACCTGCATGATCAGCGCCGGGGAGCCGCCCGGGGCGGGGGCGTTGGCATCCGCGGTCAGATCCACGAATGCCGCGACCGACAGCGACTTGATCGCGCCCGGCAGAACCGTTTGTTGTCGGACCGTCTTGCCGACCTGATACTCGGTCACCGTGGTTTCGTCCCGTTTGGTGACGCCGGTGGGCGTCTTCTGACCCGATCCGCCGGCGTCGGTCTGCGAATTGCTGGTGATTTCCTCTTTGGTGGCGACTTTGGCCGTCGGGTCATAGGTCTCGGTGATCGTGTTGACACTGTTCATGTCGACCACGGCACTGACGCGGACGGTGGCCCGGCCCGGTCCCAGGACCGTGCTGAGCATGTCCTCGGCCTTGCGGGCCAGGTTCTGCTCGACGCGCTCGCGGTAGTCGTGGACGGTGCCCGCCCCGGTGGCGAGCGCCGGATCGCTGCTGCCCGACAGCAGACGCCCCTCACTGTCGATGACCGTGACATTCTCGGACTTGAGCCCTTTGACACTGCGGGAAACGAAGTGAACGATTGCGGCGATGTTGGTGGGGGCGAGCCGATAGCCGGGTTTCAAACGGAGGATGACGGACGCGGTCGGTTGCTCCTCCGGGGAGGCAAACAGCTTCTGCTCGGGGTGGACGATATGCACCCGCGCGTGAGCGACCCCGTCGATCGTCTGCAGGCTCTTGGCCAATTCGTCCTCGAGGGCACGCTTGAGATTGACATTCTGGACGAACGGGCTGACGCCGATCTTCTCGGCGTCGAACAGTTTGTACCCGTTCTGCTCGCCCGCCGGCAGTCCGTCTTTCGCCAGATCCAGGCGAAGCTGATAGACCCGTTCCTTGGGGACGTACACCGTGGTGCCGCCGTCACGCAGCTCATAGGCGATGCCTTTCTGGCTGACTTTTTCCGTGATCTTGGCGGCCTCGGCCGGCGGCAGGTCCTGGTACAGCATCCGCATGTCCGGCGCGCTGGCCCAATGGATCAGCAGGGCGCCGACGAGCGCCGCCGTCACCAGGACGCCGACCAGCAGAGCCCGCTGGACCGGACTGACCTTCTGCCAGATCAGGACTATCTTACGAAGAAACTCCATCGAACTTCTCAAGGGGCAAGTGTGATGTTGGAAGTTCGATGTTGGAAGTTCGATGTTTGAAGTAAGAGCAGGAGTTGCGACTTCCCACTTGAAACTTCAAACTTCAAGCTTCCGACTTCCCACTTCCAACTTCCCACTTCCAACATCCCACTTCAAACTTCAAACATCTCTACAGGGGCATGTTCATCGTTTGCTTGTACGCTTCGATCAGCTTGTTTCGGACACCCACCAGGACCTTGAAGCTGACATCGGCCTTTGCCACGGCGGAAACGACGGCGGTGATGTCGTTGTTCTTGCCGGTCAGAAGATCCTGGATCGACGCGTCCGAGGCCTGCTGCAGGTCATCGACTTTGGACACGTACTTGCCGGCCGCCTCGATCGCGCTGAGGAAGTCCGGCTTGGCCGTACCGGTGCCGGATGCCGGCGCCGTGGGCGACGCAACATGGGGCAGGGCCCCGGGGCCCCCGAAGGCGGCCGGTGCCTGGGCTCCCCAACGGAGATTGGGATCGAAGTTGACCATGTGCAATTCCTCGCAAAGGGAAGTTCTCTCTTTACCGCAGCAGCTCCAGCGTGGTCTCGACCATCTTCTGATACCGTTTCAGGATGGCCGCATTGGCCTGGTAGGAGCGGCTGGCCGTGGACAGGTTCATCATTTCCACCGGCACGTGCACATTGGGCAGAATGATATGCCCGGAGGCGTCGGCCTTGGGGTTGCCGGGGTCGTAAATCCGCTGGAGGGCGCTCTGGTCCGGAACGATCTGATCGATGCAGACGGGGCTGACGCCTTCCTGCTCCGTGCGGAAGATGACCTCCAAACGGCGATACGGCTGGCCCTGGCCGGCATCGGCCGTGCGGGAGTTGGCGATGTTGGAGGAGATCACCTCCATATGCCGGCCCTGCGCCCGCATGCCGGAGACGGCGATGTCCACGGGACCGAAGGCGTTGTGAACGGTCATGTGTCCTACTCCCGGATGGTGATGGCGGTTTCAATCTGGGCAAACTTCTTCCGTAGCAGCCGGACGAAGGCCGCCTGGCGAAACGAGTTCTTCAGCATCTCACCGATCTCCATTTCCATATTCACGTCGTTGCCGTTGGACTTGAGCGGCGTACCGGCGGGCTGGAAGATCTCCGGCTCCACCTGCGTCGCCCCGGCGGCCTGCCCGGAATGCAGCGCCTTGGCCAGCAGTTCCTCGAAGCGGACATCCAAGCGGCGATACCCCGGCGTCTCGAGGTTGGCGATATTGCTGGCGATCGTCCTCTGACGCGTCTCTTCCGCCCTGATCCCTGCCTCGAGCAAACCGACGATATCGACCGGTTGCGGCATACCGAATCCTTTCCAAGTCCACACGGACAGTCTGTGCCACCCCCAAAGCAGCAACAGACGTGCCAACGGAAGAAAATTCCAAATCCCAAGCACCAAATCCCAGACAAGTCCAAAATCCAAAAATCCAATGACCAAAACCACCGACGGGGCTCCGCCCGTTTTGAATTTCGAATTTTCTTCCCTTTTGAATTTGTTTGGGATTTGGGATTTGGTGCTTCCGCCCCCGGGGCGGCCTTGGGATTCGGAATTTGGTGCCTGGAATTTCCGCGCCACGCGGCTTTGGTGCTTCCGCCCCCGGGCGGTGTCAGCTTTCTATACAACTGGTTGGTAATTTGACAGGACGAGAAGTCACGACGGGGGGCGCTGCAGGCGGAGGTTTCTTCCCCGCCCCGGGAACATTCCTCCGCAATTTGGGCCGGCCTGAATCCGTGTTCGGTTGTGGCCGCACCGTAAGTGCTTACAAAATCGCGACTTAAGCGTGCACAGGGGCCGGCCGCGCCTCTGGCACATGGATTGCTGCGGGTATCGCATGGATATGGAAGGTTGCAGTGGTGGAATGAAAGCCTTGGCGAATTCGTGTGCCCTGTTGCCGTCCGAGGGCGGCGTATCCGCAAAAGGGAGCACGCGTCCCAACGCGGCAAGAGGGCAACACCGGTTCGCCGATATCCCGGTTCTGGCCGGAGCGAAGGAGCCGGCAAAATCCGGTAAGAAAACGGAAGGGAACCCCGCCCTAGTTTCCCCCGGGGATCGACCGGGGCAGGCGGTGGCTCCGGACGCCCCCGGCCCGTCTTCGCCCGTGCGACCGCGGGGGGGAAATAGGGCGGGGTCACCTTCTTGTCTTTGTGAGCCGGTCGTCTGGGACGCTCCCAAAGGCAAGCCGTCGCCCGTTGCCCGTCGCCCGGCTCCCGTGGCCCGAGCGCCGAGCGCCGAGCGCCGAGTCACGAGCGACGAGTCACGAGTCACGGGCCACGTGCCTTGTGCCGTATCGGGGGAAGGGGCGACCCCCGAGAGAGCGCCTGCCGAGGGTATTCCAGACACTGCCATCAGCGGTTGGACCGAAGACAGAGGACTGAGGACAGAGAACGGAGGACATCTGTCATCCGTCCTCCGAGCGCCGAGCCCCGACGCGCAGCCCGGCCGCGCAGCGGCCCTCCGGGCTTGGGGCGGGGAGTCACGAGCGACGAGCCGTGCCCCATCGGCCGTGACCCGCGACCCGGGACACGAGGCACGCGCCACCGGCCACGAAGCACCAGTCACGAGCCACGAGTCACGGGTCACGGATTCTGAGCCACGGGGCCATGATGTTTTCAACGCACCCGTTGCGGCACAACCGGGTCCGAATACCGGCTTGCCTGTCATACCGCAGAGGTCCAGCCAAGTGTCTGCTGAGACGCTATCCGTGCCCCAAAGGCTGAGCCAGGCGTCTGGTGAGACACTATCCCTGCCCATGCCCCAGGCTCCGCCGGTGGAAGCACCGGAACGGGCCGGGGACGAGCGGGGGCCGTCGTCCGTCGCCCATGACCGGTCGCCCGTCGCCCGTGACTCGGGACACGCGGCACGTGCCACGGGCCATGAAGCACGAGTCACGGGTCACGAATCACGGGTCACGACTCACGAGTCACGAGTCGCGGATTCCGAGCCGCGCGGCATGGATCGCGGAGTGCAGGCGGTGCCGGTTTCTTCGCTCGACCCGTCGGCGGGGTCCGCTTCGCGTCTGCCCGTGCCGACTCCAACGCGCGATATGACTGATGCCGGGACGGCCGACAGTCCCCTCCGGAGCGTGCGCGAGCAGTTGCTGGATTCCCTGCAAGCGCCGGCGGTACAGGGGGACAAGCAAATCGTCATTCGGCTGCAGCCGCCGGAGATGGGGACCGTCATTGTGCGATTCCGGGAACAGGGCGGGCACCTCGACGGCACGGTCGAAGTCGGCCCCAGCCACACGCGCCGCGAGATTGAGCAGGCCCTGCCGGAGGTGATTCGCCATCTGCAGGAGGCCGGGATTCCCCTGCGTCGGCTCGAGGTGACGACCCACGATTCGCCCGAGCCGGGCTTCGGCCGGGGATCGTCGCAACCGGAGACCTGGTCCGGGCCGCAGGACGAAGGGCAGAGGGCCCCGGACCAAGGGCAGAACACCGAACACAGAGGACAGAGGACCCAGGACCGCCGTCCTCCGTCCTCCGAGCTGCGCGGTGCGGACCCCGATCCCCAAAGCTACACCGCGCAGGGTCGGATCGACGTGCTGTTGTAGACAGCGGGGCGGGCCTTCATGAGATGGCCGCAACCGCGCGAAACGGTTCGGCACGCAGGGACGCGGGATTGGCTTTACGCGTGTACCATTTGCGCCGCGCGATCTCGATGGAGCGCAGAAACGAGTGTCGGAATCGGACGAGGGAGAACCGCTCGATCACCGTTTGCCGTGCCTGTTGCCCCATCATTTCCGCCAACTCCCGGTCTTCCAGGAGAATCTGGGCATAGTGGCGCAGCTCGCGGGGCTCATCGCTCAGAAAGCCGGTGAGCCCGTGGCGGATCGGCGACGTCGGGTGGCGATTGCCCAGCACCGGCAGGCCGGCGGCCATCGCCTCGGCCATGGCCATGTTGTACCCGCCCTCGAACCGCGGATCGGCCAGGTGGACGTAGAAGCGGTGGGATTGGAGGATGGTCTTGAGGTGATCCCAGTTGCGGGCGGCCTCCACCCCGGGACGATCCGGATTGTGGCCGACCAGGGTCACCGGGACGCCGGCAAAGGCCTGCTCATGGAGATCCCACAGCAGAATCCGGCGGCGGCTGCTGATGAAGTTGCAGATGCGCAGGCCCCGCGCCTGTTCCCCGGAATACGACGGATAGTCTTTGACATCGATCCCGAACGGGACGATGTCCTCGGTGAACCCCCACGATTCGCCCTTGAGCATGGAGGTCGCGACCACGTGTCCGCCCACGAGGTCCAGGTAGGTGTGGAGCAGGTCCCGCATCCTCCGGGGATCGACGTGGGAGCGCTCCTCGTGCAGCCGGCCCTCGAGGGTGTGATGCAGTACGAGGAGCCGGGGCTCCGGGCGGGACCGGGCCTCGAGCAGGTCCGTCGTGTTGTGGGCAATGATGCAATGATAGGAGGTAGGGGATTCCAGGGCCTGCGCCAGAGTCACCAGGCGCGCCCGCTCCGGCAGAGGGCGCATGCGCTCGTCCCACCCCGGGTTGTACTTGCCCCGCAGGTTCACGATGATGTCAAGCCTATGGCCGAGGACCCCGAGCTGGTGAATCCACGGCTCGTGACAGTTGAACACGAGTAGAGTCCTCTCGGCGGCCATAACGGGCTGTATCGGCCATTTCCCCGGGGACCATGAGCGTTTACGGGCAGGGTGCATGCCATCATTCGAAATTCCAAAGCCCAAGCGCCGCCCCGGGGGCGGAAGCACCAAATCCGAGGCAAATTCCAAATTCCAAGCACCAAATCTCAAACAAATCCAAAACGGAAGAAAACCTCAAATTCAAAACGGCTCCGCCATGCGGCGCCAGTTCTGCCTGCCGCCAGGCAGACCTTTTGAGCCTTGGGGTTTTGGATTTTGGGTTTGTTTGCGATTTGGAATTTGGAATTTGGTGCTTCCGCCCCCGGGGCTTCCGTCGTACCAGTACTGGCAGAGGGCACATTAGAGGGCCCTTCCCCGTTACGGCTATTTAGTATCCGCAAACCCCTTAAGTTCCCCATCTTTCCTGCGATAATCAACGTAGAAGGCCGGGAGCCTCGGTGGGTCCCGGCTCGGGCGTGATTTTGTAAGGGGCCGTATTGGGGTCTTTTTTAAGGAGTTGCACACATGTTAGCGATCAAGAACAACATCATGGCCGCCAACGCGGCGCGCTACCTCGGGCGAAGCTACGATGCGCTGGCCACCTCGGTGGAGCGGCTGTCGTCCGGTTTGCGCATCAACAGCGCCAAGGACGACGCGGCGGGCATGGCCGTGCGCGAATTGATGCGCGCGGACATCGCGGTCATCGAGCAGGGCATGCGCAACACGCAGGACGGCGTCAGCATGCTCCAGACGATGGAAGGCGCCATGGCGACCATCGACAATGCCCTGGTCCGCATGAAGCAGTTGGCCGAGCAGGCCTCCACGGGCTCGTATTCCTCGGCCCAGCGGATCATCATGAACAACGAGTTCGCGGAAATGGCCGCCGAGATCGAGCGCATCGCCAAGTCGACCCAGTTCAACGAGCTCAAGATGCTCGACAACACCACCCAGCGGTCGATTCGGTTCGGCACCGCCACCGACGATGTGATTACCGTCGACAGCGCCGACATGACCAAGGCCGGCCTGGGCATCACGACCGGCACCGCCGGATACGAGCTTGTCTCCGATACCGGCGCGGCCACGGCCGATGCGGACTGGGTGACGGTGGGTGTTGAAGGCCAGTCTGTGGTCACGATCCAATTTGCCACCGGCGCTGTGACCGAGGATGCGATCGCGATCACGTTGACCTTTGCCCACGGCGCCTACTCCCTGCAGGAGGTCGCCGACCTCATCAACGCAGAGACCCAGAACCTCGGCAATGATGCCAATGGCGTATCCAAGAACTACCAGATGGCGAGCGTGGAACTGGGGGATGGCACCAACGGGCGCTTGACCAACCAGTATTACCTGACGCTCAAGTCGCGCTTGACCACCGCCGATGGTGTCACAATGACGTCCGATTTGAGCACGGATGACGCCACATTGAGCGGCGGCTGGGTTGATGCTGCAACGGTCGCCCACGCCGCGATCAGCTTGGTGGAGGCTATCGACCAGGGCGCGGTCAATGGTATGATGGGCCAACAGGGGGGCACGGGCATCAACCTCCTGACCCAGGATGCCGCGGTAAGTGCCCTCAGTAGCGTGGGCACGGCCATCGGGCTCAAGGACACGGCCCGCGCGGCGTTGGGGTACAAGATCAACCGTCTGGAGAGCACGGGCGAGGTGCTGGCCATTCAGATGGAGAACCTGATGGCGGCCGAGTCGCGGATTTCGGATGTCGACGTGGCCACGGAAATGGCGGTCCTGACCCGCAACCAGGTGCTGGCACAGGCCGGTACGGCGATGCTGGCGCAGGCCAACTCGATTCCGCAGATGGCGTTGGCGCTCCTGCGATAATCGCGGCGCCACGGTGATGTTTGCGATTCTCCGGGGAGATGACCGGAGCGACCCGCGTCGGTCATCTCCCCTTCTCTGGAAGAATGGAAAGTCCAGATCAGGGATGGTCCGAGCGCAGCGGAGGACGCCGCTGGCGCACCCCTCATCCCACGGCTGCCGCATTCCCTCCTTCCGCCACCCTCTTCTGTAATGGGGCCCTATCATGAACGGAATCGACGCCTACCAGGGGACGGCCATCAGCACCCAGAGCCGCGGACGTTTGATCGTGCTGCTGTATGACGGGGCGATCAAGTTCCTGAAACTGGCTATCAAGGAAATGGAAGCGGGCAACGATGCGGCCAAAGGGCAATACCTCAGCCGGGCCCAGGACATTGTCCAGGAGCTGGACGCCGTTCTGGACATGGACGGCGGCGGCGAGGTCGCCCAGAACCTGCGCAAGCTGTACCTCTTCATGAACCGGCGTCTCTGGCAGGCCAACGCCAAGCGCGATCCCCAGATGGTCCGCGAAGTCATCGCGCTGCTGGAAGAGCTCAATCAGAGCTGGAAGACGATCACCGGGTAAGGATTCATGATTTATGAATTACGATTCATGATTTCTGAATGAGGAAGGACCCATTACGAGGTAGGCTCCCCGGCGCGGGGCGTGCGCCGGGCGTCCGCGGGGCGAAGCCCCAGCCTAATTCATAATTCGTAATTCCGAAAGCACACGGGCCGCGGCAGAGAGTCCGCGGCCCGTGGCCTTCTAAGGTGGGGGGTACTATATCAATTTCGTAGGCGGCGCCGGAGGGCCAGACCGCCAAGTCCCAGCAGGACGACCGTCGCCGGCTCCGGCACGGACATCGCGCCGCTGAACCCGCCGCGACCGGAGTAACCGCCGTCCAGCATCCCGGCAAAACTCAGGTAGCCGGGGCCGCTGCCGCCGTGCAGCGCGAACTCGAAGTCCAGCGCGGGCTCGCGCAGCGCGCCCAGGACCGCCAAGGCCGCCGAGCCGAGGGCGGCGCCTTCATGGGTAATGAACAGATCCGTGATATCCGCCTGGAACTGCGTGTAGCCGCCGGCCATCGTGCCCATCGTGCCGAGATCGCCCACGCCCAGGGTCCCGGTCATGTAGGTCGTACTGCCATCGGCGCTCTTGATCGTGATCCGGGCGTCGCCCAACGGCGTCAGCAGGTACGGCGTCCCCGGAATCCCGCCGATTTGGAAGGTCGGCAGGTAGACTTGGGCGTCCACCAGGTTGTCGCCATTGCTGCCCAGGGCGCCGTCCACGCGAATGCTCTGATCGAAGCTGAGAATCCCCGCGCCGTTGTAGTGCCACTCGCCGGCTGAGCCGGCGCCCGGGCTGAACTCGATCATGCGGATCGGCGTCACGATCTCCGCCGGCAGCGGTGTCACCAGTGCGGCCAGCAGCACCGTCAGAATCGATGATGGATAATTGGCAATCGATGATTTCATAGGAACATCCGACTCTTTTTCAATAATCCATAATCGATTATCCATCATCAATTCTCACCGTCGTGCCCCGTGGTCCGTGCCCCGGGTCACGAGTCACGGATCTGAAGGCACACGGGCCGCAGCAGAGAGTCCACGGCCCGTGGCCTCCTAAAGGGGGGGGGTACTATATCAAGTTTGGAGTTTCAAGTTTCAAGTTTGAAGTTTTCAAGTCTTGAGTTCTTAAGAGCGATTTCTACTTCACACTTCAAACATTACACTTCCAATTCGCCGGTCTCTCTTTCCCGGTTCGCGGCCCGGACCGGCGGTTACGCGCCCATGCGCCGCCGGCGACGGAAGACACTGCACAGGCCGCCGAGCCCCAGCAGAACGATCGTGGCCGGCTCCGGCACCGCCACTAAGTAATTCTGGGAACCGTTGACGGTGAATACCCGCAGGTCGGCCTTCGGGCCGGTGCCGGTCAGGGTTTGGAGCCACTTGTTGGCGGTCTCCACGTCCGCGTTCAAGGCAATGAAGCCCTCGAGACCCGGGGTGTTGTCGGTCGTCACATCCCACCGGGAACTGGGCAGGCCCTCGTAGATGATCTCCCAGACCGCCAGCGCGAAGGCCGCCGCACTGCGATCGGCCTGCGGAGTGGACCCGCCCTGGGCCCACGACGGATCGTAGTAGCGGGCCCACAGCTCCCGCAGGTAGTTGGCTTTGGTCGTGCCCAGAACGTCGCCGGTATAACTGACGACCATATCTTCCGGCATGCCCACCGTGTACCAGGCCGCCTGCGCCGGCACCGGCTCGTTCAGCTCGATACAGAAGGCGGGGATCAAGCCGTTGTGCCAGGTGTTGCCCAGGCCGGTGTCGCCGGTCTTGTTCAGCAGGTACACGCCGGACTCCACCTGGGCCCCGTACATGCCGCCGCCCCAGAGCGTGGCGATCTCGTAGGCCCCGTAGCCGTCGTGCACCAGATTCACCGTGTTGGCCAAGCTCGTTCCGGCCCCCAGCAGCAATTGCGTGATGGCCCAGACCGCCAGTCGCGACGTGATTCGCATCTGCATGATTGCCCTACCCCCAACAAGATCGACAAGCGTCTCTTGGTTGCGCCGCTCGTTACGTCTGACGTTCCACGCCCTTCGCGTCGTTGGACGTCCTGCGTGGCGAGCATCGCAACCGCAACCGTTTGTCGGTCGTTACCTGGTGCCGGAAGAGGAAAGCCCCGAACACCCCCATGTGAAGTCACCCCCCATAGGCGATTCACTGAAGTCAATGTACCCGATGGGCGCACCAAAGTCAAGGAAATTGCCCGTCCCCGCCCGATTTGGGGCGACGTTACTCCCGAACGCGGCCGGCTCCCTGATCCCGCCTGTCTTTATCGGAAGTCCCTGTGATTCTCTCGGCGTCGCCCCCGGAGATTTTTTCAACGATCCGCGCAAAGGACTTGGCAGGGGGGAGACGGGCGGCAGGGGCTCCCGTTTGTAGTGTGTCCCGCCCTATTTCACCCTGAACAGCCGGATGATTTCGTCGTTGCGCCGGAGCGAAATAGGGCGGGGCATAAAGATAGCGTCTGACGACGCCACTACAAACCAGGCCTTCCGGCTCTCTGCCGCCCGGGAGTTTCTTCTGAGCCTTTGAGCGGATCGTTGGATCCGTTGCCGCCGTCCGGCCGCAGAGGGACCGTGGCACGTTTGGCCCCCCTGCCGGCCGGACCGGTTGGCGTCATTCGAAGGTCAGAGTTACGAACTGTGACACTTCGCCCCGCCTAACCAGCATAAGAACTTTCTTCGTGTTCCGGGCCTGGTTGACCGCCGCCGTGAATTCGTCCACGGACGTGACTTTCTGTTTGTTGACCGAGAGGATCAAATCGCCGGCGCGAATCCCCTTTTCGGCGGCGGGACCGTCCGGGGTCACGGCCGAGACGATCACGCCTTCGCCCAAGCCGTAGCGGAAGCGGTCGGCCAGCTCCTTGGTCAGATCCTGCACTTCGAGGCCCAGCGCGACCTCCGGCTCCTCCGCGGCCTGCTCTTTCTGGGCCGCCGCGCCGGGACGCTCGCCGAGACGGACGGTCAGCTCCATCGGTTTGCCGTCGCGAACGAGGTCGAGCCGGACCTTGGTGCCGGGCGCCAGGAGCGCGACTTCATTGCGGAAGGCATCGTACAACCGGATCTTGCGGCCGTCGATCGCCAGAATCACATCGTAGACCTTGAGGCCCGCCCGTTCCGCGGGCGATCCCTTCTCGATCATCGAGATGGCGACCCCCGCCGCCTCTTTGAGGCCGAGCAGTTCCGCCTTGTCCGTATCCACGTCCTCCGCCAGCAGGCCCAGGTAGCCGCGGCTGACTCTTCCCTGCTTCTTCAGTTGGTCCGCGATGGAGCGCGCCATGTTGATGGGAATCGCGAAGCCGATCCCCATGTAGCCGCCGCTGCCGCTGTAGATGGCGGTATTGATCCCGATCACCTGGCCGTCGAGGTTTATCAGGGGACCGCCGGAGTTGCCCGGGTTGATGGCGGCATCCGTCTGGATGAAGTCCTCGTAGGCGGCGACCCGCACGTTGCTGCGCCCCACGGCGCTGACCACCCCGACCGTGACGGTCGCATTCAACCGGAAGGGATTGCCGATCGCAATGACCCAATCCCCAATCTCGCTCTGGCCGGAGTCGCCCAGCGGCAGGGAGGGAAAACCGTTGCCTTCGATCTTGATCAGGGCCACCTCGGAATCCGGATCGGTGCCGATCAGCTTGGCGTCGTTGAAGGTGCGGCCATCCTGCAGCTCCACGATGATCTTGTCGACGTCGCCCACCACGTGGTTATTGGTCAGAATGTACCCGTCCTCGCTGATAATGAACCCGGATCCCTGCGCTTCCCGACGGAACCGCCGCGGCGCGCGTTGCTGCTGCTGTTGTCGGGGCGGCCGCTCCCCGAAGAACCGGCGGAGGAACTCCTCGGGGAAGGGACCGAACGGATCGTTGAAGCCCGAGCCATCGCCATCGCCATAGCGCATTGACGGACCCGTCACCATCTTCTCCACCTTGATCGAGACCACGGCGGGAATCGCCTCCTTGGCCACCGTCGAGAAGGCCTTGGACAGTTCCTTCGCCGCCTGGACGCGATCGTGGGCCGAGCCTATCGAGGGAACGCCCAGCAGACCGATAACAAAGAGGGAAATCACCCCGTTCCTGGTCACATGACCTTCAGCAACATGGTTCTTCATCATGACATGCCTCCCAACAATCTACTTCACCGGCATTACGTGTCGATCCAATCGTTCCTGAGACAGGAATGTCATCTCACCCCGGCCGTGGGTGTGAGCGCCAACAACCCTTGTCTCAACGTACGTACGAAAAGGTCACAGGTTCGTCTGTCACCCCCAAGAGAAAGGAGTGGGCAACGACCCACTCCCATACATGCATTCTGCGTCTCCGCGGGAATTTCTCCCGTTGGGACGTCCTACTCCAGCGGCGCCAGCCAGATGTTGCGGTACTCGATCGGGGCCCCCTCGCTCTGGAGGCAGATCTGGCCGGACCGCTCCGAGCACCCGGTCGCGACGTTCTGCAAGACGCCGTTGACGAGGACCACGACCCAGTCGTCCTTGCAGATGATGTCGTAGCGATTCCATTCGCCGGCCGGTTTCTCGCTGCTCTCGCGGAGCTTCGTCGTCCGGCGGCCGTTGACCCGCTTGCCGCCCTTGGCATGCTCGGCGAACTCCAGGCCGCCGATGACCCAGAAGTCGCCCGCGTTGCCGGCGGCCAACTGGCACTCGAGACTGCGGGGCCAGACCACGTCCGGACCGCTCGTGTGCACGAGCACGCCGTTGTTGCCCGGCTTCTCGGGCCAGCGCCATTCGACCTGCAGATGGTAATCGGCGTAGGCGGTCTGCGTCCGCATGTAGCCCGCCGGCTTGCCGGTGCAGCGCAGCAGGCCGTTCTCGATGGACCAGGTCTGATCGACGTTCGCCGTGGTCTCCCGCAGGAACCGCGTCCAGCCGGTATAGTCCGTGCCGTTCCAGAGCAGGATCTTCTCCCGCGGCACCACCGGCTCGACCTCCTCCACCGCCGCCATCGACACCGCCACCAATGAAACGCTGACCAACATCGTACAGCTACCCAAGGCAAACCCCAAACGTTTCATAAACTCTCCTTTGCCCGCGATCGTATCGACGCCGGATAATGACGGGTGGCAACGTCAAGCGCGTTCATAGTGACGCCGCAAGGCGTTTTTGCCGCGGGCGAGATGTCCGCAACACGTTTCTTATGCTCTTACGAGCACACTGCAAACTTCGCGCTGCCACCCGAACAATCATCAATAATCAATCATCGATCCTAAATTAGCGGCGTCTTGCCCGGTATGGCCACCGGCGGCATCGGCAGGTCGCCGAACTCGTACGCCGGGGGCGTCAGATCCAGCTTCGAGGCGTTCAACGCCCAGTTCCACGTCAACGCCCGGCCCGTATATGCGCTCATCCGACCCATAATGGAGGTCAGGGTGCTTTCAGCGACTCGCCGGCCCTCATTTAACCGCTGATCCCGGCGAATCGCCTCGATCTGATCGGCGTGTTGTTTCACGCACGGATCATTCTTGTCCCAGGCGATCTCGGTCTTGGCCTGGCCTTCGATCACCACGCGACCGGAATCAGTATACAGCAAACCCTTCGTGCCGACCAGCCTTTGGTCCTGGCGGTAGTGCACGCGGTCGATCTGCCAGCCCAGGTACTCGATCCGCAGCCCGTTCGGGTACTCATACTCCACGGCGAAATGGTCGTACGAATCGCCGTACTCGGGCGCGGTCCGCGCCTGCCGGCCGCCCATGCCAAGGCACTGCACCGGGTGGGCGCCGATCAGCCAGTTCATGACATCCAGGTTGTGAATGTGCATCTCGGTGATGAAATCGCCGCTGAGCCAGGTCAGGAACAGCCAGCGACGCAGTTGCCATTCCATGTCCGACCAGCCGGGCTGCCGCTGCGCGGTTTCTTTCGACCACGTCAACATGCCGTCGCCCAGCCGGACACACTGGCCGCCCACGATCTCGCCGATGGCCCCATCGCGCATCCGCTGGGCCGCTTCGATCAGGTACGACATCCGGCGCGACTGGGTGCCGGCCACGATGGTCAGGCCCTTCTTGTCCGCCAATTCCGACGTTTGAATCACCGACCGCACGCCGACCGGGTCCACCGCCGCGGGCTTTTCCATGAAGACGTGTTTGCCGGCTTCGATCGCCGCTTTCAGGTGCGCGGGCCGAAAGTGCGGCGGCTCCGTCAGGATCACGAAATGCACGTCGGTCGCCAGGACCTTGTGGTGGGCGTCCCAGCCGGTGAAGCACTTGTCATCCGTGACCTTCACCTTGTCCGGATGGTTCTTCGACAGAGTCGCCCGGCAGCGATCGAGCCGCTCCTGGAACATGTCGCCCAGCGCCGTCAGCTCGATCCCATCGGCCGCGATCAGGCACTTGCCGGCGTCATGCGTCCCCCGGCCGCCACAGCCAATCAGACCAACGCGGATCTTGTCGCTGCCGGCCGCATAGGCCCGCGGATGGAAGGCGGAAGCCGCCGCGAGCGAAACCGCCCCGGCCGCCGCCTGTTTCACAAAACTGCGTCTCGATACGCCCTCGTGTCTGCCCTGCTCGTTCATTGCACCACCTCAGTTGGGACCCGGGAATGTCTGGCCGGCTTCAGGCACGTTCGTAGTGACGCCGTGAGGCGTTCTCTTATGCTCTTACGAGCACACTACGAACCTCCCTGTTGCTGCCACTCGAACAATCATCAATCATCAATGATCGATCATCCATGTCAGATGAGCTGCGTCTTGCCGGGCACGGCCACCGGATCCGGCGGGAAGGCAACCCAATCGTACTTCGGCGGCGTCAGGTCCAGCTTCGACGCCACCATAGCCCAATCCCACCGCAAGGCCCGGCCGGTGTAGGCGCTCATCCGGCCCATGATCGCGTTCATCGTGCTCTCGGCCACCTGCTTGCCTTCGTTGATCGGCGTCCCGGTGCGAATGCTCGCGATCAGGTCGGCCATCTCCTGCACGTAGTGATCGGGATCGGGGCCTTCATACTTGAAGGGTCTTTCCCCGACAATCACGCCGCGATCGACGTCGGCGTAGCCCTTGGTCCCGACCACCCGCTCGGCGATCCGATCCATGCACCCGTTGATCTGGCGACACATGCTCGAGACCCGCACCCCCTTGGCATACTCGTACTCGACGGCGAAATGGTCCCAGATGTTGCCCAGCGTGCGGACCGCCCGGCCGCCCATGCCGAGACACTGCTCCGGGTGCGCCTGGAGGGCCCAGTTGATGACGTCGAGGTTGTGGACGTGCTGCTCGACGATGTGATCGCCGCTGGTCCAGGTGAACCACGGCCAACTGCGGCACTGCCACTCGACATCGGAGCGGTTCTCTTTGTCCCACCACTTCCAGTAGCCGAGCATATCGCCGCCGTTCCAGTAGGCTTGGGCCGCGACGATCTCGCCGATCTGGCCGTCGTGAATCCGCCGGATGATCTCCTGGTACTTCTTGCTGTGCCGGCGCTGGGTGCCGGCGACGATGGAGAGCTTCTTCTGCCGGGCCAATTCGGATATCTTGATGACTTCACGAATCCCCTTGGGGTCCACGCCGCCCGGCTTTTCCATGAACACGTGCTTGCCCGCGTCGACGGCCGCCTGGAGGTGCTGCGCCCGCCAATGAGGCGGGGCCACGAGCAGGACCATATGTACATCGGTCTGCACCACCTTCTGGTAGGAGTCGAACCCGGTGAAACACCTGTCCGGCGTGACCCTTATCACATCCGACACCTCCGCCTCGAGCTCCTTGCGCTCCTTGAGGGCCTCCAGCCCCTCCTTCAGCGTCCGGAGCGATTCCTGCAGGCGGTCTCCAAAGAGGTCGCCCAGGGCCGTGATCTGCACGCCCGGCGTGCTCTTGACGCAACTGATCAGATCGCGGGTGCCCTGTCCGCCGCAGCCGATGAGGCCGACCCGGATCGTATCCGAGCCCGCCGCATACATCCGCCCGGCGATGCTCGCCGTCGCCAGCGACGCTGCGGATGCCTTCAGAAAACCACGACGTGAAACACCTTTCTCACTCATTGTGCCTCCCGATTGACAGATCAAATGGTCAGATCTCCGGCAGTTCGCGGATCGTGATATTGCGGAATTCGACCCCGCTGCCCTGCAGCCCGATGTACCCGCCCGTCCGCGTCAGGCCGGGGCGAGTCTGGGCCTTGTGCGAATGGTGGGTCAGGTCCGTATCGACGATCTTGCGGCCGTTGAGGCCCACCTGAATCTGCGGCCCGCGGGCGATCACCACCATCTTCTGCCACTCGCCGGCCGGCTTGCTCGCCCGGTCCGCCGGGGCCTGAACGCCGTAAATGCTCCCCGTGTACTGGTACGGCGTCGCGCTGCGCGCCCGGGCCGCATCGTCGTCCACGAGGGGGATCACCACGCCGGTGTAGGCGGGATCGCCCTCCAGCGGCGCCCGGAAGAACAGACCGCTCTCGGCGCCCGGCGGGACCCGAAACTCCACGCTCAAAGCGAAATTGTCGTACTGGCGGTACGTGGCCAGCCAGCCGCCATGGGCGCTGTCCGTGCGCAGCACCCCGTCCGCAAAATGCCAGGCCCCCTCGTCCCCCCCGATCCGCTGCCACCCCACGAGACCCGTGGACAGCAGGTCCGCCTCCGTCGCGCGGGTCCGCGTGCAGGAGCTCGCGCAGAACACCAGGGACAACAGCAAGGACGCCGAGACGATTTTCACCCCACACATAGCACACCTCCGGCAACTGTTCGTTTACCATCCACGCCGCCAGATTACCCGGCGGCGGCAAGGCCGTCAAGCCCTGGACGCTGCGCGGCATTTACTATTTATGATTTATGATTTATGATTTATGATTTATGATTTGAGGCCGATGCGATTGCGGCCCAGACATCTTGTGCTCACCGTTGCCGCCATGGTGGTGCTTGGCGCCCTGCTAGTCCTTGTGGCGCGCCGGGTCAGGCAAGACCGAAGACAGGAACCAAAGTACGCAGGACAGTAGCATCATCCCTCCTCCGTCCTCCGAGATCCGTCTTCCGGAACCGTCGCCCGCCTCCCGCTCCGCGGGCGCCACCCCTCGGTACCGGTACAAGGTGGTCCGGACCTACCCCCACGACCGGCGGTTCTTCACGCAGGGTCTTGTCTACGAAGGCGGCTTCCTCTACGAGGGAACCGGCCTCTACGGCGAGTCCGCCATCATGAGGCGGGACCTGCAGACCGGCAAAATCCTCCAAATGCTCCGTCTGCCCGAGAAGTACTTCGGGGAAGGGATCACCATCTTCGGCGACAAGCTCATCCAGCTTACGTGGCAATCGAGCGTCGCCTTCGTGTACGAGAGGGACACCCTCCGGCCGCTCGGCGAGTTCCGATACACCGGTGAAGGTTGGGGTCTGACCCACGACGGCACACGCCTGATCTTCAGCGACGGCACCGCGACCCTGCGTTTCCTCGATCCCAACACGTACGCCGAGATCGGCCGGACGGAAGTCCGCGACCAGGGCCGGCCGGTGCGAAACCTCAATGAGCTAGAATTCGTGCCCGATCCAGTCGAGGATCAGGCCGGTGCAGGCGCGAAGGACGAGGCCGGAGGCGGCAGGCCGGAGACGGGAGGCGCCTCCGGCCTACAGCCTGCGGTCTCCGGCCTGATCTACGCCAATATCTGGCCGACCGACCGCATCGCGATCATCGACCCCACGACCGGCCGCGTCACCGGCTGGATCGACCTGTCGGGCCTATACAACCCTCCCGCCGCCGAGCGCGACGACTCCGTTCTCAACGGCATCGCCTACCTCCCCCAAACCAAGCGGCTGCTCGTCACCGGCAAACGCTGGCCCCGGATGTACGAGATCGAGCTGGTCCCCGAACCGCCGCGTTGATACCCTTCTCGTATGCCGAACGAGTTCTGACGAACAAGATCGGCAATCCAGATCGGCGCTGGGAGTTGGCCTGGTACCGCGTTTCACAAGTACCGCGACTATGAGTGAGGTTGCTTCGTCGCTGCGCTCCTCGCAATGACATGATTGCCGCGCTCGGCGAGCCTCGCTCGCAATGACAGAGGGCGCCCAAGTATGTCATTGCGAGGAGCTTCAGCGACGAAGCAATCTCTACTCTATCGTCTCAGGACTGGCGAAATCACAGAACGGGGTCAACTCTTGACACTTGACGCGGACGTCAAGTGTCAAGAGTTGACCCCGTTACCGGCCCGCCTGACCCAAAGGACCGGTGGGGCCAGCCCCACCCTACAACTTCACACTTCAAACTTCACGCCGTAGTCGTAGGGCTGTTTGCCTTGTTTGAGGCGGCATTCGGTCTGCATCTGGCGCAGGGTGGCGGTGAGATGGTCGGCCAGGTCCTCGTTGCTCATGGTGCGGAGGGTTTCCGGATACAGGGTCTTGCCGTACCAGATGGTGATGCGGCCGGGTCGGAAGAGCTTCCTGTGCCGGGGCCAGCACTCGAAGGCGCCGTCGACCAGGACCGGGACCACCGCCGCCTTCGCGCGGCGGCACAGAAGGCCGAAACCGGGCTTGAACGGGATGATGCGGCCATCGTTGGTCCGCGTCGCTTCCGGGTACAGGCATACGGCCTCCCCCTGGCGGAGCCGGGCGATGAAGGTCTTGATGGCGGAGATATCGGGCCTGCCGCGCTCGATCGGAATCGCGTTCACGGAGTGGAGCAGCCAGCCAGAGAGGCGGTAGCGAAAGAGGGTGTCCCGCGCCACGAACGTCAGACGCCGGCGGATGCCGACGCCGCAGAAGACCGGGTCGAGATAGCTCTGGTGGTTGCCGGCCAAGATGTACGCCCCTTCGCGCGGGACGTTTTCCCGGCCGTAGACGTGCAGGCGGAAGAACGTCGCGCAGAAGACCCGGCATGCGAACCGCGCCACCCAGTACCAGGGCACCTTGACTCGATGCCAGCGCTCGCGCTCGTCCGGCACGGATTGGTGACCGGTTGCGGTGGCGCGGCTCGTTACGTCCTGCGGTTGCGTCGAGCGTGACGTCGGACGTTCGACGTCCGACGAAACGAGCCGCGCCACCGCAACCGTCTCGGGAGCCGCGCCACCGCAATCGTCTCCCGATGTACCTCCTGCGTTCTGGGTTCGCTCTTGGACCCGGCGGTACACTTGTTCGACAACCTGCTCGA
>Ga0194125_10004959_pt1 | contig 20482 bp, 17 predicted proteins | sample TA2KigC250mmetaG_FD_148626 | JGI IMG/M metagenome (GOLD analysis project Ga0194125, IMG submission 148626) | Freshwater microbial communities from Lake Tanganyika, Tanzania - TA2015034 Kigoma Deep Cast 250m | ecosystem: Environmental > Aquatic > Freshwater > Lake | place: Tanzania: Lake...
TCGGCCTGGCGTGGACGCACGATCCAGCTCTACTTCAACGTCTACAACGACGGCGCAGGGGGCGCGGCCGGCATGTTCCTGGATGATGTCTCGCTGATCGCCTGTCCGGCGACGACATCCACCGCGACCGCGGCACCGACCGCCACCCTCACGCCGACTCAGCCGCCGACGGCCGCGCCGACGCCGACGGGAACGGTTGCGGGGACGCCGACCACCACGCCCACGGCCGGTCCGACCAGGACCCCGACCACGGCGCCGACCAGGACGCCAACCAGTGCGCCCACGCCGACGCCCACGGTCTCGCTGCCGGCCGGCTGCGAGGATCTGTTGAAGAACGGCGACTTCGAGGGCGGCCTGGCCTGGTGGGTTCCGGGCGCGGATGCGCTGGAGGCCGCGGTCGTCGCCACGCCGGTCCACGGGGGCGCGGCTGCGCTGCGTCTCGGCTCGCAAGATCGCAACGCAGAGAGCTACTCATCGGCTCGCCAGTTCGTGACGATCCCGACCGGCGACCGGCCGATCTATCTGGCGTTTCACGCATACACCTGGACCGAGGCGACGCCGGGCGCCGATCGGCAAGAGGCGCTGCTGCTGGCAGCCGATGGCGCGCCGCTCGTCAGGGTGTGGTCGGCGCTGGCCAACGAGCGCGCGTGGCGCGAGTATCGCACCCAGGTGATTGGCTTCGCCGGGCAGACGGTGGCGGTCTATTTCAACGCCTTCAACGATGGGCTGGCCGGCAAGACCGCGCTCTTCGTGGATGATGTCCATCTGTGGTCATGCCCGCCAGCGGCCTTTCCCACAGGCACGGCGACCGGGCAGGTTGCGCGCGCAGCGCCGGCCGTCACGACCTTCACGCCAGAGGTGACGCGCATGGCGTTGCTGTTGACCCCGCTGCCCACGGCGACCGTCGCGGCGCTGCGCTGGCCCGAGGCGACGTCTACTCCTGATTCGGCGGCTGTCGCCGGCGCCACGCCACGCAACCAACTGCTCGGCCGCATCCTGGACACCTGGCGCGAACGCTGGTGGGTGGTCGTGGTGGTGATCGTGGTGGGCCTGTTCATGGTGATCTTGCTGCCGCAGGTGATTCGCGGCGGCCCCTGACCTGCGGACTTCGGCTTGAGAAAGGCGCTGACATTGGAACTGAAGCTTTATCGCGATGAATCTGGCTTCGAGGCTTTGCACGACGAATGGGACGACCTGTTGCGTCGCAGTCGTTGCGACATGATCTTTCTGACCTGGGAGTGGCAGACGACCTGGTGGCGCTACCTGGGCGCGCCGCGCGGCCCGCTCTTCATCGTGGCCCTGCGCGACGCAGGACGGCTGATCGGCATCGCGCCCTTGTACCTGGCGCAGGACGGCGCCGAGAGGTCGCTGCAGGTGGTCGGCTGCATCGAGGTGTCCGATTACCTGGATCTGATCATCGAGGCCGGCCAGGAGGAGGCTGTCTACGCTGCATTCCTTGACTGGTTAGCCGGCCCCGAGGCGCCGACGTGGGACCTGCTCGATCTCTGCAACCAGCCGGCCTGCTCGCTGTCCCACAGCCGATTGCCCGAGATGGCGACCGACCTGGGCTGGTGCGTGGAGGTGCTCCACGAAGACGTGTGTCCGGTGGTTGATCTGCCGACCGCGGACACACTAGAAGAGGGCCAGGACGGTTGGGAGGCTTACCTGGCCCGGCTGAACAAAAAGGATCGCCACGAAATCCGCCGCAAGCTGCGCCGCCTGGAACGCGAGGCGCCGGACGCCGAAACGGTCATCGTGCGCAACGGTGATGCAGCCGCCCTGGAGTCCTTCATCACCCTGCACCGGCTCAGCAGCCAGGCCAAAGACACGTTCATGACCGACGAGATGCAGGCCTTCTTCCGGGCGATCGCGTCCGCAGTAGCCGAGCGCGGCTGGCTTCAGCTCTCGTTCTTGAAGATCGAGGGCCAGCCTGTCGCCAGCTATTTCTGTTTCGACTATCGGAACGAAATCCTGGTCTACAACTCAGGCTATGACCCTGACGCCAGCCCCCATCTCAGCACCGGCTGGGTGTTGCTGGCGCGGCTGATCCAGGACGCCATCAGCCAGGGCCGCAGCCGTTTTGACTTCCTGCAAGGGGACGAGGACTACAAGCATCGCTTCGGAGGCGTGGATAGGCCGGTGTACCGCACGCTGGTGCGCCGGGGTTGAGGTTGAGGCTGAGGTTAAGGCTAAGGTCGAGGTGGACACGCCGGTGTACAGTCTGACCCGTGACTTCTGACCTCTGATCTCTGACTCCTGACACCCGCCATGCTTCCCACTGCACACATCGAAGTCACCTGGGCGACGCTGAATCTGTTGCAGCGCAAGCGTGGGCTTTTTCTCGATGCGGACTATCGGCTGATGGCGCTGGCCGCGCTGGCGCCCGACGTGCTGGACAAGCCGCTGGCGCTGACCCTCTATCGCAACACCGATGCGGCTTTGTTCTGGGGCCACAATCTGTGGCTGCACCTGGCCGTTTGGGCGGCTGCCTGGGCCTGGTCGCGACGCCAGCCAGCCGGCGCTCCGTTCTCCGCGGGGCGGCGGAGCTCCCTGACGCCCTATCTCCTGGCCTTTTCGGGCCACCTGGTCGCCGATCGCATGTGGGGCTTCCAGGAAAGCCTGTTCTATCCCATCGGCGCGGGCTACTGGCATCCGTGGGTCCACGTGGGCAAGCCGGCAGCCATGCTCGACGCGTATCTCGAGATCGTGCGCACTACGCCGATCCTGCTCGTCTTCGAATCGCTCGGTCTGGCGCTGCTGGCGTGGCTGGTCTGGGACCGCGGGCTGTGGCGCCGGCCGGCGCTGGCGGCCTTCTTGCTCACCGGTCGTCCGCCGGTCGCCGCGGACGCCGGGCCGCGTTCTCCTGCGCCGACAACTCGGCCGGCAGCTTCCCGCTTCCGGCCGATCCTGCGTTGGCTCTTCGGTTGGCTCCTGCGTTGATGGTCGCCTGACGCCTGATCCCTGACACCTGACACCCACCCATGCGCGTTATCACCGGCTCGGCCAAAGGCCGCACCCTCCGCTCTGTGCCCGGCGACGCCACCCGCCCCATCGCCGACCGGGTGAAGTTCGCCCTGTTCAGCATCCTGGCGTCCGTCGAGCTGATCGCGGGCCGACGCTATCTGGATTTGTTCGGCGGCACCGGCGCGGTCGGCATCGAAGCGCTCAGCCGCGGGGCCGCCGAAGCTGTCTTCTGCGAGCGCGACCGCCGCGCACTGCTCACGCTGCGCCGCAATCTGCAAGAGACCGGGCTGGCCGACCGCGGGGAGATCATCGCGGGCGACGCCTTCGCCTACCTGGCGCGGCCTGATCTGCGGCCGTTCGACGTGATCTACATCGCGCCGCCCCAATACCAGGGGCTTTGGCTGGCCGCGCTGACCGCAGTGGACGGCCGGCCAGAGCTGCTGACCGCGGACGGCCAGGCCATCGTCCAGGTCTTTCCCAAAGAGTGGACCGGGCCGACTTTGACCAACCTGGAACTTGCCGACCGGCGGCAGTACGGCAGCACTGCGCTCTTCTTTTTCCATCTGGCCGCGAGGTGAGAGTGAGCCAACCCAACGTCCTCTTCGTGATGACCGACCAGCAGCGTTTCGATACGATCGCCGCGCTGGGCAACGCAGAGATCTACACCCCGCACCTGGATCGGCTGGCGCAGCGCGGGGCGGCGTTCACCAACGCCTATTCCACCTGTCCGGTGTGCGTGCCGGCCCGCTACACCATTCGCACCGGCTGCGAGCCGCCGACCACGCGCTCCTTTTCTAACGGCCTCTCGCAGCCCGTCGCGGGCCAGGCCGAGACGATGGAAGGGCGTTGCGGGCCCTACCTGGCGCACACTATGCAGAGCCGCGGCTATCGCACGTTCGGCATCGGCAAGTTCCACACTGCCCCGCGCTGGGACGAGGACCTGGGCTACGAAGTACACCTGCACAGCGAGGAGCTTTATGCCACGGCCGACCAGCGCCGCCGCGATGCCTATGCGGGCTGGATCGCCCGCGAGCATCCGCAGTTCGACTACATCGAGGCGCTGATGGGGGAACGCACCGAGATGTACTACATGCCGCAGATCAGCCCGCTGCCGGCCGCGCTGACGGTGGAACGGTGGGCGGCCGACCGCGCGGTCGAGCAGATCGCCGCGGATGACGGACGACCGTACTTCGGCTTTGTCTCGTTCATCGGGCCGCACCCGCCTTTCGCGCCGCCCGTGCCCTTCAACCGCATGTATGACCCCGATCGGATGCCGAACCCCGTGGTTGGCGACAGCGCGGTGGATTACATGGACGAGCAGATCCCCTGGATGAACCATCTCATCTGGGCCGAGGCGATCAACGATCCTCATGCGCGCGTCCTCAAGGCGCGCTACTACGGCGAGATCAGCTACATTGACGACTGCCTGGGCCGCATTCTGGACGCGGTGGAGGCGCGCGGCGATGCCGACAACACCGTCATCTGCTTCTTCGCCGACCACGGCGACCACCTGGGCGACCATCATGCGTGGCAAAAGGAGAGCTTCTTCGAGGCTGCATGCCGCGTCCCGTTTCTGGTGAGCTGGCCCGACCGGCTGCCGGCCGCCGTGCGGCGCGACGAGCTGGTCTGCCTGACCGATCTGTTCGCCATCGCGACAGCCGCGGCGACCGCCGGCCGCAGACGGCCGGCCGTGGAGGTGCGCGAAGGGATTGACGTGCTGGGGCTGCTGGATGGCAGATCGGCCCCGCGTGAGTTCCTGACCGGCATGTATGGCGAGCCCGGGTCGCCGCAGTTCAAGATCATGATCCGGCAAGACGCCTGGAAATACATCTTCATGGCCAACGGCGGCCGCGAGCAACTCTTCGACGTGGCCGCGGACCCCGCCGAGTTCCACAACTGCATGAGCCACGAGGGCCAGATCGGCCGGCGGCTGCGAGAGGTGGCGGTCCGCGCGTGCCGCGTGCCTGGCGCAGCCGCGGGGCTGGCGGGGGATGACCTGCGCGCCTTCCCGTTTCAGGCGCGGCCGCTGCGCCGCATCTATCAGTTCGACCGCTCGCGGGGAGTTGTCGGTTTCCCCGCCCGGCCAGAGGACGTGTGGAGTATCTTTTCAATAAGTGGGGGCCGACGGGGGTCGCAGACCCCCTGAAAGCAGGCTCGTAGGCGGTCTGTGACCGCCGTTTCCCCGGATTATTGAGAGGATACCGTGTGGAGAAGGGACGCGGACGAACGCAGATGACGCGGATGGGCTTTGTAATCCCCCGCGGCCCCGCGTCCTGACCGACCATTGCGAAAGGAAGATTCTATGACCTTCGACGTTCACGACCGCACACTGCTGCGCGATCTGGCGAAACAGGTCGCCGAGGTCGCGGCGCACCCGATCATGGCGGAGCGCAAGCGCCGGTGGATCGAGCACAACAGCCTGCGCTCCACCTATCCGATGATGCTGATCTTCCCGGAGGGCTCGTGGGTAGAGCTGCTGCCCAAGAGCGCCATGCAATGCCACGACGAACGAGCGCGCGAGATCGAATGGAGCCTGGCCGCCCGACTCTACGCCTACCGCCATTTCCAAGATGATGCCGTGGTGGAGGCGGAATGGGTCACGCTCGCAGCCGTGAGCGACACCGGCTGGGGCTACGAACGGCTGCGCCGTCACAGCGCGGTCGAGCGCGGCTCCTATGCCATCGAGCCGTTTCTGGCCGACCGCAAAGACGTGAAGAAGCTGCGCTTCCCAGATGTGATCTACGACCAGGCGGCTACGGCCAGCCAGGTGGGTCAGATGCAGGATCTGCTGGGCGACATCCTGACGGTGAAGCTCAAGGGCAAGGCGCACATCTCCTATCATCTCTCCGCGCAATATCTGGACCTGCGCGGGCTGGAGCTGATGTTCCGCGACATGGTCGAGGCGCGCGATTTCGTCCACGAGGTGATGGCGTTCCTGGTATCCGGGCATCGGCGCATCTTGCAGCAGTGGATTGACCTGAACCTGCTGAGCCTGAACAACGACAACACCTACCACAGCTCCGGCGGCAATGGCTACACCGACCAACTGCCCGCCCCAGGTTTCGATGGGCAGCGCGTCCGACCGTGCGACATGTGGGCCAGCGCGGAATCGCAAGAGATGGCGCCCGTCTCGCCCAAGATGCACCGCGAGTTCCTGATGCAGTACGAGCAGCGCCTGTTGGAACCGTTCGGGCTGACCGGCTACGGCTGCTGCGAAGACCTGAGCCGGAAGCTGGAGGATGTCGTCGCCTTGCCGCACATCCGCCGCGTCTCCTGCTCGCCGTTCGCCGACGTGGACCGTTGCGCGGCCCGACTGCGCGGGGATTACATCTTCTCCTGGAAACCGCATCCCTCGCACCTGGTCGGCCAGTTCGACTCCAACGGCATCCGGGCCTACATCCGCCACACGCTGGAAGTCACCCAGGCCCACGGCTGCGTGCTGGAGATGATCCTGAAGGACACCCACACCTGCGAGCATCACCCGGAGCGGTTTGATGCCTGGACATGCATCGCGCGCGCAGAGATCCAACGCGCGGCCGAATGACAGGACTTACGCAGCCCCGTCATTGCGCGCGGATCCTTCGACAAGCTCAGGACATGGTTTGCGCAGCCCTGGCCTGAGCCAGGACGAAGGCAACCTCCCTCGCCAAGTAGGAGAATGAGAGATGTGTCAGCGAGCATTCATCACCACGATCTTCGGAGGAGCATACTATGTCAACCACACATGACGAGCGAGAGCAGCGCATCGAGGCATTGCTCAGCCAGCTCACCCTGAAAGAGAAGGTCAGCCTGCTGTCGGGGGCCGACAACTGGCGCACCGTGCCGGTGGAGCGCCTGGGCATCCCCTCGCTGATGATGACCGACGGTCCGCATGGCGTTCGTGCGCCCAGAGAGGGCGGCCGGATCGCCGGGCCGGCGACCGCATTCCCCACCGGGGTCTCGATGGCCGCCTGCTGGAACCCGGCGCTGGTCGAACGGGTGGGCGCAGCGCTGGCCGAAGAGACGGCCGCGATGGGCTGCGACATCCTGTTGGGCCCGTGCGTGAACATCGTGCGCCATCCGCTGGCCGGCCGCAACTTCGAGAGCTACGCCGAAGACCCCTACCTGGCCGGCCGCACCGGCGCCGCCTGGGTCAAAGGGGTGCAGAGCCGCGGGATCGGCGCATCTCTCAAACACTTCGCCTGCAACAACCAGGAGATCGAGCGCATGCGCGGGAACTCGGTCGTGGATGAGCGCACGCTGCGCGAAATCTACCTGGCGCAGTTCGAGGCGATCGTCGAAGAGGCTGATCCCTGGACCGTGATGTGCGCCTACAACCGGCTGAACGGCGTCTATGCCAGCCAGCACGACTGGCTGCTGAATGAAATCCTGAAAGGGGAATGGGGCTACCAGGGCGCGGTCGTTTCCGACTGGGGCGCGAACCATACGGTCTTCGCATCCATCCAGGGCGGGTTGGACCTCGAGATGCCCGGCCCGGCCAAGTATTACGGCCGCCTGCTGGTCGAGGCGGTCCACACCTGGCAGATCGAGGAGGCTGCGGTGAACGAAGCCGCTCGCCGCGTGCTGCGCCTGATCGCCAGATCGGGCCGCCTGGACGCCGCGCCGCGGCCAACCGGCTCGGTCAACACGGCCGAACACCAGGCGCTGGCGCGCGAGCTGGCCGAGGAAGCGATCACGCTGCTGAAAAACGAGTGCGCAGCCTCCCAGCGGGAGAACGCGATCCTGCCGCTGAAGGTTGATACGCTCAAGTCCATCGCGATCATCGGCCCCAACGCGGCCGAGGCGGTCGTCAGCGGCGGCGGCAGCTCCTATGTTGACCCGCCCCATCGCGTCAGCCCGCTGGAGGGGCTGACCGCGAAGCTGGCCGGCGCGGTCACGATCAGATACGAGCGGGGCTGCGAGAATGTGAGCGAGTTGCCCCTGATCAAGGCGAATCTCCTGACGCCGGCCCACGGCGAGGGCTGCGGTCTGTGGGCCGAGTACTTCGACAACCCGCACTTCGCCGGCCAGCCGGCCATCGAGCGGGTGGACAGCCGTCTGCGCTTCTGGTTCCTCACCTTTGCGCCGCTGGAAAAGACCCCCGCGGAGTATTCGGTGCGGTGGAGCGGCAAGCTGACCGCGACCGACAGCGGGACCTGCTCGCTCGGCCTGCGCAACTCCGGCATCTGTCGCATCTTCCTGGATGGCAAGCTGCTGGTCGAAAACGCCAACCGGCAGAGCTCGGACCCCTGGCCTGTGACCACGGCAGCTCAGGCCGTGAAGCTGGTGGAGGGACAGGCATACGACATCGTCATCGAGTATGTGCGACCGGCCTGGCTCGACGTTCCACACCTGCAAGTGCTCTTCGGCGCCACACCGACGGCCGAAGAGTCCGCGGCCATGATGGAACGCGCGGTGCAGGTCGCTCGCGCATCGGATGTCGTCATCGTCTTTGCCGGCTACCCCGACGGCTATGAGACGGAAGGCTCGGATCGGCCCGACATGGAGCTGACCGGCCGCCAGAACGAGCTGATCGCCGCGGCGGCTCAGGCCAATCCCAATACCGTCGTGGTGCTCAACGTTGGCGCGGCGGTGACGATGCCGTGGATAGACCAGGTGGCGGCCGTGCTGCTGGCCTACTACCCCGGCATGGAAAACGGCCACGCGGTCGCCCGCGTGCTGTTGGGCGAGGTCAACCCGTCGGGCAGGCTGCCCGTGACCTTCCCGGTGCGGCTCCAGGATACGCCGGCGTTCGTCAACTACCCCGGCCGCCGCGAGGCGCGCTACGGCGAGGGGATCTTTGTGGGCTACCGGCACTACGATGCGAAGGATGTGGCGCCGCTCTTCCCGTTCGGCTTCGGCCTGTCATACACCACGTTCGAGTACCGCGATCTGCTGGTGACGCCCAGGGCCAGGCCCGGCGAGCCGATCCATGTGACGGTGACGGTGACCAACACGGGCGCGGCGGCAGGCAAAGAGGTGGTGCAGCTCTACGTCCATGACCCGGCGTCTTCGCTGCCACGGCCGCCCAAAGAGCTGAAGGGGTTCGCCAAGATCGCCTTGTGGCCGGGCGAGACGCAGCGCGTGACCTTCTTGCTGGATCAGCGCAGCCTGGCCTTCTACGATCCTGACCAGCAGGCGTGGATCGCGGAGCCGGGCGAGTATGAAGTGCTGGTCGGCAGCTCGTCACGCGACATCCGGGCGCGCGCGGCCTTCTCGCTGTTGGCCTGAAAATCAACGCAAAGACGCCAGGATGCCAAGACGCCAAGAAAACTATATATCTTTGCGTCTCTGCTCCTTTGCGTCTTTGCGTTTTCGTCCGTTCGGCCCGCTCACGGCCGTCATCTGCTGGGACGTGGCCTGGGGCGTCCTGGCCCGAAGACGTCAATAACAGGAGATACATCCCATGACCCAACCGATCCCTCGACCCGAATACCCGCGGCCGCAGTTCGTGCGGGAGGAGTGGCTCTGCCTGAACGGCGAATGGCAGTTCGAGATGGACCCTGGCGACAGCGGCCTGGAGCGCGGCCTGGTTGAACGTGAGCTCACCGCCCGCATCACCGTGCCGTTCTGCCCAGAGTCCATGCTATCGGGCATCGGCCACACCGATTGGATGAACGCGGTCTGGTATCGCCGCCAGGTCGCCATCCCGGCGCAGTGGGCCGACCGCCACGTCCTGTTGCACTTCCAGGCCGTGGACTACGACGCGACCGTCTGGGTGAACGGCGTCGAGGTCGGCCGGCATCGCGGCGGCTTCACCCCGTTCACGTGCGACCTGAAGGAGATCGCACGGCCCGGCGAGACCGCGACGATCGTCGTGCGGGCGCGCGACCTGCGCGGGGGGTCGAAACCCGCCGGCAAACAGTCCCCGCGCTTCGAGAACTACGGCTGCATGTACACCCGCACCACCGGCATCTGGCAGACCGTCTGGATGGAGCCGGTCCCCGCGCTGCGCCTGGGCCGGCCGGCCATCACCCCCGACGTGAGCCGAGGCCTGTTCCATCTGCAAGTTCCGGTGACCGGCGCGACGCCCGGCGCAGAGCTTGGCGCGGCTCTCTTCGACGCACAGGGCATCGTCGCCAAGTCCGTTTGTCGCCTCGGCCTCGACCTCAACCTCAGCCTCGACCTGGCCATCCCCGAAGACCGCCGCCGCCTCTGGAGCCCGGCCGATCCCTTCCTGTACGATCTGGAGATCGCGCTGGCGGACGCGGATGGCGTGATCGTTGACCGGGCGACGAGCTACGCGGGCCTGCGCGGGATCAGCATCGAGGGGCCGGCGATCAAGCTCAACGGCCGGCCGCTCTTCCAGCGGCTGGTGCTCGACCAGGGCTACTATCCTGACGGCATCTTGACCGCGGCGACCGATGAGGCGCTGCGCCGCGACATCGAGCTGAGCCTGGCGGCTGGCTTCAACGGCGCGCGGCTGCACCAGAAGGTGTTCGAGGAACGCTTTCTCTATCACGCCGACCGGCTGGGCTACCTGGTGTGGGGCGAGTTTGCGGATTGGGGCTGCAATGGCTTCGGCCCGGACGGCGACAACCAGCAGCCGGCCGCGACCTACATCACGCAATGGCTGGAGGCGCTGGGCCGCGACTACTCGCACCCCTCGATCATCGGCTGGTGTCCGCTGAACGAAACGTGGCAGCTCCTCACCGACCGCATCACCGCGTTGGACGACGTGACGCTGGGCCTCTTCCTGGCGACGAAGGCGATGGATCAGACGCGGCCGGTGTTGGACGCCTCCGGCTACTCCCATCGCGTGCCGCAGGCCGACGTCTACGACAGCCACAACTACGAGCAGGACCCCGCCAGCTTCGCCGCCATGATGGCCGGGCTGTCCGCAGGCCGGCCCTACGTCAACATGCGCAGCGGCCAGCCGATCTCGATCGCCTATCGCGGCCAGCCCTACTTCTGCAGCGAGTTCGGCGGGACCTGGTGGAACCCGGACGCCCGGCAGGGGGAAGACTCGTGGGGCTATGGCAACCGGCCGCAGAGCCTGGAGGAGTTCTACGCGCGGTTCGAGGCGTTGTGCAACACGCTATTGGATAACCCGCGCATGTTCGGCTACTGCTACACCCAGCTTACCGACGTGTTCCAGGAGCAGAACGGCATCTATCGCTTCGATCGGCGATCCAAGTTCGACGGGTCGCGGCTGGCCGCGATCCAGGGCCGGCAAGCCGCAATCGAACGGTGAGTCCGCGTCCCGTGCCAAAATGCTTCTTGACACCACGCGGAAGAAGCCTGACACCCTATTTTTGCGCAAAATCAGGGTGTTAGCTTGATGCCTATGGGGTCACAGACCCCCTGAGAGCAGATCATTTATTCGTTGTTCGATTCGCCACGCGTCCGTCTCAGTACGGCCCGCCCGCCACCCACCCAGGCGGCTGCTTTTCGGGATGCTTGATGTCCTCGGCCGTGAAGTTCAGGTATTTCAGCAGCCCGTCCCAGTGATCCTCCAGCAGCTTCTGATACTTCATGGCGAAGTCTTTGGCGGACAGCTTGCCGGCGAAGAAATCCTGCACCATGATGGCCCATTCGCGCTTGGTCGGCTCGTAGAACCAGAAACCGCGCGCCACCTTGTCGGCCGGCGCGCCGGGCTTCTCATAGTTGCCGATGAACGGCTGGCTGCCGAGGATCTTCTGCCACTTCTCGGGCAGCGTCACGCGCTTGATGATCGTCGGCCCCTGGATGCCGCCCTGGAGATTCTTGGGATCGAGCCTGTTATCCAGGTAGATCTTCATCCCCTGCGGGCTGATCCAGAACATGACAAAGTCCACTTCCAGGTCGTTTTGCTTGCGATCCTTCTTGGGGATGGCCAGGTAGCCGGACGGCAGCTCGTTGGCGCGCGCCTTGCCCTGGACGCACTTGCCCTCGATCGAGGGGAAGGCGAACGTGCCGATCTCGAAGACAGTGGCGGCCTTGGCTTGATCCTTCGTCACGGCGGAGGGATCGGCGTATGCGCCCTCGGCCAGCGCCTTGACATCCTTCTCGAACTGGGTGAAGATACGACCGGTGTCCTGCCGCACAGCCGCCTTGCCGGTCAGGAAAAGCGGGTAGCTGTCCTTCAGGCCGAGGAAGCCTTCGGGCACGAAGCCGTTTTCGATCTTGAAGATGCGACCGATCTGATCCATCATGTCGGCGGTGCATTCGTTATCGAAGGTGATCTTCTTGTCCCTGAGCGCGGCCAGATGGCGCACGACGTTCATCGAGACCTTGTCCGGGTCGTCGTTGCGCGGGTCGGTCGGGTCATATTTCCACTTGCTGTCAACCGCTTCCTGGTAGCACCAATCGCCGGGCTGGCAGCGGACCAGTTGTACATCGGCGCGGCGGGGGGCGCAGCCGGGGCCTTGGTTGGCGCCGCCTGGGCCGGCGCGGGGGCCTGGGGCGTCGGCGCGGCCGGGGCCGGCGCGCACGCGGCCAACAAGATGGATGCGATCACCACAAGGGCGATCAAAGCGTGCTGCGATCTTCTGAGCACGGCTGTTTCCTCCTTAGTGAGTGAAGATTGGCGCTCTCGGTATGAGTCTCTCTTTCCTCAATGATGATCTGACTGGCAGGTAGTCCGCTGGCAACGATGGGTTTCCAGGAGCGAGTGCTGCGCTTCGCCAGGTATCGAGCAGTAACTTCCAGTGTGGGACCAACTACCCCCGCTTGCTCCAGCACAGCGATCACTTGCTTTTGGGCCGACAGATCCATGGCTGTTATCGCTTCCTTTCGCTCTGATCGGTCTTCCTTCGTGCCCTTGAGTCACACGCTCGGGCCGGTCTCTGACCGTGCCCAGCTCGAGGAGACCGGCCTCAGCAAAGACACCAAGACACGAAGGGCGTAAAGGATGCCTTGTTCCTTCTTGGTAGTCTTTGTGCCTTTTTGGTGAACTCACGTTCTTTCTAGCACCAACACCCAATCCTGGAACACCGGCGGCTTGGGCACGACATAATCGGCGCCGCCGGACACAGTACCCAGATCATGCTCGGCGCCGTTGGTCGGATCGAAGTAGAACGCACGATAGGTCGCACCGGCTTCCAGCTCCTTGACGAGCATCGCTCCGCGCCAGGCGACCCACGACGCCTCGGCCGGGATGTAGATCACCCGCACCTGCCCCGGGATGCCGGCCGCATACGGCAGCATCCGCTTCTCGGTGGTCTGGTGCGGCTCGACCCACTCGTGATGCGTCTCGAATTGCGCCCACGGGTAGCGCTCCAGCAGCCGCTTGGCGATGCCCAACTGCCCGGAGCCAGGGAGCGCGGCCGCCTGATCCCACGGCCGGTTGCCCCACGATGAGCCGTGCGGCGACGCGCCATACGGCTGCTCGCGGCCGTTCACCTGCCAGATGCCGTTCGCGCCGTAGGTGTGGCCCATCGCGCCGGTGAGCATGGCGGTCCAGAAGATGAACCGCTGGATCTCCTCGCGGCTCGACTCCATGATTCCTTCGTAATTGACCTCACCGATCAGTACCGGCAGGGTTGGCGCGGCCGCCAGCGACTTTTCGAGCGCGTTGAGGGTGTTCGCCAGGCTGTTGAAGCCGCTGTGACCGGTTTGCAGCATCTCGAAGTCGAGCACGGCCGGGTCATCCACCTGCTCGCGGCCGAACTGCGTGGGGTGGATGGTGATCGGGTGCTTGTTGGGGTCGAGCGCCCGGATGTGGCGAACGAGATCGGCCCACTGCTTCCGGCGGCCCAACTTCCATTCGTCCGTGTTACGCTGCGGGTCTTTGAGCAGATAATAGTTCATCATCGCTTCGCCGGCCGTACACCAGGTCACCGGGTACGCGCTGTAGCGGGCGACGATGTAGCGCCAGTGCTTCTTGAGCACCTCCGGGCCGGCGAAGTCCATGAAGTAGCCCCACTCGCCCACGATGCAGGGCACGATCCCGGCGCGCACCAGGTGGGCGATGCGCAGGTCGGCCATGTCGAAGTAGGCCGGGTTGATGCGGGAGAAGTCCTTCGTCCAGGGGAAGCCGGCTTCGTTCATCCCGCGCTCATCGTACCAGTCCATGTCGGGATACAGCCCGGCCACGATCTGGACGGCCGTGAAGCCCTTGGCGACCCGGTCGGCGGTGAGCTGCTGGAAGTCGGCGGGCCAGCTCAAGCGTTTGGTGAAGCCCATCCACCACGTATCGGCCAGCCAGAAGAAGGGCGTGCCGTCGGCGTGCTCCAGGTGACGGCGGTCGGCGGCCACGCGCAGGAAGCCGCGGCGCAGCAGCGGGTTGTCGCCCTCGTAGGCCGCGGCCAGCAGCGCGCCGGTCTGGCCGTGCAGGTCGGCGTTACCCGCGTCCGAGCAGACGGTGCGGAAGGTGTATTGCCCGATCTGCCGCGGGGCGAAGCGCACGCGCCAGGTCTGGTCGCCCGCCCAGAACGCGGGGACGGTGACGCTCCCGCCATCCGGGTCGGTGACGATGACATCGAGTTCGACATCGTTGAACGGGTCGGCGTACGTTCTGCCAGAGGTGTAAGCCCATTCGGTGACGCAGTTGCGACGGGTGTATAGCATCCTATCCTCCTTTTTGATCGAGCAAATCCAAAACGCGTTGGCGATATGTCAGATTACGATCCGGCAGCTCCGGGGACAGCTTTGCGCCTTCCTCCCAAAAATGTCGTTTACCCCGACCGGCCGCCTTGCCTGCCGCGGTGTGCATGTCCAGCGCGTAGTCGGGGATCTCTGGCCGGGCGGTCCCGGCCGCGACCGCCTGGATGACCCAATTGACCATCTCATCGCTGGTGCGATCCTTCGTACAGCCGCACAGATAGCGCACCGCGTGGACGGCGAACAGCTTGCGCTCGCCCATGCTGCGGTCGAAGGTGCAAACCATCTGGTAGAGCGAGTTCAGCATGATGGCCGCCAGCGGCTCGCCCAGCCCCACATCCTCTACCGAGATCACCAGTAGCCGCTTCCACAGGTAATCCTCCAGCGCGGGGCTGGTGATGACCATCTCGTAGGCCAGCAGCACGGCGTTTTCGGTGTGGCCCCGCCGGATCTCTTTTTGGAGGGCCGAGATGACCTGGTCGGCCGGCAGGCCGTGGTAGGTCTTGACGTCCACCCAGGGATCGCGTGTTTGGGTTGTCATTGTCAGTCCACCCTGAAGGCGCGAGACCGGAAGAATGCGCGACTCAGTTCGGGCTACGGCCGCATCCGGTCGAACCTCGCACCACCAACTCCGTCGGGATCGCGACGCGCTGCTGTGGTCGCTCTGGGTCGCTCAGGCGTTGGAAGAGCAGCGTCGCGACCTGGCGGCCAATCGTTTCCCCGTTCGCGCGCAGCGTCGTCAGCGGCGGCGTCAGGTGCTCGGCCAGGTCAATGTCGTCGAAGCCGGCCACCGACAAATCGGCCGGCACGGCCAGCCCGCGTTCGTGCGCGGCCTGCAATGCGCCCATTGCCATCAGATCGTTGACCCCCAGGATCGCGGTCGGCCGGGGCGATAGGTCGAGCAGACGACGGGCCCCGCACGCGCCGTCGTCGGGGTTCGGGCCGCACTGGACGATGAGTTGCTTTTCGTAAGGCAGGCCGGCCGCCCGGAGCGCGCGGCGATAGGCGAAGAGGCGGTCGGCGCCCAGGCCGGTGCGCGCCACGCCGTGGATGAAGCCGATGCGTGTGTGGCCCAGCCCGATCAGGTGATCCATCATCTCGCGCGTGCCGGGGCCGTAATCCTGAGTCACCAGGTCTTTGCCCGGCAGCTCGTGGCCGAAGGTGACGATGGGGCTGCCCTGCAAGCGCAAAGCCTCGAGCTCGCCGGCCAGCCGGCCGGCATAGGTGAGTATCAGTATGAGGCCGTCAATGCGCTGCTCGGCCAGCGCACGCAACGACTGGCGCTCACGCTCGGCCTCCTGCCCGGTGATGCTGAGGACGAGCTGGCAGCCCTGTGCGCGTGTCACTGCTTCGACCCCGCGCACGATCGCCCACCAGTGCGGGTTGCTGCCATCGGGCACGAGCAACGCGATGGTGTCGGTGCGGCCAGAACGCAGGCTGCGCGCGGCCGCGTGCGGCTGATAGCCCAACTCCGCCACGGCCGCCAATACACGCTGCCGCGTCTCTTCGGTGATCTGAACACTGCCGCCCGCGCGGCCGGTGATCACGTAAGACACCGTGGCGCGCGAGACCCCCGCTCGACGCGCGACATCGCTCTGAGTAACGCGAATGGACACCCGAATCCCTCGATTGCCAGGTGACACGTGCACGCTTACACGTGTCAAACGGATTATCGCGGAAATCTTGCCGTTTGTCAATAAGGAGACGCGCCGCGGAGTGCAGGAGGCCAGTTTTCACATTTCCTCATTCTCCCTCTTGACAACGAACAAACGTTCTGTTATAATGCGTGCTAGAACAGACGTTCGAGTACTGATTTCACCCCACACGAAGGGCAAACGAAAGATACAAGCCTGAGAGGAGGACACAGTGCCGGCCCTGACTGTCGTTGCGGATGAATTGAGCGAACATGAGGTGCGGGTGCTCGATCACCTGGCCCGCACGCTGCGGCCCGGATTCTGTCCGAGCCGCGAGGAATTGAGCCAGGCGGCCGGCCTGGGCGCCCGCGGCTACCACATCACGAATGCTCTGAAGGACCTGGAGGAAAAGGGCTACGTGCGGTTGGCGCCGGGCCGCTCGCGGGCGATCGCTCTGCTGCGACGCGCAGACGGTCGTCGCTTCAGCAACGAGACCATCTGGGCGCCGTTGGTAGGGCAGATCGGAGCTCGCGCGCCCCTGCCAGCCGTGGGGCAGTTGGAGAATCCCTTCGCCGACGAGGCGATCGAGTTGACCCGCAGCCTGGTGCGGGAGCACGAAGATGTCTTCGCCCTGCGCGTCGCGGGCAGCTCGATGGTGGATGCGCTCGTCAATGACGGCGACATCGTGGTACTGAAGGCGACGCGGAGCAGCGAGGAGATCAAGAACGGCGACATGGTTGCAGCCCGGGTGATCGAGGAGGACGGGCAGGAAGCCGCCACCCTCAAGCTGTTCTTCCTCGAGGATGGCCGCGTCAGGCTGCAACCGGCCCATCCCAACATGCTGCCGTTCTACTACCACCCCAGCCGCGTGCACGTCTATGGCAAAGTGGTGCTGGTGATCAGGCAGGTGGGATAGCGCGATGGCGTCGCGGGGGTGACAGCCGCGCGCTGCCCTGGCTGTGCCGTTCACGTTTCACGTTTCACGTCTCACGCATCACGTCTCACGTTTCGCATCTGGCACAACACGCTTCAGACCTGGAGCTGCACCATGTCCAATCGCAAGTACGAGCTACAAGCTGCGCGCATCGAATCGGTGCTTGGCGCGCACAAAGTGCCGGCGCGCGTCTGGCAGGCCACCGTCACCCCGCGCTTCGTGCGCTTCGACGTGACGACTGCCCTGGGCACGAAGCTCACCAAGGTGAGCAGCCTGGCCGAGGAACTGGCCTTCTCGCTGGGCGCGCGCGACGCGCGAGTCTACCGCGAGGGCGGCGTGCTGCACGTCGAGGTGCCGCGTGAGACCCCGCGCGCGGTGGAGCTGCTCCCACTGTGTGGCCGGCTGGCCAACGTACCGGCCATGTGCGCGGTGCTAGGCGTGGACGACGGCGGCGTGCCGCTGCTGCTGCGGCTCGACAGCCCGGACGTGGCCCATGTGCTCCTGGCCGGCGCGACAGGCAGCGGCAAGACCGCGCTGGCGCGAACGCTGCTTCTCTCGCTGGCGATGCACAACCCCGCCGGCCGCCTGCAGATGGTGCTGATTGACCCCAAGGGCCGGGGTTTGGCGCCTTTGGCCGAGCTGCCGCACCTGTGGCCGGGCATGGGGCGGCTGTCGGCGGTCGCGAGCCAGGTCTGGCATGCGGCTGGCACACCGACTGGGCAGCCTGGGGTCGTGCAAGACGTGGCCACGGCCGCAGGGCTGCTGGACCTGGTGGTGGCCGAAATGGAGCGCCGGGATGCAGCCGGGTGTGCGCTGCCGCGGCTGATTGTGGCGATTGACGAGCTGGCCGACTTGCTGACTACCGGAGGCAAGGCAGTGGCAGAGGCGCTGACTCGGCTGACGCAGCGGGGCCGTGAAGCGGGGATTCACGTGCTCGCCGCGACCCAGCGGCCAGCCGCCGCGCTGGTCGGCGGTATGATGAAGGCGAACTTCCCGGTCCGGCTGGTGGGCAGCGTGACAAGCCCCGAGGACGCGAAGGTGGCCGCGGGAATCGCGGGAACGCATGCGGAGCGGCTGCTCGGGCGGGGCGACTTCCTGCTGGTGGCAAAGGGACAGGTGATCCGCTTTCAGGCAGCCTACGTATCGGCAAGCGAGATGGGGGCGACAGCCGCGCGCATTCGCGCGGGCGGCCGCAGACGGCGCAGTTGGAGCGCATGATGAAGAAGCTACTGGTGCCCGCGCTTTTGGGATTTGGAGTCACGCTGGCGGTCGTCATCGGCCAGCGGATGAGCACCGACGCGATGGCGGTGGTGATCGGCGTGGCTGTGGGCGTAGCCGCCAGCGTGCCCACCAGCGTGCTGCTGGTGGCGCTGCTGCGCCGCGAGCGCAACGGTTGGGCGCAGCCCGCGGGGTGGCGAAGCGAACTGCCGCAGCAGTCGCAGCCGGCCTATCCGCAGTTTCCGACGCCGAACGTCATCATCCTCAACCCGGCTGACCTGCTAGCCGGCCGCGGGCTCCAGCAGCCCCAGATCCCGGCGTTGCCCCTGCCGTTGGCGCAAGACGCGGGGCTTCACCGCCTGCGCGTGGTGGGTGACGAGGACGGCTGGAACCCTTGAAACCCGCCAGGCGCCAGGCGCTTCCGAAGTGCGCGGCGCCTGGCGGGCGGATTTCAGGACGGAAACGAACGGGAGTCAACTATGTCTGACCAGGACCGTGTGCTGCAGGTCGCGCTGGCCCCCGACGGCTTCTACCCCCAGGCGTTTCGTTGGGAGGGCCGGCTGGTGCGGGTGCTTGCGATCGAGAGCGTCAACACCTTCGGGACCGAGCGGCGTTTTCGTGTGCGGAGCGCGACCGGCCGCTTCGAGCTGGGGTTCTACACTGATGCGGGGGTCTGGCGTCTGCGCCGCAAGCCTGGCTGGCTCGGTCGGCTTTGGGCGCGCTGGCAGAACGCGCCGCGCTACCCGTTGCCCGTCTGGCGCCGCCGTAGCCGGCGGACGGTCGTCGCCGCTGCTGCCAGAGCGAAGGTCGCCCAGATCCGGTGGCCCTCCGTGGCCGAATGGACAGGAGGTCGCCATGCAGAGCGGCTTGCTGTGGTTCGACAATAGTCCTGGCCGCGGTCTGGCCGACAAGGTCGCGGATGCCGCGCGGCGCTATCGCGAGAAGTTCGGCGCCGCGCCAGACACCTGCTATAGTAAGTCAGATAAAGATTCGGGCTGCGCGATCCGGAATCGAGGCTTCAGCCGGTTTCTCTGGGGCATGAGGCCAACCGGCTAAAGCCTCGAGTCCAGAAGATTATCTGAACATCTATATGTCAGCACGGCTGCGCTGAACGGCGCCGCATTGGCGATTCCCTATCAAGGGAGGACTCTGCGCGTCCTGCCTGCACACAACATCCTGCCGCATCACTTCTGGGTTGGGGTAGAGGAAGGTCCTTGAGCTTGCGCGCGGGCTCCACATTGGTGTAAACTGGCGATGTTCACAGGAGGTCCTATGCCGATTGATGCGCCGATTCACACCGATGAGAGCGTTCTGCCCAGGGTCCTGGCTGCGGGGCTGCCTGTCGTTCACGTCTTCTGGAGCCGCGAGAGCCCCTCATGCGATCAACTGATGCCGGCGCTGGATGACCTGGCGCGCGCATACGCGGGCCGGGCGTGGGTCGTCAAGATCAATGCGCTGGAGGAACCTCGGCTGGCCCGGCGCTACAGCGTCGGCCGCTTGCCCACGCTGGTCTTCGTCAAGGATGGTCGCGAACAGGCGACGGGGATTGGCGCAGCGAGCGAGAAGGCGTTGTCCTCCTGGCTGGACTATCTGGTCGGTGCGACGGGCGTGCGTCCGGCCGTGCCGTCTGGTCCCAGCACGCTTCTGCCTGCGGAGTCCACTGTCTCGCGCGCTGCCCCTTCGGCGCAGCCTGAGCGTGAGCGCGGCGCGGCCAGGAGGGACGCCGGACAGGGTTCCAGCCAACCGCTGATCCTGACCGATGCGACCTTCGACCAAGTCATCGCTGGCAGTCGCGGTCCGGTGCTGGTGGACTTCTGGGCCGAATGGTGTGGGCCGTGCAAGATGATCGCGCCGGCTGTAGCTGAGCTGGCGCGCGAGTTCGCAGGCCGGGCAGTGGTGGCCAAGCTCAATGTGGATCAGAACCCGCGCGCCGCGACGCGCTTCGATGTCATGAGCATCCCGACCCTCCTGATCTTCCGCGACGGCCAGGTGGTTGACCAGATCATCGGCGTCCAGCCCCCTCACGTGCTGCGCCAACGCCTGGCGCGCCATCTGACATGAAAATCGCCTCACGCCCCGCATCCCCAGATTTGCGCAACACCCGGTTTTGAGTTACAAAGGGGGGGTAGACAAGAACGTGAGGAGAGGTGGCGCATGGCGCGTATTCTGCTCGTGGAAGACAACCCGACTATGGCTGATGCCATCCGCGATGTGCTGGAAGGCGCAGGGC
>Ga0194125_10004962_pt1 | contig 20478 bp, 16 predicted proteins | sample TA2KigC250mmetaG_FD_148626 | JGI IMG/M metagenome (GOLD analysis project Ga0194125, IMG submission 148626) | Freshwater microbial communities from Lake Tanganyika, Tanzania - TA2015034 Kigoma Deep Cast 250m | ecosystem: Environmental > Aquatic > Freshwater > Lake | place: Tanzania: Lake...
TAGCCCATCTGGCTGATGCTGTGGTAGGCGAGCAGGCGCTTGAAGTCCCATTGCCCCACGGCCAGGAGCACGCCGCCGAGCATCGAGAGGCCGCCGAGGGCCATCAGGACGGTGGCGAACTCGGCCGTCGGCCCCAGGACGGTGAAGAACAGGCGGGCGAGGGCGTAGACCCCCAGGGCCTTGATGAGGACGCCGGAGAGCATGGCCGAGATGGGGGCGGGGGCGGAGGGATGGGCGTCGGGCAGCCAGGCGTGGAAGGGCACCATCGCGGCCTTGAGGCCGAGGCCCATGACGAAGAAGCCTGCGGCCACGTAGAGCGCCAGGTTCGGGGCCTGCGGGTCGGCGAGCGCGGCGACCTGCTGGCGGACCGCTGCCATGTTGAGGGTGCCGGTGAGATTGTAGAGGATGCCGATGCCGAAGAGGACGAAGGTGGAGGCCACGCCGCCGAGGACGAGGTATTTGAAGGAGGCCTCGAGCTCCTCGCTCTCGCAGCCGAAGGCGACGAGGGCGTAGGAGGAGATGGCGGCGACCTCGAGGAAGACGTAGAGGTTGAACAGGTCGCCGGCCAGCACCGTGCCGTTCATCCCGGCGACCATGAGGAAGAAGAGGCAGAAGTAGAAGCCCTTGGAGGTGTAGCGGCGCATGTAGCGGAGGGAGAAGAGGATGGCGGCGAGGGCCACGCCGCCGATGGTGACGAGCATCAGGCGTGTGAGGCCGTCGCACCGCAGCTCGATGCCCACGATCCCCTTCGTGGCGTCCCAGCCGCCCATCCAGTAAGCGATGTCCTTCACGCCGATGAGGCTGAGCGAGAGCGCGAGGAGCACGGCGCCCGCCAGGGTGGCCAGGAGGTCCATCAGCCACTCGGGCTCCTTGAGCTTCTCGAGGAGGGGCATCAGGAAGCCCACGCCGAGGGGGATGGCGACGAGGAGAGGAAGGGTGTGATCCATAGCACGGTTTCCTGACAACGGTTCGGCGTGCAGGTATGCACGCCCTACCCCTGGAGCTTCTTCATTTCGGCGACGTCGAACGTGCCGTACTTCTCGTGGAGCCGGATGGCGAGGGCGGCCATGAGGGCCGTCATGCCCAGGCCGATGACGATCGAGGTCAGGATGAGGGCCTGGGGCAGCGGGTCCACCGAGGCCGCGGCGAACTTCTCCGGCGTGTCCATCGCGGGCGTGCGGATGGGCGCGCCGCCCACCCCCGTCCTGTAGCCCATCAGGATCAGGAAGAGGTTGACGGCGTAGTCGGCGATCATCACGCCGAGGATCACCTTGATCAGGTTGCGCTTGCAGGCGATGGCGTACACGCCCACCGCCAGGAGCACGATGGCCAGGACATAGGGGATCATGGCGTCTGGTCCTCACGTGGGTTCTTCGGGCGGAAGATGGAGAGGACGGCGAAGACCCCAAAGAGGCAGGCGGCCACCTTGAGGCCGATGGCGATGTTGCACGGCAGGATGATGCCGCTGCTGAAGAGGCGGTAGTTGCCGGCCACGGCGGTGCCCTCGTGGCTGCCCGCGGGGACCAGGACGTTGTAGAAGAACTGGCCGCCGTAGTAGCCCAGGAGCGCGATCGCGAGGAACGCGAGCGCGCCCACGCAGTCCCACAGGTACGGCGCCCGCTCGCTCACGATCTGGTCCACGAACTTCTTTCCGAAGGCGAGGACCATGAGGATGAGGCAGGAGCCGAGGATGACGCCGCCGGGGAATCCGCCGCCGGGCGACAGGTGGCCGTAGAGGACCACGTAGATGCCGTAGAGGAGGATGAAGGCCGAGACCAGCGAGGTCACGGTCCTAACGATGAGTGTCATGCCGCGCATCGGGCTTTCTCCTAGGGAGTCCGCCACTCCGTGGCGGAAGATTTCCGCGTCGGAGACGCGGACTCCTGGTCCGCCGCGGAGCGGCGGCCCACGTGGCGCAGGAGGACGTATGCGCCAATGATGGAGGCGAAGATCACGGTCGCCTCGCCCAGCGTGTCGTAGGCCCGGAAGTCCAGGATCGTGCCCATCACGGCGTTCGCTGCACCCGTCCGCTCGAACGTGTTCATCAGGTAGGGCATGCCCATTGTCATCTTCGGGTCGCCGAAGGGCACCATGTGGGCGAAGGCGTAGTAGCACACGGCGCACAGGAGCGCGCAGAAGACCAGCCCGCCCGCGACCGCGAACGTGTTCGGGCGCGAGTCATACGTCGTGTCCTTCCGCGTCACGGTCGCGCGGATGAGGATGACCAGCGAGAGCACCTCGACGACCACCTGGGTGATCGCCAGGTCGGGCGCGCCCAGGAGGAGGAAGACGATGGAAAGCCCCGCCCCCGCCGCGCTGACGGAGACGACCGACGAGAGGAGGTCCTTCGCCTCGATGGCGATCACCGCCGCCACGATCATGAAGCCGATGAGCAGGTACAGCACGAGCACGATATCCATCGAACGGCTCCCCCCTCACAGGGGCAAGAGGTAGAACAGCACCACGGCGAGGCCGATGGCGCACCAGGCCACGTAGACCGCGAGGACCCCCGTGTGCAGGTTCCGCAGGTGCTGGACCAGCGTGCCGCCGTAGCGGCCGCCGAGGTGATACACGTCGTACGCCTCGTCCTCGGCGTCGTGGAACATCCCCCGCAGGAACGGCAGGCCGCGCACGGTCTCGTAGAAGCCGGTGCCGGGCACCCGCACGTCGTCGGTGCCCAGCAGCTCGCCGCCGAGGAAGGGCCGTGTCACCCGGGCCTTGCCGATCCGCCCGATCGCGTAGAAGAGCAGGCCCAACGCAAGGCCGATGACCAGAAGCACCGTGGCCTGGGAGGCCTGCCACACGCCCAGGCCATACGACACCGCCTTGCCCGCCGGGAGCATCCCGGGCACCATCTCGCGCACAGATGGCACCATCCACTGGCCGACAGGCAACTGGACAAAGACGCCGAAAACGATGCACAACAGGGCGAGCACCACCATCGGCAGGACCATCAGGAGGGGCGTCCTCGCCGGCGCGAGGCCCGCCACGTCGTCCGAGGGGCGGCCCATGAAGAGCGAGTGGATGACTTTCACGAACGAGGCCAGGGTGAGCGCGCTGCCGAACACCGCGGCGATGAGCAGCAGCGGGGCGAGGTTCGACTTCGTCTCCAGCACCCCCTGGTACACCATCCACTTCGACGCGAAGCCGTTGAGCGGCGGCACGCCCGAAATGGCCAGCGCCGCGATGGCGCCCGCGACGAACGTGGCGGGCATCGCCCGCGCCAGGCCCCCCAGCCGCTCAAGCTCCGTCGTCCCCGTCCGATGCCGTACCGCCCCGGCCATCAGGAACAAGCTTCCCTTGTAGATGGCATTGTTGAGCATGTGGAATAGCCCGCCCAGCACGCCCACCACGGTGCCCGTGCCGATCCCCAGCACCATGTAGCCCACCTGGCTCACGGCGTGGAAGGCCAGGAGCCGCCGCAGGTCGTGCTGCACCATCGCCATCATCACCGCGCTGATGACCGTGACCGCTCCGATGATCATCACCACGAGGCCCAGTGTGGGGGTCATCACGAAGAACTGCAATGCGACACGGGCCAGGAGGCAGATGCCCAGGAGCTTATCCAGCGAGGCCGGCAGGAAGGCCATGACGGGCAGGGGCGCCGCCTCGGCCGAGGACGGAATCCAGGTGTGGAGCGGCACGGCCCCCGCCTTGGCAATCGCCCCGGCGAACATCAGCAGGAAGGCCACGGCCCCCAGCCCCACCGTGGTGGGGAGCACTTTGCCCTTCACCGCCCCGGCGCCGATGGCCGAGAGCTCGCTGATGGACATCGTGCCCGTGAGCTTCCAGAGGAGTAGGATGCCGAGCAGGAGCGCGGCGTCGGCGAGGCCGAGGATCACAAAAGTCTTCGCCCCGACCTTTGCCGCAGGCTCCCGGCCCAGGTTCACTAGCAGGTAGAGCATCAGCGTGACGACTTCCCAGGCGATGAGGAAGAAGATCAAGTGGTCGGCAAGCGTGGCGGCGATGGCGCCCGCGAGGGCCCAGAACGTGAGGGCGTAGTAGCGCGCCTCGAAGCGATGCTGGCGCATGTAGGGCAGGGAGAAGCAGGCGATGAGGAAGCCGAAGAGGCCGATGAACGCCGCGGCGAAGCCCGAGAGCGCGCCCACCCGCATGCTGAGGCCCACATGGAAGCCGCCGACGGAGAGCCACGGGATGTGGAGCGCCGCGCCCTTCATCCCCGGCAGCAGGGCGCACAGCAGAAACGTGGCCGCGGCGCCGGGCAGGCCGATGAGCGCCGCCGCGCCGGCGAGCCGCTTCGGCAGCACGTAGCAGGCCAGGCCGAAGAAGGCCGGCAGGGCCACACAGGAGAAGAGGAGGTTCTCACCCATCAGGGGCATCCTCGCCAGGGATTTCTGATTGCCGATTTCACGCTCTCAGCCTTCCGCGTTCTTCCGTGTGTTCCGCGGGCCCATTCAGCACTTCCATTCCGCGGGATGGATGCCGTGATGCTGGATGAGCCGAGCAGTCTTCTCGTGGGACATCCGCAGCAGGTCCTTCATCGTCAGCACGCCCTCGATGTGGCGGCGGCTGTCCACCACGGCCATGCGCTCGGTGCAGCTATAGCAAGGGTCCATCGCGGCCACGATGAGCATGGCATCGGCCAGCTCGGCCCCGACGACCGAGGCCTTGAACGACGGGAGGTTCACATAGGTCGGCGCGCGGGCCTTGTAGCGGAGGGGGTAGTTCGTGCCGTCGGAGCGGACGTAGTGGAAGGTCTCTCCGCGCGGGGCCTCGGCGTGGCCGATGCCCTCGCCGGGGGGGATGGAGCGCGGCTCGTTGTCGGTCTCGCCCGGCTCCATCTTCTCGAGGCACTGGCGGATGATCTTGATCGACTCATAGGTTTCGAGAAGGCGGACGACGGCCTTGGCGAACACGTCGCCCTGCGGCTGGGTGATGACGTCCCACTTCACCCAGTCGTAGGCGGCATAGGGCTCGTCGCGCCGCACGTCAATCGGCAGGTTCGAGCCGCGCGCGGTGGGGCCGGTCACGCAGTAGCGGCGGCCGTTCTCCTCGGAGAGGACACCGATGCCGCGCAGGCGGACCGAGAGCACGGGGTCGTCGAGGACGGCCTTGGTGAGCATGGTGAGGGGCTTTTCGACGGCGTTGACGCACTCGAGGATCTCTGGGATGGCCTCCTGGGGGATGTCGCGGCGGACCCCGCCGAGCTTGAAGTTCTCGTAGTGGTTGCGGTTGCCGGTGATCTTCTCGCACAGGTCGAGGACGGGCTCGCGGTACCGCCAGGCCCACATGAAGACGGTGTTGTATCCGATGAAGTGGCCGGCGAGGCCGACCCAGAGGAGGTGGCTGTGGATGCGTTCAAGCTCGCAGATGATGGCGCGAATGTACTGGGCGCGGGGCGGGGCCTCGATGCGGCAGAGGTCCTCGAGGGCGTTGGCCACGGCCATCGGGTGGCTGGCCGAGCAGATGCCGCAGATGCGCGCGAGGAGGAGCGGGATCTGGTCGTAGGTGAGGCTCTCGCACCGCTTCTCCATGCCGCGGTGGTTGTACGAGAGCCGCACGTCGGCGTCTACGACGCGCTCACCCTCGACGAAGAGCTGAAAGAACTCGGGCTCTTCCATGATCGGGTGAAACGGCCCGACCGGTATTAACGTGCGCTTCATGATGGTAGTCCTTGCGCAGGGGATACACGCCCTCTGGCCAGTCGTCGGCGAGGAGCAGCCGCCGCGGATCAGGGTGATTGAGGAACCTCGCTCCCAGCAGGTCCTGAATCTCCCGCTCGATGAAGTTGGCGCCCGGGAACAGCGTGGCCACCGAGTCGAGCTCGCAGGCCGGCTTGTATGCCTTGGCCTTGACGGTAATGACGACGTTGAGGGGGTCGAAGCAGTAGTGGTAGCAGACCTCGATCCAGTCGCGGCAGTCCACCCCCGTGGCCGTGGCGAGGCGGCCGCCGTGCTCGAAGAGGTAGCGGTTGACGGCCAGGCTGTGCTCGGGCTCGACCGTGAGGTAGACGCGCTTGGCGTTCCGCTCGACCACGTCGGCCAGGCGGTCGGCCAGCTCCGTCTTGACCTGTTGGACCAACTGATTGCGTTTCATTTCGTCAGCCTTGACTGAGGAGTTTGCAGGCGGCCTGAAGGCCCTTGACGGCCCCCGCGATGATGGCCTCGGGCTTCGGGGGGCAGCCGGGCACGTAGGCGATGATCGCGTTGGGGTCCACCTCGCGGATCACCTTGTCGGGCGGCCCGGCCATGTGATAGCAGTCGGCGAAGATGCCCATCGAGCAGGCGCAGGCGCCCACGCACAGGACGATGCACGGTTTCGCCGTCTGGCGGTAGACCTCCTGGAGGCGCGGCCGGGCCTGGCGCGTCACCCCGCCGGTGACCAGCAGCGCGTCGGCGTGCCGCGGGCTGGGCACCAGCAGCATCCCGAAGCGCTCGACGTCGAACCGCGGCGTCAGGCAGTCGAGGATCTCGATGTCGCAGTTGTTGCAGGCCCCGACGTTCACGTGGTAGACCCACGGCGACTTGCTGAGGCCCCAGACTTTCCAGTTCATTGCGCGCTCCCGACCAGGGCGAGCACTACGGCGAGGAGGGCCACAGGGGTCAGCCCGAACCAGAAGAACTTCATCGCGTGGTCCACCCGCACCCGCGGATTCGTGTTCCGCACCAGCACAGTGACCACGATGACGAGGACGTATTTGAGGATGGAGGCGATGGCGCCGCCGACGCTGGCGAAGGTGAAGCCGCCCCAGAGCACGGTGACGAGGAGGATGGGCATGACGGCGAGCATCATGGCCCGCGTGAGGTAGATGAGGGCGAGCGGGGCGCCCGAGTACTCGACGAAGGCGCCGCCCATTATCTCCGTCTCCGCCTCCGCGATGTCGAAGGGCACGAGGCCCAGCTTGGCCTGGACGCACAGGAGCGCCACGACGAAGCCCGCGGCCATCGCCACACTCGTCCACACCGAGGGCGACGGCGTGGTCATGATGGCGCCCAGCTTCAGAGTCCAGCCCCCCGCAATCATCGCAGGCACCATCGCCAGCACGAGCGGCAGCTCGTAGGAGAGGATGAGCTTCATCTCGCGGCTCGCGCCCACCGCCCCGTGGGGGTTGGACGAGGCGGCGCCGCCGATGACCACGGCGAGCGAGGGGATGGTGAGGAGGTAGAGCACGACAATGAGGTCGCCGACGAAGCTCGCCTTGGGACTCAGGTTGACGCCCCAGAGAATGGTGGCGGCGACGACGACGGCGGCGAAGCCGAGCATGGGGGCCAGGAGGAAGCCGGTGCGCCGCGCGTTCTGGGGGATGATCGTCTCCTTGCCCAGCAGCTTCGCCACGTCGGCGAAGGGCTGATACCAGGGCGGCCCCACGCGCCACTGGACCATCGCCGTCACCTTGCGGTCCACCCACTTCATCACGAAGCCGAGCACGAGGGTGCCGGCGAACGCCACGAACAGGAGGCCGATCATCGCAGCAGGGTTCATACGCGGCCCCTCATCTCCTCTTGAACGGATGGTGCCCCGCGGTGCGGCCGCCGAGCAGGAGAAGGCCCTGCTTCCCGGCGTCGGCGGGGCGCGCCAAGCGGAGCGCCCCGGTCGAGCACGCGGCCACACAGCGTGGCGCGCCGCCGGCCGCCACGCGGGTCTGGCACAGGTCGCACTTGGCCACCTGGTCGCGCGTCAGGTCGCTGTCGAGCACGCCGAACGGACAGGCCAGCACACACGAGCCGCAGCCGCGGCAGAACACCAGGCTGCGGGTCACCGCGCAGTTGTCCTCGCGGCGCAGGGCCTCGAACGGGCAGGCGGCCACGCACGGCGGGTCGTCGCAGTGGCGGCACACGGCGGGGGCTGACGCCGCCGGGGCGTCCCCGTATTCCACGCCCGGCACGCCCCGGTGCCCGTAGAAGCACGCCGCCGAGCAGCTCTTGCACTCGATACAGCGGTCAAGGTCCAGCAGCACGCGGCTGTCAATCGTTGCCACCGCACTTCTCCACAGTGACCAGAGCGGGTCCGGCTCCCCCCGCGGTCCAGGGGAAGAGCGCCCGCGCCTCCCCGAAGCGGGGCGAGAGCGCGGCGACCCCCGGCGGCACGTCCCCGCTCGCCGCGATGGCCAGGGCGATGGCCACGCCATTCGACCGGACGGTCGCGGCGTCGCCCCCGAGGGCCTGCGCGTCGCGCGGGTTCAGCCGCAGGACCGGCCGCGGCTCCATCATCGCCGGCCAGGCGAGCTGCGCGCTCATGCTCCCGTCGGCGAAGCCGATGCCGTCGCTGCGCGACACGAGCACGAGCCGTCCCTCAGCCGTCGGGGCGCCCCAGGCAACCGGCGCGCTCAACACATCGGCCGCGGGCGCCTCGGCCCCGAGCAGCGCGTCGAGCTCATCCTGCGTGAGCGAGGCAGAAAAGGAGAATGTCCCCTTTTCTGCCCCCAGAGCCGCGAGGACCTGGCTCGGGGTGAGCGCGCCGCTCGCCGGCGAGGCGATGCGGCCGGCGCTCCGCCGCTGGCCCGCGCCGTCCACCACCGTGCCGCCCATCTCGAACCAGAGCGCCATGGGGACGACGGCCCGCGCGCGAGCCGTCGTGGCCGAGGGCATTGCCGACGCCGCGAGCACGAACTCGACGGAGGCCAGCTCGCTCACGGGCAGCGCGGCGGCCAGGTCCGTGCCGAGCACGATCAGCTTCTTTACGGCCCCCGCCTTGATCTCGGCGAGAAGCTGGGCGAGAGGCGTCGCACCGAGGGCCGCGGCCACGCGCCGCGCGCCCACGGCGTTGCCGTAGGTGAGGAGAGGGCAGATGCCGCCGCCCCGGACCAGGGCGATCTTTGCCGCCAGCGCGGCCACAGCCGAGGCCGCGGCGCACCGGCCCTCGGGGAGCGACAGGAGGACGCCGAGCTTCTGCGCCTTGCCCAGCGCGGCCGCGATGCGCTCGAGAGCGCCGGGCGCCACGCCGGCCATCTCGGCCGCCTTCGCCAGCGACAGGTCCGCAAAGCTGCCCAGCGCGTTCAGAATGCCCGCGAGCGCCGCCGCGTCGCCGCCGGGCCGCACGAGACAGAAGTCCGCCGCAAACCGCGAGGTGCGGCCCCGCAGCGAATCCACGTTGATCAACTGGTGCCCTCGTGCCTTCCCGATGGCGTCGAGAGCAGGGCTTGCGATGAGGGGATGAGTGGCGAAGGGGTCGCCGACCGCCAGCAGCACGTCGCACTCGGCCACGGCTGCCTCGCCCAGACGCGGGGCCTGCGACGCGGCAAGGCCGCGCAGCATCGCCTCGTCGGCGGGCGGGATGAAGATGGTCGCGCGCCCGATGCCGAGTCCATCGCGGGCGCATCGCACGGCAGCGGCCAGCTCCTCGCACGGGAGATTGCCGTCCACGACCACGGCCAACTCGTTGCGAATGCCGTGCAGCAGCTCCGCCGCGCGGCGCAGGGCCTCGGCGGGCCGCACGGCGTGCATGGCCGAGCCGTCGCGGGCGATGCCGTCGGTGAGGCGGCCGGGATGATTGGCCAACTCGGCGATGAAGTGCCCGCGATAGCACAGGCCGTGGTGCGCGGCGGGCGTGTGGCCGGGGTATTCGGGCGCGGTGAGGCCATACTCGTCCACCGCCACCCCCGCCGGGCAGCACAGGGAGCAGAACAGGCAGGTGGTCTCGGTCGTCGTTGCAGCCACGCTGCGCGCCTCTCTAGAAAACGTCCGGGTAGTCCTTGATCTTCTCGTAGCACATGTCCGGGCCGTCCTTGCAGAGGTAATACGGCCCGATGTTGCAGCGGCCGCACTTGCCGATGCCGCAGCTCATGCGGCGGTTCATCGAGAGGTAGATCTGCGCCGGCGCGTAGCCGAGGCTCAGCAGGCGCTGGGTGACGAACTTGAGCATGATGGCCGGGCCGCACGACACCGCATAGCTGTTCGCAATGTCCACGTCCAGGTCGTCGAGCAGCGTGGTCACCAGGCCCACGCGCCCCGTCCAGCCGGCGGCGGGCACGTCAATCGTCTCGGCGAAGTCCACCCGCTCGTGCCGCCGCCAGTCGTTGAACGAGCCGCGGTAGAGCAGCTCGTCGGGTGTGCGGGCGCCGTATTTGATGGACAGGCGCTTGAACTGCCCGATGTCGGCCAGCATGGCCAGGATGAGGGAGCGGAGGGGCGCGAGGCCCACGCCGCCGCCGACGAGGACGACCTCCTTGCCGTAGAGCTTCTCGATGGGGTAGCCCTTGCCGAACGGCCCCCGGAGGCCCAGCTCCGTCCCCGGCGACACGTCGTGCAGCGCATCAGTCACCCGCCCCGTGCGGAGGACCGTGACCTCGAGCCTGTCGGGCTCGTGGGGCGACGAGGAGGGGGTGAAGGGGGCCTCGCCGACGCCTGGGAGGGTGAGCTGGACGAACTGCCCGGCCCGGAACGGCATCGGCTCGGTGGGGCGGAGGACGAAGGTGCGAATCGTCGGGGTCTCGACGATCACGTCCTCCAGCACCGCGGTCGCGGGCGCATAGATGTTCGTGAGGGTCGCCACGTCAGGTCTCCCGAATCGTCCTCGTCCTCGTCGTCGTCCTCGAACCCCTGTTTGGGCGGTCCTACGCCTCCACGGGTTCAAGGTCCTTGAGGAGCTGGCGCAGGTCGCCGCCGCCCAGGCAGGCGTCAATGCAGCGGCCGCAGCCCACACAGCCGAGAAGCCCCATCGTCTGGGGGAACCAGGCGAACTTGTGGATGACGCGGTTGGCGAAGCGCTGGCGCAGCTCGGGCCGCGGCGTGGCCTTCATCCCCCCCACGCCCGCCATGCGCGCGTAGGACGACAGCAGGCAGCTATCCCACACCTTCATCCGCTCGTGGGGGCCGGCCGCGTCGTCGCTCGCCTGGTCGTAGAGCTGGAAGCAGTGGCAGGTGGGGCAGATGGCGCTGCACGAGCCGCACTCCGCGCACTCTGCCGCAAGCTCCAGCCAGCGGTCGTCCTCGACCGCCTCGGCGACGATCTTCTCGACGCCGCGGGCCGTGGCCCACTGGGCGTTCTGGTCAGCCAGCTTCTTTTCGCAGGCGGTCCGGCCGGCGTCGCGCTCGGCCACCTGCTCGGGCGTGGCCTCGCGGAAGAGCTTGGCCGCGGCCATCACCATCTCCCTCCCCTTGTCGGAGCCCGCCTCGGCCACGTAGCCGCCGGCCACCGGGCCGAGATTCACGTCGAAGCCGTCCGCCGCATAGGGCTTCGCCCCCAGGAGGGTGCAGAAGCAGCTCGCCGCAGGCTCCGCACAGTCCACGCTCACGGTCCGCAGCGCCTCGCGCCGCAGGGAGTAGAAGGGGTCTACGTAGTCCTCCTGGATGAACACTAGGTCGAGGATCTTCATCGCGGCGAGGTCGCAGGCCCGCAAGCCCGCCACGACGGCCGTCTGCTCGGCCTCCGCGGTCGGCTGCCAGCGGTAGCGGGCCGAGGGGTAGACCGCCACGCGCTCCTTGGCTGGGAACAGGAAGCTCTTGGCCGAGAGGACGGCCCGCTGGCCGCGGAAGCCGAGGACCGCAGGATGCGCGGTATCGAGCTTCTCGATGTCGCTCCCCTCCTCGCGGGCCGTCTGCCCGTAGACGGCCGAGGCGCCGAGGCCGAAGAGGAAGTCGGGCACGCGGCTCTCTTCGATGAAATAGGTGGTCACGCGTCGCGTCCTCGCTGCATCAGTTGGGGTCACATCTTCATTTCGCACATGGCGGCGATGTGCCAAATGAAGATGTGACCCCGTTCACCAGCTCGCGGATGCGCTCGACCAGGGACTCCGGCTCGACCGGCTTGTCGAGGAAGCCGTCGGCCTCCCAGCAGCCCTCGAGTTCGGGGGCGAAGCGGTCCTCGTGGATCTTCTCTTTGAGGGCGGTGACGATCAGGATTCTGGTGTTGCGGAGGGCCGGGTCGCTGCGTAGCTCTCGATAAACCTCGATGCCGCTGCGTGGGGCGAGCAACACGTCGAGCAGGATCACGTCGGGACAGTCCTCCCGGGCCTTCCGCACTCCGTCGTCGGCGTTCGTCGCGGAGGCCACGTCAATCCCCTCTAGGGCCAGCAGGCATTCGAGGGCGGCCACCTGGTCGCGGTCGTCGTCTATCACCAGCACCTTGGCTCGCCGCGTCGCCGTCGCTGCGCCCATCGCTCGCCTCCTGTCGCGTTGGCCGGGAGCAAATCGCGTGCCGCTGGAGGAGAGGGGGCGCCCGGGAACGCCATTAGAGGCGACGCGGCAAGAGGTTAGGGCGAGTCCCAGACGATGGCGGTCTATGCTCGCGCAACGGGCGATGGGCCGAAGCGGCGAGTCGCACGGGATGCGGCGGGGTGCCGCGCGCCATTCTGGCACCCCAGCGGCCCGGGGCGCGGGAGCGGCGTGTCAGGGGGGCACAGGAGGGCCGATACGGCCTGAAGGCCGCACTCCGAGCGGTCAGTCGGGCGCGGGGTCCTCGTGATCGAGGTGCCGATAGATGGTGCGGCGACCGATGCCGAGGAGGGCCGCGGCCGCCGTCTTGTCGCCGCCCGTCTGGGCCAGGGTGCGCCGTATCACCTGGTCCTCGACCTCCCGCAGCGTGGTGCCGAGGGGCACGCGCACCTCCCGCGGACGGTGCTCAATGGTGGCGACGTGGCACGGCAGGTCGCCAGGCTGGAGGATTGGCCCTTCGGCCAGGACGACGGCGCGCTCGATGGCATGCTCGAGCTCGCGGACGTTGCCCGGCCAGGGATAGTTGAGGAGGAGCTCGAGTGCGGCGCCGGAGATGCCCTCGATCTGCCTGCCGTTGCGGCGACGGTAGAGGGCGACGAAGTGGTCCGCGAGCAGCGGGATGTCCTCCCGGCGCTCCCGCAGCGGCGGAAGCTGAAGGCGCACGACGTTCAGGCGATAGTAGAGGTCCTCGCGGAAGCGCCCCGTCGCCAGCATGCCCTCCAGATTCGTGTTCGTGGCGGCCACCAGACGCACGTCGGCCTTCAGCGTCTGGGTGCCGCCCAGGCGCTCGAACTCGCCCGCCTGGAGCACGCGGAGCAGCTTCACCTGCACGGCTGGGCTGAGCTGGGCCACCTCGTCGAGGAAGAGCGTGCCGCCGTGGGCCAGCTCGAAGCGGCCCTTCTTCTGGAACAGCGCGCCGGTGAAGGCCCCCCGCTCGTGGCCGAACAGCTCGGCCTCCAGCAGCGTCTCCGGCAGCGCGGCGCAGCTCACCTTCACCAGCGGGCCGTCGGCCCGCCGGCTCCAACTGTGCAGAGCGTCGGCCACCAGCTCCTTCCCCGTGCCGCTCTCCCCCTCGATGAGCACCGTCGCCGAAGAGGGGGCCACGCGGCGGACCACCCGCAGCACGTCCAGGAGGGCCGGGCTGCGGCCCACGAGCCCGCACTGCGGGTCGGCCTCCACCGGCTCGGCCACCTGCCGGTGCCAGCGCCGCAGGGCCTTCTCGACTGCGGCGCACACGACCTCGCGGCGGAACGGCTTGACCAGGAAGTCGCAGGCCCCCAGCTTCATCGCCTCGACCGCCTTCTCCACCGTCCCGAAGGCGCTCAGGAGCACGAACTGCGCGGCGGGCCGCACGGCCCGCGCCGCCGAGAGAAGCTTCAGGCCGTCCATCAGCGGCATCCGAAGGTCGGCCACCACCACCTGCACCTCGGTGCGGCGCAGCGCATCCATCGCCTCCATCCCGTTGGCGCTCGCCACCACCGCATAGCCGCACCGCGCCAGCGTGCGCTGGAGCGAGTCGCGCACGCTTGGGCTGTCATCCACGACCAGAACCGTCGCCGGACCCGTCGCCTCCATCGTTCGCTCTCCCTTCCCCGGCCCGGGCGGGAAGCCGAACTGTGAACGTCGTCCCCACGCCGACCAGGCTCTGGCAGGTCAGCGTCCCGCGATGCTTCTCGATGATCTGGTGGCTCAGGGGCAGCCCCAGCCCGCTGCCCGACTCCTTGGTCGTGTAGAACGGCTCGAAGACGCGGTCGAGCTCGGCGGGAGGGATGCCGGGGCCGGTGTCGGACACGTGGATCTCGACCGCCCCGTTCTCCTGGCGGGTCTTCACCCGCAGCCTCCCCCCCGGCCCCATCGCCTCCACGGCGTTCTTCAGCAGGTTCATCACCGCGAACCCCAGCAGCCGCCGGTCCGCCTCCACCGCAGACAGGTCCGCCGCCAACTGCGTGGACACGGCCACCCCCTTGCGCTCGAGCTCGTGCCGCAGGAAGTTCACCAGCCCCCCCACCGTCTGATTCACGTCCACAGGCGCCAGCACAGGCTCGGGCAGCCGGGCATACTGGAGGTAGTTATCCGTGATCTCCACCATCACGTGCAGATCGTTGAGCACCCGCTCGAGGAGTTCGCCCGCCTCGCCGTCGTTCGCCTCGTGCCGCTTCCGCACCTCGTCGCCGAGGAGCTGGACGTAGAGCCCCATCGAAGTGAGGGGATTGCGGAGCTGATGGGCGATCTGAGCCGACATCGTGCCCACGGTGGCCAGGCGCTTCGCCTCATCGAGGCGACGGGCCAGTGCCGCCACCCGAGCCGTCGCCTCGTCGAGCGCTCGCCGGGCCGAGGCAAGCTCAGCCGACAGCGCCTCGCGCTCGCGCCCCTCGCGGCGCCAGCGCCGCCACAGCAAGGCACAGCCAAGCCCCGCCACGGCCACGAGCGCAAGAAGGGGGACGTTCACCTCTTCGCCCCTCACGGGGACATTCTGCTTTCCGCCCCCAAGGGGGCGCCGAAGGCCGCTTGGCGGGAAAGCAGAACGTCAACCCTGCTGGTGCCGGAGGAGGGAGTCGAACCCTCACGGCCTTGCGGCCACTGGATTTTGAATCCAGCGCGTCTGCCATTCCGCCACTCCGGCAGGCAGAGCGTCTTCGCTTGCGACACGCGGCAGAAAAGGAGAATGTCCCCTCTTCTGCCCGCGTCCCGTGCGATGGAGTTTAGCGCTTCCGCCCCGTCGCCGTCAAGTGGATGCGGCCTCTATGGCTTGCGCTGGCGGATGCGGTCGAGGGCCTGGTTGATCTCGTCCTTGTGCTCGAACTCGGGGTCGAGTCGGAGGGCGAGGAGCAGGTGTCGCGCGGCGCTGGCGCGGAGGTTTTTCTTGAAGTAGATCATGCCGAGGTGGTACTGGACTTCGGCGCTGCCTGGCATGCCCTCGACGGCTTCGCGGGCGAGTTCCATGGCCTTGTCGTAGCGCTCGGTGATGTAGTAGATCCAGGCGACGGTGTCTCGGACGGCGGCGCCGGCGGCGCCCTTGGCGTCGGTGAGGTTGAGGGCCTTGTTGCCGAGTTCCTCGGCAGCCTTGAGGTCCTTGGTCTCGATGGCGTAGAGCCAGGCGAGGTTGTTGTAGGCAACGGCGTTGTTGGGGTTCTGCTTGAGGATGCGCTTGTAGAGGTCCACGGCCTCGGGGGTTTTCCTCTGGCGCTGTAGGACGGTGGCGAGGCCAAGTTGGAGGCGGTCGTCTTCGGGCTTGTTGGCGAGGAGGGAGCGGTAGGCGGAGGCGGCGCCCTCGTAGTTCTTAGCGGCGACGTAGTGTGCGGCGAGGCGGGAGAGGGCGGGCTCGTGGTCTGGGCTGGCCTGGAGCATGCGCTGGTAGGTTTCGATGCATTTCGGGCCGTCGCTCATGCGCTCGTGGATGTTGGCGAGGAGGTGGAGTGCGGCGAGGTTGCCTGCGGGGAGGTCCTTGACGAGCTGCTCGTAGCGGTCGCGCGCGAGGGTGAGCCAACCGGCGTCGGCGTAGAGGGCGGCCTGGTTGAGAGCGTTGCCGATGAGGCGCGACTTTTCGCCGCCGACGGAGAGGTATTCGATGAGCTTGCGGTAGGCGCCCTGGATGTCCGGCCCGGGCCCGAGGTCCACCGCGTCAATCGCCTTGCGGGCCTCTGGCGCCTTGCCGGCGGCAGCGTAGGCGTTGGCGAGGAGTGAGGCGACGCGGGGGCTTTTGGGGGCGGCCTCGAGGGCGCGGCGGAGTGCTTCGATGGCGCCGGGGAGCTCGCCCTTGAGCTGGAGGGCGACGGCGCGGAGGAGGAGGTAGGCGGGTTCGTTTTCGCGGGCCTTCAGGAGGTCGTCGGCGAGGGCGAGGGCGGCGGGGAGGCGGTCCTTGTGGATGTAGGCGACGGCGAGGTCGTAGCGGCCGACGAGGCCGACGTCGGGGGCGTCGAGCAGGCGTTCGAGTTCGGCCTGCCCCTTGTCCACCTCGCCCAGGCGCTTGTAGAAGGCGACGAGCGCGGCGCGGGCGGGGGCGAGGGTTGGGGACTGTGCGAGGAGGTCGGTGAGCTGGGTGATGGCGGCCTGGCGGTCGCCGGACTCGAAGAGGGCATGTGCGATGCCGAGGCGTGCGCGGAAGTCGTTGGGGCGGTCCTTGAGGATGCCGGTGTATTCTGCGATGGCCTCGGGGTGTTTGCGCTGGGCCATGCGGATGGCGGCGAGCTCGAAGCGGACGCCGACGTCGGCGGGGTTGACCTCGACGGCGCGCTCGCAGTATTCGAGGGAGAGGTCGAGGCGGTTGGCATCGCGGTAGGCGCGGGAGAGGGCGACGAGGGCCTGGGTGTAGGTGGCATCGAGGTTGAGGACCTGCTCGAACTCTTCGATGGCCTCGCGGAGCTTTCCCTTCATGTGGTAGGCGGCTCCGAGGCCCATGTGGGCGGGGATGCTCTTGGGGTCGGTCTTCACGGCCTCCTCGAATTGCGTGGCCGCCTTGTCCACGCGGCCCTCGTTGAGGTCTATCTCGGCCAGGAGGAGGCGCGCCGTGAGGTCGCCCTTGGCAGCGTCCTTGCTCTCGGTGATGCGTCGGAGGGTGACGCGGGCCTCGTCGAGCTTTCGGTCGTTGAGCTGGCACTGGGCGAGGAGGGCGAGTGCGCGGGTGTTGTTCTCGTCGAGCTTGAGGGCCTTCTGGGCCTGCTCGGCGGCGAGCTCGGACTGTGCCGTGCGGAGGAAGTAGATGCCGAGCTCGATGAGGGGTTCGGGGGACTTGGGGTCGTGGAGTGCGGCGGCCTCAAGCTCCTTGCGGGCTTCGGGGAAGCGGCCGAGGTCGCCCAGCCGCTTGGCCAGGCGGATGCGGTGGCGGGTGTCCTTTGGCGTGACCTCAATGAGCTTGCGGAGGATGTCCACCTCCTTCTCGGGCCTGCCGATGGCGAGGTAGACGTTTGCGAGGACGGTGTAGGGGAACATGTTGTCGGGGAAGAGCTTGATGAGGAGGGAGCAGTTCTCCTCGGCCTGCTGGTGCCAGCCGCGCGCGCCGAAGAAGATGATGCGGGTGAGGGCATCGGAGACGGCTCGGGAGCGGGCCTTGTCGTCGCCGAGGCTCTCGATGTAGCTCGTGTAGGCGTCGCGGACCGTGTCGGGCAGGTAGCTCTTGGCCTGGTTGAGTAGGGTCTTGGCGTTGGCGGCGTCGCATTGCCCGAGGTAGACGTTGAGGGTCTGGAGGGTGATGAGGGGGTCGTTGGGCTTCCGCTTGTCGGCCTCGCCGATGCGGGCGAGGGCGGCGCGGTGGTCGGCGCTGAGCTGGAGGGCGGCCGCGACGCCGGCGAGGGAAAGGGCGGGGGAGACCTCGTTCTGGACGGCCTTGTCGAAGATCTTCTCGGCCTCGGGGTAGCGGCCGAGGTAGACCTGGATGAGTGCCGCCTCGTAGGCCCGCTCGTACTTGGCGTCGTCGCGCAGCGCGGCCTCGAACTCGGCGAGTGCGGCCGACCAGTTCTGGTCCTCGATGTAGAGGCGTGCGAGGAAGGCGCGCCCGTCGAGCAGCTTGGGGTTGATGCTGAGGGCCGCCTTGGCGGCCTGGATCGCCCTGTCCTTCTCCTGCTTGGCCAGGTGGAGCTCGGCCATGGCAAGGTGGACGTGTGCCCTTTCGCTCTCGGTCTTGAGGATGGCGGTGAGCTCGGCCTCGGCCTTATCGAACTTGCGCTGGACCATGAAGAGTCGGGCCAGGGCGTAGCGGGGCTTGGCGAGGGTGGGGTCCTCGTCTATGCAGCGCTGGAGCTGCTCCTGGGCGAGGTCGAACTCGCGGAGCTGGATGTGGACGGCTGCGAGGTTCATGCGGGCGCCGGGATGGCGTTCGCGGAGGCGCAGGACGTGATCGAACTCGGCCTTTGCGCCCTCGAAGCGCTGGCGGCGGAGGTAGGCGAGGCCGAGGAGGAAGTGGACATCCACGTTGCGCGGCTCGGCCTCGAGGGCGTCGCGGCATCGGGCGATGGCCTCGTCAATCCTGTTCTCCGCCAGCGCGATGCCGGCGAGCACTTGGTGGGCGCGGGGCGCGCCGGGGTCAATGGTCAGCATCTTCTGGAACATCGCCTTGGCGCGCTCGTGTTCGCCCTTGTGGAGGTAGGCGATGCCGAGGAGGCGGTAGACCTCCACGTTCTTCGCGTCGAAGTGCAGCGCGTCCACCAGGGTGTTCACGGCGCCGTCGTGGTAGCCACGCTGGAGGTGGGCACTGGCCAGCACCAGGCGGGCCGTGGTGAAGCGCGGGTCGAGCTTCACCACCGTGTTCAGCTCCTCGATCCCCTCGGGCAACTTGTCCTTCATCAGCAGGCAGCGGGCCAGCCAGAAGTGGCTCGGCAGGTGCTTGGGCAGGCCGGCGGCGGCGAACTGGAGTTCCTGGATGGCCGCGTCGAGCTTCTTGAGCTGCATGTAAACGCAGCCGCGGATGAAGTTCGCGTAGGGGTTCTTGTTCGTCAGCCGGATCGCCTCGTTGGCGTCCTGGAGGGCCTCTTCGTACTTCTGTTGGTCGAGGTAGATTTCGGCGCGGCGCAGCATGGCCTCGATCTGGGTGGGCTTCTGCACGAGGATGTCGGAAAGCACCTTCACCGCCCCGTCGTTGTCGCCGTCGGCCCGCTTGATCTGGGCGATGATCAGCTTCGGCTCGTGCAGCTTGTCGTTGATCTTCAGCACCTCGTTGCAGCGGCGCTCGGCGTCCTTCAGGCGCCGCAGGCCCACCAGGATGTGGATGCGGTCGAGGTGGGTCGAGATGTCGTTGGGGTCGAGCGCGAGCACCTTCTCGCAGTAGCCGAGGGCCTCTTCGAACATCTCGCGTTCTTTGTCGAACTGCTGGGCGTCGCGGAAGACGTCGGCCTTGTGCTTGGCCAGGCGCACGAGCAGCTCGTAGCTTTCCTTCTCCTTCGGCTGGCGCTGGAGGAGGGTCTTGGCCGCGCTCTCGGCCTTCTCGAGGAACTGGCGGGCCTCATCGTGCTTCCCGCGGGCGCGCTCGCGGCCGTCCAGCTCGAGGTACGCCGTAGTCAGCTCTGCCCACCCGTCCTCGCTCTCCGGCAGGAGCTGCACGGCCTGCTTCAGGTACTCCTCGGCCTGGTCCCATTCGGAGATGCGGGCGTGGGACTTGCCGGCCCAGAGCAGGGCCTCGCCAAGGCGCGGGTTGCGCCGCAGGGCGATCTTCAGCTCAGTGATCGCCTCGTTGTACTTTCCGCTCTTGTAGAGGATGCGCCCGCGCCGCAGATTGGCGTCCTCCCGGGCCTCCTCGCCGTGGAGCGCCGTCCCCCACGCCGCGGCCATCAGGCACGCGGCCAGGAGCCGGCCCAGGAACGGTTGAACGCGATGCTGCATGACCTCGTCTCCTTATCGGTCCGGTTCAGCCTGTGCGGGTCCCCGAGCCTCCTCGTGGCCCCGCTGTTGCTTGCCACTTGGCCATTGCTACTTGGCGCTTCCCGCATTTCGGCAGAAATGCGGGCTACTCCTCCTCCCCGTCCCCGTCCGCCTCGTCGCGGACGAGGCCGTGGGTCCGCATCTTTTTGAACAGCGTCGTGCGGTCAATGTCGAGCATGGCCGCGGTGGGCTGGCGGCGCCAGTTGTTCATGCGAAGAGCGTTCTCGATGATGTCGCGCTCGGCGCGCAGCAGGGCCTCCTTGAGGGGGAGCTGAGCCGGCTCGCCCTTGCCGGTGATGGTGGCCGGCAGGTCGCGCACGTCTATCATCCCCTCCTTGCGCAGCACCACGGCGGCCTCGATGGCGTTCTCGAGCTCGCGCACGTTGCCGGGCCAGGAGTACTGGCGCAGCCGCGCCTCCGCCTCAGGCGTGATGCCGGTCACGTTGCAGCGGTTCTGCCGCGCGTAGAGGCGCAGGAAGTGCTCAGCCAAGAGCCCGATGTCGCCCACCCGCTCCCGCAGCGGCGGCATCTGAATCGGCACCACGTTCACCCGGTAGAACAGGTCCTTGCGGAACGTCCCCTCCTCCACCTGCTCGCGTAGGTCGAAGTTCGTGGCCAGGATGAAGCGGACGTCGAGGCTGATGGTCTCGGTGCCGCCGACGCGTTCGAACTCGCGCTCCTGGATGGCCCGCAGGAGCTTGACCTGGAGGCCGGGGCTGGCTGTGTTGATCTCGTCGAGGAAGATCGTGCCGCCGTGGGCCAGCTCGAACTTGCCGATCTTGTCGGCCGTCGCGCCGGTGAACGAGCCCTCGACGTGGCCGAACAGCTCGCTCTCCAGCAGCGTCTCGGGCAGCGCGCCGCAGCTAACCTCGACGAACGGGCCGTTGCGCCGCGACGAGTTGTAGTGCACCGCGCGCGCGATAAGCGTCTTCCCCGTCCCGCTCTCCCCTGTGATCATCACCGTCGTCTTCGTGTCCGCTATCGCCTCGATGACCTCGAAGATGCGGCGAATCTT
>Ga0194125_10004964_pt1 | contig 20456 bp, 10 predicted proteins | sample TA2KigC250mmetaG_FD_148626 | JGI IMG/M metagenome (GOLD analysis project Ga0194125, IMG submission 148626) | Freshwater microbial communities from Lake Tanganyika, Tanzania - TA2015034 Kigoma Deep Cast 250m | ecosystem: Environmental > Aquatic > Freshwater > Lake | place: Tanzania: Lake...
AAAGCCGCATTGATTAAGTGAGTAAGTTCTCAAGTTGGCAAGTTGTAATAAGTTCCATTCAAACTTGGAACAAAGGAACTTATGAGCGTCCCGCCTTACTCCAATGCTCCATACATTAGTCATTAAGGCACGGATATTGCTTTTTTATCACTAGCGCTGAAGTAATACCTGTCTATATAGATGATGATGATGATGATGATCGAATTTGCTTTATAATCGATATTTAATGCAATATTTGCATTCCTTGCTTTATCTTGCGCTGTTTGTTTAATCCCGCCTTTATAGGGCGGTAAAATTCGGAGTTGAGAAATGGATGATCGCATTGTCAGGTTCGCGTTTTCTTTCGTCATCACCCTCGCCTTAGCCGCCGGAATTTCTTACGCGCGCCTCCTGCGCGTCCCCGCCGACTACCAAACCCTCCAAAGCGCTATCGATGCAACCCGCGCCGGCGACACCGTGCTGGTCAGCCCGGGTATCTACCGCGAGAATGTCGTCATCGATACTTCTAACATTACTGTCGCCAGCCTGATTCTTATTACCGGCAATCCACACTATATCGACTCGACCATCATCGACGGCGGCGGAAACGACTGTGTCGTCTCGATAGAAGTCATTAGAGGTGGATGCACATTGCGAGGTTTCACCATCCGCAACGGCGGAGGGCAAAACTTCGGCGGTGGAGTCGACTGTCAATATGGAAGTCCGATTTTATTGGAAGACCTAAAAGTAACTGGGAATACGGCTATCTCATACGGCGGTGGAATCTATAGCCGGACCGGTGTTACTATGCGAAGAGTATCAATATTCAATAATGAAGCCGGTCGTTATGGCGGCGGGATTGCTTTTCGAGGCCGTGAAGTATTGATGGAAGATTGTTCTATTTTTAGAAATCGCGCCGGGACCAGTGGCGGTGGATTCAGTAATGTTATCGAAGGCGGGGGAAGCACACTCCGGCTGCGTCATTGCCTAATTCATAGCAACGAAGCGCCAGTGGCAGGGGCTGGGCTTTTCTTTTTTTGCAGTTTGACACTCGATAACTGCACCATTGCTGATAATTTTAGCCGCGGTGAAGCAGGAGTCGCAGGTGTGTTTGTCGATGATGCCGACCGCTACCCAGTCGTATTTCACAATTCGATTTTCTTTGGAAATCAAGGTCATCAAGTGGGTTTTGGCGCATGTGAATATGTAGGCGAAGTAGAAATACCATTCATTTCTTATTGCGATATTGAAGAGGGTTTGGACAGCATCAGAAATCCGAACGCTATAGAAATAAACTGGGGCGCAGGCAACATCGATGCCGCCCCGCAGTTTGTCAATCCGAATGAGGGTGATTATCATTTATCCCGCAACTCCCCCTGCATAGACGCCGGCGACCCGGACTCGCCCCCCGACCCGGACGGCTCGCGCTGCGATATAGGCTGGAAAAGCGTCCGCGAATATGCCGTGTTATATGGCTCAACGCTCGATGCGGCGAATGGTTTGCCTCTTGCGGATGTTCATATCATCGACGATTCACGGCGTAGAGTTCGAACTGGTCTAGATGGCCGCTGGCTGCTGCGCAGTATCCCCGGCGATATAATTCTAACGGCTTCCAAGCTGGGTTATAACGACACAACATTCGTCGTGCCAGCGGAAGACGGCGATTCGCTGCTAGTTGACATCCGGTTGTCGCATCCTGAATTCAATATCTCACAACGTGAAATATCGGAACGGATTCCCGCTGGCGATACCGCCGAACGGTCGCTGACAATTGCCAACAATGCTAACGGCCGGCTTAACTGGCGCGCCGATATTCATCTCAGCGGCGAATACGGCGTCGAAGAATGGAGCCTTATCGACACCATCCCTGCTGGCCGAATGCTCAATGACGGCTACCTGCAGGGTGTAACCTTCGCCGACGATATATTTTATATAACGCGGGGAACTGAAGGCGTTCCGCAGATAATCTTACTGGACCGCGCCGGCCAAGAGTTGCGGCGCTATAATCAACCGGTGTTCAGCCGGTATGGTTTTGCCAATATTGTTTGGGACGGCGGTAGATTCTGGGGCGCTTGTGGAGATACACTGTTTGAAATGACGCGTGAGTTCGAAGTCAGCCGCAGGTTTCATATTGACTTTAATCATTCGAGAATATCCATCGCTTGTGACGCAGCGAATGAAAGGCTTTGGCTGTGCGGGACGACGACCGCTGTCTATACCTACAACCGCGATGGAAATCGCTTTGGCGAGCCAATTCCGAACGACAACCTGCGCATCTACAGCCTAATGCACTGGGCTGATGACCCCGATGGGCCGGGAATATATATCGCAAATCTTGCCTTCGACGGCTTTCAATTACTGAAAATCCCCGACGGCAGCCGTCAAATCGAATTTATGCGCTACTTGCCCTACAGCGAGAACGAATTCGTTCTCTGCGGCTGCATTACCGACAACTACAGCCGAGTCAGGACATACACAATGATAAATGTCATCGGACGCTATGCCAACCTGGGCGGCGACCGCATCGATATCCGCGCTTTGGAGGATATTCCCCGCTGGCTGAGCGTCGCCCCGGTTGAAGGCAGCCTGAACGCCAGCAGCCAGACGGATATAACCTTGTTCTTCCGCACCATCATCGGTCGGGAGAATTTCTGCCTGCCCTTGGGACTTTATACCGGCGAAATTCGATTTGCACACAACGCCCTCAGTGGTCTAACGGCCCTGCCCGCCGAATTAACCGTCGTCGAACCAGTAACCGTATCCGATGAATCTCAACCTATAATAACTAATATGCAAATTTCAACTATTTATCCCAATCCCTTCAATTCCACTGCTGTCGTCCGCTTCTCTCTGCCGGAAGCCTCGATGGTGAACGTAGCGCTCTATGATGTGCGGGGTGCGAAGCGCGAGGCGCGAAGTGGGTGGTTCAAGGCTGGCGAGCATAGCGTTACTATCGGTGGACAGACAGGAATGTCTGTCCCGCCTGGCGGGAGGTCGATTTTGCCGACGGGAGTGTATCTGCTGCGTCTGCAGGCTGGCGAGTGGACAGCAGCACGAAAAGTAGTAGTGTTAAAGTGAAAATCTATGCTATTGCTAATTGTTTGAAATTGATTATTGTATTATATTTACAATATATTATAAATATGCCTTAGCGTATTTTTCATTAGCATTGGCATTAATTTTAATGAAATTTATCCGCAAACTTCTTCGTCCTATAGTCCCCAAAGCCTTCGTGCCACACGCTTTTCGCGGCTGGGTGTGGGGTGTAACCTTCTGCGAAAGTCTGTCGCTATGCCGGCGCGAGCCGTTTCTGCCGCTGCCGCGGCTGCGTTTCAAAGTCAGTGGCAATCCGCAGAAACGGCAGTATCTCGCTGTCGGACAGCAAATCAAAGACGACTTACAAACCGCCTTGAAGCCGACCGGCAAGCGCCTTTACGACTTTAAAAACATCCTCGACTTTGGCTGCGGCTGTGGCCGGACGCTCATCTGGCTGCGCAACAAGCCCGACGACTGCCGTTTATTCGGCTCGGACACGGACGGCGAACTCATCGATTGGTGCCAAAAACATCTGGATTTCGTCGAGTGCCGGGTCAATCCACCTCTCCCGCCGACGGACTACCCGGACGATAAATTCGACCTGATCTTTCTTATTTCCGTCTTCACGCACCTCGACGAAGAATATCAACGGCAATGGCTGGCTGAATTGAACCGCATTGCCCAGCCCAGCGGAATTGTATTAATCAGCGTCCATGGGCCGACGGTCGCGCGCCAAAAACTGCCTCCCGACCTGCAAAGGACGCTCGCCGAGCGCGGCGCGCTGTTCTATGCCGACTCGTTCTGGAAATTATACTTCTCTGAATACTACCAGACCAGTTTTCATACGCCTGAATATATTAAAAACACTTGGTCGCAGTATTTCGATGTCATCGACTACGTAGAACAAGGTATAAACAACTGGCACGACTTAGTCGTGCTGAAAAAGGTGTGTTGAACAACTATGCGCTATTTTATCATCATCCTCTTTCTCATAGTGCCTTTGCGGCTTGGCGCGCAGACTGATGTGCAGGGAAATGTAACTGGCGAATGGACGCTCAACCGCTCGCCGTATATCGCTCGCGCCGATATAACCGTTCCGCAGCGCGGTCAGTTGGTCATCCAGCCCGGCGTCGAGGTTATCTTCCAGCCCGGCTGCACCTTTACCATCGAAGGCTTGCTGCGGGCTATAGGAACTGCCAATCGGATGATTAGGTTTCACGGGCAGGGCAACAACACCTGGGGCGGCATCCGCTTTCTGGATAACGCTGACGACGAGTCTATAATCGCCTATGCTCACATCCACGGCGGGCAGCGGCAGGGCGCTTGGCAGGAACGCACGGCTTGGGGCGGCGGCGTGCATATTGAATTCTCCAGCCCGTCGATTTCGCACTGCCTCATCGAGAACAATATAGCCAGCGGCTGGGGCGGCGGAATAAGCGCCCACCGCTCGGAAGCGCTCATCCAATTCAACACCATCCGCAACAATCGCGCCCGCAACGGCGCTATCGGCGTCGAAAACGCCAGCCCGACCATCGATAACAACCTCATTATGAACAACTGGGGCGAATACAACGGCGGCGTAAATCTTACCGAAGACTGCCATCCCATCATCAGCAATAACCAGATTATCGGCAACGAGTCGCAGCAACTTCGCTGGGGAACAGGCATCTATATGGATTTCGGCGCGACCGCCGATATAATCAACAACCTAGTCGTGCGTAACAATGGCGGCGCCTTGTTCCTCGGCGCTAACTGCATCGTCGAAATCTGCACTCGCAACACCTTCGCCAATAATGTCGGACGCTGCGCGGTTCTGCTCTATTCGAATTGTAATCTTCTAATGACCAATTGCATAATGTGGGGTAACGAAGGCCCGGCATTTTGGCTCATAAGTTCGCGCGTTAATTTAACCTTCGACGACCTGGATAATACCGGCGATGCTCAAGCCGGCGAAGGCTGTATCAACGCGGATCCGCGCTTCATTGACCCGCAGAATCTAAATTACCGGCTGGCGGGTAACTCGCCTTGCCGCAACGCCGGCGACCCGAATTCACCGCCTGACCCGGACGGTTCGCGCGCCGATATGGGCTATCTCTACCCTATTACTTTCACGCTGACGACCGATACCGACTCTATCGACTTCGGTATTGCAGATGTCCGCCAACGTCCCGTCGAACGTTTCATCATCGCCTTCCGCGCTATCGATGAACTTAATGAACCCATATCCATCGAAATCACGACGCCCGACAGCATAGATTGGCTGGACATTCGGCCGAGCCAAATCGAATTGGATGAAGACGCCGATGAAGTAATTTCGCTGACCCTCACATTCGGCGATATCGGCCGGTTCGGCGAGTATCGGACAGCGGTGAACATTTCTATCGGCGATAATCCAGAGCCGCAAATTATAATTCCGGCGCGTGTTTTCGCCGTCCCCGGATTTGGAACTCTAATCGGTCGAATCATCGACGCTGAAACAAGGCAGCCGATTCCGAATGTGAACATAAACATCAACGGCATAGAATTGCTCAATCTCCGAGCCGACGCGCAGGGAATGTTCGACGCTGGCCGTTTGCCGGCTTGGGATTACAATGCTGCCGTCGATATCCCCGGCTATCTGCCCTACCGCCGTGAATTCGCCATCGACCCGGATGAGAATGAAAACCTCATAGTCGAAATACGTTACGGCTTATGTATCGTCGAATCTGACACGATGAGAATCGAAATGCCGCCGGACTGCGCGGTTCGGCGTCATTTCAGCGTTTCCAACCGCGGCAATGGAATAATGACTTATCGCGTTATGCGCAATTTTCAAGCCGGCCGGGGCGAGCCTTGGGCGCGGCGGATGGCTTTCTCGCCCAGCCGTCAGACCGGCGACACCTTAATCCAGGGCGTCGAATTCGACGGCGAATGTTTTTATGTGTCCGGCGCCAACAATAACGCCGGTCGGGGAAGAATCTACACTTTCAACAACGGCGGCGAATTAGTCGGGGGATTCGACCAGTTCATCAATTCGCCTTTCGGGATGCGCGACCTGACTTGGGACGGCGAACTGCTGTGGGGCATCGACCAGGGCCGGGCGCGCGGCTTCACGCCAAACGGCGAATTGCGGGAAATCTTCCCGACGCCGCTCAATCCCTGCCGCTGCATCGCCTGGGATGCCGAGCGCAGTCTATTCTGGACGGCGCATATTTGGACGGACATCATCGGCGTTGACCGCAGCGGGCAGGTTCTCACCCGCCTCCCGCAGACCGGCGACCTGAATATCTACGGAATGGCGGTCTTCCCCGACGCGCCGGAGGGGTTCGACCTGTTTCTATTCACCCCGAACAATGCTGGCTGCATTCAGGCGCATCAAGTCAATCCGCAAACCGGTGAATTTCGCGCCGCAGCGGTCCTGCCGGCCGAAGGTTTCCGTCCCGGCGGCATCGCAGTCACCCAATTCTGGGATCCAACCTCCTGGGTTCTCGCCGGCGTTATAGACAACATCAACGCCGGCGAAGATGAAATCCACATCTATCAACTTGACCAGCGTCGCGATTGGCTGACCTTCAATAGTGAGACGGCTGAAGTTGCGCCTGACCAAAATATCGTCGTCGATGCCCAATTCGACAGCCGTTCAATGCGCGTCGGCACGCGCATCGAAGGCGAAATCCTCATCCATCACAACGGCCGCAATCCAACTATCGCTATTCCCGTTATTATGAACATTACCGCGCCGCGTCTGGTCAAGGACAATTCCCAACTTTCGATTTTCGACTTTCGACTTTCGACTGTTTATCCAAATCCGTTTAATTCTTCGACGACCATTAAATTCACTTTGCCGGAGGCGGCGCTGGTGAGCATCGCTCTCTTTAATGTGCAAGGCGCGAGGTGCGAAGCGCGAGGTATGATGTGCGAAGCAGGCGCTCAAGAGGTTATACTAAATACCGAAGATAAGAACCTGCCAGCCGGCGTCTATCTGCTGCGCCTGCAAGCCGGCGAACGAACTGTGACGAAGAAGGTTGTAGTTATGAAGTGAGAAAGGGAGAAAGAAATTTAATTACCTCTTTATTACTTTCTTACTTTCTTATTTTTAGATTGCGCTTTATGAAAGGAGTAAAAATGCTTCGAACTCTTTCCGTCGCTCTTTACAGCGCCCTAATCGCAGGCTATTTGTTTGCCCAACCGCGAATTGTAGTGGATCTGCATTCGATAGAAGACGATCTATTCTGTGGTGAAATCAAAGAGAATGTTGTGAATATCTCCAATGCAGGGAATGAAATATTAGTCTTTGATATCGATCTACAATTGCTTCGCGGGCGAGGCGGTTGGGTGTCATTCGAGCCGGACGGCGGACGGCTTGAGCCGCGGCAGGATATGGATGTTGTCGTAACAGTCAACACTGCCGGCTTCAACGAAGGCGCTTACGAAGCCATAATGCTTATCAGAAGCAACGATCCGATACTACCCTGCGATACAGTCTGGGTAACAACCTATGTTATCGGCGCGCCGGCGCTGGAGATGGTTTGGGACAATAACCTCGGCTACCCGGACATTCTCGACTTTAACCGCGCCTTCGACACGCTCTACACCTTCTACCCCTATACCGTCGATGTCCGCTGCCTGAATGTCGGGACCGCCGATTTGATAATCGAAGCGGTTACCTTCAACAATCAAGTCTTTTCCTGTCGTTTCAACGACGGCCCGCTAAGACCGGGAGATGAGGGTCAAATATCGATAACTCTCGAAGCGCAGGAAGATGGCTTGCACCGTGCGATTATGACTATCATCAGCAATGATGCCTCCAATGAAGAATTGCGCTTTGCTTTAGGGGCAGAAACCGAACCTCCGCCACAATACATCCTCGAACTGACTTCCGGCTGGAATATGGTCTCCGCGCCGGTTATTCCTTTTCGCGCTTCGGCCGATTATCTTTTCAGACAAATAAGGTCTGAGGTTATGTTAATTAAGGATGTAAGCGGCCGATTTTGGACGCCGGTAGCGCCTTGGCAATTCTATTGGGATTATCGACAGGGCTATTTGGTTAAAATGCACAGCCCGCAACGACTAACCATTGTCGGCGAAGTGGTCGCGGCAGATACACATATCCCTCTTCGAGCAAACTGGAACATTGTGGCTTATTTTCCCGAAGAGCCTATTGAAGCCCGAATTGCCTTCCGCAGTATCGATGACATTCTCATCATCGCCAAAGACAACCAGGGACGATTCTATTATCCAGCGCGCAATTTCAACAACCTGCCGCTGCTGCAACGCGGTAATGGATACCTGCTTAAAGTGCGACAGGCCGGAGAATTAGTCTGGAACATCGATGAATGATGATGATGGTGACGCCTAACTATGGCAAGGCGGACGCCCTCGTCCGCCGAAAACCAAGCGTAGAATGCGACGGACGAGAGCGTCCGCCTTGCTATGGGATGTTGATGATGCTGATGATAGTTCACCACCTCGAACCTCGCACCTCGTTTGTATTGACATTACACTATTTTCTTTTTAAATTAAAGTGTCATCATTCGAATTAGAGATAAAAATGAAATATCGGAAATTACTCTTCGCCCTGTTCGCAGCGGTATATGGAGGGCTTACTTCGACAGACGCCGCAGCGCAATACTTCGGCGAGCCTTATATATTGCCGGCTGCGCCGCTAGATGGAGACGAAGTGGTTACCGTCATTCGCTATGTTACAATGTATGGTGGTATTCAACTCCAACAAACAGATATGCAAATCGACGGCAACCGGATGATTGTGAATTTTACTTTTTTCGACTTAGGCTTCGGCGATATGATGATGCGTAATTTTGAAGCGCCGTTCAACTGGAGCGAGTTGGAGGCTGGAGATTATCGAGTAGTTGCCACCTCAACTGTCATCGACCGAAACAACGCCGGCGAGGTTGCCGATAATTTGGATTACTCCTTCTCGGTCGAAGACGATATCAACGACTATCCCAATCTGGTCATCGCCGCAGCGGAGGCTACGCCTGATGTTGGTTTATCGCCCGGCTTGAATGTCTCAGTAGCCTATACAATCGCCAACCGCGGTGAGGAACGGCCGGCCGGGTTGTCCGAAACTCAAATTTACTATTCCAACGATGCTGTATTTTCCGGCGACGACCGCTTGCTGCGCTGGGCAAATATAGCCGAACCGCCATTGGCGGCCGGCGCCGAGCGCCGCGTCCGCACCCAAAACTACCGCCTGCCGAACAATGCCCTGCCCGGCGACCGCTTCCTATTAATCTATGCTGACGGCGATTTCGATGTCCCTGAATCCCGTGAAGATGACAACATCCTAGCGGCGCCAATCGCTGTCCAACCATTAGAACCGCATCTGGAAGAAATCGGGAGGTTGGAATTAGAAGGCGAAGCCGTTGACATCCAAGTTCAAGGCCGCTATGCTTACATTGCCGCCGGCGCCGGAGGACTGAAGATCGTCGATGTGAGCGAACCGGAAGAGCCGCGTTTAGTGGGAGCATTTGTGGATGGACAGCCTATTGCGCGAATAGCGCTGGGCGAAGGCTGCGTCTTTGCGGTGGGCGAGCGCGCCGGAATGCGCGTTATCGATATATCCAATCCCGCTGAAACACGTCTGCTGCGCCGCTGGGCGCCGAACTCCCGCTATCTTGATATCGCCTATCGACCGCCGCTGCTATATACGCTGTGGAGTTCCGGCGCAGAAATCCTGAATGTCGCCAATCCAACCGAGCCGAGATTAGTGCGCGGACTTGGCGGCAACATAGCCAACGCATTCCGCATCTTTACTAGCCGCGGCTTTGTATGGATATCCAAAACACGCGACGATGCCATCAATTTCTATAATGTTCGACAACCCAATAATCCGGTAGCCGCGGGTCGATTCAGCCTTGGGTCGCAACTGTCCGATATGGCTATTCGTCATACCCTGGCTGTTATCGCCCAGGGCCGGGATGGTTTGCGCTTCGTAAATGTCGCCAATCCACAGGGCAATGCAAATTTGGGCAATATCAACGCGCCGCCAATGCTCGGGAGTTTCAATTTTAACGATGCTGTATTCCGCGCCATCGCGCTAATGGATAATTATGTTCACGCCGCAACAGCGACCGGTATCACGATTATCGACTTCAGCGACCTTAGCAGCCCGGTGTGCGTCGGCGGATTGAATTTTGAAGGCGACCCAAGGGAAATCGAGGTTGTCAGGGATATTGTGTATGTCGCCGGTGGCGCTGCAGGACTTGTTATCCTGCGCAGCGATTTAGACCTGCTGGAATTTACCGACGCTGATTTCTCTATCCGACTGGCTTTGGGCTGGAATTTAATCTCCGCGCCCTTTAATCCATACCGAACCGACATTCGCAGCGTCTTTGAGGAGCCGGTCCAGCGCGGCAATCTGCTCATCGTGAAGGATGTCCGCGGGCGGTTCTACAGCCCGCCGCTGGACTTCGACAACCTGCCGGACTTCGACTTCCGACTCGGCTATCAAGTCAAAACTGCCGTCCCCGAAGCGCTGGTGTTTGAAGGCTTATCGGTTGACCCGCAAACTCCCATCCCTTTGGCACGCGGCTGGAACTTTGTATCTTACCTTCCCGAGCAGGAGGTTGAAGCGCCCGATGCCTTCCGCAATTTAGAGAACATTCTAATCATCGCCAAGGACGGGCAAGGCCGTTTCTATAATCCCGCTCTCGGGTTCAACAACCTGCCTCCCCTCCACCGCGGGGCTGGATATATGTTGAAAATCAGGGAAGAAGGGGAGTTAGTCTGGGAATGATGATGATGGTGATGATGATGATGATAGTTCTTCACCTCGCGCCTCACACGCTTTCAACTCTAAAAACTTCCCCGTCCAACTCTGTTGAACCATTGCCACCTCTTCCGGCTCGCCCAGCGCCACAATCCAGCCGCCGCCGTCACCGCCGTCGGGACCTAAGTCGATAATATAATCCGCGCATTTTATCACATCCAGATTATGTTCTATCACTAACACCGTATTCGCCTTGTTCACTAATTTCTGCAGCACATTCAGCAGCATACGCACATCGGCAAAGTGCAGGCCGGTGGTCGGCTCGTCGAGGATATAAAAGGTCTTGCCGGTCGAGACTTTGGAGAGTTCGGCGGCAAGTTTGATGCGCTGGGCTTCGCCGCCGGAGAGGGTGGTGGCTTGCTGTCCGAGGCGGATGTAGCCGAGTCCGACACCGGCGAGCGTATCCAACTTGCGTCGGATGGTGGGGATATCGCGGAAGAACTCCAGCGCCTCAGCGACGGTCATATCCAGAGTGTCGGCGATGCTGCAACCCTTGTATTTGACTTCGAGCGTCTCACGATTGTAACGCTTGCCTTTGCATAGTTCGCAGGTTACATAGACATCCGGCAGAAAGTGCATTTCGATTTTCAAGATGCCGCCGCCCTGGCACTGTTCGCAGCGTCCGCCCTTGACATTGAACGAAAAGCGTCCGGATCTATAACCGCGCATCTTGGCTTCAGGCAGTTGGGCGTAGAGGTCGCGGATGTGATTGAACAGTGTGGTGTATGTCGCTGGATTTGAGCGCGGTGTGCGACCGATGGGGGACTGGTCGATGTCGATGACCTTGTCGATGAGTTCCATTCCTTCAATACCGCCGTGCGGCAACGGCGTCAGGCGGCTGCCGTAGATTTTTCGCGCTAGCGCTGGGTAGAGCGTCTCGACGATGAGGCTCGATTTGCCCGACCCCGAAACGCCAGTTATGACCACGAACATTCCCAAAGGAATTTCCACATCTATCGACTTCAGGTTGTTGCCTGAGGCTCTACGGATGACTAATGACTGCCCGGGGACGCGCCGGCGGCGCTGCGCCGGCATAGCAATCTCTTCAGCGCGGCAGAGAAACTGACCGGTGATGGACTGCGGCGTCGCTTTAATGGCTTCCAACGGTCCTTCGGCCACAACATTGCCGCCGGCTACCCCAGCGCCGGGTCCTAAGTCGATTATCCAATCCGCCATCTCGATGGTCTCCTTATCGTGTTCGACGATAATGACGCTGTTGCCGAGGTCGCGTAGTTGCTTCAGAGTGGCGATGAGTTTCAAGTTGTCGCGCTGATGCAGCCCTATGGAAGGCTCATCGAGGATATACATTACGCCGACCAATCCGCTGCCGATTTGAGTGGCTAATCTAATCCGCTGCCCCTCGCCCCCGGACAGCGAGCCGGCCGGACGAGACAAGGTCAAATAACTGAGTCCGACATTATTCAAGAAATTCAGCCGGGCGGCGATTTCTTTGATTATAATCCGCCCGATTTGATAATCCAAATCGGTCAATTTCAATTCACGGACAAACTTTTCAGCCGCAGCGATGGAGAGGCTGGTGAATTTAGGCAGCGACATATCGCCGATGGTCACGCCGCGCGCTTCCGGCTTCAGACGCTCGCCGCGGCAAGCCGGACAAGGCACATCGCCCATAAAACTCTCTATCCATTCGCGGATGTATTGCGACTCGGTTTGCTTATATCGTCGCGCCAGATTGGGTATGATGCCCTCCCATTCCCCTTCGTGTTCCCAAGTCGAGCGTCCGTTAGCCGAGATATATTTGAAGCGGATTTTCTGCCCCTTGGCGCCGTGCAGCACGAGGTCTTGATGCTCAGGTTTCATTTCACCAAAGGGAGTCTTTAGATTAAAGCCGATGGCTGCGCCGAGTTGTTCTATCATTCGTAAGAACCAGCCTTCGCGGGCTGAGTTGAGCGTTGCAATAGCGCCGTCGCGAATCGAGCGCGATGGATCCGGCACGATGAGACGCGGATTGATCTCCAACTTAAAACCGAGACCAGTGCAATTCGGGCAAGCACCGTATGGCGAATTGAACGAAAACAGACGCGGCGTCAATTCCTCAAAGGAAATTCCGCAGTCGATACAAGCGAATAACTCGCTGTAAGTCTCCTCACGACCGTCTTCATATAAAGCCGTAACTAAGCCGTTGGCTTGCTTGAGCGCCAGTTCGACCGAGTCGGCGATGCGTTCGCGGGCGTCCTTCTTCACAATCAACCTATCGACGATAACCTCAATCGTGTGCCGCTTTTGTTTGTCGAGTCGGATGTCTTCTTCGAGCCCGCGCACTTTGCGGTCCACGCGCACGCGGGTGAAACCGTCGCGGACTAAATTCTTGAAAATCTCTTGATATTCTCCTTTGCGTCCCCGCACGATGGGCGCCAGCAACGTTAGTTTAGTCTCTTCCGGCAGCGTCATCAGGCGGTCGATGATTTCCTGTGCCGACTGACGCTGCACGACCTTACCGCATTCGGGGCAGTGCGGAATGCCAATGCGCGCATAGAGCAGGCGCAGATAGTCGTAGATTTCCGTCACCGTGCCGACCGTCGAGCGTGGATTGCGCATCCCGGCTTTCTGCTCAATGGATATGGCCGGCGAAAGACCTTCGATGCGTTCGACATCCGGCTTCTCCATCAGCCCGAGGAACTGCCGGGCGTAAGCCGACAGCGACTCGACATAGCGCCGTTGTCCCTCGGCGTAAAGCGTGTCGAACGCCAGCGATGATTTGCCCGAACCCGATAAGCCGGTAATGACCACCAGTTTGTTGCGGGGAATATCGAGGTTTATATTTTTTAGGTTGTGTTCCCGCGCGCCGCGTATAACGATATAGCCGGCGGGATTGGGAAGTGTTTCGCTGGACAAGAGATTTATAAATTAAGAGGCTTGGTATTTCTACCCGTATGTTAAAAAACCACAGATAACTCTCCCCGGCTTCAAGAAGCCGGGCTACATTATTATACACATTGTCATAATACAGTTCGCATATTTCGCGGGCGTCATACTGAATGCAATGAAACATCTCGTCTGGATAAACGGATATGAGATCCTTCACTTTGTTCAGGATGACATATATAAACATACGTAAAAATAATGTCGCTATGTATAGTTAAGCCATTGCTTTCAGGATTTTTATGCGCGCCTGCATCGGGGGATGAGTGCTCATCAGCGCGGATGATTTCATACCAAAGGCTTTCAGCGGATTGGCGATATAAATATGCTGGGTGGCTTTGCTAGCGCCGGGCAGCGGCTCGCGTTCGATATGGTTGTCGATTTTTTCGAGCGCCGAGACTAAACCGAGCGGATTGCGCGTTAGTTCGACGGCTGAGGCATCGGCCAAAAACTCCCGCCGCCGCGACACCGCCATCTGCAGCAAAGTCGCAAATATCGGCGACAGGATTATAAAGACTAAGGCAATAATCATCAAAATCGCCGCTGCCTGACCGCCCCCACCACCACCGCTCGACGACCGACGACCGCGGCCGAAGCCGCGCCCATACCACAGACTGTACCGAAAGAAATCGGCAATCAACACCACCGTCCCGACCAACGCCGCCACGAGCATCATAAACCGGATATCGTAGTTGCGTATATGACTCATCTCGTGTGCGACAACCCCCTGTAACTCTTCGCGGTTTAAGACCTTCATCAAGCCGCGCGTAACCGCTACGATTCCGTGTTCCGGATTACGTCCTGTCGCAAAAGCATTAAGCGCTTCGGTCTCAATCACATAGACCTTTGGCATCGGCAAACCGGCGGCGATGCGCATCTCATCGACCAGGTTGATCAACTGCCGGTCTTTGACTGCATCGGCCGGACGCGCCCTAGACAACGCTAAAATTGCCGACGCGCCGCCAAATAAAGCCCAAGTCAGAACAATTATCGCCGCAACTGCCGTTATACCTACGCCTATCTCCGGGAAGCCATAATAATTACCGACAGCCAAGCCTAATAATAACAAGATAATAAATATTATAGCGACCAAGATGTTGGATTTCAGTCTATTTTTAGCGATTTGTCCAGCGAAATCGGCGCGCTCGGCTATCGTCGGCGCTCGTTCCTCGTCGGGTGTCTGGGTAAATACAGCCGCAGCCAGGCTCGCGCCCGCCGATTCGCTTATGAAGGGCTTGCCGCATAGTCCGCAGCGCGTAGCCGCCGCGCGGTTGGCATAGCCGCAGTTCGGGCATTCGATGGTCGATTTTGACATTTTAGCGCGACCTGCCAAAAAATACACTCGGTGATTTGTTCGCCATTATGTCCATATAGTCCATTATATCTAAACTGTCCATCCTTACAATCTTTCCACCCTTGCCCCGGCGATGCGCTTAACCAGTCCACGCAACTGCATCGCCGTCAGCATCCGGTTGACCTCGACCGCGCCTAGACCGCTGTTTCGAATGATGTCATCGATGAGCATCGGTCCTTTTTCTAATAGATTATATACCTTTGTCTCGTTAATAGACAACTTGGGCAGGGTCAAAGCCGCCGCCACATTCAGCACTGGCGCGAGTTGGCTCTTGAGGCGCTCGACGATTTCGGCGGCCGATTCGATCATTATCGCGGCGCCGTCTTTGATGAGGCGGTTGACGCCAGCGGCGCGGTGCGTGCCGGCCGCGCCCGGCACGGCGAAAAGTTCCCGGCCCTGCTCAACAGCGCAGCGCGCGGTTATCAACGCCCCGCTCTTCAAACCGGCTTCGACTATGACCACGCCGATGGACATTCCGGAAATAATGCGGTTGCGCTGAGGGAAATTATGCGGCTCGGCGCTCTCGCCCGGCGGCAGTTCGCTGATAACCATACCCTGCTGGACGATGCGTTCATACAATTTGCGATGAATTGATGGGTAAATCACATCGATGCCGGTGCCAAGCACGGCCACGGTTCGACCGCCGGCATTCAAAGCGCCTTCGTGTGCCATTCCGTCGATACCGACAGCCATTCCGCTGACCACGGCTATACCTTGCATCGCTAAATCGGCAGCCAGACGCTGCGCCAGACGGGTGCAATGGTCGCTCGGCGCCCGCGTGCCGACGATGGCTACAGCATAATCATACAGCGGCGACGGCGCGCCCTTCACAAACAGCAGCGCCGGCGGGTCGGCTATGTTCTTTAAGCGCGAGGGATATTCGACGTCCCAATAAGATACAAGCCGCGCGGAGGCTTTTTGCACCCGCTCAAAGACCTTCTGCGTTGCTTCCTTATTCCGTCCGGCTTGAGCTACGGCGCGTCCCACTGCCAGCGGCACATTCAATGCCGCGGCAATCTCGCCGGCCGGCGCCAACAGCGCATTCTGCGGCGAGCCGAACAGCCGCGCCAACTCGATAGCCCGCCTATGCCCTATCCCATTCACACCCAACAGCACCAATAGAGCCAGGCGAAATTCATCCGTAATGTTGACTTGACCTGATTCGTTCGACATTTAAATTGAAATGTTAGAAATTCTCAACTTTTCGGCAATCATCTTCACCAAATCCTGCAAACCATTACTGCTGAAGGCTGATACAGCCAAATCGAAATTGAAATCATCTGACCCTACGGCTTGCGGTATGTCTGCTTTCGACCTCACGACCAGGCGCGGCAATTGCACCAAATCTTCCGAATAGCCCTGCAGTTCGGACATCAGCGATGCATAAGTTTGAACATAGTTCGGCTCGGAGGTTTCGATAAGGACGACGATGAGGTTGGTGCGCTCGATATGCCGCAGGAAGCGATGCCCTAAACCGCGTCCGAAACGCGCGCCTTCGATAAGCCCGGGTAAATCGGCTATAGTGAACCGGCTGTATTCACCGACCGGCACAACGCCCAAATTGGGCGTCAAAGTCGTGAAAGGGAAGTCGCCGATTTTCGGCGCGGCGCGCGTCAGGGCTTTGAGCAATGTTGACTTACCGGCGTTCGGCCGGCCGACTAAACCTACATCGGCGATGAGTTTTAATTCCAACCGCAGACGCTTCTTTTCGCCGGGTCGGCCGGCTTCGGCAAAGCGCGGTGTGCGGTTGCGGGAACTCGCAAAATGAACATTGCCGCGCCCGCCGCGCCCGCCTTTCGCCACAATGACCGATTGATCCATTTCGACTAAATCAGCGGCTATTTCCTGTGAGTCAGCGTCATAAACAACCGTCCCAATCGGTATTTGAATAATTATATCCCGCCCGGCGCGGCCCGATTTTTGATTGCCCTGTCCGGGCTTGCCGTCCGAGGCTTGATAGAGCGATTTCAGCGCGACATCTGCCAATGTAGCGATATTAGGCGAAGCCCGCAGGATGATATCGCCGCCCCGACCGCCATCCCCGCCGTCTGGTCCTCCCTTCGGCACAAAAGCGCCGCGATAGAACGAGGCTGAGCCGGCTCCGCCGGATCCGGCTCTAACCGTGATTATGGCTTCGTCGATAAAACGCAAATGTAATTATATCTTTCTTAAAAAAGACTTGTTCGCGCTTACAGTAAAAGAAATATAGCGATATATGGAACTCAAGTCTAATATCGATTTACAATTTAATACACAAAAATTCTAATTAGAGTCTGCTGAATAAATCGAAAAAATGTCAAAACTGGCAAGGCGGACGCCCTCGTCCGCCGCATTCTAGGCTTGGTTTTCGGCGGACGAGGGCGTCCGCCTTGCCATGGTCTGAATTTTCTAGATTATACCAATTTGCATTCAAATGAATAATAAAGGGATGCAAAATTAACAACGGATTAAACGGATAGAACGGATTAACCTAGCGGCTTTACAGGATTATCCGTTTCATCCGTTTAATCTGTTGTGAATATGTTTTGACATTTATCATCCGATTGATTGCGACTTGGTATTAATCACCACTTTTGCAATTTACTCAATAATAATATCATATTCTATTGATTGCAAATGGTTAGAAATTTCCTCACCCTTAAGCCAAAAAGACAGCCGCGACCTCAAGCCGGAATAAATCCGGTCGAAGCCGCGGCTGAACATTTTAAGACCGAGAAATTACTTCACAAGGACCAACTTGCGCGCCGCGACCAATTCGCCGGCTTGCAGCCGCATCACATAGACGCCGGCCGGCAGGTCGGAAGCGTCGATGATAAACATATGCTGTCCAGCGTCGAACTTGCCATTGGCTATATCCGCAACGAAGCGGCCCCCTAAATCGAAGACCGATAAACTTACTTCGGAATGCATCGGCAGGTCGAAAGCGACCTCTGTCATCGCATTAAACGGATTGGGAGCAGCCGGATGCAAGGCGAACGCCTTCGGCGCCGGGCTGTTCTCATCTCTGACGCCGACCTGACCAATATCCGCCGGCATCCTCGGCGCGATGGCATAACGTCCATAATTCTCAGTGAACACGCCATACATAAACTCGATGTAGGTTCCGTGCCGCCAGTTTCGGATGCCGACATTATCGATATCATTAACGGTCATTCCGAGAATAGTCATCCAGCCGTCGCCGGTAGCGTCGGTGATAGGCCAATAAGAAGTAGTATTGGGATTAAAACCGGTCAAATCGTCGATGCCAAACTGCAGCAACCGAATTAGAACGCCCTCCAGCTCTTCGGCGCGGCGGGCAAAGGTCAGGTCGTTGACTGTGACCATAATCGGCAGCGGCGGCTGGGTTTGACCGACGACCTCATAATTGCTCACCTGAATATAGGTCGCAAATTCCCATTTCTGGCGGTCTTGCGCGTCTTGTTCCATAACCGTGCCGGTAACCCGAATGCGCTGTCCGATATTTAGGTCATCGCCGATGCCGCGCAGGAACACGCCCGACCAACCTTGCGCGGCATCCTGAATGGCATAAGCGCCATAAGTCCGGGCAAAGGAAGCCGGCGTCGTCACGATGCCGGTAACCGTCACTTCATAGCCGCGATAGAGCGAGTAATCGGTAACCCACTGGGCTGGACGGAATTGAATATCGCGAATTTGCAGACCGCCTTCCGGACGAACGACATAGCCGTAGCGCCATTCACGTTGCGGCGCAAAACTGGATAGATTTCCGCTGTTCGTGGCTTGAATTCGATACCAAACCTGCGTGCCGTTAGGTTGTCCGGGTATCGTTCCGCGCCAGGTGTCGCCTTCAACCTGGCTCATTTGCGCAACCCGCTCTTCGCCGTCGTCGAGGGCATAGAGCAGAATCACTTCGGTCAATTGATTGTTGCCGCCGGGACGCACGGTAGCCGTAACCTCGACCGGCACATCGAGCGTTGGCATCGCGATATTGCGCCGAACCGAATCTTCGGGAATTTGCGGACGCGCCGCCGGATAGTTGTGGAAAATCCAATTCGGCGACGGTAATTCGACCGGGTCGTTCAATTCCAGTTCGTCCAACGGCACGCGGTGATAAATTACCGGGCAGTTAGTCGCCGTGCCTTCGTTCTGTGGCAGACCGCCGGCGTCGGTGTCGAGGATATACATTATATGCAGCGCGTCGTCAGCCCGCACCGCGACCGAAGGCCAGTTCTCACTCATACATTCGCCAGGATCCGGCGCAACATTTCGCATCCAACGCGTCTCAGTGATATTGATTGGTTCGCGCCAGGTAATGCCGTAGTCGGTCGAAATTGAGACCATTATCTCGGCGTTGGTGTAGCCTGCCGCGCTGGTGTCGGTCGCGCCCTCTTCATAGTGGAAATTGCCTTCATCGTCCTGCCACATAAAATAGGGGAAGTTGACCCAGACGACATAGATTTTACCTTCAACTTCCGGGTCGAAGGCAATCGACGGGCGGTCGCAATTATAACGCCAGGCGCCGCAGCGGCTGTGAGCCTGCCCGCCTTGATTGCTCATATTCCAATACCAGCCGTCAGCCAGGAAAGTGATGGTGTCGCGCACGCCGTTCCAGAACAGCAGGTAATTATGTCCGGCCCAGGTCAACCCGGTGACCGGGTTGCCTTCCGGTTCAGGGTTTTCCCAAAAACCAGCGACAGCGAACGCGCCGTAAAGGTTGTCGTCCCACGGGTCGAACTGGATGTCAACATCGGTGTAAGGTCTAAAAGTATCGCCGACGGCGGCAATTAAGTCAACATTGATTAAATCCTGTCGAACAGGGAGAATTTTAGTCATACTGCGCATCCTGTTGCGCCAGTCGAAGTCGCGGCCGTTCTCGGAGACGATATAGCGAATGTCGTTGTTGTGCTGCCAGGCGCCGCCGAAGCCTTCCCAGCGGGCGTTGTTGGCGCCAGCGCGGTTATGATGCCAGGCTAACACAACCCGGTCTGAAATGCGCGACGCCGCGGCTACGGATGATATCGCCCCGGTCGTGTCAACATTCACCGGCTGCTCAATCCACACCCAGTTCCGATATTCGCGGTCGGGCTGGCCGCGCCAGTAGGCGATACGCTGCCAATTCTGCCCATCCGGACCTTTCTCTGTGGCTATGGCATGCGATATGTTCTGTCGATTGATGCAGCCTTTAGGCCAAATTAAAGTATCGCGCGGCCAGGGCTGTGGATAAGAATGACTGAAGGCGCCAAAGCCGCGCCCGAAGTCGGCTGATTGACAGGTCTGGGTGTAGGTCGGCTGGTTTTGGATATGTCCCAGCACATGGTAGAATGGCATCGCGCGTTGATCGAACGCCAACACATCGACGCAACCGTAGCCTGAGCGCGTGCCGCCGTCGATTATCGCCCGGTCGCCCGGTCGGTTCAACCATTCGCCGCCTTCTAAAAAGTTATAATACATATGCCGGTTGGCTTGTCCGGCATC
>Ga0194125_10004967_pt1 | contig 20453 bp, 16 predicted proteins | sample TA2KigC250mmetaG_FD_148626 | JGI IMG/M metagenome (GOLD analysis project Ga0194125, IMG submission 148626) | Freshwater microbial communities from Lake Tanganyika, Tanzania - TA2015034 Kigoma Deep Cast 250m | ecosystem: Environmental > Aquatic > Freshwater > Lake | place: Tanzania: Lake...
TTTGTTACGCAAGGGTCTTTGTATCTGAGAGAGATTTGTCGGTCTTGATGTCCACTTTTTTATCATGAACGGGGGTAGGGGTGGTTTTCAGATCGATCAGAGTTTCGATCACTTTTTCCGATGCCCGTTGGATATCTATGACCAATCCATCTACCATCGTCACAAAGATATTATTAAAGAACTGTACCGGCACAGCGACGATCAGACCGGCTTGAGTTGTAATCAGGGCTATCTTGATGCCATTTGCCACGATAGTCGCGTCCACGGCACGTGCAGCTTCTATCGATGCAAAGGCTGTGATCATTCCAGATACGGTTCCCAGGAACCCCATCATCGGAGCCAGTGTGATCGCGCTGGAAAGCTCAATGAAGCCTTTCTCGAGATAGGACATCTCGATCATGGCTGCATTCTCGATCGCTTTCTCAACCGCATCGATGCCATGTTCCGCTTTGAGTAGACCGGCATACACAACCGATGCTACGGGGCCACGCGTACTCTGGGCATATCCAGCCGCTTCCTTGATCTTTCCTGACTGGAGTAATGGAATCAGTTTGCCTAAAAACGTACTCAGGTTATACTTTGCATACATAAGTGCAATGAATTTCCAGATGATATAAGCAAGGCCGTACAAAGTTATAAAGAGAATCGGCCACATAGCCCATCCGCCATTCTTAAACCATTTAACGGCTTCACTTCCAAAAACAAATTCGGCAATTCGTTCCACAGTGCTCTTAGACGCTGTGGGTTCGGGTGTAGCTGACACGTCACCAGCGGCATTGAGGGGAGCTGGCTCCGCATTAGCTACTGATATCATGAAAGCACTCATTACAACGATCATGAGCATCAGCATTGAGAGCTTTTTATACATTATAAGGTTCCTCCTTAGGATTTTTATTAGAAATTCAGGGATACACCGAGGGTTATGCCACGATGATTATTAACAAAACCGGGATTGCGTATAGCAAGGCTATGGACATAAGAACGTTCGTCATAGACAAAGCCGGAATCAGATTCGGCGATATCGGCGCCATCAGAATAGGGAGAGCCCGTTCGAGGATAAACAGTCAAAACATTCTTGGTCTTGAACAGGTTTTCCACGTCAAAAAACACCCGCATGTTAACTCCCTGGGGCAGGACAAAACCCTTACTCAAACGTAAATTGGCAGAATTGCTGAAATCCATCCTTTTACTGTTGGTCTCCAGCATTTCTCTACCGTCTTCGCTCATAGGTGTATAGGGTGTTCCGGATGAGAATGACCAAGTCATATTGGCAGTGAAATCGTCAAAGGGCAGGATGTAATCGGTAAAGGGAACGAAATACTCCTCACCGCGACCGATCCGGAAAGTATAATTCAAACTCAAGCTGTGACGGATGTCCCAGTCAAGCGGAAATTCCCGTAAACTGGTCATTTCATCTTGAATGACCGTGCTGGAGTTATTGCCCTGAGCCCAAGCTAATGAATATGCAATCGACCAGGTATAAAAATCGGAGATTAACTTCTCGAGGGATAGATCAACCCCTCTGGCTGAACCATAATCTTCAGAAATGAATTCATACCAGGATATCTGTTCCTCGCCCGGTTTTTTAACATTGCGGGTGCTAACGTAGTTGTAGATATTCTTGTAATACGCAGCGATGTCCAGTATATAATCCTCTGATAACTGGTGTGCAAGCCCAACCTCATAAGTCACAGTGATCTGTGGTTCAAGGGCAGGATTTCCAACAGTGATGACTTGATCACTTACATTGGCATCCTCCGGGGTTTTACTGGTAAAGACATACTGCATTTGTGGCAGTTGGTTTTGATAGTTGTATGCAAAGCGTAATACATCGCGGTCAGTAATGGGATGTGAGACACCCAAACGGGGTGATATCATCATCTGGAAACGGTCTTTGGAATTGAATCTAACGGTTTTGAAGCTTCCATCGTCCTGTGCAACCTGATAGCTGCTGCCCAGAAACCATAGGTCAAAACGCAAACCGGCATTAACAATCATGCCTTCCCATTCCATTTTATCCTGGAAGTAATAGGCTGCTTGCCAAGGTGCTGCTTTGTATCCATCTCTCTTACCGCTTGCAGCTTTGGCTGCCGCGTAATAATCTTCGGGATGATAGATCGGAATGACCACATCGTCGTCGGTAATGACTACAGCCAGCAATTCCGGAGGAATCCCACCCACTGCTGTGTCATAATCGGCGATATTGTAGATCCCTCTTAGATAAGCTTGGCGTCGGTCTTCATAAATACTCAGAAAATTTTGAAGCTGGTTTTTTTTGATGTCATACTTGACGAGTTCCAGACCCGTTTTAGCCAAATGAATATCATTAATCTGCCATTCAAAGTCGCCTCGGGCACTGAGAGCGGTTGTATTGTCGTCAATGAAACTATCCCAGATGGTTCCGGGCGGGTTAAACCCTTCAACTCCTCGAGGAAATTCGACGCCCTGTATCCGGTAAGTCCAGAATGATCCATGCAAAAAGCCATCATCATACACACCGTCACCATCATCATCGATACTATTATAGCCATAATCTCCATTCAGAGCATTGGCAATAAACTGCTGCAAGTCGAGATTATCAGGATCGACGTACATTCTCAGATAGTTATCCCGATCAATCCCACGTGGACCCATCCGGCTATCTTTTCGATAGTAACTGGCTTTGACTTTGAGATTCATAACAGGATTGAATACATGGTCATAAGTAGCTACAGCCTGTTGTTGTTTAGTCTCATCAAAAGCATAATGTTGTAGTGCATAGCGCCATCCATAGGCAAATGGATGATTATAAGACCGGTCACCCCGAATGGCAAATGTAGTCGTTTGAGTGGGATTAAATACGTACTTGGTCTTGAAGTTTACGTTATATGAATTGTAATTCCGGTTGCCCATATCAATCCCCAAGAAACCCTTCCGATCGGCATAGGGATCATACTTCGGATATTCGTATTCGAGCAATTGACGATACTCACCCATCACTTCGTCATAGAACAGATAATCATCGTTGGGTGAGCCAACGTAGTACTGTCTTAATCTGCCATCCAGCCACTGTCCTCCCCCATTCAGGTAGAATGTGAAGCGCTCTCGCAGATCGCCAAAGCCATGACCCAGTACCGGTCCTCCAATGGCGAACTTGAATACATCGTCATTTCTGCCGGCATTGAACAGGTGATCGGTGTTATATTCAACTCTTCCGGAATAATACGGATCCCCATCTTTGGTAACGATATTAATCACTGCCGATTGCGCGTTACCATACTCGGCAGAAAAACCACCCGTCATTACCTTGATGTCCTTGATGGCGTCGATATCCACCTGTAATGCCGAACCACCATCAACTGGATCAGAGACAGACATGCCGTCAACAGTATAGTTTACTTCATTGTCACGTCCGCCGCGAATATGGATCTGACCGTTCACCTGATTGATCCCAGGTTGTAAAACCAAGATCCCGGCGACGTCGGTAACAGCTGTATCGGTGATATTCGAGACATCAATCTGTTTTTCAGACCCCAATCTATCTCTCTGAACATCTCGCTGAGCGGTAACAACTTGCGCCTCGATCTCAACGCCCACTCTGGTCATTCTGGCATCAAGCGGTGTAGTTGAATTGACATTTACCCGTACTTCGCGAACGACAACCTCCTGATATCCAACTAACTGGAACCGCACTGAATATGTTCCCGGTGGAATATTAAGGATGATATAGGAGCCATTTTCCCGGGTTTGTCCGCCGGTCAAACGCTGCTCTCCGGACATAACGGTTATATTGACAAATTCCAGAGCCCGGCCTTGAGCATCTCGGACTCGCCCTGCAAGTTTTCCGGTGGTCTGTGCTTGTAGCAACACTGTTGATGCTGCCAAGACAATGAGTAGGATCAATGCTATCTGTCGCATCGACAAACCTCCCTTCATTCCTAACTTTTATTCACTATTCTCATAATCACTTAACACACGGTTCAAAGGAGAACTGCGGCTTTTTTCCATTTGCGTTTCTTCTCTGAGATAATCCGATATTAGTCAAGCAGTTTTTTTTAGCATGCTAACGATCAAGCTCTTCTTTACCATGTTTCCAGATAGTTAACTCATTTAAATATTACCTGTTTAACCTCGTTAATAGAGGGTTCAATATATCCTAAAACAAATGCCCTACATCTTCTATGCAGTACTCCGGCTAAGCTTGGATCAATCACGGTGATCATCCCAATCCCCAGATTGAATGTCCGGCGCATTTCTTCATCCGATAAACCCCCATTTGCTTTCAGCCACTGAAACAACGCTGGTCGGTCGGCGGGATCTTCTTTACAAATCGCTGCCTGACCGGGATCCAGAACCCTAATCAGATTACCAGCGATACCACCGCCGGTTATATGAGCCAGAGCATGAAGACGGGGATCGGTTAGATATGGGGAAAGATCGTTCAGATAGGATTTGTGGATGGTCAATAACGCTTCGGCGACGGTGCAGCTCAAATCATAAATGTAGTCCTGAGCTTTGAGTTTAAGCTTGTCAAAGATGATCCTGCGCGCCAGCGAATAGCCGTTGGTATGTAAGCCGGTGGATGGCAAGCCCATCAGGACATCTCCCGCCGTAACCCTATTTCCGGGAAGGATGTGCCGTTTATCGACCATCCCAACGATGGTGCCCACCAGATCAAAGTCACCGGCTTGATATAAACCGGGCATTTCCGCCATCTCTCCCCCCAGGAGAGCGCAGGAATTGTGCCGGCAGGCATCCGCCATACCCTTGATGATGGTCGCCACTTTCTCGGGCTCCATCCTGCCAATGCCGACATAATCGAGAAAGAACAGCGGATGGGCTCCTTGCACCAATATGTCGTTTACACAGTGGTTTACCAGGTCTTGCCCGATCGTATCCAATACCCCGGATTCGATGGCGATCCGTAATTTGGTGCCCACCCCGTCGGTACTGGCTACCAGAACCGGTTCTTGGTATCTGGCAAGGTCGATCTGATACAAGCCCCCAAAACTACCCAAGTCACTCAAGACCATATCGTTGAAGGTCGATCTGGCATAACCTTTGATCAGGTTTACCGCCCGTTCACCCGCTTCGATGTCCACGCCACTGGTTTTGTAGTCCATTAGTTCAAGTCCATCCGATCAGTTCTTTGTACTTATGCTCTATTGTCTCAGTATCAATCTTAGCAAGGGCTTCCACGCTGAACGAACTCACGTTGACTGCCGCCATTACGGTGCCGAAACGCATCGCTGTTTTTATGCTCTCAGCATCCAGAATGGATATGTTTGCCAGATAGCCCATAAAACCACCGGCAAAGGCATCACCCGCACCTGTGGTGTCCATAACCTCTCGGACAGGATATGCCGGCACAAAAAACATGGAATCTTTGGAGATCGCTATTGCTCCATATTCTCCACGTTTGACGATGACATACCTGACCCCCAGCGTTAGAAGATCATCCGTGGCAGTAAACACGTTGCTTTTTCCGCTAATCAATTTCACCTCATCTTCATTGATAAACACGATATCTACTCGGGATATGACTTCCATCAATTGCTCACGGGTGTTATTGATCCAGAGATTCATCGTATCACAGGCGACAAATCGATACTGCCGGATCTGATCCAGGGCATTCAATTGCAGTTGAGGGTGGATGTTACCCAGCAGTAAACTCTTACAGCTCAGACAAGATTGAGGTAATCTGGGATCGAATGCATCGAACACATTCAGATCGGTGCATATCGTCTCGGCTTGATTGAAGCCATGATAGACCCCATGCCACCGGAAGGTCTTGCCAGGCAGGATCTCCATCCCTTCCAGATTGATGTGTTTTTTTTCAAAGAGTTCGATATGTTCCGGGGGAAAATCCGTGCCCACAACACCCACCATCGACACACTGGTAAAATATGAAGCAGCTAACGCCCCATATACAGCGGAGCCACCCAGAGCGTCGGTTCTCTTACCCATGGGTGTCTCTATTGTATCCAATCCAATGGATCCAACTATGACCAAGCTCATTGAGCGTCTCCGGTTAGTGAATCCTTGACCGATTCACTACGGGTAGTATCAGGTTCGGCTTGAAAAACCACTCTGTCCTGCTTGCCCAGTTCATTCATGGCAAGGATGATCAGGATCAGGGCAATCACCATGATGATCAGTTTCTTCCAGTTGTGATTCTTATTCCGGCGATCCTGCCAACGCTGGCGGATACGATCGTTCATGTCGTCCATCATCCCCTCCCGTATCTAACTGAGCATGAATTGGAGAAAATCGGCAAAGCGGCTGGCACCCTCGATCAGGTTTTCCATACTATTGGCATAGGAAAAGCGTACCGTTCCCGGCATGCCAAAGGAATCCCCCGATACCAGCGCGACATGGTTCCGCTCAAGAAGCTGATTGCAAAGCTCATCGGTTGTTTTAATCCCCTGGGTATTGTGCTCGAGATACCAAGCGATATTGGGGAACAGATAGAAAGCGCCCTGTGGTTTGAGACAGCTCAGATGAGGATTTTGCGTAAGCGCGTCATAAAGGTAGTTTCGCCTCTTTTCAAATTGGATGCGCATCGCCTCGATCGATTCATCCTCATTGTTCAGAGCGCTGACACATGCCTTCTGGGTGATGGAATTGACACAGGAGGTTGCATGTTCCTGGACTCTACCGGCGGCGGCGATGATCTCAGTCGCTCCGGCGGCATATCCCAAGCGCCATCCGGTCATGGCGTAGGCTTTGGAAACGCCATTGACAACAATGGTCAGTTCTTTCATCTCAGGACTGACGGAAGCAATGGAATAGTGCCTGGTCCCGTCATAGACGAGGCGTTCATAGATCTCATCCGATATGACCAGAATATTGTTGGCAATGCAGACCTCAGCGATTGCCTCAAGTTCGTCCCTGCCATACACCGCACCGGTGGGATTGGATGGCGAATTCAGGATCAACGCCTTGACGTTGGGATTGGCTTTGATTGCCGCCCTTAGATCTTCGGGATTGATCTTGTAGCCGTTCTCCTGGGTGGTTTGGACATACACCGGATAGGCATCGGCAAGCATAACCTGATAAGGATAACTCACCCAATACGGTACCGGCACGATCACCTGATCATGAGTATCGCAGATCGCGATCAGGACGTCAAGGATGGAGGCTTTTGCCCCGGGAGAGACCAGGATCTGTTTGGGTTCATATTGCAGCCCGTTGTCCCGCTTGAGTTTCTCACAGATCGCCTTGCGCAGCTCAATGATCCCGGCATTGGCGGTATATCTGGTAAAATTACCATCAATTGCCTGATGCGCCGCTTGTTTGATATAGTCCGGAGTATTAAAGTCCGGCTCGCCAACTCCAAAATTGATCACATTCAAGCCCGCATCGGTCATCTCTTTCGCTTTGGTGGACAGAGTAAGCGTCGGAGAGGGCTGGATCAGTCGTATCCGGTTTGAAAGTTTTATCGCCATGATCACCTCTATTCTTTTTTTGTCTTTAATATCACTAAGGCAGTCGTTGCCACGATATCCTGCCAGGAACATCCACGGGAAAGGTCGCCGATCGGTGAAGCCAGTCCCTGGATGATCGGTCCGATCGCTTCCGCTTTGGCAAAGCGTTGCACGAGCTTGTATCCGATATTGCCTGATTGCAGATCCGGGAAAATGAGTGTATTTGCCGTTCCAGCCAGAGTACTACCCTGTGCCTTGCGCCTGGCAACATCCGGTATGATGGCGGCATCAAGCTGGAGTTCGCCATCAAAGGCAAAATCCACCTTCCGCTCTTCCAGGATGGCTTTTGCCATCAGCACTTTATTGATCAATTCATGGCTGGCGCTCCCCCGGGTAGAAAATGACAACAGCGCCACCCTCGGTTCGTCACCCAGGATCTGCCGTCTGGTCTGGGCTGTACCGATGGCAATATCTGCCAGTTGTTCAGCGGTTGGATCAGGAATTACGGCACAATCGGCAAAACTGAAGATCGCCTCCTGCCCCATGAACTCCGGTATTACCATGATGAAAGAACTGGAGACTGTCTTCAATCCTCGTTTCACGCCTACCACATGCAAAGCCGCCCGCAAGACATCAGCGGTGGTGTTGACCGCTCCCGCCACCATCCCATCAGCGATGCCATTCTTGACCAGATAAGCTCCCAGATAAAGCGGATTACCCAATGCCTGACGGGCTTCCGGCATAGTCAATCCCTTCTGGCTGCGGCGTTTGAACAGATCCTCCACAAATTCAGCGCTATGAGGATAATCCCGGACTGAGACCACCTGCGCTGCACCCAGATCCAGACCAAGCCGCCCTGCATTATGCCTGATCTCATCCAAATCGCCGATCAGGATGACTCTTGCCAAGCCAGTGTTGATGATCTCCGCCGCCGCCCGGAGAGTGCGTTCATCTCCGGTTTCCGGCAGGACAATCGCTCTGTTCAGCCACTTCGCTTTATCTTTCAATGTATCCAAAATACTCATTACTTCCTACTTACTCCGGTCATCCACAACGATTAGCGCTAAGTCCGCCACCCTCAGAAACAAGGTGCGGATCCGTTTCAACAGGGCATAGCGGTTCAGGCGAAGTTGCTCACTGTCGCAATTCACCAACACCTGATCAAAGAAGGTGTCGATTTCGCGGCCAAAAGCCACCAATTGATCCAGCACGTTCATATAATCCTTGTCGTTCAGAGGCGACATCAAGTCCTGATAGAGCTTGCCGCTCGCCTGGTGCAAAGCGATCTCATGTTTGTCCTGCAGTAGTGCCTCATCAAGCGTAGGGATTTGAGCGCAGTCCCGGATGATATTGGAGACCCGCTTAAATCCAATCACCAATTTGATAAAATTGGCTCCTGTCTTGTGTGCCTGCACCGCCTGAGCGCGCTTGATGAGATCATTCAACTGCCCGGCGTCAATATGCATAACACTGTCGATCACGTCATATTCCATTCCATATTGCTGCAGCAGCCAATTGATCCGCTGACGGAAGAATCCGATGATCCCCTCCCGGTGTTTGATGCAGCCCTTCGCTTTGCCAGAGATCAGATGCAGTGAATGGTCGATCAATTCCTCCAGATCCAGATCCCAGCCCCGGCTGGCGATGATCTGAACCACGCCATTGGCGGCACGCCTGAGCGCAAAGGGATCGGCAGAGCCGGTAGGCATCATCCCGATGCCGATGATCCCGCAAACGGTATCGATCTTATCCGCCACCGCCACAATGGCTCCGGTAATGGAAGCTGGCAAGCGGTCATTCTGACCCCGGGGCATGTAGTGCTCGTAAATACCCTGAGCCACATCCTCCGCCTCTCCGCTTGCCCGGGCATATTGCATCCCGATGTAACCCTGCAGCCTGGTAAATTCCTTTTCCCCGAGCATCAAAGTAACCAAATCGGCTTTTGACAACAGCGCTGTTCGCTTTGCTTGTCTCGCTTCGGTTTCGGATAGCTTTAAGCTGTGGCTGATCCATTCACCTATCGCCATGATCCTCTGAGTTTTCTCCGCCACCGTTCCCAGCTCGGACTGGAACACCACCTGATCCAGCTTTGCCACATAATGTTCCAATGGCTGTTTGGTATCTTCGTCAAAATACCACATGGCATCCGCCAATCGCGCTGCCACCACCTTTTCATTGCCGATGCGGATTTTATTCTGATGCTGGGGATCACCATTGGAGATAAACACGAATTGATTGCTGAGCCGGATGTCCACATCGCCGGATATCCCTTTCTCACTATTCAGCATCACTCCGAAGTACTTCTGGTTTTGGTTGATGGTCGAAGTTATAATCTTCTGCGGCAGACGGAGATAGTACTCGTCAAACGTTGCCACGCAGGCATTGGGATATTCCACCAGATCGGTCACCGTCTCCAGGAGATGCTCATCAATGATGACCCTGCCCTGATCAGCAAGGGTCATATTTTCCAATTGTGCCCGGATCGCCTGTTTTCTTTCCTGCCGGTCTGCGATTACCCCGTGTTCTTTAAGGCGGTCAAAATATCCGGCTGGATCATCGACGACGATCTTGGTGCCGAGACCCTCAAACCGGTTGCCAAAAGTAACATTGCCGGCGGTAAGCTCTCCGGCGACATAGGATAACACCTCACCGCCCCACAGCAGCAGCCACCACCTGATCGGACGCGTAAATGCCAGCGCAGGATCATTCCAGATCATCTTCTTGGGAAAGGGGATCACCGCAGGTAATTTCTGCAGCCATGCCCGCAGCAGATCAGCAGTTGCCTGACCCGCTTGTCTGATCCGCACCGCGATAAACTCTCCTTTGTCGGTACTCTGAATGTGGGCATCAGCCTCGGTGGCATTGTTTTTTCTGAGAAAGCCCAATCCGGCACCGGTCAACACCCCGTTCTCATAAGCAATCCGGACCGCTGGACCGGATCGAACGATCTCCATGTCCTCCTGCCGTTCTGGGATGCCGGTGACATAAAGCGCCAGCCGGCGTGGAGTGCTGCCACAACGCAGGGTCTCAAAGCCCAATCTCTGCTGCTTGATAAGTTCAATAAAACTATTCTCGATAAAAGCGCTCGCCGGCTGGATATGTTCCGCCGGGATCTCCTCCACTCCGATCTCCATCAAAAAATCACGGTTATTCATGGATTACTCACCTTTGCTATTTGGGTGGCAAGATCCGTCTGCCTCACTCTTGCTATTTGACATACCGTACTGATGGAGCTTGTACCGGGGTGGCAAATTCTTTTTGCCAGAGGTGCCTGTCAAACTTGCCGGCAGGCTTCGCTTCTGTACCATTAAAAACGATACTGTAATGTCAATTGATTGATCGCTCCCAAGTCACCATAAGACGATATGCTATAGTCGATCTGCCAGTTCCGGTAGTCCCAGCCCACACCGCTTGACAGACCGGATGCCCAACCCCAGTCGCCACCGGCATTGTGATCGGCAACGTTGGTGCGAAAGCCAAGCCGGAGATCAAAGTCGGGATGGATGGCATATTCCACCGCCAGTTTACCTACAAATCCCTGTCCTTTGGCTTTACTCAGGTCAGTCAGAAGCAGCAATTCCGGTTTTGCCTGATATGAAAAGCCCACGGCATAGGTAAAGGGTAAGGATTCCTTGTACTTGGAATTGCTGTAATAAGACAATTGCGTACCGATATTGCGCAAGACCAGACCGATCTTGATCCGCTGGTTCTCGGGATGATGAATGGCTCCCAGATCCAAGCCCACCGCACTGGCTGATACGTCATCCAGCGATGAATACACCATCTTGAGTGTACCACCGAAATCAATCATGTCGCTCACAAAACCGGCTACACTGACCCCTGCGACCAGGTCATAAGCACCAAAGGTCTCACCGGTCTCGATCAGGTCGCCATTGGGAGAAACCAGGGTGCGATCCATCGTGCCAAAATCCAGATAATTGATGAAAGCGGCATAAGTTCGATGCGCATCCTTGGGTTGGATGTATTGCACGGATCCTCCCCCACCGCCCACGAAATGGTTCATGAAGGTGCTGGAACCGACGGGATCGGTAATGCCCCGGATACTTGCCGGATTGGACTGCAAGGCAGCAATATCTCCGACGATGCCGGTCACTGCCTGCCCCAAAGCATGAGCCCGTGCCGAATAGATCAGTTTCATCGTATTGAATCCGGAGGTTCCGGCTTCTTCATTGATCGCGGTCAGAGTGGTCAGGGAGAACAGCAGCAAACTAATCAGCGCTGCCGGGACGGATAATTTTCTCGATTTGCTGAGCATAGTGGAATAGATCCTCTTCTTTGGTTTGGTTTAACAATTGATCCCGGTTCTCTTTGATTCGCAGATACTCGGACAGGGCGCGCAATATCCTCATATATGCCTGATTGGAATGTTGGGGAACGGCAAGCATAAAGATCAGGTGCACCGGTTGTTTGTCAAGTGAGTCGAACTCCATCCCTTGCTTGCACCTGCACAAAGCGATCCGCAGACTGGACACGGTCAGATCCCGGGCATGCGGAATTGCCACACCTTTGCCGATGCCGGTGCTCATGATCTCCTCCCGCCCCTTGACCGCAGCCAGAAAGCGATCGGGATATTCCAGACAACCGGTATCGGATAACAGTTCGACCAGATAGCTCAGACAGTCATTCTTTGAATCGAACTGCTCAACGATCTTGACGAGTTCGGGCTTAAACAGTTGTTCCATTCACATCACCATTTTTTCAGTGGAGAACCATTTTTTTGACGGTCTGCCTCCAGTCAATCAAATTCCGCAGTTTGGTCAACAAATTCTATCTCAGTTACTCAAGTAGTATTCTGATACAAGAAATTCGAGATTGTTCTTGACACTCAACCTGATATCATTAGTCGTGGAGAAATGAAAATAGAAGGACTCTGAGATGATAAAGAGCATAACAATACAGAACTTTAAAGCCACCAAGTATGTTCAGATCGAGCTGGGCAAACTGAACGCACTGATCGGGGCAAACTCAGCAGGTAAAAGCACAATCCTGCAAGCAATCGATTTTCTGATCAATTCAGCAACAACCGATGCCGATGTCTGGTTGAAAGAACGTAATTGGAAGCTGGAAGAAATTAAGTCACAGATTGGCAGTTCCCGCACCATTGCATTTAATGCCGTCATCCAACTTGATGTCAATGGAATTGAAAAGCTTCTTAACTGGCATATTGAGTTTATGACAAATCTGTCAGAGGGAACGATCACACTTTATCGGGAATCAATTAGCGATGGCAGGTATTATCCTACAAATGTCATTGATAAAGATAGAAAAATGCAAACCGTACTTAGGCATGGCTTGTATGACTATCAACCCCATAAAGTTGCATTTTATAACTTCTCAATTAATGAAACGAGAGTTTTTGCTTCCCTTCAGAGATCCTCCTCACTTCTCAAGGATATCGATCCCATCAAGCATAAAGAAATGTATCCCGATTTGGTCAGATTAAAAGAGTACCTGCTGAATTGTCACTCCTTTGAACTGCTCTCGCCAGACAATCTGCGGCACAGCAGCAGAGGTAAAACCTGGGATATCGGCAAGAATGGCAAGAAACTGGCATCCTTTATCCGAAGTATGGATAAAAACCAGAGGGAGAAACTCATTGCTCTGATCAAAGACATCATACCCAATATTGACAGTATCGATACTGTGATCAAAGGCAGACCCGGCTGGGTCGAAATGGTTTTGAAGGAAGCTTATGGAGATAACAACTTCAAAATTTCATCTGCGCATATTAGTGATGGAATGCTTCGGATCATCGCGTTTGCCACTCTTGCTCAGATGCCTTCGGAAGGCGGCTTGATCTTGCTGGATGAGATTGAGGATGGGGTGAATCCCTATATTAGTGAAAAAGTAATCAAAATCCTCTATGACTATGTCAAGCAAGGCAATCGCCAGATCTTGTTTACGACTCATAGTACCGTTTTTCTTGATGATGTTAAACCCGATGATATTCGATTGGTATTTAGAGACGTCGATGGAAGTATCGCAGTAACGAAAGCTTTTGAAAATGAAAGGATTAAAGAACTCCTGGAATTCATGAAACCGGGAGAAATTGTATTGAATCTGGATCAAAACGAATTAATCGGGCAAGAAGATAATTAAATATGATTATGGTTGTTATGTGTGGGGAAGGATCCCAAGACGTTGGGAAAAGAGATTATCAGACAGATCATTGGATCGACGGACCTGCAGCGGCTTTGTTCAAAGTTGCCCTTGACCATTCCCACAATCGGGCTTGTAACATTACTGGAATCAATAAATATGAGCTTGATAAAGAAATCTCGGTTCAAAAAGGAGTTCTGAAGATTGTTAAAGGTCATGGAATCAAGGCATATCGTCTTGCACGCTATGCATTACTCAAAAGAATTACCTTCGCTGTGTGTTATGTCGATTGTGACAGGAGGGATTTCGATGATTTACATCGCGAGTTCCAAAAGGGGTTTGAAAGCGTCACATCAGTAAAGGGCATACCCATGATCCCTAAAACGATGATCGAATGCTGGCTCCTTGCCGATGAACATGCTTATCAAAAACTGTTCAAGAGAAAACCACAAAATCCCGCATTGCCTTCTAAACCTGAAGACCTGCGGGGAGCTAAATCAGAACCTGAAAGCAATTATCCAAAGCATGTTCTGAGAAGAGTGATCAGTCAATTCCACCAAGTTCCAGACGAATATCGTCTTCTACTTGCTGAACTGAGCGACCCTGATGTACTCAAATCGCACTGCCCGATCAGTTATGAGAGATTTTATCAGGACATTCTGGTTTTTTTTACTGCCACATAATTTGGAGTTTTCATCTTAACCGCCTATCAGATTCCCTTCCGTGCATTTTTCGGTTGACATAATAAGCACTTGCCTTATCTTGTCCTGTAGTTATTTGATCAAGCGTATAGGGGGTGATCTGGTTTCGACAGGGAGCCGGATCGATGGTGATGCATATCGGAGACGCCATCCACTCCGTTACCAAGTGGCAACAAACGTAAACGCAAACGAACAACTACCCTTAGCAGCTTAATCGCCGCTACGTTCAACCGTTCCGCACCGCCGGGAACGGATTGGGCGTCGTAACAGTGCGGTCGCTCCGGAACCCATGCCTCTAAGTTCCGGCTAAGCTCAGGGGCTGGCGTCATGCCGGTCTGATTGTCTTTCCGTGCCTGGCGCAAGATCAAAGACAACTAAGTATGTAGATTCGCCCTGGATCGGTTCTTTGGACGCGGGTTCGATCCCCGCCACCTCCACCAGTTTTGACCGCCGGTCAGTTGCACAAGTTTCTGCTTGTCGGTTCCGGCGGTTTTTGTAATGGGATGATTGGCTCTTGGTTTTTTCTCTTGGTTTCGCTTCGAGTTCGCTTCGAGATCGCCTCGAGTCTCGAAGCCATCTCGAGAGAAACCTGACTCAAAACTGGGTTAGAAGAGATGGAGAGATACCGGCATCGATCAGCTTCTCGATTGCCACAGGCAATGGTTCTGCAGAAAGCAATCAGGGCAGAGCGGTCTTTTGTGGCAAAGGGTTTTACTGTGGATCACGATATTGGCGTGGAGGATAGTGTAGGTGGAAAGGTCTTGGGGAAGGGCACGCTGAAAGACCTGCTGTGCCTCGTCATAGGAGATATCCGGAGAGATCAGACCCAAGCGGCTGAAAAGCCGGATGGTGTAGGCATCGATGACAAAGACGATCCTGCCAAAACCATAGAGCAAAATGGAATCCGCGGTCTCCTTGCCAATGCCATGACAGGCAAGCAGATAGCGGCGAAATTCATCTGTGTCGGAGGGTGGAATATAGCAGCATAGATGCTTGGCAACTGCTTGTAAGCGTCGGGCTTTGATATTGTGGTATCCGGCGGGACGGATCAAAGCGGCGAGAATATCCCCCGGCATCGCGGCTATGGAACTGAGCGAAGGGGCAGTGCCCACCTCCGCCCTATGTTTTGATAGTAGTCCTGCTGAGCGCAGATTTGCCAGCGCTTTCTCCACATTCAGCCAATTGGTGTTCTGGGTAAGCACGGCACCAATGACCACTTCATCCGCAGAAGATGCCCGCCACCAGTCGCCATCGCCGTAATGCTCCAACAGGAGTTCGTGAATTGTTCTAATTCTTTGATAGATGGACGGTTTTGCCATTGATGAGTGTTTCTGCGACGCTCAGTTCATGCCCCCGGAAGATCAGTGCCGAGGTAATGTCCTCGGCGTTTGAGTCCAAGAGAGATGCTGCCTCGAGAAAGACGAGATCAGCGCTCTTGCCTGCTTCGATGCTGCCGACCCGGTCGCTCCAACCCAACAGGTGTGCCGCTCCCAGCGTGATCCGGTAGAGCGCATCGGCAGGATCGACCCGGGACAAAGAGCTGCGGAAATTATACATCTTGGCTTGATAGAGCATGGACAAAGTTGTACCGGCACCCACATCAGAGCCGAGCGCATAGTCCAAGCCATGCTCCCGGATGCGCGCCAGAGGAAATTCTCCGCTCTTAAGGAAGAAATTGGAATCAGGGCAATGCACGATCTTGGCATCCCGCTTTTTGATCAGTTTCATCTCCCGATTGCTGAGATGGATACAGTGTGCCAGCAGGGTCTTGGGACGCAATACCCCATAGCGGTCATAGACTTCAGCGTAACTATCCCCGTCAAAGAGTTCCTTAACCCAAATGATCTCATCCGGATTCTCCGAAAGGTGCGTCTGGATCCAGGCATTATGCGCAGCGGCATAGTCCGCGACGCCTTCGAGCAGGGCAGGGGAACAGGTCGGTGCAAAGCGGGGAGTAAAGATATAATCCAGTCGATCAGAGGCATCATGCCATTTTTCATAGAGTTCGATGCTCTGGCGCAGTACGGTCCGGGTTTCGCCAAGTAACGCCGCATCTGAGTTCTGATCCATCATCGTCATGCCGATCAGAGCGCGATAACCTGTCTCATGAGCGGTCTGGAATGCCATTTCACAGGCGATCGGGAAAGGCGCGGTGTAGATCACTGCCGTCGTAGTTCCCGCCATGGCTAAGGCAGCAAAGAACTCCTCCGCCAGAGCGAGGGCATAGGGTCTTTCACTCGATCTCGCTTCTTCCGGAAAGACGTGACGCTTGAGCCAGGGCAGAAGGGCGGGCTCATAGCAACCGCGGATACGGTATTGCGAGAGGTGGACGTGCAGGTCGATGAAGCCAGGCAGGCATAGACAATCGCTACGGTCGATGATTTTCGGGTTCCGGAGGGGGTCGTAATCCTCGATCCTCAGGATCGATCCGGCATCGATGGTGATCGCCTGGTCACGGAGATATTGGACGTTGGTATCATCGATCGGGCTGAGGATGTGACTGCGGTATATTTTCATAATGAACCTTCTGATAATGGATAATGCGATCTCTGCCGAGACCGAAATGGAGCACCGGCTCGCTTTGGGAAGTGGTTCCCTTGGCACTGGAAAGTTCACGGATCAGCGTTCTCGTCCTGCCTTTTTTATCCCTGAGCGTGATCCGGACCCGAGTTCCATAGGCAGGGGAATTGGGAAAGCCGCGATATTGCTTATGGTCAGTGACCAGCCGGACTTCGCCATCCTCCCAGACGGGTTTGACGGAGAAGGAGGCATTGGCGGTGGGAGTGACGTTACGCAGGACTCTGACGCCATTCCCGCTGCCGATGACGAGATCCAATCCGCCATCCCGGTCGAGATCGGCGCTGCCATTGCCCCAGCCATTGAAGACACGTGCCCCCGCCAACCAGGTGATGTCGTTGAAAGTGCCGTCGCTATTGTTTCGATAAAGGTAGGAGCGGTCGTTTTCATAGACGGAGGTGATAAAGAGATCAAGGTAGCCGTCGTTGTCCGCATCGAACCACAAGGGATCGGAATGCAATTCGTCAAAGGTGATACCGGCAGCGCGGGTAACATCGGTAAACTGCCAGTAATAAAGCGTGTCCGCTCCGATCACGCGGGACCTCATTCCCTCATTGCGTAAGAGCATGCTGACGTCCGAGATCTCAATATAGCGTGGATGAGCCAGATTGGCAATAAAGAGATCGAGATCGCCATCGTTGTCATAGTCGCCCCAGTCAGCGCCTATGCTGTGACCATAATAGCCCTGTTTGAATTTTCCATGCAGATTAGACATCGGGGCAACGTCGCCGTAGCCCTCGCCGGTCCACTTCCAGCAGAAATTACGGTTTAGCCGGTAGTTGGTGACCAGGATCTCCTGGATGCCGTCGTTGTCAAAATCCGCCGGAGCCACACCGCGTCCTGCCTGGCCGGGATTGTCGGTATAAGCCGGTTCCCGGATACCGTTCTGCGTGGATACATCAAAGAAATAGCCCTTGTCATTGTGCCAGTAAAAGTCGGGATAAGCACTACGTACCTGCCAGCGTTCGTAGTTTGCCACATAAAGATCGGGATAACCGCTCTGCAGAGGATCGATCCAGGCAGCACCTTCGGTGGGATAGCGGTCGTCAATGTCGCCGGCTCGTTCGTTGACTGAGGCGAAACGTCCGTCACCCATGTTCTTCATCAGTTGCTCGCCGTCGCGCTCTTCGCTGTGGGAGATGGTCATGAAGTCCAGACGTCCGTCCAGATTGAAGTCGGCAAAGAGTCCGCCATTGGCTTTGAGGTCTGCCAGTCCGGCTTTGTCAGTCACATCGGTAAATCGCCAGTTGCCTTCGTTTCGATACAAGCGTCTGCCATTCAGCAGGATATCGCAAAGCCCGTCATTGTCATAATCCGCCAGTGCCACGCGGGATTCACGGTTGCCGTCCAGTCCGGCAACGGTGGTCATATCCTCAAAGACGATGCCGCGGTAGTTCATCAGTCGGCGTGCCCATGCCATCGGTTCCTGCTTGATCCTCAGCCGTTTATGGATGCGGGTGAGATATTGCCAGGCATCAGTGTCGAAACGACGGCGGGGTGAGCCATAAATAAGCGATGTACAAAAGGCGGTAGCAGCGGTCTTGAGCTCGCCTTTGCCTTGGGAAAGGGCGTATATTCTACCGCGCCAATAGTGTAACTCCGCCAGTTGGCCGCTGTCGTTGCTGTCCATCCGGATAGCGCCGATCAGGCGTTTCAGCCGTCTAAGCTCACGATCATTGGAACGAACCACCGCCACCAGAGAATCCTCATCCCCCCAATAACCCAGCCGGGCGGTCAGGCGGTAATAATCCAGCTTTGCCTGCTGCAGGAGGAGACGATTGTGCCACTGCGGCGGAGCATATCGTTCATAGAGGACGTTCACGATGCCCATGTCCGGTAGGTCCTGCAGTTCCTTGAGCAGTTCGGAAGCACTCTCCAGCAGATCATCCGGTCTGGGTCTGGCTTCCACGTTGCGCCGGAGCGCCGGAGACATCAGATAAAGCGCGGAGATATAATCATGGATAGAGGTTATGCCCGGCTCTCTTACCAGTGCCGGCATGACAGCGAAGTCCTTGCGGTTGGAGAGGTGGTAAAGGCGGTAGTAATAGGCGATCTGCCGGTACTGGGAAAAGGGAAAGGTATTCTCAAAACGGTCGATCAGATCGATCGCCAGCGAGTCGTTGCGCTCCACGGCGATGGCATCGATCGCCCATTTGGCGCGCTCTTCGATCTGGGGGATGTATTCATCCAGACCGGTAATCCCCTGCAAAAACAACTCATTATCGATATCGCCCAGGGCAAGGGCAATGACCAGCGCAGCGGCGGGATCAGGAAAGTGCTGCCTGATCCGGTCCACCGTCTGGTGGTATTGATTGATGGAGATCTCACCATAATTGGCAGCAATCTCTATCCAGGATAAAGCGGAAACCAGATCACCAAAGCGCTCAAACAACTCCTGATGGCAGAGCAGCACGAAGGAAGTATCCCCGATGGCATTCACATAGCGCAGGAAAGAGCGGAGATAGGCTTCATCGGAGTCATTTGCCAACGCCTTATCCTCTATGCTGTCGCGGTATTTTTCCAGGATCTGGTATTGCTCGCGCTCCAGGCAGAAGTCCAGATCATCCTGTTCCAACGCTCCCAGCGCCAAGATGATCACACAACATAATATCAGCAAGATCGATTTCATAATATCCTCACGTGAGAGTCAGCATTTCCTTGATCTCATCGCCGCTGATATGGTAACTGCGGTTGCAGTAGTGACACAGCGGATCAATCCCGTCGGTCATGGTCTCCAGTTCCGCCTGGCAGAGAGTCAGCAGTGCCCGCAGAAAGCGTTCTCTACTGCAATTACAACAGTATCCGATCTCGCTCTCTTCCAGTAAAGTACAGTCAAGATCGCGGAGCACGAAACGTTGGATGATCTGCAGTGGACTGAGCCCCATATCCATCAGGTCGGTGGGATTGGGAGTGCGGGAGATATTGTCAATAATGGTATCGGCAAGATGCTTATCTGCCTCCGGCATCTGCTGCACAAAGAAACCGCCCGCGGCACGGATGGAAGCGTCATTGCCGATCATTACTCCCAGGGCTATGGCGGTGGGCAGTTGTTCTGATTGTAAATAGTAGTGAGTCAGGTCTTTGGCTATCTCGCCGGTGACCAGCTCACAGATACCGATAAAGGGGCTGCGCAGCCCCAAATCCTTGATGATGGTGATGGTTCCCCCGCCGATGGCTTTGGGCAGATCGAAATTATCCGGTATTTCTTCATAAAAAAGATGCGGATTCTGAGCATATCCCCTTAGGTACTTACCTCCGCCGCAGATAGCGATCCCGCCCTGCAGGTCGCCGGTGCAAGTAAGGTTCAAGGTCACCGAGTCCCGCGCATTCTTCAAGTCCTGTCCCACCAATGCCGCCGCCACCAAGAGCCGTCCGAGAAAGATTGTGCTGATGGGAGAAAGGTCATGCAGGTCGCGTGCCTGCTGCACCGTCTGCGTGGCATCCACGGCAAAGATGCGGAATTGATCGTTGCCAGCGCTGATGCGGAAAACTTTATCGGACATCGACATCGGTCATATCCCTGATCATGCTGTCACCAATGAAGATGCCGGGCGGGAGGAGTCCGCCGTCCAGATCACCTGCCGGATCGCTTTGTCCCGGCATTCCCGGCAGCGGCAAGTCCGGCATATTCCAGCGGTCGGTCAATTCC
>Ga0194125_10004970_pt1 | contig 20446 bp, 18 predicted proteins | sample TA2KigC250mmetaG_FD_148626 | JGI IMG/M metagenome (GOLD analysis project Ga0194125, IMG submission 148626) | Freshwater microbial communities from Lake Tanganyika, Tanzania - TA2015034 Kigoma Deep Cast 250m | ecosystem: Environmental > Aquatic > Freshwater > Lake | place: Tanzania: Lake...
TCTCGCCCCGGCCGAGCGCAATATCTGCAGGGCGGCGTCGATTTCTTGCACGTTCGACGCTCCGGTCGACAGAATCACTGGTTTGCCCGTCATCGCAACTTTTTTCAACAGTGGCGGGTTGGTGATATCGGCCGAGGCAATCTTGAAAAATCGCACCAGCGGATCGAGCATCTCGACCGCGCCCAAGTCGAACGGGGTCGAGACGAATTCGATGCCGCAGGCGGCGCAGTGTTTCGCGAGTTCCACGTATTCGGCCCGACCGAACGAGTCGTATTTGGTGAACAGTTCGTACTGGCTCGTCGTCGGTTCCTTGGTCGTGTCCCAGTATGAGGGCGAAAACTTCGAGGCGATCAAACCCGCCTTGTAGGTCTGAAACTTCGCCGCGTCGGCACCGCCCCGCTTGGCCGACTCGATCAACAATTTGGCGTTCTTCAGGCTGCCCTCGTGGTTGACGCCAATTTCGGCGATGACATATGGCGGGTCGGTCTCGCCGACGATCCGGTCGCCCAGTTTCATTTTTATCGTCACTTGGTCGACCCGTCACCGTGCTTTTGGATCAGACGCTGACGATGGTGCTCCATCGCCGCGATGTCGTTCGTCAAGTTGGTCTCGTGTCGTCGATACCGATAGAGCGGCAACTCGAGACGATGAACCCGATGTTTCTTGATGAACCTGAGCCGCAGGTCGGTTTCTTCGTGAAGCAAGAAGGTCTCGTCGTAGAGCCCGATATCGATCAACTGCTCGGTTCTGAACATGACGCCGCAGGCGATCGGGTCGATCAGGCAATTCTTCCGACCCAAAACTTCTTCTTGATCGTCGACCAGAAGATAATCACAGGCGACGGCGTCCATGTATTTGTTTTCGCGCAAAAATTCGTGCAACAGGTGCAAAAACTGCGAGTTGACATAATCGTCGGCGTCGACCCGAACGACGAACGGCGTGCGGGCACGACGAATCGCCTTGTTCAACGAGGCGGGCAACCCGATGTTTTTTTCATTTTCGATCAACACGATTTCATCGGTGAATTCGCCCAGTACGGCACTGCTTCGATCGGTGCTTCCGTCGTTGATCACCACGATTTCAAACTTGTCGCGGTCGATCGTCTGGGCGATGAGCGAACGCAGACATCGCGAGATGTATCGCTCTTGGTTATAGGCCGCAACGATCACCGAAATCACCGGTTGTGTCATGACTACCGAACCAGAACTTTCTTCAGCGCCTTGTGCAGACGGGCGGGCACTGTCTCGTCCATCTTGACGACGACGGGCAACGACACCGCCTTGTCGAGTCGCTTGCGCGAGTCCTGAAACTGGTTGCCCAGGTCGCCGCCATGACGAGCGACGAGCTCGGGCATGTGGGTCCAGGTACCGGCGAAATGCCAGGTCACGGCCTCGGGCAAAATCTTGGTCGACAAGCCCTCGGCGACGAGCGCTTCACGGCACTTTTTCGCCGTCGAACCGTCTTCGACGCTGAACACCAACGCGTCGGCCGTCTCGTAAGAGCCGGCCGGCACTTCTCGTGGCGTGATGCCCGGCAGATCTTTGATCGCCGCCCACATCGAATCGCGATTCTTGCGCTGTGCAGCAACAACCGATGAAAGTTTCTTGAGTTGGGCCAAACCCACCGCGCCCTGCATTTCGGTCATCCGAAAATTGAAGCCGCTGCTGGCCCTCGTGTCCTCCCAACGGGGCACCGTCGGGTTGTTTTCGTGACCGTGGTCGTGCCATGCGGCGGCGGCTTTGAAGTCGGTTTCATCTTGAAACACGATCATTCCGCCCTCACCGGTGGTCATCGTCTTGGCGAAATCGAAACTGAAAGCTCCCATGCGTCCCCAAGTGCCCAAGGGCATTTGGTCGAGCGAGCCGCCACAACCCCAGGCTGCGTCTTCGAGCAACACGACTTTGTTGTCGCGACAAATTTTGTCGATCGCAAAGAGATCGGCGGGGGTGCCCAGCATGTGCACCGCGATCACCGCCCGCGTCCTTGGCGTGATCAATTTTGCCAAAGACCGGGGATCGAGGTTGAGCGTGCCGTCGATCTCGGCGCAAACCGGGGTCGCCCCCGACTCGATGATCGCCTCGACCGTGGCGACAAAAGTGAAACTCTGGGTGATCACTTCGTCGCCCGGTTGCAGATCCAATACCGCCAAAGCCACGCGCAACGCCGCCGTGCCCGAGGTTACGGCCAGGGCATGCGGCACGCCCAATGATTTCGCGAAGGCCCGCTCGAAATCCCGAACCTTCCAACGATCCTGTCGAATCGCGTCGAACGAGTGCCTGAACAACACTCCGCCGTTGTTGAAAATGTCGTCGACTTCGGCCTGTTCCTCGGCGCCGATCAACTCGTATCCGGGCATGAATAGATTTTACCCAGGGATCTCTACATCTTCTCGAACAACGAGATGATCCTCGCGTCCGTGAGCGTCGCGCGAAAGTTCTCGCCCAACGCGTTCGTCAGGGGTTTTTCGTGCTTGATCGTCGCGGCGATCAGATCGGTGCGAAGTTGGTCGGTGAGATTCGCGCAAACATTTTTCGGCAGGGTCACCTTCTGCTTTTCGATCATCTTGCGAAATTCGTCATGGGCCCCGGGATAAAAATCTTGCATCGCGTTCAAGACGATGCAATTCGCCACGCAATGATGCAACCCGAAAACCACGCTCAACGCGGCGGAGAACGGGTGCACGACGCCGACATAACTGGTGGCGATCGCGCATCCCCCGAGGTAACTGGCGACCATCAGGTCGCTTCGAAGTTCGTCGTTCATCATGTCGTCGCCCAGGAAAACCTTGCGGCACAGGTTCACGGTCTCGCGCGAATAGGCGTCACCGATCGCGTTTCGATATGAACCGGCGAGGGCCTCGATGCAATGAATGTACGCGTCCATGCCGGTGTAAAAATATTGGTTGCGCGGCACGCTCTTGGTCAGACTCGGGTCGAGCACGACATGATCGAACACCGTGAAATCGCTGTTCATCCCCAACTTGAGACCCGTGTCCAGATTCGTCATCACGCAGGTTCGCGTCGCCTCGGAACCCGTGCCCGAGATCGTCGGAACACCGATCTTGTGCACTCCCGCGACCCGCACCAAGTCCCAGCCCTGGTAATCGGCCGCCCGACCCCCGTTGGTCAACAGGTTCGAGACGGCCTTTGCGGTGTCCAACGTGATGCCGCCGCCAAAGCCGACGACTGTCGCGGGTTTGTCGTGACCCGAACCATGCAACTTTGCCACCAGCGCGTCGATTCCTTGGGTCGTCGGCTCGTCGACGGTGCCGACGAATTGAACCGAGTCGCCGGGCAGTGCGCCAAGGCTCGACGCCGTATCTGTGATTTTCTGAAAATAGTCGTCGATCAAGAACACCGCGTGTTTGTGGTCGTCGGTTCTTCGTGAGGCGACCAAATCTTTGACACCCGAGACGGCCCCCTGACCGAACGTGAAGCGGCCGACATTGCGCACGATCTTTATGCCGGTGTCGAGAATAGTCACGCCAGACCGCGCATTTTGTCGAACATCGTCACCGAGATTTCGAACTTGTTGTTGCTCGCCACGACAGTGCACGGGTCGCTGTGAATGTTCTCGACCAGGTTGACCCCTTCGAGTTGAAAAGTTCCGCCAGCCCCGTTGAGAATCGCCAAACCCGCGGCGACATCCCAAAACATGATGTTGTGTTCGGCGTAGACGTCGGCCGCCCCGGTCGCGACCAAACTCAACGAGGCCGCCGCCGAACCGATCATGCGAATCTTGCCGAAGGTCGTGAGAATTTCGGCGAAACTGTTCATCATTTTCGGATCATCGATCGGAAACCTGCTCGGAAAACCGGTCGCGAGCGTGGCCTGACCGCGATCGGCGCGATCAGAAACCGTGATCTGTTTGTTGCCGATGTGGGCGCCGATTCGCGGCCCACCATAGATCGTCTCTTTGGTGGCGAGATTGAACATCGCCCCGAGCACGGGTGTGTTGTCGTGCCACAACCCGACCGAAATCATCGACGGCCCCAAACTTCGGCTGAAGTTGTAACTGCCGTCGAGTGGATCGACCACCCACAACAAACCGGGCAAGTGCTTGCCGGGTATATAGCCGGTCTCCTCGCTGAGAATCGCGTATCCCGTGTTCTTGAGTTCCTTCAGCAACGGCTTTTCCAACAAAGTATCGGCTTCGAGTTTCACCTCGCGACCACCCACCTGCAGGTCGACGATGTTCTTGGCGGTGGCGTTATTGGCGCGCAAGAACTTTTTGCCGACCTTCTCGACGAGCTCCTTGGCCACGACGGTCAGACCTTGAACATCGTTGATCGTGAGTTGGTTCATTTGTTGGCCTCCGGGTTTTCGATCTTGAATTGTTCTCGCCATCCCGGGTCGGCGTAGTAGATCTGGTAAACGAGTTTCATCGTTTGATATGCGTCGTGCGAGGTGCCGCTTTGCACGGGCTCGTCCGCCAGAATGCTCCTCGTGAACTCGGCGATCTCGCGGTCCCACGACGGATCGTCGTGATACTCGAACAGTTCTTCTTTCGGATCACCATTGTCGTGGTCGGGATCGGCGGTGACCAGCGTCATGGTCTCATTGCCGTAGCTCTTTGATCCCGAAAGAATGCCGCGCAAGATCACGCCGCCACGCTGCATGTTGATGTCGAGACTGAATTGGTGACGCCATTGCGTCGCCGAACTGTTCAGCATCGCGACCACCCCGTCGGCGGTGCGCATCAGCGCATACGCGTTGTCTTCGACGTTGTAACCCCAATGGCCGTTCGAGATGAAACTCTTGACGTCGACGAATTCTCCGGCGAACAGCCGCATCAAGTCGACCATATGGATGCCCTGATCGAGCAGCACGCCCCCGCCGGCGACCTCGCGCTTTGCCCGCCAATCGGCTTGGTTGAAGGTGATCAACTTCGACTTTCCATAGACGCCGCGGATGTTGATGATGTTGCCGAATCGACCCGAGCGAATGATCCTCAAGGCATCCTGCACCGAATCGTGATAACGATGGTTGAAGCCGTACATCAGGCGCGATCCCGGGTTCTTCTTCTCGGTCCGCATCACACCGGCGATGTCGGACATGTCTCGACCAGGCGGTTTTTCGCAAAAAACGTGCAAACCGAGATCTAATCCCGCGCGGGTGACCTCGGCGGCGATGTCGTTGGTCATGCACACGATCAGTACGTCGAGTTGCTGTTGCAACAGCTGTCGGTAGGTTCGAAAATACGGCACGCCATTGGGCAGCACACCGTCCTGGTGAAAAACACGGTCGCAAACCGCAACGAGTTTCAGGTTCGGGTGGCGCTCGACGCAGTCTCCCCTGCGCTTTCCGACGACACCGTAGCCGGCGATGCCGACCCTCAACTCGTCTGTCGTCATCTTCTCAGTTTAAATTCTGCGTCACTTCGGCGCGGACACGCTGTGGTTCAAGAAAACCGTGTCGACTCCGTAGGCGATGAAGGTGTAGCCCTCGCGCACCCGTTGATCAAGCATCTTCGGGTCGGGCTGCACGACATGAATGCCGCACGGTACCTTGTGTTTCGCGCAGAGTTCGAGCATCTTTGCCAATGCATCTTTGTATTTCTTGTTCTCGAAGTCTCCGGTGATCCCCATCGAGGCCGAAAGATCGTAGGGGCCGACCATCACCGCGTCCAGACCCCTGACCTTGATTATCGAGTCGAGGTTGTTGACCGCATCAACGTGCTCGATCTGGGCGATGACCAACGATTCCTGCGACTCGGGCATGTAGTCGTCGAAGTTTTGGCCAAAAAGATTCGCGCGCTGGAACCCGACACCGCGTCGACCCCGGGGCGGCCAATGGCACTCGTCGATGATCGCCTGAATTTGTTCGGCCGACGAGATCATCGGAACAACGACGCCGGCGGCCCCTTGATCGAGTGCCTGTCGACAATTGATCACCGTCGGGCTGGCGACCCGCGCCATGGGCAAGGTGCCGCCCAACTCGAGCGCCCGAAAGATATCGGGCAGTTGACTCACCGAGACGGGGCCGTGCTCCATGTCGATCGCGACCCACTCATAACCGGCGCGTCCCATGATTTCGGCGACATTCGAATCGGCAAGTTGCATCCAGCTTCCGAGGCTCGTCTTGCCGCTTTGCAACTTCGAACGAATCGCACGAACTTTTTCAAGTTTGTTCATTGGTCCTCGATCACCGGGAGTGATGATTAAAAATTTACTGCGAAATGGTGGCGGGGGTAGGATTTGAACCTACGACCTTTGGGTTATGAGCCCAACGAGCTACCGGACTGCTCCACCCCGCGTCGTGTCACTCAGGCTACCAGCGACATGACATAATCGCTGATGCGATGTCTTTGTTCAAAAGAATGCCGAAGGCGAAGCAGTCTGACCTAGAAATCTTGAAAGCCGAATTGGTCGAATTGCGCAACGAACTGACGAAACGAACAAACGCGCTATCGCTGGTCACCGCGGCGACGAACGGACTCGACCAAAAAATTGCGATCATCGACAATCGACTCGCGGCGATGACGACTGAACTGTCGCATCAGCTGCACGAACTCGGGCGGGAAATCGAAACAATCTCAAAAACCACGCAAGGGTCGGCCTCGCGCGAAGCCCTAGAACAACTGAAGGTAAACCAAACCAGGATCGCCAACGAACAAGCGCGCTACGAAATTGCGTTCCGTCAGGATTTGGCCGAGATCGTCGAACAGCTGCGCAAATCCAGATAGCAAATTGTCTGCACCTGATCAGCGACCAATCGACCGTCAATTACCTTCAATTTCCAATCAGCGCGATGGCGCGACTGACCAATTCGCGCGCCTCGGCCAAACGTTGCTGATAAAGCGCAAAGTCGGGCGGCGTGCTTCCGAGGGCGGCATCGGCCTCGGCGAACAGTTGCTCGGCTCGCGCGAGCAGTGCCGCGGGGGTGTTCAAAACCGTCGTCGTATCGCCGCTCGTCGGCAACGTCGTGGTGGTTGCGCCTGCATCTGAACCCTGGCCGGTCGACGTATCTGCCGCCACATCGATCGAGCCGTCATCGACGCGGTCGCCCAAATCTTTCTTGAAACCGACGAACAATTTCGAGATCGCATCGGTCAAACTGTCGGCCATCACGACCTTGTTGTTGTATGAAGCGAAAAACTTGCGCACAAAAATCTGTTTTGCGCTCGGGTCGTCAGGGCGCACAAACAGGGGTCGAACATAGACGAGGCCCTTGCCGACATTGATGATCTGCAGGTCGCCATAAATTACGCGCGACCCTCGTTGATCGAGCAGGGTTATTTGTTGCGAGACGACGGGGTCGCTGCCGATTTCGGCCGCCACGGTCGCCGGGCCCTCGGGCAACGGATCACCCACCTTGTAGATGGTCAACTGTCCGTAAGTTTTCGGGTCACTGGAAACCACCATGAATGCCCTAAGTTCTTTGCGGGCGTTGTCGGCGGAGAACGGAACAAAAGGCCGAAGCATCGAGAAGACTCCCGAACCCAAGGTCGACCGCGGCTCGTGGAACATCGTGAAGTACGGCTCGAATCGGGCCACACTGGCATCACGCACTTCGCCGGTATTGGCGGCGTTCAGATCTGATGTGAAATCACCGGAGGCGACGACGCCGGTCACACCCTCGGGTTCGATGGCCGGTGCCTGGGCGACGCTCCACGCGGCGTTGCGATTGAAAAACATTGTCGCGTCTTCGAATTGGTAACGCCCGTAGATATTCGTTTGAACCCTGAACAAATCCTCGGGATACCTGAAATGGGCAACGAGCTCTTTCGGGGCCTGGTCGACCGAAGTGAACAACTTCGGGAACACTTTCTGCCAAGTTTTGATGATCGGATCGGATTCGTCGACCACATAGAACTTCATCGAGCCGTCATAGGCGTTGACCGTGATCTTGACGCTGTTGCGCACGTAATTGAAATTCGTGTTCAGACCGCTGCCGAGCGTCAGTTGATCGATGTTCGCCTGCTGGGCGTATGGATATTTGTTCGTGATCGTGAAAGCATCGAGAATCCACTCGACTCTAGAGTCGACCACGATCGGATACGGGTCGGCATCCAAACGCAAGAACGGGGCGACCTTGGCGACTCGGTCCTTGATATTTCGCAGGAACATGATCTGCGATTGCTCATCGACAAGGGCCGAACCGAACAAATTGAACTCGCCGAAGTGCACGGCGAACACGACGCGTCGAACCAGGGACGAAAGCTCCACGCCGCCTCTTGCCGAATACTTGGTCGCCTTCGCATCGGCGCACGCCTGCTCGACTTCACCGGTCTTGACCAGCGCGTACGAATCAAGGCCCTCGCCAAAATAGAGCTCGGGTCGATCGGTCTTGATACTCGTATATATAGGACGGCCGTCCAAAGTCACCTGGCTGGCCGGGGCGACGATCAACCCGCAACCGTGCGTATACAAAAGATGTCGCGAAACCCAGGTGCGGTTGGGAATACCCGCGGTGTTGAGCTCACGGGCGGCAACCAAAACTTGTTGCTCTCGCCCCTCGATCACATATCGATCTACATCCAGGTCGCGAATCGCGTAGAACGACGTCTGACCTTCATCCAACACGAAGCGATCCTGCATCTGCAGCGGGTCGAGTTGACGAACATCCTTGAGCGGTTCGATGTCGTTGGTTACGTCGGCCGCCGAGATCGGCTCGTATTCGACATTGACGACTTCGACAGAATCTAAACCCATCGCCGACTTGGTTGCATCGAGGTTTCGCTCGATGTAGGGAAGTTCTTTCGTGCTCACATTCGGCTGCACCGAAAAACGCTGCACCACCGCCGGATAAATCTGTCCGGCCACCAAAGCCACGACGATCCAAAGCAGGGTCGCCAAAACCGGCAACCGCCAACTCTTCTGCCAGACATTCCACAAGAACAGCAGCGCCACGGCGATCGAAACCAGAATCATCAAATTCGTGGCCGGCAATTGGGCGTTGACATCGGTGAAAGTCGCGCCTTGCACGACACCTCGGGTCGAAATAGTCAGATCAAATCGCCCGAACCAATAACCCACCGCCCGCGAAAGGGCGATCGCCGCGAACAAAACCGAAATGTGGGCCCTGGCTTGCGGGGTCACATGGCGGCCTTGGGTCTGCAATTGAATCGCACCATTCAAATAGTGGGCGATGAAGGTAACGAGCGCGACGAGAATCAGAGCAGCCAGCGACCAGCTGATCAGAAACTGGATGAACGGCAGTCGAAAAACATAGAAGCTGACGTCGCGATTGAACAACGGGTCTTTGACGTCGAAATATTCGGCGTTCGAGAACAAAAACCAGTCCTGCCATTGTGCCGATGCGGGCAAGCCGACCATCAAACCAAGCAACAGCGAAATGACGATTCTCACCAGCCACCGTCTCGAGGCCACGAGTTGTCGATATCCGGCAAGGGCCCGTTGTTCGAGCGAGACGGGCACATCGGTCGGTGCCAAGCGATCGGCCAGCCACAAGTTGAGAACCATGATCGAGGTGAAAATCAGCACGAACACGGCGCCCAACACGAGTTTCGTGGTCAAGACACCCCAAAACACATCGGTTCGTCCGACGACGTCGTGCCAAAGAACGTCGACATAAAAACTCGCCAGGCTTCTCACCGATACTCCGCCGACGACGAATACCGCCAGAATCACCAACCAGACTGTTCGTCCGCGTTTGAAGAAACCGCGCCGAAAACCACCCCTCGATCGCGGGTTGCGTGGATTACGGGGCAGGTCGGAGGGGTTCCGCACGGGGAAAAGACTATCTTGGCACGGGAATCACAAGACACTTACAACCCGAATGAATCACGGGATGTTCGTGTCCTGTGGGGAATTTTTCGCCGCACACAACTTCACCGGCAAGCGAGTTGTCTTCGGCATCCGCGCAAGGCGGACCGTCGGGATCGACCATCCAACAAATCTTGGTTCCCGACTCGAGAACCAGATATGCGCCGCGACTATAGGCGAGACGCGAAATATCTCCGACAATCTTGTCGACCTGTTGCATTTTCCACTCTCGATAGACACCGCGGATGAGAGTCGACATTTCAGCGGCGTCTCCCGCGCTCGTCTCAACGCACTTTTGGATTCGTTCACGAAGCGGATACACGATTTCATCGGCAAGTTTTTTGGCCATCACCTGCATCACCGTCGTGTTGCTCACCTTCTTGCGCAAATCAGACTTGAGGCTCTTTGAAAGCGACTGAGCCCCCGCCATTGCGGCTTCGATCAATTCTTTGCTCGTGGATTCGACATAAATCTGCAGTTGATTGTCGACGCTGGGCAGAACCTTTTCGAGGGCGACCTGCGCCTTTCTTGACTGCAAGTAGTTGAGCATCGAGTTTTCTTCGTCGGCCAACGTCCGTTTGATTTTCTTTGTCACCGCTTCATTGATAGGCAACAATGCAGTTTCGCGTTGCTCAAACATCTTGGCGTCCGGTTCGATCGGCGCGATCGGTTTAGTTGGTTTGACTGCATTCTTGGTCGGGGTCGATTTTTTTGGGGTCGATTTTTTTGGGGTCAACTTGGTCGCCTTCACCGAACTCGCCACCGTCTCGGCGCCGGCCTCGCGCAATTTGGCGAACAGGTCGTCAATGCTTGATTTTTTCGGTGCTGCCGGCTTGACCAGCGGTTCGATCGTGGCAGGTTCATTTTTCTCGTCTTCTGACGCATCAGCACGCACCTCGGTCGAGGGATGTATTCGACGCGAGGTTCGACCAAACATCTGCAGGATTTTCGCCCGATGTCCGTCGTCGGGTTCGGGTTCGGGTTGCGACTCGGGCGTAAGTTTCGTTGCCGGCGCAACCGTCAATTCGGGTTCGGGCTGCGACTCGGGTTCAGGCTGCGACTCGGGCGTAGGTTTCGTTTCCGGCGCAGCCGTCAATTCGGGTTCGGGCTGCGACTCGGGTTCGGGCTGCGACTCGGGTTCAGGCCGCGACTCAATCGAATCTTCGAACTTTTCGCGATCGAACGGAACAATATTCGACGGACTGAGCGCTTCATGAAACTCTTCTGCGGCAACGTCAAAATCAGTCAGGTCACCCACGGCCCCGCTAGCCACTTCGTTGGCCAAGGCAAAGGCCGTCTTCAATCGATCACGGTGACGAATCAACTCCTCGATCTGTTGTCGGGCCAACTCGCGGCGGTCCGACAATTCGGCGAGAAGTTTTTCACGGTAAGCCCGCGCCTCTCTGACGATCTCTCGACCCTGTTGTTTGGCAAGTTCGATTTCAGATTCGCTGTCGGAGTACGCATCACTTCGCCGACGAGAGAGTTCGACTTCCGCCTCTTCGCGCAATCGCGCCACCTCGGCAGCGGCCTCGCGCAACATTCGCTCGGCGGTTTCGGCGGCCCTGTCGCGCATCTGCTGTGACGCTTCCCGCGCAACCGACAAGACGCGCGCCGTCTCTTCGCCAAGCAGGGTCGTCGCCGTGGCTTCGTCCAAGACCCCCGGATCTGAAAGTCCGCGGGTCTGCATCGCGCGCATCTCGCTTTCGAGAAACTTCTCCCGCTCTTGCAGACGGGCCAACTCGGCCGAAACCATCCGCAAAAAATCACGCACTTCACCTTGGTCGTAGCCCCGGCGTCCAACCTTGAATTGAGCCGATCCGACGGCGGCGGGCGATGAGGGGTCAGGTTTCGAGAAGCTAATCGCCATTAGCCAAGATTAAACCCATTTCAGAGTTCTATTGCGTCATTCTCGATGACCGTGCCGCCCGACTCCTCGAGAACCTTCAACGCCTCGGTGAGATTCGCGACGGGCACGATGCGAAGTTTCGAACCTGCAACTTTTCGTGCTTCACTGATTTCGCTAGCGGTTTGAGCGCTCGGCACCAGGAATATTTTCGCCCCGCTCGCTTTCACGGCGACGGTCTTCTGTCGCAACGCACCGACCGCACCCACCGACTCGTCTCCATCGATCGTGCCCGTTGCGGCGACCTTCACCCCACCGGTCAACTCTCCGGCGGTCAGTTCGTCAAGCAGCGCCAAAGCGAACGGGAGCCCGGCCGACGGGCCGCCGATCGCATCCGTATCGATCCCCACTTCGAATGGCAGGTCGACCTTTCTGGTATCGGCGGGCCACACACCGATGATTGTTCTGTCTGAGTCGTCGGGACTGGCGATCAACTCGACCCTTTTCTTGACGGTGGTTTCTTTCTTGTGCGGTTTGATCGTGATCTCGACTACATCACCTGGTGAGTAATCGGCGATCACCGGCATCAGATCTGAAAGCGACTCAATCTTGACGCCGTCAAAGGCGATGATCGTGTCGCCCGGATCAATCTGCAGGCACGCGCTCAGCGGCCGTGGGTTGTCTTCACAGACAAGTCGCTCGACGATCAACTCGCCATAGGCGATCGAAACGTCGTAGCCCAGCCGGTTGAGGACGACGTACTCGGCGATTTGTTTGGCCGTCGCCATCGCCTGAAAGCCCAGTCGTCGCTGCTCGCTCGGCGTAGTGTCGCCGAATTTTTCTTCACGTGTCAAGACATCGACATCGGGGTCAAGCACGCCAACCAACGCGTCAAGAGCCGTGAGTTTTGAGCCGTAGGCGGTGACGAACAAAATCGGCGACGAAGTTTCATAACGCTTGACTTCTTTCAACGCCTCTTTGTCGAACGAGAACCGTGATGCAACATCCTCGGCCGTGCCGGGTGCAACTTCCCAATAATCGACCTTCACACTCGAGGAAATGATCATCGCCAGAGTGACGAGCCAAACGATCGTCAGCATCGGCAACGCCCACCACATGTTGCGATGTCGCGGCGCAATCACCGTCGCTCGCTCGGGCGCGAGTGCTGGTGTCGCGCTCGGCGATACGCTGGAAAGAGTCGTGGTTGTGTCGTCGCTCATGTCGCTCACCGTCTTTGATGTTACGGTCAGGTCTGTTGCAATCATCGTGCTGAGTGCGATCGCCGCATGGTTTGCGAGTCGTGGTCGCACAAGGGCGCAATTCAAGCCGGCGATGGTTCGCGTCGATAAACGACCCGTGCATATCTACAAGAATCCGAACAAAGACAAATCGCTGCGCTCGGCTGGCTTTCTGGGTGTGACGAGCCTCGCCGCAGGAATTTGCCTGGCATTCTTCGTTTCGTTGCTCGCGGCATATTTGTATTCGACCCTCACAGGATCGCTGGGTAGTTGAACCGTGAAAGTTCTCGTGACCGGTGCCGACGGTTTCATCGGCTCTCATGTAGTCGAAACTCTGGTGAAAAATGGCCACGAAGTGCGGGCCTTCGTGCTTTACAACTCGTTCAATTCTTGGGGCTGGCTGGATGAATCAGAAAAGTCAGTTCGCGACAGCATCGACGTTTTCGCCGGGGACATTCGTGACCCTCATGGCGTCGACCAGGCGGTTGCCGGGCAGGAAGTGGTGCTCAATCTGGCGGCGTTGATCGCCATTCCCTATTCGTATCACTCACCCGACACCTATATAGATACGAATATCAAGGGAACTTTGAATATTCTGCAGGCGGCCCGTCGGCACGAAGTGGCTCGGGTCGTGCAAACTTCGACCAGCGAGGTCTATGGCACCGCACAATATGTTCCAATCGATGAACAGCACCCGTTGCATCCGCAATCTCCATACGCGGCGTCGAAAGTCGGGGCCGACCAACTGGCCATGAGTTTTCACGCTTCGTTTGATTTGCCGGTCGGCATTCTTCGACCTTTCAACACGTACGGACCGCGTCAATCCGCGCGCGCCGTGATCCCGACGATCATCAGCCAACTCGCCAACAAGCACGAAGTGAAACTTGGTTCTGTTTCTCCGACCCGTGACTTCACTTTCGTCGCCGACATCGCGTCTGGGTTCTTGGCCGCCGCGACCAGCGACAAAGTCATCGGACAAACGATAAATCTGGGCAGCGGATTTGAGATCTCAATAAGAGAGACCGCCGAGACGATCGCAAACCTCATGGGTGCCGATCTGAAGTTGGTCGATGACGAACAAAGGGTGCGGCCCGAGAACTCAGAAGTCGAGCGCCTTCACGCGTCGATCACCAAAGCCGCCGAGCATCTCGGCTGGCAACCCAAACTCAAGGGGCTCGACGGCTTCAAGACGGGACTCAAGCACACGATCGATTGGTTTTCGAATCCCGCAAACTTGTCGCGCTACAAGGCTGATCGCTACAACATCTAACTTGATGGCGACTTCAGAATCACCCAAAGAGGAGTTCATTTCGGTTCTGAATTCTGTTCTCGGCAAAACTTCGGGTTCGCCGGTCGCCCTGCACGAACCGAACATCGGTCAACTCGAGCACGAAAAGGTCGCCAAGTGTCTCTCGTCTGGTTGGGTCTCTTCGATCGGTGAATACATAACTCAATTCGAGGCCGCTCTCGTCGAAACGACGGGAGCACGACACGCGATAGCCGTAATCAACGGCACGGCGGCGCTGCACCTGGCGTTGCTCGCCGTGGGAGTGCGTCCTGGGGATGAGGTGATCGTGCCGACGCTGAGTTTCGTCGCCACGGCGAATTCGGTGGCCCACTGCGGCGCGACCCCCCACTTCGCCGACAGCGACGAAAAATCGCTCGGTCTGGACCCGATCGCCCTGCGCCTGCATCTCGAAAAGAATGCCGTGGTTCGTGACGGCGCGGTTTTCAACTCGAAAACCAATCGTCGCATCGCGGCGATCGTGCCGATGCACACATTCGGGCACCCGATGCAAATCGAAAAACTGGTCTTGCTCGCCGATGAATTCAATATTCCCGTGGTCGAAGACGCGGCCGAGTCGATCGGAAGTTTCGTCGGGCCGAAACACACCGGCACATTCGGACGCTGCGGCACATTGAGTTTCAACGGCAACAAGACGATCACCACGGGCGGAGGCGGGGCGATTTTGACCAACGACGCCGACCTTGCGCGACAAATTCGACACCTGGCCACCACCGCCAAACAGAACCACGACTGGGCCTACATCCATGATGCTGTGGCCTTCAACTATCGAATGCCCAACATCAACGCGGCGCTGGGTTGCGCACAAATCGAGCGGCTGCAGAGTTTTCTCAAGGCCAAACGCGTGTTGGCCGAAAAGTACTCTGAAGCCTGCAAGGGTGCGCAAAGTTTCGCGTTCGTGCACGAGCCAGCGGGCACGACCTCGAACTATTGGTTGAACACGATTCGATTGAACTCGCCGAACTTGAAACTTCGCGACGAACTCTTGCGGGCCTCGCGAGACGGCGGCTTTCTTTGCCGACCGGCATGGAACTTGTTGCATACCCTGCCGATGTATCGAGATTCACCGCGAGCCGGACTGACCAACGCCGACAAACTGTTTCAATCGCTGATCAACGTGCCGAGCAGCGCCCGACACGGTCTGGGTTCATGAACACCGCGCGAAAGATTTGCGTGGTCACCGGAACCCGGGCTGAATACGGCCTGCTCAAGCCGGTGATCTCGCTTTTGCGCGACGACCCCGAGATTCAACTTCAACTTGTTGCGACCGGTGCCCACTTGTCGCCCGCGCACGGAATGACGGTCGAAGAAATCGAACGCGACGGTTTCACGGCCGATGCAAAAATCCAGGTCGACCTTTCGGACGACAGCCGACTCGGCGTCGCTCGGGCGATGGCCGAAACAACCGCGAAAATGTCTGAAGCGTTGGACAGACTGCAACCCGATCTGGTGCTTGTCTTGGGCGACCGATACGAAATTCTCGCCACGGCCCAGGCGGCAATGATCTTGTCGATTCCCGTCGCCCACATTCATGGTGGCGAGGTCACCAATGGTGCGTTTGACGACAGCATCCGCCACGCGATAACGAAAATGGCCGCTCTGCACTTCGTCGCGACGCAAGAATATGCGCGTCGCGTTGTTCAACTTGGTGAACAACCCGAAACTGTCTTCGATGTTGGCGCAATCGGCGTGGATCTCGCGATTTCGACGAAGACAGTGACTCGCGAGGTGCTCGCGTCGATTCTGAACCTAAAACTCACAAAACCGATTCTGCTCGTGACTTTTCATCCGACCACTCGCTCGGGTGTCTCGAGCGAAGGCGAGATATCGGAGGTTCTGGCCGCTCTCGAAAACTTCGCCTATTGCACGATCGTCTTCACCGGCGTGAATGCCGACCCGGGCAACGCCGAAATCAGAAAACGAATCGCCGATTTCGTGGCGCAAGACCCCAAGAGGCGATCGGTGCACGACTCGCTCGGTCAAGTCAACTATTTCAGCCTGATGAGAATCTCCGACTTGGTTGTCGGAAACTCATCTAGCGGAATCATCGAGGCTCCGGCTCTGCACGTGCCGACGGTGAATATCGGTTCTCGCCAAGACGGACGACTGCGAGCAGATTCGATTATCGACGTGCCGACAGACAAAGCACGGATAAGGACGGCGATCGAAACTGCGCTGTCGCCCACCTGGCGCGAACGGGCGGCGAAAACTTCGGGCGTCTACGGCTCGGGCAACTGCGCCAAAACCATCGCCGCTACTCTGAAAACCGCGAATCTTGGCGCACAAAAAACTTTTTTCGACCTGCGATAACAAACCGATGAACCCCGAACCCACATTTGTGATCGCCGAAGCGGGCGTCAACCACAACGGTTCTGTGGGTCTGGCCAAGGCGTTGATCGACTCGGCGGTCGCTGCCGGCGCCGACGCCGTGAAGTTTCAGTCGTTCGTCACCGAAAATATGGTCACGAACGATGCCGAGAGGGCGCAATACCAGATCGCCAACACGGGCAATAGCGAGTCTCAATATCAGATGCTCAAACGGCTCGAACTTTCACATCCCCAACAGCGCGAACTCTTCGATTACTGCACCAGCAAGAGGATCCAGTTTCTTTCGACCCCGTTCGACGACGAGAGTTTGAAGTTCCTGGTTCAAGATCTGGGTCTTGAGACGATAAAAGTCGGTTCGGGGGAACTCACCAACGCCCCGTTTTTGCATCAAGTCGCATCAACTGCAAAGCACCTGATTCTCTCCACGGGAATGAGCACAGAAAGTGAGATTCGTTCGGCGCTCGGCGTGGTTGCCCATGCATTCACCTCGAAGCAACCACCCTCGATCGAACAGTTTGAAAGATCTTTCGACAGCGGGGCTGGCAAACGGGCAATCACATCGCGGGTGACGTTGTTGCACTGCACGACCGAATACCCCGCAGCCCCCGAAGAAATCAACCTTCGGGCGATGCAAACCATGGGCGAACGATTCGAATGTCGAATCGGCTTTTCAGACCACTCGGCGGGCATTCACCTCGCAGTGGCGGCCGTGGCGTTGGGTGCCAAGGTGATCGAAAAGCACCTGACGACAAGTCGCGATCTGCCCGGCCCCGACCACAGGGCGTCGCTCGAACCGGTCGAATTCAAACGGCTTGTCGCCGACATTCGCGAATTGGAAAAGGCTCTCGGAGACTCGATCAAAAAACCGACTTCATCGGAGACAAAAAACATCAGCGTCGCCCGCCGAAGCCTCGTCGCCGCGCGCGCGATCAAGGCCGGCGAACCGTTCACCGTCGAGAACATCGCCGTAAAACGACCTGGCAGCGGAAGATCGCCGTTTGAATATTGGTCAATACTCGGCACAAGATCACCGAGGGACATCTCGAAAAATGAAATCATCTGAGACATATTTGATCGGCGGTGGCGGACACGGCCGTGTCGTGCTCGATGCATTTTTGGCATCCGGAAAACAGATCGACGGAATTCTCGATGCCCAACTCGCGCCGGGCTCGCAAGTATTCGGCGTCAAAGTGTTGGGTGACGACGAGTTTCTCGAATCCGTCGATCCGAAGACGACGAGGCTGGTCAACGGCGTTGGTTCGACGGGTGACAGTTCGCGACGCATCGAGATCTTTGAACGATTCTCGAAAATCGGCTTCGAATTCATTGGCGTGGTGCATGTTGCCGCATCGATCGGCAAAGAGTGCTCTGTTGATGCGAGCGCGCAGATCATGGCCGGCGCGGTGTTGCAAAACAGGGTAAGCGTCGGCAAAAACGTGGTCGTCAACACGCGGGCGTCAGTGGATCACGATGTGTTGCTCGCCGATCACGTGACTGTTTCGCCAGGTGCAATAGTTTCTGGCGGGGTGAAACTTGGTCGCGGAACTTTCGTCGGTGCCGGCGCGGTGATCATCCAAGGAATCGAAGTTGGTCAGAATTGCATCGTCGGTGCCGGCGCCGTGGTGCGACACAACGTAAAGGGCGAAACCACCGTCGTGGGTAACCCCGCTACACAATTAGAATAAGGGCGATGTCCAGTTGGCGAGATGCGCTCGTTTCTAGTTCGGCGTCTTTGCGTCAAACCATCGCGGCCATAACCAAGGGCAGCCTGCAGATCGCCCTCGTCGTCGACGACAACGACAAACTGCTCGGCACCGTGACCGACGGCGACATTCGCAAAGCAATCTTGGCGGGCAAAGACATGAATACCACGGCTGGCGAGGCGATGCGCAAGGAACCGATCACCAGCGCAGCCTCGACCCCGCGGGCGGCGGTGCTGAAATTGATGCGCGAAAAGCGAATTCATCAGATGCCGTTGCTCGATCGGCACGGCAAGGTGGTCGATGTGCTGACGGTCGACGATCTGATCGGTGCACATCAAAAACCCAACGCGATAGTGATCATGGCGGGTGGCCTCGGCACGCGACTGCAACCCCTCACCCAGGACATGCCAAAGCCGATGCTCAAGGTCGGTGGCAAACCGATTCTGGAAACTATCATCCAGTCGTTCATCGACCAGGGCTACGTCAACTTCTTCATCTCGATCAACTACAAAGCCACAATCATCACCGATTATTTTGGGGACGGCACGCAACTTGGTGCGAAGATCACATATCTCAACGAAAAGTCGAGGCTCGGCACCGCCGGCGGACTCTCGCTTCTGCCCAAGGGTGTCGTCGCGCCGATCGTGGTGATGAACGGAGATCTTCTGACGCGCATCTCGGTCGATGCTTTGCTCGACTTTCACGAGCGTGAAAACGCCATAGCGACAATGGTCGTGCGCGAAGACCACTACCAGATTCCGTACGGGGTCGTGCAGATCGACGGCACGCAAATCGTCGGGGTCGAAGAAAAACCGACGCAACGACACCTCGTCAACGCGGGAATCTACGTGATCAGCGCCGACGGTTTGGCCGATATTCCGCGCGACACGCTCTACGACATGCCGACCCACTTCGCCAAACTCTCGGCGAACGGTCGTCGAACCGCGGCGTTCCCCCTGCACGAATACTGGGTGGATATCGGTCGGCTCGACGAACTCGAACGCGCGCAGCGAGAGTGGCCCCAGGAACTGCAGTGAAATGCGCGGTGGTCGGTGGTGGTTCGATCGGGCTGCGACATCGAAAGATTCTTGAGAGTCTCGGGCACCATGTTGCGCTGATCTCGGCCCACGCGCCGGACGCCGAATTCAAATCGCTCGCAATAGCTCTTGACCAAAGCGAGTTCGAATATGTGGTGGTGGCCAGCGAGACATCCAGACACTTCGACGACCTCGAGACGCTGGCTCGAGCCGGCTTTTCGGGCCGTGTGCTGGTGGAAAAGCCGCTGTTCGAGAAACCGCGCAAGTCGAATGTCAAAAATTTCGCGACTCTTGGCGTCGGCTACAACTTGCGTTTTCATCCCGGCATTACTTGGCTCACCGAAAAAGTTCAAGAATTGGGTGGTCTCACCTCCGCACAGTTTTATGTCGGCCAGTATTTGCCGACTTGGCGAACCGGCACCGAATATTCACGGTCGAGTTCGGCGAAACGCCAATCGGGTGGCGGGGCGTTGCGAGACTTGAGTCACGAATTGGATCTGGTGCAGTTCCTCTTCGGCGACTGGAATTCGCTGACCGCAATCGGCGGAAGGTTCAGCGACCTGAAGATCGAGACTGATGACACGTTCTCGATCTTGCTTCAAACGACGATGTGCCCGGCGGTTTCGGTGTCCGTCAATTATTTGGATCGCACTACGCAGCGCAACATGACGATCAACGGCAATTACGGCACGCTGCTACTCGATCTGATCGACGGTGTCGGGCGATTCAACGAAACCGAGACGCGATTCGAAACCGGCACCGAGGAAACCTACCTTTCGCAGCACCGAGCGATGCTCGCGGGCGACCAAAGAATGCTCTGCTCGTTTGGTGAGGGGCAGAAAGTCGTCGAGATGATCCAAGCCATCGAAAAGTCGGCGAGCAAGCAGAAGTGGGTCAAAAAATGAGAATACTTTGCACCGTTTGCGCCCGCGCCGGCTCGAAGGGGGTCGCGAACAAGAACCTTCGATTGATCAACTCGAAACCCCTGATCGTCTATTCGATCGAGCAGGCTTTGGCGACGGGACTTTTCGAACAAATCGCGGTCAGTAGCGACAGCGAGGAAATCAGGCAAGTCGGACTCAAGAGCGGCGCGACATTCACAGTTGATCGACCCAAAGAAATGGCCTCGGATACCGCGCCGAAGTTGCCGGCAATTCGACACTGCGCCATGACGGCCGAAAAGGAGTTCGGCAACTTCGACGTGATCGTCGACCTGGACGCCACCGCTCCCCTGCGCAATCCGGCCGACATCGTAGGTGCG
>Ga0194125_10004971_pt1 | contig 20445 bp, 16 predicted proteins | sample TA2KigC250mmetaG_FD_148626 | JGI IMG/M metagenome (GOLD analysis project Ga0194125, IMG submission 148626) | Freshwater microbial communities from Lake Tanganyika, Tanzania - TA2015034 Kigoma Deep Cast 250m | ecosystem: Environmental > Aquatic > Freshwater > Lake | place: Tanzania: Lake...
TGCCGGAAGATCTTTTACAGTTCGCAGGCAGTTAGCCATCCAGCTAACCTTGCCTTGGAAATTTGCTGATTTTTCGCCGATTTGAGCATCTTGCGCTCTATTTGCGCAAAACTTACGTTAGCATAAATGTTTTGAATAGAAAGGGTGACCCAAAACGTATCGGTATGGTGCAGGATGCCATGCTAAAAAAGACAGAAACAGAGCAGTTTCTGCAAGTGGAGGTTGAGAAATTAAAGGGGGAACTCAGTGTTCTGCGCCAAAAATTATTGGTAACTCAGGAGCAGGGGTCCATAGCAATCCAAGATGCGCATATCAAATCTAAAATTGCAATGACCCAGGCTGCAATGGAAGGTGACATTGCCCGCATCATACGTGATGCAGAGTTGCAGAAAGTCCAAATCGAGAACCTTCGCAATTTACAACAACTGAAACATGAACAGATACTCGAACGCATAAGAGTGAATGGAAAAATTGTCAGTGAAATCACGGGTTTAATGACTCAATCAATTTTGACCCCGGGTTTGCAGCAAGATATTGAAAAAGCTCTTGAAATGCTGATGGGGAACATTAGTGCATTGACTGAAATCACACCTATTGATATTGGTGGTAGCCAGTTGCCTCCAAAAGTAGCTGATATCGTGCCTCCTGTACGTGTTAGAGATCTCGATGAGTGAATCATGTCTGATACCCCCTGGATACAGGTGATTTCAAGCGGGTCATTGAGTAAATTGATTGCGCTTTCAAACCAGTTCTCATCTGAACCGGTATATCATGCTCTTTTTGCCTCCGAGATTCGGATTCGCTCGAGAGATGTGCGCGATAAGCTTAAATGGGGGTGGAATTGGGGTGCTTTACTAGAGGAAGCAATAGATCGTCAGCGGTTGTTCATCGAATCACAGCACTTTCTTGCTGAACCAGGGCAAATTGTGCCGTTTGAATGCCGTACTTTGTCATTGCGTTACTTGCATGATCCACGGTTTCCGGATTTACAAATGGGGATAGTAGCAAAAGTAATCGGGGATACGGAAGATTCTGCCAGGATTGCAGCAATTCAGCACTGGCGGCAAATTCAATCTACTTTTCCACATGACTATGCATTGATTCCAGCCACAAGTGAACAGGATTATTATCGGCTCGTAGGACAAAGCCTGATCGAGGATGCTATTGACCCCGGTGCGTATGCGGAAGTACAGCGTTTCGAGGGTGTAATTAGCACAGGGGAGCAACGTTTTTATTTGTTGGGTTCATGGCATATTTCGGTACGAGCCAACGAACAAATATGGCGGGTGCTATCGGGAAGTGGACAGCGCGTGTTGTTAGATATTCTCCTACGCCCAACGGTGCTTACGGAAGCCGAGTTAGCTACTCTGCAATTAGTAACTCAGCATATTGATAAGATTGCCCAGGATGTTGATCTGATCACCGTTCAGCCTTATGCGAGATTTGCCGCAGAGCATTACAAAAAACAGCTTCAGTTCTTGCGGCGCCCGTATATTGTCCAGATGCGGCTGGTCGCACCTGGTGGGTTACCAGCCTATATTCCCAGAACGATTGGATTTGCTCTGACGCATAACCAAGACCGCGAACTCGCAATGCCCGGCTTTCAAGTTATACACCCGCAGACTCAAGTGGATACAGAGATGTGGCGTCGCCAGTTGTCACTATTGGAGCCAGATATCCAATCAGACCATTCGAAAGATAAGCGCTTCGCGCGTATTCGGAAAATGAGCGATGCCTATGAAGCTAATGTCTTGTTTCGATTGCCGTATCCTTCACAGGGTGGCTTACCTGGCGGAAAGCTTCCTATAATGCTTAACGAAGATAGAATAGAAATAGATCGTCAACAATGACGGACAAAGTTATCGCTTTTACTGTGGTTAAGCACCTGCCAATTGGGTTGAAAGTGCAACTTCGGGACGGGCGGACGGGTATCATCCGCATTCGCGAAACCTCCTGGCGGGCTGAGGATCGTCAGCGCTGGCAAGAGTTATATCCGCTCGAATGGAGTTCGCAGGCTGTGCTCATCGATGATTATGAGCGCCTGGAGTTAAGCCTGCGTCTGGCTGAGAACGATCCATGGGAGCATGTTCCCGGTCGCTACAAGCGCGGCCAGGTTGTGAAGGGGATTGTCACCGGGGTGGTAACGTACGGGGTTTTTGTAGAGATATCTACGGGTGTCAGAGGCCTTCTGCATACTTCCCAGTTTCCCAAAGAAGTGGGGCAAGGCGCGCTGGAAATATTCTGGCCGGGCGATCATGTCTTGGCCAAGGTTTTGCATATTGATGTGAAACTACGCCGTATCAGCCTGGGGTTGGCGCGGCCTCAACCGACTATTGATCACCCCGGCGAAGATAGTGGTTATCAAAAAAGAAAGCCATCCCCTTTGAGGCCGGTTGAAGAACCACCTTCCCACATGTCCCTGGAGCGTTTTCTAGGCTCTGATAGCCCCCGGCATCATATTCTGGTCATCGAAGATGACCGAGAACAGGCCACGGCTATATCCACCTGGTTGCAAAAGATCGAACAGCGGGTGGATTTAGCTTATTGTGGTCGTGATGGTTTGGCATTACTTGAAAAGGAAATCCCCGATATTGTTCTAGTTGACCTGGGTTTGCCGGACATGAGTGGCATCGAGGTGATTCGACAAGTCCATCAGTGTTGGCCCGTTACTCGTTGTGTGCTGGCTACCGACTGGGCGCGTGCTGATGAACACTCGGCAGAACTGGAGGATTTACAATCTCTAGGGGTTATCTTCCTGCTCAAACCTCTCCTGCCTGATGACCTCGTGGATATGCTTCTCGAGATAGGTGGAGGAGAAAAACAAAGCTCTGATCGCGAGCTGCAATTAGCGTTGCGCGAAGAGCTTTCGACCACTGATCTAACAAAGAGGCCACTTCACAAATCGATACGAATTCTGCTTGAACAATGCCATCGGCAGCTCGGTTTCGATGCAGCTACGTTGTTTGCTTTGGATACTGTACAGCGTACAGTACAGATTATAGAAAGTCATGGCGATGGTTTAATCAATTTGCGGGCCTTGCCTTCACTCATCTATAGTCCAGTGCGTGATGTGGCAGAAGATAGAGATCAGGTAGTGATTACAGAATTGAGGGAGAAGGACAGAGGTCGCTTCCAATATCTCTTGGAATTCTATCCACTTGTGGCATGTATCGGGATGCCGGTGCCTTCAGGTGTAGCTATCCGACATGCACTGATGCTTTTAGATAACCACCCACGCGCCATTTCTGAAGGGGGTATGGCCTATGTTGAGGCTGTGGCCCTGGTCATCGGAGCGTTGCTGGATAGACAGACGGCCCAAGAAAAGGCCATTCTTGTTCAGCGCACAACCTTGTTGGGGCATCTAACGCGCGGCCTGGTGCATGAAATCAATCATCGCATCAGCGGGTTATATACCAGACTTGGCAAGCTAGAGGACAGCCTGGAGAAAATAAACCGGAGTATTTCTGCTGGGAAAGATACGGAGACAGGCATTTCAGATGCCAGCGCAAATCTGAGCAGTATCCGCGAGACGATCGAGGCCATTGTAAAGACTACCCGCCAACTTGGTAATATCGCCAAACGCCCCAAGGATGAATTTCTTAGACTCGATGAACTGGCGCAAAATGCGCTCAATCTGCTAAAAGATACCAGCGACCGCGCCAAAGTGCGCGTTTCGATCATCCCGCCCGAAAAATTAATCGTGTTGCGCAGCCAAGGCACCGCCATCGAACAGGTTTTGATCAATGTGATCCTCAATGCGATTCAACAGATCGAGGAAAGCCACGCCTGCAAGGACGGTTGGGTACAAATCTGCTTCGAAGCACATGATTCGCCTGAAAGTGCCGATATTTCCCGCATCATTATCCAGGATAACGGCCCCGGTGTTCACGCTCGCCAGTGGGAACAGATCTTCGAGGTCGGATTCTCGACCCGTGAGGAGGGCAGCGGGATGGGATTATATATTTCACGCAGCCTGATGGAGTCATTAGGGGGTAGACTCTATGTGGCCGAAAGTTATATCCTGGGAGGGACGACATTCGTGCTCGAACTCCCACATCAATTCTAATGGGAGGCAATCATGTGTCGTGTGTTATTGCTAGATGATGATCTTTCTTATGGTACCGACCTTGCGGATGCAATTAAATCTAAGGTCAGCCAGGGGTATCAGATAGAAGTTGCGGATCAGATCTCAGAAGCGATAAAAAAGACCTGCCAGGCCGTACACCAGGAACAACCTTACGATATATTCCTCATTGACCAACGCTTAGGCCCTGGGCCAGAGGGCATCGAGGTCATGCAAGACCTGAAGCGTATCAGCCCGCAATCCGATGCGATTATTTTTACCGGATGGGAAAGCCAGGAAGACGGCATCAAAGCGTACAAGGCCGGGGCCTATCAGTATTTGCCCAAGCCCTTCGATCCAGAGGAATTATGCTTATTGCTGGAACAGCTTGATTCATGGCGCAAACTACAACGTGAACGCTCCTGGTTGCATGTTTTCGTTGAAACGGAAGAACAAATACTCAATTGCACATCATATCAGCAAGCTGCACAAACCGTGGTGGAGGGCGCCTTGAATCTGGGGTTTCAGCGCGTACTGCTGTTCAGTCAACACCCTCTCGGGGGTAAGCACTTAGTCGGTGTCAGCCAGGCAGGTAAGAACAGACTTAAAGGTTTCGAAAAAGAGCGCTTTCTGATTACCGATGATCCTTACCTGTCACAAGCGCTGCACTTGCAGGATGTGATTATCTTCAATGAGCGTAAGCACGGAACTGGTGTATTCGATAGGAAGTATGGCAAGGGTTATATCCCTCCTTCAGGAGAATGGGCAGTCTTACCTCTTCGGCTTGGTGGCCAACAGGTCGGTATACTGATGTTGGAAAGTTTTACCTCTGAACATCATATCCGAGGGGAGGGCCGCCGGCTTCTGCAGTTATTCAGTCGTCTGGTTGCCGGTAGCCTGGAACGTACCCGTTTGGATGAACAGACGCGTGCGGATGCACAGCGCCTGGATTTGTTGCAGCGGGCCAGTGCCGAGCTGCTCAGCATCGCCGATCAGGATGAAGAAGGGTTCTGGCTGACCCTGCTCACCCTGGCGACGGCAAGCTACGGTTTGAGCTTCAACCGCGCCTGGATTTTTCTCGCCGAAGCGGGCAATACTCGTCTGAGGGGTAAGCTGGGTGTAGGGCACATGGAGAATAAGCGCGCCCGCAAAGATTGGGAGCTGGATGAAGCCGAGTGTCTGGATTTCGAAGGCTTTTTGGCACGATTGCGTGCCGGCACCGTTCGCCATACGCCGCTCGAAGAGATGAGCCGTGATTTTGTGGTAAATCTGGATGATCCCGATTCTGCTTTCCTCCAGGTATTGGAAAGCGGAAAACGTATAATGCTCTCGTCTGATATGCTGACGAAACATCTGCCGGTCGAGTTCCAGCAGCGCTTTGCGCCGGGGGCCTGTGGGGTAGTGCCCCTGCGCGCTGGTCAGGCGACCATTGGTATTCTGGTGGTGGATAATAAGCATGATGATAAGCCGATTTACCAGGATGCGCTAGACCGCCTGGAGACTTTCTCCAACATTGCCGGTCTGGCATGGCAGAATCACCGCCAACGGGTGCAGCGCGAAGCGTTGTTGGATGCCACTTACGCCATCATGGGGAAGGTCAATTTGCAGCCTCTGGGAGAGACTCTGCGACGCGTTTGCGAGGCTGCTCGCACAGTGACCTGCGCAGATTGGGCAATCATCTACCCCCTCCAACCGGGCGGAGAGCCCTATGAATATGATGTTCAAAATATTGGCTACACAGGGGCTGTGGATTTCAATAATATCAGGAGTAAACCCAGTCCAAAAGGCGTATCAGCGCATATTTTACACAGTGGAACATTGGTTGTCGAAGATGTCCAAAAAGGAGACTATGTTACCGGAAGAGACCTCAACACTCATCACTTTATCCTGAGTGAGGGTATCCGGGCTTTGATCGGCACGCCGGTATCGAGCATAGAGCGAGACGAAAAGCTGGGCATCCTTTACCTGGATTATCGGACGGTACAGCGATTCGGGGAAGTAGATATACGACAGGCCGAGTGGTTCGCCAACCTGGCTTCTATCGCTATGCTCAACGCTCGCTATACCGAGAAGGTTCGTGATAGTCTGAGCATCACCCAGGAAACTACCGCGGCTATCGGTACTACCCCTGATTTGAATCAGCTATTGCGTACAGTGTTCTCCAACTTGCAGGAGTCGTTTCCAGATGCCATTCCGTGTGTCTTGACGTATAACGAGGATGACAACCTGCTCGAATTTGCCCCCGCCAGCCTGGAATTTTACCGCATCGAAAGCCCCGAATATGAGGGGCTACGTATACTCCATCTGAACGGTTCTTCGATTGCCTGCCGGGTGGCGCGCCAATCTTTACGCACCCAGAAGATTGAAGTCGAGAATGTCGGCAACGTATCTGAGGATGCAGATTACCTGCCGGTGAATCCTACAACCCAGGCAGAATTATGCGCCAGCCTGTTCAGCGGAGGCCGTCTTCTGGGTGTCATTGTGCTCGAAAGCTCGCACCAAAACGGATTCGCAAAAGACGACGAAGCATTAATTCTCAACCTTGCCCGGCAGATCAGTCTGGCAATCGAACGTGTACAACAAAATGCGCAACTCAAATTTACACAAGCCGTTGCCCAGGCCACAGCCTGGGCGGCGGATGTGGCGCATGATTTGAACCGCGAAGTGGGGGTTATAAGGAAATGTGCTTATTTGATCCATGAAAAAGCCGATCAACCCGAGCAGGTACGACATTATGTAGAATTGATCGAGAAGAGCTCTGCTCAACTTGCATCCGTCGGTCTGTGGCAGCCCACGGAGAAACCTATCGAACTTGATCCTTTTATTCGACGCGCGGTGACTAAGTCCACAGAAAATCGCAAGGAAAAAATCGAGGTCGAATTTGCTCTGGACTGTGCCGGTGTTTCGATACGAGGCAACCCGATTGCCCTGGAGCGGGTGATCCGCCAATTGGTGCGCAACGCTGCCCAGGCTATGGCTAAATCGGCAAAGCGTTGTTTGATTGTGAGCACGAGGCTTGTCGAGGCAGGGATGGTCGAAATTCAATTCACGGACAGCGGCCCGGGGGTAGATGAGGAAATCCGCCCCCTGATTTTGCATCAACCCACCAGCACTAAACGCGATGAGGGTGGTTATGGCCTCTTGCTCATTCGTCAGATGGTAGAAGACATGCACGGCAAAATCCGTTTATTGCCTGGCCGATCTGACACAGGGGCTACGTTTGCGATCAGGCTGCCCGTTAGAGAAAATTCGGAGCGTCAAGATGGGGGGATATAACATGAGCCAGGAAAAGCAATTTAATGGAACTATTAGTGATCAAGTGCGCGTTTTGATTGTGGAAAACGAGCCTGAGGATCGAAACATCTATGTTGATCTTCTCACATTATGGGGTTATCAGCCCTATAGTGTAGAGACAGAAAGGATGAAACTGCTCTCTCAAGCAAAAGAATTGGCCCGCTCCTTTCGTTGTCACTTGGCGCTGATAGATCTGCGCTTGATGGACGATAACGATCCTGATGACCTCACCGGCCTGGAATTGGCGCGGTGCATAAAACCCACAGAAGCAATTATCATCAGTGGTTATCTCAATCACCAGATAGCTCGTATCATCAAGGATAACGGCGTGTTCAGCTTTGTAGGGAAGGAGGAGTCACCCGAATCGTTGGAAGCCGAACTGGAGAAAGCCGCTCAGAAATTCTGCGCCTGTTGGCGCGGTCTAGAAGTACAGCCCCTGGAGTTGATCCGTGGCTTTGCCGGGGATTTCTATCGGGATAGCCAGGATATGCCGGAGGATGAAGTGGCGGATGTGCTTGCTCGTCTGTTCCCGGATGCAAAAAAGTTACGGATTGAGTTGATCGAAGGCTCCGGCCACCGCAGTTTCACCGATGTGCCTCGACCGCGCTCGAAGGTGTTGCTGGCGCATCAGGATGATTTGCAACCGCAGGTCGTCAAGCTGGCCCGCGCTAAAAAAATCGCCGAAGAGGTAAGAAGATATGGAACGTGTATCGAAGGGCGACTGGTAGGTCACTTCAGTCTACCGATAAAAGATCAGGCGATCTTGTGGGATATCGGAGGAACGGTCTATCCCTTCCTGGGAGCCTCGACCATAGAGCCATTTTCCGCCTATTATGAAAAAGCGGGGACAGATGATATCCAGTACAGTCTCGATCAATTTTTCAATCACACCTGGTCCGATCTGTATCGCGCTGCTCGCCAGAAACCTCCTGGACGAAACTATGTTTTCGACGCCTATTATGATGTGTGGGGGCCTGAATGGTACGAAGAAAGGGTGATGAATTTTACTTACGAAGAACCTCCCCTAAAAATGCTCTCCCAATGGCAGGCATTGCAGGCACCTGACCCGATCTCCTGGTTAAAGGAGTGGGTTGCCCGAAAAAGCGAAATGCCCCTTACGTCCCTGGCCATCACACATGGCGACTTGCACGGAGACAACATGTTGGTGGACGAACACCGTCACATCTGGGCAATTGACTTCGAGCGCAGCGGCCCTGGTCCGATTTTGCAGGATTTTGTCGAACTAGAAGTAGATATCATCACTCGTCTCGCAGGGCTGCCTGAAGATGATTTTATGTCGCTTTATACGCTGGGAGTCTGGCTCGCTCGATCCAAGAATTTCCACGAACTGCCCGATCTACCTGCTGACGTCGCGCCCCACATGAAAAAGACCATGCAGGTCATCACCTGCCTCCGTCGACTGGCCGGCGAGTGCAGCGGTGAAACAGACGCCCGCCAATATCTGTGGGGGATGATATGCAATGTCCTTTTCCGAGCAACTCTATTGCCCCCTAAAAAACAGCGCAGCCAACACCGCGCACTGATGCTGGGCAGTATCTTTTGTCACCGCCTGGATCGTTGGGATGAACCCTGGCCACCTGATGACTAGCCACAACCTTAAACACGGAGGAAATTCGATGACCGAAACCTATAACCAACACCCGCTAGAGTATCGTGCTGAAATTGTTATGCCGTTGTTCGACATCATCAAGGCAGGCGATTCATGCGCCGTTGTTGGAGCAGCCAGCATGGGCAAGAGTCGTCTACTTAGATTCCTGGCGCGCCCAGAAGTTCAAGAATACTACCTGAAAGCTCAGGCTGCCAAGATGCTCATGCTAGGCGTTGATGGCAATCGTTTGACACAACGCTCGGATTGGGGGTTGTACGAGGCGATGCTGACATCCATCGTTGATGCGTCCAAGCAACATCCAGAGTTATCCGGCAGACACGTACAGTTCAGTGACCTGCGTTCACCGGTGATCCTGAAAAAGGAACCCCTGCTGGCTTATCGCACCCTGGAACTCATCGTACGCCTCCTCGCCCAAGAGTTGGGGTTTAATCTGTGTTTCCTGCTGGATGAATTCGATGAACTATACCGTAACCTGCCCGCTACTGCGCTGGCAAATTTGCGCAGTCTACGCGATGATAACAAATACCACCTGTGTTACCTGCTTTTCTTGCGCAGTGCCCCGGAAGCGTTGCGACCTCAGGTAGACTGTGAGGAATTTTATGAGCTATTCTCGCGTTTCGTGCTCGGGTTGAAACCCTATCTGCCCAAAGATGCTCGCGGCGTGCTGGCTCAATTGGAAGAACGCCGTCAGCATAAACTGCCTGAAACCGTAAAAGAGAAAATCATCCAATTGAGTGGCGGCCACCCGGGGCTAATGCTGGCTCTCTTCGACGTTTCTATAGAAAATCCTCTGTGGATCCTAAACAAAGCGGGCGACACATTGATAGTACTGCCGGACGTGGCTGAGGAATGCCGCAAGCTTCGGGATAGCCTCCCTGAGGATGAACGACAAGACCTGGTACGCCTCTTGCGAGGTGAGGAGGCCTCGGAGCATAATCGTCGGTGGCTATTGTTGAAAGGTCTGGTCAAAATGGACCCGGCCCAAAAATCCACGCCGGGCATCCCCCTGTTTGCTCTCTCTCTGTTTAGAGGCGGGGTGTGATAGCTCGGTGTGAATTGCTCGTTGGGATAGCAAACAGTGAAAACTGACAGCAGGTCGTTGTGTTATTTAGAACGGGTGTTTCATTGACTTAGGTAGAGGTTTTGCTATAATCTTAATTGCCGGTTAATCTTCTTGCGTTTTTCACATCAAGGGGCCAAAAACCGTTGGATAGTAAACATGTTTTCGGAAGAAGTGAGTGTATCCCAGGCTGCTTGGATGCGCGTTGGTTAGTTTGCGTTGCATCCAGGCAGTTTTTGTTTAAGAGCATTTCCGAATTTCGGCCTAGGTTTACACCGGGGCAGGAATTCAAGAGGATTATCGATAGTACTAACTTTGTAAAAGCATTCGGATAATTTCTGGCCGAGTGCTTTGTTGTGATTGGGCTGCAAAGTGAACAGGTTCACTTCGCACAGTGGTACTGTTCACTTTCGAAAGAGGTATTGTTCGCTTAAGGCTGTGCTCTAGGATAGCTCTAAGTACAGCATTTTGCTAATTGATTCCGAGTTTTTGTTCGAGTTTCTCGACCGTGTAGGTCCAATGGATGGGTTTCGCTGACAAGTTCTCGCACCTTATAAACTCCATAATCGCTTCCGCCAATTGAGCCATGCTTTCGAAGTCGTTGGGTTGTAACAACTTGCGCTGTAGGACGCTAAACCAGATCTCGATCTGATCCAGCCAGGAGGCGTTGGTTGGCAACCAGTACACTTCAATTTTCAGCGGCCAATCGTGGAGCCGGATTTGGTCTTGCAGCCAGTTTTCCAGCTGCTTGGGAGCGTGGGTGGTTCCATTATCCAGGATCAACTTCATGGTATGCATCCCGCGGAGCAGGGCTTCAGGAATGAGGCACTCCAGCAAGAAGGCCTGGAAATCGATGAAGCGTTTGCGCTCCGCCGTGCGCCCATACTTCTGTCCATCTGCGACACTCAGAGCTGCAAACAAATGAAGAAAGCCTCTTCGTTTGTAGCGTGGCGAAACCAGGGTGGGACTGTCGCCTTGAGCTGGGCGTGTCTCTTGTTCTCGTTCGCGGGCTTGGATGGAGGTCTTTTCATCCGCACACACCACCCAAATGCCCTGCTTCAGCAGTTCTTTGGCTTTCTCATACAACTGCAGAACTGGTCGGGCGCGTTCCAGGAAGGTTTTCGGATCGTGAATGTGCTGCCAGAAATGGTATCGCCAGGGCTTCAACTTCTCTTGCGCAAACCAGCGGCACAGTGTGCTGCTGGAAATCCCGACCACTAGCCCCAGGGCTACTAACTGGGCTGCAACCTCGGCCAAGCTCCAGCGACTGAGCTTCTTCCCCTGCTCTTTGGGTAGGCTACAAGCCAAAGCAGTTGCTTGCACCCGTACTTCAGGGGGAAAAACGCTTGGGAGCACCCGGACGAGGAAGGTCTTCCAAGCTTCTGGTTTCTGCCCAGCGCCGCCTCCAGAAACGCACCGCACGATCTGTGCAGCCTGCGTAGTGCGCAATCTCCTGGTTGCTCCATTCAGGCCGCTCATGAGCAGCCAGGATAATCTTAGCTCGCATTACTTTCCCTTGCGCTGCCTTACGCGAATTGATCAACTGGCGTAGTTCAGCAATTTCGTTGTCAAAGAGCTCGATCGGATACTTGGGCTTCGGTCCAGGCATGGTTTGTTCCTCCTTGCCCAAAGTATACCGCCTATTTCGGAATCAATTTGTGCAATCCTGTACTAAGTGACGCAAACCTTTCTGGCTCTGATTTAGCTGGTGTTGATTTGACAACAACCATACTTTTGGGAGTCAATCTCAGTGGAGCCAATCTAAGCGGGGCCAATCTGAGCGAAGTAGATCTGACTAACGCGAATCTTACTGGCGCTGACTTAAGCAATGCGAATTTAAGCGGGGGAAAACTCGATTTGGCAGACTTATCTGATGCCAAAGGAGTGACTGATGAGATGTTAAATTCTCTGTCGAGTTGGAATGGGACGAGGCTAGAAAGCAGGGCAGTAATTCAGGCAACGTTGGCAGAAGTATGTAAGAGCAAAAATGGAATTCCACAAGCTGCACGATATATAGAAAATGATGGGCTTCATCCCATCGTCTTATTGTCTCTTTCTGGCTCATCGCATGAGTGGTCAGATAATCTGCCGGAGAATTGGGATCCACTGGGAATACGATTTGTGGAATTAGTACTCTGTGTCAGTGATGAGGTGGAGAGGCTTATAGAAACTTGCAGGTATATTCCTCCTCCTGATATTAAGCGCTACAGATATGAGGTAATGCTTCGACTTCTATCAGCACATACGGGGGAACTTATAGAGAGTGAGACTTTGCAAGGCAACGCTCCCCGAGAATGTGAGCAAACTGAGATATCATCTGTTTCTCGCTTAGCCGGGTCACATGTATCTTTTGATCAAGTTCAAGACTGGGTAAAAAGATATGTTGAACCATAACACGGCGAGCGTACTTCGTCATCCAGCAATAGACTCCGTTGTATTTTGTCTGGTTGAGAGCAGCACAAGGAATCAAAAAGGAGGTTTCTCATGAATAACGCATTAAGAAGAAATTTGGCTTTGCTGATACTCATATTGACTACGCTTTCAATTAGTTCATGTGGTGTTAATTTGTCGTTTGGAACTACAGCAACACCGATGCCTACATATACTTCTGTCCCTACATATACCCCGCTACCCACGTATACGCCCTTTCCCACATATACCCCGCTACCGCCCACTGCCACCATCGAATCTGAGCGATGGGATGTGAAAGTGATTTCCGCAGAGGGGGCTCGTGAGTATGGAACATTTTACGTTGAAGGTGAGGGGTTAACTAGAATGATTGTTCTAACAATTGAATATACATATACGGGTACGGGTAGAGCGGAATTTTCCCCTGAAAGTGCGGTCTTAGTGTATTCAGGTACTATAGGGTTTACTGGTTGGTCCAAGACCCCGATATTATACCAATCGGAAGATACTTCTCAGATAACCGATTTTTCTGAAGAATCACTTGTTATTCGAGTTGATGCCGGAGAGACTAGAACCGATACCTTTGTATGGGTGTTTGGTGCGGACTACACAGATTTTTGGTTATTGTTTCCAGAGAGTGATGCAATTGATGTATCCATAAACGAATAAATTGTGGTCCCATATTTATACAGAAGCTGATTTTCTATTGTTCTGCAAGAAGATCGTTTTCCTGCTAAAAATCAATTGATTAAGAGCCAAGGCGTCGGAGGCGAAAGGGAGCAAAATGTATCGCATTTCGCCTCGCGCCAGTGGCCCTAGGTCAGTTGGCGCTTAGTTTTTCAAGGGCGCATCCCGCAAATGGATGAGTAGCGTAATTGGGTTCGCCAGGAATGTATACAGGAGGATGTCGCTTGAGAGAACGTTCATCATTCATGTTGGTTTTTACGGGAGCTGTACTCCTGAATATATTGCTATCGGCTTGCACGACTGGCGCGCTATCTATTGATGTGACGCTGTCTCTTTATATGAGAGAGAACTGGAAAATTCAGATCGATTTGGTTTACAGCCGCCAGGAAATCCAGTTCGTCGGCCCGCAGATCGAGCAGTGGCTGGCATCCTCGGTGGCTGAATGGCAGGCCCAAGATATACACGCTTCCTATAACCGGAAAGTGCTTGATGATGGTATTGTCAGCTATCAAATCAGCGCCAGCGGGCAGGGTTTTGCCAAACTAAACGCTGCCTTCTTCGATAATTTAGCCACCATCGCTTCTGACGAAGAGACAAAACAAATCACATTCACTTATTTGCCGGTGGGCGAGTTCTTTAGCGCCGCGCTCTCCCGCACCTTCTCACTCAGCGGTGGAGAAATCATCAACAGCAACGGCGTGCAGGAAGATAGCAACACTGTCACCTGGTTGAACCCGGTCAATGTAATGACTGCTACACTAAAGCCTGGAGTGCATCCTGGCCCGCTTGTTGGTTTCCTGGTTGGGGTTTTGGTTTTGCTGATGGCAGTTATTTCCATAAGTCGTCGAGCCGGGAAGAAGCGCTGCTTCAACTGCGGGGCGCCAATGCCCAGGAAGGCGGAGTTTTGTACGGAGTGTGGGGTGGAGGTGTGATAAGGAGTAGACTTAAATGACGAAAAACGTGGCACTAGAAAAAAGCATTAAACTAATCGTATTTGTTGTTGTCTTATTATCCGCATCATCCGGGTGTGATGATGAACCTACAACGCCATCTGAGACCGAGACAGCACCCATAGCAACTTCACCTATCCCGATTACACTTGCCCTTACTTCTACTAATATCTCAACCTCGCCTTTGCCTTCACCTGATGTAAAAGCAATAGAAACACAAATGCCATTACCTCCGGAAAACACAATTCTGTTCCTCGTAGACCAATCCAAAAGTTGGAATAGGGGAGTTTGCGCCGACTTGGAAAAATACACGATAGACATCCCTTTCTTTTTTTACAGTCTTTCTACAGTACTAAGTGAGCGAAAGATTATCAACTCTGAAAAATTCCATATAGGTCTATCGGGCTTTGGTGGTTCTAACAAAGATCTTTATTATAGTGTAATACCCATGGAATCTGTCGAGAAGCTAGACCGTACCAAATGGGTTGATTGGCCCGAACCGCCTCAGCGGCCCACCCCCACTCCACCTCCTAATCTAACCCCTGCTGCACAATATCAAACAATGGAAGATTTTCCTGAAGCCTTTGAGTCTGCCATCGAGCAACTAGGCGAAATCGAATCATCAGGCAGCAAGCACCTCATTGTGATTACAGATGGGATTGTGAATAATAGCGAGGATATCGAACCACTTGTAAATTTATTAACTGAAAACGTTCTTGAAGAGAAAGGAATGCGAGTTCATATCATTGCATTTTGTCCTACATCCGAGGATGTATTTGATAAATGGAAAGACCTAGAAAATGATCAAGTAAAAATCTACTTGGCAGCCAGTGATTACACCAATCAGATAACCGAATATAGATCACTATGGACTACTAAAATCCAACAGACCTTACAGGGTATTCTTGAACAAACGTTGGAGCAATCAATGCGTCCTTCTTCTAATAACCAACATTATGAGCGAACGGAGAGTTATGGGTGGCTAAATACGGAATTGGAAGTTGAAATTCCAGGATTTATGCGTGATCTGGAGATATTTGTTGTTTCCCTTGAACAAAAACGCAGTTCAAACACCGAACAGATACCGCAACCAATTGTATTATCCCCAAACGGTGATGCGTTAGACGTAAAACGGATGAACAACTTGTGGGAATTTTCGCGCGTTGGTGAAAATGGGCTTACACCCCTCTCACAATGTCAGGCTAGAACCTGGGTCTTGCGTAGTTCCTTAAGAACGCCGACCTATTACTTCTATGAGTATATTCCTTTGAATTTCTCCTCGGTGGAGTCTTACCTGCAATTATTTAATAAAGACGGTGTCGAGTTGCAGGGTGAATATCATCTCGAAGACAGTGAGCCGCTTGAATTAGAAATCTTAAGCGTTCTGGCAGTTGATAACTTTAGTGAAACAGACTACACCGCATTCGATGATTGTTTTTCAATGTTTGTAACGGCTATTGATTCCTCCGGTAGTGTTATCTATACCACACCAACAGAGCCGATAGCGGAACAACGTGGTTGGATGGTCAATCTTAACCGCCAATCAGGGAGTGGGGATATTACCTTTTCTCTGAGAATTGAATTACTCGATAGGGATGATTACCCGGATCCAGGCAGTTTCACTGTTGAGGAAAAGCTATCAATTACCTATATACCAACATTAAAAGGCGAAATCCGCTACTTTTGTCCAACAAGTACTTGTACTGATGATAACGATGATAGTGCTGATAGCTTTGAACTGAGCATAGATGTTAACTGGCGTGGAGATCATCAGAAACCACTGGTTACTTTTATTCCCGAGGGGGGAAACTCAGACTGCCATGCTGAGATTCAACTTAATAAGGACGATGATCGTATTCTGGACTTTAAACCTGGTTTTAACGCGGCAAGGCTCACCTCCGAGTACACAAACACGATCTCTCGAAAAGTAGGATCATCCCCCAATATTTTTGCATTATTTTTGAATGACTGTGGTTTTTTTCGTGTTGAATGGCCGGGCTTAGATTTGCCAAGCTTTGAATGCAGACTACCGGCTGACAAATCGTTGTTGACCTCAGCAAAATTGATACTGGAGTGTACGTTGAAGGAAAAGAACTGATGGAAGAAGGCTTATTCCCAAATCGTGGAACAGGGTGGTTGCTCCTGTTACTTATCGCCCTCGCTTTTTTTGGTGTTTATTACAATGACTTATATCCCAAATATTACCGGGCTTTGATCGATCAATACAAACAAACTGGAAACAAATTAATCTGCGGTGAAGATTTAGGAGTCCAGCTTCGCTACCCTAAAAAGGTTTCGCAATACACAGAACAAAACTTGTTGGTTGAAGTGATCAATGATAGCGACTCATTTATCTCGTTCTTAGGAGTTAGTATCGAACCCAATATCCATAACTACGAACGAATCAGCGTGTCGAATGTCCGCTCCAGATATGATTTAACACGCAACGATGAAGGCGCTCCCCTCCTCACATATTCTGTATTTCATGACATTCCTCCTCGGAGCACTACCTCATCAGTCTACTGGATGTATGTAAAAACAGCAAGCACAGACACAATCATTTTACAAATGATCTGTTTTTCAGAAGAAAAAATCATCGCCGAAACCACCTTGACTCTCGAATATGATCCATCCTCTGCTATTCATCATGGACTTCTGGAAGCAGTCATTTTGCCTCCCTGGTCAAATTTGTTTCTGCTGGTCATTTCTTTGGTAGTTGTAAAGCTCACAGAAGAGCACATCCCCCACATAACAGATGGTAGCGGTGCTCCGAAATCTAATTTTTCACTAGGAGTATTTATTGTTAGACTAGTCTCTTTCTCACTTATTCTAGTTGGTTACTCGCTTATGGCTTATGGTTTATTGAATACCCTTGTCGACAATCCTTTTAAACTCCAATCCTTGAGCACTGTCTTCTGGTGCGGAGTAGGTATTTTGTGTTTGGGATACTTTCTCTCTTGGATCATATTAATACAATGCTCCTATAAGGACGGTGAAGATAATGAGAGGGCAGACGGGCAGGATATCATAGAAACCTCCGAATCGGATTCTGAGTCATTGGAGCGAACAGGCATCGAAAATATGTACAATGTAAATGTAGAAGAAATAGACAAAAGAGAAGAAAGAGTCGATAACGAACCCGAAGATATTGAAGGCAAGGAATTAATAGATAGTGAACTCGATAATGAATACCCCTCCTCCGAGAAGCTAGAGGAGCAAACACCTGATGATTCAAAGGGGGACAATAGGCCTACACTTGAAGCCACAGAGCCAGAATCGGGCGAACAACTTTTTTGTCCTACTTGTCGTACCGAAGTTTCTTCCGATGATGAAATCTGTAGTTGCGGCCATTACCTACCTGGGTGCAGAAAAAGCCAGTTCGACCGAAAAACGCGAGAAAATCACTAGCACCCATTAGATGCTTAAAAATTACACGGAAAAGTTGTGATCGTCTTTTGACCAGGAGCGTTCTCGATGAATTGTCCCCAATGTGGAACCCCCAACGATCCCAGTTACAAATACTGCCTGAAATGCGGCCGATCCCTCGGACAGCCCCTTGGGCCTTCTCGTGCTGGAACTGTCGGAACAATCACCGCGCCCGCCCGGCAGCTTCAGCACACGCTGAGGCAGGCCTCGGCCATGCTGCCCCGCTCGACGGCATACGGTGACTCCGGCAGCAGCCCCTTCAATATCTGGGGGCCTTTTGCCGGGTATGGCACCCGCCGCCGGCACGTCGGCTGGCTGATGGACGGTCAGGGTCTGCGGACAAACGATCTGATCGAGAAGGTGGATGCTAATTTTGGCCAGCGGGAGATCCCCGGGGTATATCTTGACCATTCTACGCTCGTCGCCCGGGGTTTGGTGGTAGAGCAGCGACCCTATTTCATCCTGCGCCGCGGCCTGGCTAGTATCGGATTGTATATTGCTCAATTCGGCCAGGATCTCTTTGTCTCGTTGGTATCCTATCTCAAGCCTCCCATCAGCAATTTCCGGGTGTTGATCCTGATCCTGATGCTGCTCTTCCAGGCCTTTATGACCTTTGGTTACCCGGTGGCGTTGTCGGGCGCGGTGGATGAGGTTTCCAGCAGCTTTGGTTTGTTTGGCGGTGGCTCACCGGATATGAGTGGAATGCTTACATTGCTTTGCCTGGTTGGCCCATTGGGCGCGCTCAATACCCTGGCCTTGTTGTTCTTCGTGGTCTATAGCCTGTACAAGTGGCTCGCCGAGAAAGACTTTTGGGCCGGGCTGCGTGTGCCGCCCAACGAATTCAACGAGGACGATTTAATGGCTATGGAAAAAGCCGTCGAACAAACTGTGCGTATCTCCCTGGATGAGATTGGCCTTAACCCGGATGATTTGAAGCCGGCTGCTGTGAGAGACCAGCGGCGTGTGATATAGGAGTGTGGCGTGATGAGTGAAAAGTGGCCTTGTCCAAAATGCGGAAGTCTGAATGCTCCTGAGAGCCTGTATTGTGATCAATGCGGGGTGCGCCTCTCGCCTGGGCAAACTCAAACAGCGGATTTCTCGCCAGGTCAGGATTGTCCCCATTGTGGAGTCAACAATCCTGTTGAAGCGAACCGTTGTGTGCAATGTGGCGCTAATATTCGCCCAGCGGCGCGACCGCCCCATGTCGCACAAAGCACGCCTCCTCCTTCATTGTTTGCTGCCCGGATAGATAAGCTCGGTAACCGCCTCGATGGCTGGGCGGATTTGATTGACAACGCCGCTGATAAAGCAGAAGCTGTGCGTTCAGCGTTCCAGGCTGATTTGGAGCAACGTAAAATGCCCCAGGTCGAGCGATCTCGACCTACTCTGACGACTGGAGGGGTGCTTGGCAAACGACGCAACTACTATGTGGCCCGGAGCTACACTGGCGCGAGCCTGGCTGTTTACGTCGGCGGATTTGGCAGGGATTTGTACGTTTCTTGGGACCTCTTCGTCCGACCTCATATCAAGTGGCGAAATATCTTAATTATGTTGGGCATTGCCGCTGTATTAGCCATTTTCCCAGCGGCGAACTCTTATTCAGAATTCAGCGCCTGGATCACAGCGACAATCACAGGCTTCTTCGGTATTGCCATGGTCGCGCTCATCCTGGGCAAAGTTTTACGGGGCAGCGCAAAGGCATTCTTTATGGAAGAAATTGATCACTTCGCCGCTGACGATGTGACAGCTACCATGTTCGCTGTTCACCACGGGTTGCTGAAATCCATAGATGCTGCCGGCTTGGATTCCTCGGTCTTGCGGGAGAAAGAAACCTTCAAAGCGGGCCGCAGGGAGCGGATTATCTAGTTTTGTTTTACGGAATAACAGGAGAACAACTTGGTTGATGAAGTGAACCGGACATGTCCTGTCTGCGGACATGAAGATGTACGTGCCCAAATGGAGAGTTGTCCGATTTGTGGTACGTATATGGGTGTTCTGGCGCCGGTGCCGGAACCTGAGCCCGTTGGGGTTCCCCTTGCGGTCGAAGAACCTGCAGAACCACCGCCATCTCAGCCTGATGTTCTCGTCAAAATTCAGGAACCTGTCCCACTCGAAACCGAAGAAGCCCCCTCGCCAGCGATTTGTACGAACTGCAGCAAGGAATTACAGAATGACTGGGTAGCCTGTCCTTATTGCGGCAAGCCTATAACTGGTGATGTGGACAGAATCGTCATCTCGCTGCCGCAAGAGCCTGCCCGGGTCACCCCTTCTCTCACGGGGACTGAGCCAGCCAAGCCTATTCCGATTGAAAAACCCTCGATCTCGGAACCCAAGCTGACTCCAATTCCACAGAAAGAGCCTGTCCGAGTCGAGATTCCTATCAGGCTGCCTGAACCAGTCAGGCCTACCCCGATTGAAAAACCCAAGATCTCGAAACCCAGGCCGACCCCAATTCCATTGAATGCGGATAGTTGGGGTGATTTGTTGAGTTTTAGTCTTGGAGTAGCAATCCTTGGTGGAATCGTCGGTGGCATCGTTGGGATACTGGTAGGAGCAGTGGGATCATGGACACATGACTGGCCTATTGTGGGTGCGATGTTCACAGGAGTAATCGGACTGATCTGGTTTGGTTTTGGGTCTTTGCTTGTTGTTAAGTTTCTTCCAAACGTTATCTCTGGTAGGCATGAACTTACTTGGACGTTACGGGCATGGAGTGTGGTAATCTCATTTCCAATCGCCGGATTTGGTACGTGGCTTACGATCGCCATGAGCATTTACAGCAACCCGTGGGACGGCGCGTTCTGGTTGGGGTTGGGCAGCCTGAACATGGGGGCCTTGATTGGCGCGGGGTTTGGGTTGTCGCCGAAACAAAAGTGAGCTGGAACGATGAGTAATTTGCGCCTCGGCACCCCTATACGGATCGGCA
>Ga0194125_10004975_pt1 | contig 20436 bp, 18 predicted proteins | sample TA2KigC250mmetaG_FD_148626 | JGI IMG/M metagenome (GOLD analysis project Ga0194125, IMG submission 148626) | Freshwater microbial communities from Lake Tanganyika, Tanzania - TA2015034 Kigoma Deep Cast 250m | ecosystem: Environmental > Aquatic > Freshwater > Lake | place: Tanzania: Lake...
GACGAGATGATCCTCACTGCCGGCTCAAGACGGTCGGATATCCTCGAGATCTCAGTCGCGGGGAACTCGACGATGCAGCAGATACTCTGCGGGTGCGACCCGTCCCCGCTTGGCGAAGTCCCCTTTGTCCAGGCATTCACTTCCCCCCAGGAGATCCCAGCGTCGGAACTCGGCATCTCGGTCCATCCCGGCGCGCGCGCGTTCATCTTCCCCCAGATCGGCGGATTCGTGGGCGGCGACACCGTGGCCGGCATGCTTGCAGCGGCGCTCGACTGCTGCGATGAACCCGTCCTCTTCATCGACATCGGGACCAACGGAGAGATCGTGCTGGCCCACCAGGGCAGGTTCCTTGCCGCATCCACCGCCGCCGGCCCGGCATTCGAGGGCGCGAGGATCAGGCAGGGCATGCGCGCCGCCGCCGGCGCCATTGAGAAGGTGATGATAGACGGCGATGTGGTCTTCAACGTCATCGGCAACGTCAAGCCCGGCGGGCTTTGCGGCACGGCGCTGATAGACACCGCCGCCGAACTGCTGCGCGTTGGCGCACTTGATCCCACCGGCAGGATACTCCGCGCCGACGAAACGCCGCACCTCCCCGACGCCGTGCGCCGCCGCCTGGTGACCGACGGCGACGAGACACGTTTCGTGCTCGTCCCGGCAAAAGCGTCGGCCGCCGGGGACGCTATCTGCCTGTGGCAACACGACATACGCGAACTGCAGCTTGCCTCCGGCGCGATCCGCGCCGGCGCGCGCATACTGATGAAGCAGGCCGGCGTCACACCCTGCGACCTCGGCGCGGTGCTGCTTGCCGGCGCGTTCGGCAACTTCATCCGCCGCAACCACGCCCAGCGAATCGGTATGCTCCCGCCCGTCCCGTGTCACCGCATCCGCTTCATCGGCAACGCGGCCTCGCTCGGCGCGAAGCTCGTGCTCCTTTCCCGCGCCCAGCGGGTGCGGGCGCTCGGTCTTGCCCGCGCCTCCGCACACGTGGACCTTTCGCGCGATACGCAGTTCCAGACGGAGTTCGCAGAGGCAATGCTGTTCCCGGAACCGGGCGCAGCCCCGTGCGACTCCCAGGCAGCCGGTTGACCCGAGCTGAAGGAGGATGGGAATGGAAAAGACAGTCATCGCCGGCTCCGGGCCGGCCGGGCTCACCGCCGCGATCTATGCCGCCCGGGCCGACCTTTCGCCGCTTGTCGTGGAAGGATCCGTCCCCGGCGGACAGTTGATCGTCTCGGTTGACGTGGAGAACTACCCCGGTTTCGTCGAAGCCATCACCGGCGCCGAGCTGATGCAGAAGTTCCGCGCGCAGGCCGAACGGTTCGGCGCGCGCTTCACACAGGGCGATATAACCTCCGTCGAAAAGACGGCCGGCGGGTTCCGGCTCACCGCCGGCGATGCCGTGATCGAGACCAAAACCCTGATCATCGCAACAGGCGCCGAGGCCCGAAGGCTCACGATCCCGACCGAAAAAGAGTTCTACGGCCGGGGCGTCTCCGGCTGCGCCACCTGCGACGGCGCGTTCTACAGGAACAAGGAAGTGATCGTTGTCGGCGGCGGCAACACGGCGGTCGAAGATGCGGTGTTCCTGACCCGGTTCGCGTCTCGCGTGACGATCGTGCACAGGCGCGACTACCTGCGCGCGACCCCGGCGGAGGTGAACAGGGCCAGGTCGAACACGAAGATCGAGTGGCTGATTCCGTGGACGGTCGAGGAGATCTACGGCTCGCGCTTCGTGGAGGGCGCGGTGCTGAAGAACGCCGAAACGGGCGAGACGCGCAGGTTCCCGTGCGATGGAATCTTCGTGGCCATAGGCCACGACCCGAAAACCGAAGTGTTCAGAGACCTCGTCGAAGTGGACGAGAACGGGTTCATCGTGGCCGCCCCAGGCGGAACGGCGACGTCCACGCCCGGCGTCTTCGCCTGCGGCGACGTGCGCGACCCGGTTTACAAGCAGGCGGTGCTGGCGGCGGGCCACGGCTGCATGGCCGCGCTGGATGCCCAGCGCTACCTGGAGAAGACGTCATGAAGCTTTCCCTGACCGTTCTTGTTCCACTGTGCGTCATCCTCGCGGCAGCCGGCTGCGCGACCACATCGCTCGAAATACTGGGCGACGCGGCGGCGCTTTACCGTTCGGCCGGCCCAATCGGGGAAGGAGTCGTCCTAGACGGCGCCGGGACCGACACGCTGATGAAGAAATGGCAGTTGCGGGTGATGTCCCCGGACAGCCGCTTCGCGCTGATCGAATCGAACGGATCCAAGGTTCGTGTCCTGCACGCCGGGGACAGGCACGAGCACCTTGTGTACGCCTACACCGACTACTTCTACCCGACCGAGGTACGTCAGTCGCAGAACAACAGGTATCTCTACGTTGAAATCAGCGGCCAGGCCGTCCGCGACCCCGCGCCGCGCGTGTCGCGCCTCCTGATCTACGACATGGTACAGCGCTGCGTAATCGGCCAGGCCGGGATCGGGCTGGCGCCGAAACCCGCTCCAGTCACCGCCCCCGCGCCGCGTTGAGCGCAACAAAGTGCTGCTTGATGTAGGACGCGGCCGATTCCAGCGACGGCAGTATCTTTGTGCAGTAGCGCACCATCCACGGGTTGCAGTCGCTGTACGAGAACGGCGAGAAGGCCACCACAAACTTGCCCAGGTCATGCGCGGCGTAGAACACCTCCATCGCGGTGCCGATCGAGGGCTTGCAGTAGTTGACGAGGATGAGATCAGCCTCCCGGACATCCTGGAGATCGAACTCCACGATCTCGTTCGCGCTGTCCACTTCCCTGTCCTTGAAGTCGCGCCTCATCGGGTCGAGCAACTGAAAATGCCCGCCAAGCAGCTCATGCGCCGCCTTCCGCCAGTTGCGTGCCTCATCCGCCGTCTCGTCCATTATCGGTCCGCAAAGGTATATCTTCATTCTCGACAGGCTCCTCACGAAAAGACCACCGCGGGAAACGCGGGCAAGAATGCCACGCCGCGCGCCGTCGGGCAAGAAGCCCCTCGCCCCCGCCGGAAAAGGGTGTTGCTTTTGACCGCTGTTTCGGGTTCCGTATGCGGCTCCATGCGCAGAACAGCGAGATTCCTGGGGACGACATGCGCCGTGGCCGCCCTGTTCTTCACCGCGCGGCGCACGCACGCCAACCCGGTGAGCGAGGAATGGGTCCGCTCCGAGATAAGCCGCCGTTTCGTTCCCGCGCAGGCCACGGTCGCGATCAACTACGACGTTGCCTACCGCCTCCTGAACCTGCGGCTCGCCAGGATGGCGAAGGCGCGCGTGGAGACCACCGAAGGCTACTGGACCGACATCTCCGGCACCAACAGGCTCCATGTCGTGGTGGCCGAGTTCCGGTTCCATTCGATCGGACACGACAAGCCGGACGCGAAGGACGGACGCGTGTTCCTCCGTGACCGCATGCTGTCGGTCCTGACGATGCCCGATCTCGACACGCTCTGGTACTTGCGCAGGGCCGAACAGCACATCGCCGTCCCATGTCGTCCGCCAAGAGACCTCGACTACCTTGACTTCTACAATCTCGAGGCCGGGTCCCTTTCCTACACGCGGGATGACTACCTCGCGAACACGGTTATCACCAACCTGGACGGGGTGGCCACGTTCGCCGAACAGGGGCGCGGGGTCTCCAGCGTGGTGAAGCTGATGTCCGAGATCTACTACGGCAAACGCGAAGTGATCGGCGCGCGCGCCCCCTACAGAATTACGGCCAACATAAGCGGAAAGATCCAGCCGCTCGTCGTCACGACTTCGCCGGCGGAGGCGCCGGTCCGTCTTTCCGGCACCCGCCCCGGCTCGCTCCGGGTCTCGGTCCGCAGGGTCGAGAAGAACGAGAAGCCCGGCGACGAGTGTTTCACGATGTGGGTTTCCTCGTTCCGCGACATCGCCGCCCAGACTCGCAACATGGAACTATGCCGGGCTTCCGAGCAGACCCCCGAATGGAGCATGGTGCCGCTGGTTACCGACTACTCGCTCGCGCTCGGAGCCATACGGTGCACGATGACCTCAGTCGGCGTGATACAACAGCAGCGGGCGGGCGGCATTGTCGGGAATCCGCCGGACACGGCCCCCGAAATGGCCGCGTCAGCCGGAAGCGCCTTGCGATGAAACCGCGCCGCCGGTCGCCGCGCGGCATGGCGTTCCAGAAGGCCGGCTCGCTTCCGGGCATGATACTCGTGCCGGCCTGCGCCCGCGGCCCGCACAAGCACGACTGCCCCGATTGCATAGAGTGCCAGTGGTGCGACGATTCGCGCTGCAGCGTGTGCCTGGCGGCCGCCGGGAAGAGGGCTCAACGCCGCGGCTGCAAACGCCGTCAGCGCTGATAGAGCGCGGGATAGCTGCGCTTCCGGCAATAGGGACAGATGGACATGTCCACCCTGGCGTCGGTATGCGTCTCAATATAGCGGTCGAACGGCAGCCAGTTCCCATCACCATCCATCGTTCGCTTGCATTCGCCGCAAACCGTGAGAGTCCCTGTGAACCCCCCAACCGGCTGCGCCGGCTCCTGTGCACGGCCGTCGGATTCCGCGCGCGCCACCGCGATCTCAGCCGCAGCCCTCTCTTTCCCGGCAGTGACGTCGAAACCGGCCAACTGGTACCCGACTATCAGTCTTCGCGAATCGAGAAGAACTTGCTCGCGCCATTCAAGCCAGCGTTCCTCCCCGGCGCCGGTCCGGAACCGGCAGGAATACGTTCCGTATTCACTGTCCGCCGACAGGGACTCGTGCGCGGACCTGGCGGCAGCCCTGTCCTCATCCGGGACGTGGTCCAGGCCGAACGGCATGCGCGCCAAGCCGTCTCCGGAGTGGCACAGCCTGCGGTATGCTTCGTTGGCAAAGGTAACCGTCCCGTCGGGCGCGCACCTGCACACCATCACATCGCCGCGCGCCATGAAATCACGGAACTGCCTGTTGTCCGACTCCAGCGCCTCGTGCGTCTCGGCCTGATGCGTGACGTCGCGGAAGAGCAGGACCAGCTCGTTCTCCGCACAACCGGAAACGCCGACCAGCATTCTTCTGCCGGAAACCTGCACGGGGAATTCCGCCGTCTTCACTCCCGAAGCGCTCGCCGCACAGGCATCAAGCATCGGGCACGACTCGTCTCCGAACACATCAACAAGCCTGCGCCCGCGACAGCCCGCGGACGAACGCCCGGAAAACTCCGCGAAAGCGTCATTGACCGCGGCAACAATGAAGTCGAGCGCCTCGCCATGCCGGCCGCGGAGCACGGAACAGACGATTGCCGGCGCCGGCAGCCGGATGAACGCCCTGTCGCCGGCCGATGCACGTCCCGTTCCTTCTTCCTCCGGCGCGGGCCCGGACGAAGCAGGCTCAGCAACGTGCTTGCGGAAACTTACGAGGTCGCTTAACAGCTTGCGTTTACGGAAGGTTGACTCGTTCATTGAAGGGTCTCAATCGGGTCTGTATTATAGCCGGGTCACGACGCTTATTCAAGCCGCGATAAGCGGCAGGCGCGGAACAAGAAGGGGAATCAGAGCATCATGGACTGGTACTACGCGATCAACGGCCAGCAGCAGGGACCGGTGCCGGAGAAGACGATTCGAGAACTTGCCGCGACAGGCGGCATCGGCCCGGACGATCTCGTCTGGAATGCCGACATGGGCGGCGAGTGGGCTCGTGCGGCCTCGGTGGCCGGGCTGTTCGGAGAAGCCGCCGCATCCACCCGCGCCGGCACGGGCGGCAGCACGCTGAACCGCGACCTGATGAGGCAGGCGCGCGAATGCCTCACAGGGAACTGGGGCGCGGCGGCGCTGGCTTTCCTCGTGATGTTCGCTATCACGAGCGCGGCTTCGTGGATACCAGGCATCAACATCATCGCCATGCTGCTCATCACCGGCCCGCTCAACCTCGGCGTCTCGATCCTCTTCCTCGGCGTGGCGCGCGGGAACACGGCGGAAGTCGGCCGCATATTCGACGGGTTCAAGTGGTTCGGAACGGCTCTGCTGGCCTACTTCCTCATGAGCCTCTTCGTGTTCCTGTGGTCGATATTGCTTGTTATACCGGGCATCGTCGCTTCTCTCTCTTACTCGATGACATACTTCATCATGGCGGATAACCCGGGCATCACGGCGATGGACGCGATAGGGCGGAGCAAGGAGATGATGCTCGGCAGCCGATGGAGGCTCTTCTGCCTCTACTGCAGGTTCATCGGCTGGTTCCTGCTCGTAATCTTCCTCACCTTCGGCGTAGGCATGCTCTGGCTCGGCCCCTACATGCAGACCAGCCTTGCGCGTTTTTACGACGATCTTGCCCCGGAACAGGCGGTCTGAACACACCATGGCCGTAACTAACCGCAAGACCGCCCGGCAGGATGGGCAGGGCCCGATTGGCGGGTCCTACCCCGTTCTCGTTGTTGATGACGACGAGGAGGTACTCAACGTCATTGCGCGGCAGCTTGCCCCACGGAACTGGACGGTGATACCCACCCCTTCGCCCGCTGAAGCGCTGCACCTTCTGCGGACGCGTGAAATCGGCGTTCTGCTGTGTGACATGAACATGCCCGACCTGGGCGGGAACGAAGTGCTGCGCGCCGCGCGCGAGGCAAACCCGGACATCATATCGGTCGTTCTGAGCGGCCGCGCCGACCGCGATGACCTCGTTCGCGCCGTGAACGAAGGCGGGATCTGGAAGTTCATGGACAAGCCGTGGCGCAGGGACGAGTTGCTCTCCGTGGTCGAGGAGGCGCTTGCGCGTTACTCGCGCCTGCGCCGCCCGCAAGCGCAACTGGGTAACCTGGCCCGCACGGTAACCCGCCACCGCGCAAAGGCCGGCAACACCCGCAAGCCGTCGCTGGTCGTGGTCCGGGGTTCGATGGACGGTGCCGCCTCGGCGCGGGACCGGCTGCGCCGGCTCCGGCCGCACCGGGCAACCAGGACGTTCGAAAGCAACCGCTACCGGCTGGCAGAACTCATAGGCCGCGGCAGAACGGGCGAAGTCTACCGCGCTGAAGACACGATGCTGAACATGACCGTGGCCGTGAAGCTGCTCTCGAAGGACCTCGTGGGCAACGCCGAAGAAGTCCGTATTCTCAAGGAGGAAGCGCGCATCGCCATGCAACTCTCACACCGGCACATCGTGCGCCTGCACAACTTCCGCCGTCTCGGAGACAGATACTTCCTCGTGATGGAGTTCGTGGACGGCTGCACGTTCCACGAACTCATCAAGGAGCACGGGACCCTGCCGCTGAACACGGTCGTGCAGGTTGCGAGCGTCGCGGCCGACGCGCTGGGCTACGCCCACAGGCATGGAGTGCTGCACAAGGACATCAAGCCGTCCAACCTCATGCTCGCCTCGGACGGGGTACTCAAGATCATAGACTTCGGGGTTGCCTGCCTGATGCACCGCCAGCCGAGACCGGGCCAGATCATGGGCACTCCCGCCTACATGAGCCCGGAACAGCTTCGCGGCCACCCTCTGGACGAACGAACCGACGTCTATTCCCTGGCGGCAGTGCTCTACGAACTGCTCACGGGCCGTCCCCCGATCCCCGCAAACATGCCGATCGAGGTAATCCCGTCGGCCTTGCCGCCAAGCATGAGCCACGTCCCGGAGGCGGTGAGAGAAGTCATTTCCGTGGCGCTCGCGCCGGAGCCGGCACACCGCTACCCGGGCGTCGCCGCGTTCGAGAATGATCTGGTGCAGGCGGCGGGAAAAGGGGAGGAATGAACGGCGGCGGAGATGAGGCGGTCAGGAGTCGCCGTCCGCCAGCACCTTCCTGATGGCGGCGCCCCACTGGATCATCTGCGGTGTTCCGCGTTCAAGGAACTCGACTCCCACCGCGTAGAAACCGCCATCCATCTCGCTCAGCCAAGCCACCCTGCCGCGCAGCTTGAAGGCGCCCAGCGGCTCGGACAAGGCAACGTGCAATTCCACCAGCGCGCTGCCCGGCAGACGCTCGTCGAGAATCATCTTCATGCCGCTGGCCGACAGATCGCGGGTCCTGCAGAAGAACGTGCGTCGCTCGATTGAGGGGGAGCCGGAGGCGGACACGACCGTCACTGCCACGCTGTCAACGCGCGGCAGTCTTTTGTCCACCCTGCGTTCCTGATCATTCATGACGAGCGGCCCCGGCACGGGCATGACGCTAACACGACGGCCCGTCACCGTCCAGCGTGCACTTGCCGATATCTCAACGCGCGGCGCCTCAGTAAGCGTCGCGACCGCCGAGCGACTTCTCCACCGAATCACCGTGCCCGGCAAGCGACATGATGGACCCGGCAATGTCCTCGGGGTGAACCGTTGAACGAAGGTGCGTGTTGACGACGGCGAAACACAGTTCGCCGTCGAGCGCCGCCACTGCTACGGCGCCGTAGGAGATGGACATGTTGAGCACGAGCATTTCCCTGTAGCGTTCCGGGTCCGCCTTTCCGCACGGGGTCGACAGGCATACGATCGGGCGACCGTCCGTGTCCTTTCGAGAAAAGTCTATCCACACCTGCTGGGACCGGCCATCGGGCAGGGAGACCGTCGCGGCAAACTCGTCACCGCCCCCGGTGACGCTCACAGGCAGTCCCTTGACCGCTTCGCTCAGCAGTTCGGCGTTTCCCAGCCGGCGCGCGCCATCCTGCTCCGCGCCGTCGGTTCCCGAAAGAGCCGCGCGCCATTCGCCTGCCGTGTCCCCGATGTTCCTGCCGGTTATCTCCCGCAAGGCACAGGCGGCCTCCGCCGCGTTCTTGCCCTGCTCCATCAACGCAAGCAGCGGGGCACAGCAGCTTTCGTCGCCTATCCCGGTGAGTATCTTTATCGCCGACCACCTGACACTGTCGGACCGGTCATTGAGAAGAGGGATGACATCCGAGACTGCGGCAACGCCCGCATCCATGACAATGTTCATGGTTGCAGCGCGCGTCCTGAAATCGCGCAGACCCCGCCTGATTTCCTCTGTGTTCATCGCCGACCCCTCCCCCCGGCCCATTTCACGGCTCTTCGGAGTACTCCACGCGGTGCCTGTCCAACAACTCCTCAAGGTAAAGAATCCTTCTCTGCGCCGCGGTGAGTTCGTTGTCCCGCTTAAGCAGGATTTCGATGGCTTCGTCAAGTTTGCTCTCCAGCAGCGCCAGCCGCTCGCGATGGTCGTTCCCGCCGGAATCATTGCGGTTGGCGGATGTGTCGTCGGCGCTCACCATTTCCCCCCCCCGTGCGCGTGCAGGCCGGGGACTGACTTCAGAAAGTGCACAGCCCCGTCAGTTCCAGCGTCCTGTAGCGCAAGTATCGCATGCGGGAGTCCTCGGAGAAAACCTCGAAGTCCAGGCTCATGCCGCGGCCGTTGTCGTTGTTCCACACCGTGTCGAACGTTTCGCTCGCGGCCGCGGCTGCGGGGTGGTCCCGGCGGGAATCGAACACCACGTCCGTCTCGAGGTTCAGGTCGCCGATGTTGCGGCGAGTCATATTTGCGGAGCCCAGAATGGTTGTCTGGCTCTCGTCGGCGCGCCTTACGACAAGCATTTTCGAATGCGCCTGCTCTCCGTTCGTGGCAAACCACCGCACGGCGGCCCCGCGCCGGGCCAGCTCGGAGCCAACCGGGCGGTTCGGGATGCCGTCTTTCGTCCGACCGAACGCGTCCTTGTTCGGGTCAAGCAGCACACGCACTGCGGCGCCGCGCCCGCATGCGGAAGCGAGGGCCTCGATGACCGCCCTGTCGGAAAGGTAGAACATCATCAGGTCAACCGAATCGCCCTCTCCGGCCGTCGCAAGGGCGGACACCACGGCCGACCTTATCCTGGCCTCGGTCACCACCCTCAACGTCGCAGCCCCGTCAGGCATCCGGTTCTCTTCTGAAGAACTGCCGGGCCACTGGCCCGGGTCCGGGCCGCCGGAAAAGGCGAGAACCGCTCTCTCCGTCTCCAGCAGGTCCGCCGCTGCAGCCCCCTGGAACACCAGTGCGATATTCGAGTGAGCGCTGCTGCCGTCGTGCGGGTTTGCGGATGTGACCAGCCCGACAAGAACTCCGTTCCTGTCGGCTATCACTGTCTTCCTGTGGTTTGCCTTGAAATTCGCAAGGCGCAGCATGCTGCGCAGCGACACTCGGCCCGGCCCGAACGGGTTCGGGATCGCGCGGCCGGGCCCGGAGCCGAACGGACGGACAAACACGCGCCACGGCGCCGAGAAGAGCGGATTGCTGTCGCGCAGCCGGTCAAGATCCGTCACCGCGATCTCCACGCCGGCATCGCGCAGGCGCACAAGGTTGGCGGGCATTAAGGAACCGTAGACGGTATTGAAGGGATCGGTGATCAGGATGACGCGGAGCGACGGGACCTCGGTCTTCCTGGCCACCAGCAGGTCCGTCAGTTCGCGGGAAAGCGGCCGCATGCCGTCCTTCAACTCGCCGGCGAAGTCGTTGAACAGGAACATGTCCAGGATTATCAAGCGCCTGGCGCCGCGTATCAGGTCGAATGCCCGGTCGAATATCTGCTGGTCCGACACCGTGCCGCCCGGTCCGGACCATGTGAAGTCGCGCAGGAACTCCACCCCTTCAGCCGGGCGCGGCGGGCCGTCGAATGACAGGCCGGGCGGAAGCGGCTTGTGCGTATGCCAAATGCCGACCGCAGCCAGGAAAAAAAGAAGTGCGCAGACTGCCCCGAAGAACGCCCTGCGTCCTCTCCCGGCCGGCCGGAGCCCGCCTGCCATCAGGGAGCCTTCTCCGTGACACCGCCGAGGACACGCTCGATGTCGCGCCTGAGTTCCTCGTCAAACCTGGAACCAGCGCCACGGTGCTCGGCACGGACCACTCCCTCGCGGTCTATGACCAGCGTGTACGGGTAGCCCGTAACGTCATACCGGCCGCCGGCTTCGCCGGCCGGGTCAAGCCCGACCATGCAGGAGAGTTTGAACTCCTCCACAAACTCGCGCACGGTCTCCTCGTCCTCTTCCTGGTTCACCGCACAGAAGACGACGCCCTTCTCCGCGAGTTCAGCGGCCACCCTGGCGGCCTTGGGCAGCGAGTCCCGGCACGGCCCGCACCAGGTGGCCCAGAAATCCAGCACGACAACCTTCCCCTTCTGCGCCTCGATATCGAATGAGCCGCCGCCGAGCGTCTTCACGGTGAATGCCGGCGCTGGTTTGCCGACCATCCCCCTTCCGGAGCCGGCGCCAGCCTGCCCGAACATGTCGTCCGCCTTCTGAACCCCCTCCGGCGGCTTGAAGACAAAGGTGTCCGCAGGAAGATCCGCGCCGATCTTCCATTCCTTCAACTCAAACACCATCTCGTACTTGAAGCTCTTTGCCATTCCCGGCATCGCCGCCGACATGCCCTGAGACTCCATCATCCTGGATATATCCGGCACGACCTTGCGCAGCAAGGGCTTGGGCCCGACTTCGAACCATGCGTCCCAGGTGAAACCCTCCTGCTTGAACCGGACCCCTTCACATTCGACACCGTCCACCTTCTGCCTCCCGAGCATCTGGCCGCCTGACACTCCGTCGAGCATGACGCCGGCGGGGTCCGCGTCCAGCATCGCCGACATCAGGGGGAATGCCCCCCCCATCATCATGCCTGCCGACTCCGCGCCCGCATCCGCCAGCTCGGCAGGCGCATCTTCCTCCGTATAGCGCCCCATCATCGGCATGTACCTGTAGAGCTTCCTGCCGTCGGTAACGACCGTCGCGCCCATGATGCCGTACTGGAGCACGCTGGCCATCTTGTTCGGCCTTGCGACGGAGAGCAGGCTGCGTGTGGAATACTCCTGCTTCATGCCTTCGGCTTCTATACGGGTCACAGACGAAACGGAGACCTGGAATGATTTGCTGTCCCTGATGAGACTCCCGAATTTCCGCACAAGCTGCTCCGGTCCGCCGGGCGCCGGCTCCGCCGCCGTGCAAAGCCCCGAGAAAACAGCCGCGGAAACCGCCACCGAAACCCGTTTCAGCATCTCTGTATGCAAGTCGTTCCTCCCTCTGTCGCCTACCGACAACGCGCGGGCCATCCTATGCCCATCACCCGCCGGGATCAAGCGCCGCCTGAAGCGACGGGACGCGGAAGGCAATCTTGACCGCCGCGCCGCCGTTCGGCTACTCTACGCCGCTTTCAGGGCGCGGTACCCGCCGCCTTTCGCGGGTTGACTCAGAAAAGGGGAGCAAGTCATGATAGTCCCGACAAACAAGCTCTTTGAGCACGCGTATGGCAAGTATGCTGTCGGCGCTTACAACATCAACAACGCCGAACAGGTCATGGGCCTCTTCCGGGGCAACGTGCAGAGCAAGGCGCCGTTCATCATCCAGATCTCCAAGGGCGCCCGGTCTTACACCGACAAACACCTTCTCGAAGCCATGATCCGCGCCGCCGACGAGATATTCCCCGAGGCGGTCTTCGCGGTTCACCTGGACCACGGCGACGAGGCGACCTGCATGGACTGCATCGCGAGCGGGTTCTACACCTCGGTCATGATCGACGCGAGCCACGAATCGTTCGAGCAGAACGTGGCCATCACGAAGCGCGTCGTTGACGCCGCGCACCCCAAAGGCATCTCCGTCGAGGCCGAACTCGGACAGCTCGGCGGCGTCGAGGAACACGTCAAGGTGGACGAGAAGGACGCGAAGCTCACGGACCCGAAGGACGCGGAGCGTTTCGTGAAACTGACCGGCTGCGACAGCCTGGCCTGCGCGATCGGAACAAGCCACGGCGCTTTCAAGTTCAGCGGATCGCAGGGCCTGCACTTCGAGGTGATCGAGGAAATCCAGCGCCGCCTGCCCAAGTTCCCGCTGGTCATGCACGGATCGAGTTCTGTGCCGCAGGACGAGGTCCAGCGCATCAACGCCGCCGGCGGCAAGATGAAGGGCGCGAAGGGCGTGGACGAGGCGCAGATATCCAGGGCATCCAAGATGGGCGTCACGAAGGTCAACATCGACACGGACGGACGGCTCGTGTGGTGCCGCGTGCACCGCGAGGCTTTCCGCGACAACCCGGAAAACTTCGACCTCCGTCCTCCGGGCAAGATATTCATGGCTGAATACGCGAAGTACATAGAGCACAAGAACGTTGTTCTCGGAAGCGCCGGCCAGCTTGATGCGGTACGCGCGTTTCTGAATGGCTGAGCACACTGCCGCGGCCGGTCCGCCGCAGCGATAAGGAACGGAAGCAACATGTCAGACAAGATTCAAGCTACGATGATTGACGGCAACACCGCGGCTGCCAACGTGGCGCACGCGCTGAGCGAAGTTATCGCAATCTACCCGATCACCCCCTCCTCGCCGATGGGCGAGACGGCTGACGAACTGAGCGCGGCAGGCGTCAAGAACCTCTGGGGAACGGTCCCGACGGTGGTGGAAATGCAGTCGGAAGGCGGCGCCGCCGGCGCCGTGCACGGCGCGCTCACCACCGGCGCGCTCAGCGCCACTTTCACGGCATCGCAGGGACTGCTGCTGATGATACCGAACATGTACAAGGTGGCCGGCGAAATGACGCCGACCGTCTTCCATGTCTCGGCCCGTTCCCTCGCATGCCAGGCGCTGTCCATCTTCGGCGACCACTCGGACGTCATGTCCGTCCGCCAGACCGGCTTCGCCCTGCTGGCATCCGCAAGCGTCCAGGAAGTCTGCGACCTCGCCCTCGTTTCCCACGCGGCAACGCTGGAATCGCGCATTCCCTTCCTCCACTTCTTCGACGGGTTCCGCACTTCACACGAGGTGCAGAAGGTGCAGGAGAACTCGCGCGAAACGATGCGCGCCATGATTGACGACGAGCTGGTGCTCGCCCACCGCGCCCGCGGGATGACGCCGGACCGGCCTGTGATCCGCGGGACGGCCCAGAACCCGGACGTCTACTTCCAAGGCCGCGAGACGGTGAACAGTTACTACGACGCCACCGCCGGCATAGTGCAGAAGGCGATGGACAAGCTCGCGTCGCTCACGGGCCGCGAGTACCACCTGTTCGACTACGTCGGCGCCCCGGACGCCGACCGCATCATCATCGTGATGGGCTCCGGCGCCGACACCTGCCACGAGACGGTTGAGTACATGTGCTCCAAGGGCGAGAAGGTCGGCGTGGTGAAGGTGCGCCTGTACCGCCCGTTCGACACGCGCGCCTTCGCGGCCGCCCTGCCGGCAACCGTCCGCTCCATCGCCGTTCTTGACCGCACGAAGGAGCCGGGGGCGATCGGAGAGCCGCTCTACACGGACGTCCGCACCGCCATAGGCGAGGCGATGCAGGAGAAATGGCTCAACCTCCCCGCGTGGCCGAAAGTGCTCGGTGGCCGCTACGGCCTGGGCTCGAAGGAGTTCACCCCGGCAATGGTGAAGGCCGTTTTCGACAACCTCAAGGCGGCTTCGCCGAAAAACCATTTCACAGTCGGCATCAACGACGATGTCACGAACACCAGCATCGACGTGGACGCCGCCTGGCAGGTGGAGCACGGCAAGCGCATCGAGTGCATGTTCTACGGGCTCGGCTCCGATGGCACGGTCGGCGCAAACAAGAACTCGATCAAGATCATCGGCGAAGACACCGCGAACTACGCGCAGGGCTACTTCGTGTACGATTCCAAGAAGGCGGGTACCATCACGGTTTCGCACCTGCGGTTCGGGCCGAACCTTATCCGCAGCCCCTACCTCTGCACGCAGGCCGACTTCGTCGCCTGCCACAACTTCTCCTTCCTCGAGAAGTACGACATGCTCGCCGCGGCCAAACCCGGCGCGGTGTTCCTGCTCGCCAGCCCGTTCGGCGCCGACGAGGTGTGGAACCACATTCCCGACGAGGTCGCCGCCCAGATCATCAGGAAGAAGATCAGGTTCTACGTGATAGACGCGATCAACCTCGCCGAGAAACTCGGACTGGGCGCCCGCATCAACACGATCATGCAGACCTGCTTCTTCAAGATATCCGGAGTCCTCTCCGAGGATGAATCCATCACGGCCCTGAAGTCCGCGATCAAGAAAACCTACGGCCGCAAGGGCGAGGATATCGTCAAGGCCAACTACGAGGCCGTCGACGCGGCGGTTTCATCGCTGCAGCAGGTGAAGGTCCCGGCAGCGCCCGCAGGCAGGGCGCACGTGCCGCCAACCGTCGCCGACGACGCGCCCGAGTTCGTGAAGAAGGTCACCGCCGAGATCATGCGCCAGAACGGCGACGCAGTGCCCGTCAGCGCCATGCCGAACGACGGCACCTGGCCGACGGCAACAACCCGCTACGAGAAGCGCAACATCGCGGTGAAGATCCCCGAATGGAATACCGGGCTCTGCATACAGTGCGCCCAGTGCTCGCTCGTGTGCCCGCACGCGGCCATCCGCGTGAAGATATACGCGGAGGACGCGCTCAAGGACGCGCCGAAGGCTTTCAAGTCCACCGCCGCGCGGGGGAAGGACTTCGAGGGGATGAAGTTCACCGTGCAGGTTGCCCCGGAAGACTGCACCGGCTGCGGAGCATGCGTGGACAACTGCCCCGGCCGCGAAAAGGACCCGCAGACGAAGCAGGAGACCGGCAACCGCGCGATAATGATGGCTGACCAGCTCCCGCTCCGCGAACAGGAAGCCGCGAACTTCGCGTTCTTCCTGAACATACCGGAACTGGATCACTCCAAGTTCAACCAGGCCAGCATCAAGGGCAGCCAGCTCTGCCGGCCCCTGTTCGAGTTCTCCGGCGCCTGCGCGGGCTGCGGCGAAACGGCCTATGTGAAGCTGCTTTCGCAGCTTTTCGGCGACAGGGCCTACATCGCGAACGCAACCGGCTGCTCGTCAATCTACGGCGGCAACATGCCGACCACGCCGTACTGCAAGCGGAATGACGGCCGCGGCCCGACCTGGTCGAACTCGCTGTTCGAGGACAACGCCGAGTTCGGCATGGGCATGCGCCTGACCGTGGACAAGTTCCGCGAACACGCGCTCGAGATCCTCGGCCGCCTCCTGGACGGCACGACAAAGTGCTCGGTGCACGCCGACCTGCTGAAGGCCGTGCGCGACGCCGACCAGTCCTCGCAGGCCCTGATCGAGCAGCAGCGCGAACGCGTGGCTCAGTTGAAGAAGGAACTGGCCAAGTGCGACTGCGCCGACTGCAAACACCTCACATCACTCGCGGACTACCTCGTGCGCAAGTCGGTGTGGGTGGTCGGCGGCGACGGCTGGGCGTATGACATCGGCTACGGCGGGCTCGACCACGTGCTCGCATCCGGCCGGAACGTCAACGTGCTTGTCCTGGATACCGAGGTGTACTCGAACACCGGCGGGCAGGCATCGAAGGCGACCCCCATGGGCGCCGTGGCGAAATTCGCCGCCTCGGGCAAGCCGCTGATGAAGAAGGATCTCGGGATGATCTCGATGACCTACGGCAATATCTACGTCGCCCAGGTCTCGCTCGGAGCGAACCCGAACCAGACCGTCAAGGCGTTCGCCGAGGCCGAGGCCTACGACGGGCCGTCGCTGATCATCGCCTACTCCCACTGCATCGCGCACGGGATAGACATGACCACCGGTCTGCAGGAACAGAAAATGGCGGTCCAGTCGGGTCACTTCCCGCTCTACCGCTTCAACCCTGCTCTCTCCGCGGCCGGGAAGAACCCGTTGACGCTCGACAGCAAGGAACCTACGATGAAGTTCAGCGAGCACGCGCTGAAGGAGAACCGGTTCAGGATACTGCTGAAGGGCGACCCTGAAGCCTCCAAGCGGCTGATGGACCAGGCGGATCGCCTCGTGGCAGCCAAGTACGACCTGCTGAAGAAGCTGGCCGCACTTGAGCCCTGCGGCGGCTGAGCCGGGCTGGAAGGGCTTGGATTTTCCGGTCCCGGACGGGGAGAAACTGCCCGTCCGGGGCACTTAACAGCCGCCTCCTCGGCGGCCAAGGGAGGACGCGAGATGGAACCAACCCGTACTCTCGGCGGATGGCTCGTTCATGTCCTCAAGGAATCCGACAGCGCAATGTCATTCGAGGAGGCGCTCCATGTGATCATGGACAGCCTCAAGGACTACTTCCCCTGCCGCAGCCTGGCCGTCATCATGATAGACGACGACACGAAGGAACTGCGGATCAAGATATCGCGCCACGTGAGTTACACGTTCGTCAAGCAGTTCCAGGGCCGCGCTCCCGGCCCGGCTGCCGAACGCGTCGTCCTCCAGCAACAGCCCGCCCTTTACGCGGACCTGAAACCGGGTTCTCCCGAATACCGCGAGATAAAGATGGAGCATGACTTCCAGTCCGCCGTTCTCGCGCCGATCGTCAGAAACCGGCGCGGAGTCGGCTACATATTCAGCGACCGTTCGAACGGCGAACCTTTCACGGAATCCGACATGCTTCACCTGCAGGTGATCGGCCTTCTGGTCGGCGGCCTCATGGAGAAGTTCGACCTGATGAAGGAACGCCGCGCACTCTCGGTAATTGACGATGCCACCGGGGTCCTCCAGTACAAGTCCTTCGTCCCGGCATTCGGGCGCGAGCTGGCAAGGGCCCGGGAACACGACTACGAGCTGGGCGTGATCCTGGTCGCCGTAGCCGCATTCCGTTCCTATGTCGAGACACACGGCATCGACAAGGCGCACGCGCTTCTGGCCGAAACCGCCGCGGTCCTGAAGGAACAGCTCGGAGAAACAGATCTCCTGGCGAGGTTCGGAGCGGACGAATTCGTGATCTGCCTCTCGGGTTCGGGCATCGATGACACCCGCGCGAAAACGGTCAGAATGGCGACAGATGTTGCCGATCACGTGATCGGACAGGGCGGCGCCGAAATCCGGGTGGCAATCGGGGCAACGGTTCTGTCCGGTGAACGCGACCTGAAGATGAACGCGCAGGATATTCTCGCCGCCGCCGGGCACCGCCTGGTCGAGGCCAAGGCGGCGCCCGACGGCGGCCCTGCCGTCGGCCCCATGCCGCACGCGGCGAAGGACTGATGCCGCCGGTTGAGCAGCACCGGCATTGCTCCATCGTCCAAGCTCGTCGAAAGTCGTTGGGAAGACTTGGGAAAACTTCTCGGTCCGGCCTCTTTTGCTTGCCTACGCACAGCCCTTTCCATAGTTTCACGTGGCGACCGCGGGCTCCGCGGACAGCAGGAAAAGGGGAACTGCATCTATGGCTGAAGAACTCCAGAGTCTCCTGGATCGTATCCAGCGCGACGGCGTAGACAAAGCCGAGGCGGAGGCGAAATCAATTGTTGAGTCCGCGCGCGCGGAAGCCGTCGCGATAGTCAAGAAGGCCCGCGCCGAGGCGGAGGAGACCTCCGTCCGCGCCGCGAACGAGGCAGACGCCCTTCGCGCCCGCTCCGAAGCCTCCCTGAAGCAGGCCGCACGCGACCTGCTGCTCTCTGTTCAGGAATCCCTGCAGGCTGCCTTCGAACGTGTTGCCGCCAAGTCCGTTACGGAGGCAATGACCCCGGATGCGCTGGCTGCGGTGCTCAAGGACGCCATAACCGCCTATTTCGCCAGAGCCGGCGGCGCGGCGGGAATCGAAGTGCTTGTTCCGGAAGCCCAGCGCGAGAAGGTCGCAGCAGCGCTCCTTGACCGCCTGTCACAGGGCATTCGCGGCGGGATCGAGATCCGCGGCGACGATACCATCAGGACCGGGTTCAGGATAAGGGAAGCCGGCGGACGGATCGAACACGACTTCACGGGCACGGCTGTGACTGAGGCGCTTGCGCGCCTGATGCGTCCGAGACTGGCTGCTATCGTTCTGGGCTCGGAACAGGGCGAGGTGGCGGCCCCGGCGGAATGAACTATTACTACTTCGCAGCCTCACTTCCCCGCGTTTCGCTCGAGGAGCCGGCGCCGATGCCGCTCGAGCGATTCGTCGAACAGGCTGTCTCCCTTCTGCGGCCGGGCGACGCCGCCGAACTGCAGGCGGTGATATCGCGGCCGGAATCCGCGGCCGGGCAGTTCGGAAGAGCGTGGGCGGCTGCGGATGCGCAGATCAGGAACGCGCAGGCCCGCGCGCGCGGCGCGCGGCTGAAGCGAGATTCCGCCCGGTATCTTCGCGAGGAGGGAGCCTTCGACTCATACCTGGAATCCGGCGTCGCCGAGGCGTTCTCGCGCTCTTCACCGCTTGAAAGAGAGCTCGCGCTCGACCGTTTGCGATGGAAGAAGCTTGATGAGATCGGCGGGCTCAACCCGTTCGCGCCGGCAGCCATCATGGCCTACGCGCTGAAACTCGCGCTGGCCGAACGCTGGACCCGCATGGACCGCGACCGCGGCCTGGAAAGGGCGCGCGGCCTTGTCGCCGCCGCGTCCGCCGGTGAGACCACCGCCCCAACGGAGAACACATGACACAGAGCACAGGAACAATCGTCGGCGTAAACGGAAACATGATAACCGTCCGCTTCTCCGGCGCGGTGGCGCAGAACGAGGTCGGCTACGCGATTCTCGGCAGCCTGCGCATGATGAGCGAGGTGGTTCGCATCCGCGGCGACCTTGCGGACATGCAGGTATTCGAAGACACCGCCGGCCTGGGCGTGGGGAACAAGGTGGAGTTCACGGGCGACCTCCTGTCGGTGGAACTTGCGCCGGGACTCCTGACCCAGATCTACGACGGACTGCAGAACCCGCTTCCCGAACTGGCGGAACAGTGCGGGTTCTTTCTGAAGCGCGGAACATATCTGGGCGCGATCCCCAGGGACAGGAAATGGCAGTTTACGCCGACCGCGGAGAAAGACTCGAATGTGGCCGCCGGCGATACGATCGGGACAGTCCCGGAAGGCATATTCGAACACCGGATCATGGTTCCCTTCTCCGTGCAGGGAACCTGCACTCTGGAGTGGATCGCGGACGCCGGCGAGTACGACGTTGAAACACCCGTCGCCAGGCTGAGCGACGAAGGCGGCCGGACGATCGAAGTCCCGATGCTTCAGAGATGGGCCGTGAAACGGCCGATCCGCGCCTATTCCGAGCGCCTGCGGCCGACCACCCCGCTCGTCACCAAGGTTCGGATCGTTGACACGTTCTTTCCGGTCGCGAAGGGCGGAACCTACTGCATACCCGGCCCGTTCGGCGCGGGAAAGACGGTCCTGCAGCAGATAACAAGCCGCTACGCGGAGGTGGACATCGTGATAATCGCCGCATGCGGGGAACGGGCGGGCGAGGTGGTGGAAACGCTGCGCGAGTTTCCGGAACTGAAAGACCCGCGAACCGGCAAGAGCCTGATGGACCGCACGATCATCATCTGCAATACCAGCTCCATGCCCGTCGCCGCCCGCGAAGCGTCGGTCTATACGGCCGTGACGATCGCCGAGTATTACCGCCAGATGGGGCTGAACGTGCTGCTCCTGGCCGACTCGACTTCGAGATGGGCGCAGGCCCTCCGTGAGATGTCCGGGCGGCTGGAGGAAATACCCGGCGAGGAGGCCTTCCCGGCCTACCTCGAGTCGGTTATCGCGGCATTCTACGAACGGGGCGGCGCCGTGAAACTGCGCGACGGCTCGGAAGGCTCCATCACCATCGGCGGCACCGTCAGTCCGGCCGGCGGCAACTTCGACGAACCGGTCACACAGGCCACCCTCAAGGTGG
>Ga0194125_10004977_pt1 | contig 20428 bp, 17 predicted proteins | sample TA2KigC250mmetaG_FD_148626 | JGI IMG/M metagenome (GOLD analysis project Ga0194125, IMG submission 148626) | Freshwater microbial communities from Lake Tanganyika, Tanzania - TA2015034 Kigoma Deep Cast 250m | ecosystem: Environmental > Aquatic > Freshwater > Lake | place: Tanzania: Lake...
AAAAGGGGTCTCAACACGATTTTGATCTCTGGGAAGGACAATGCCAGGATCGACTTCTCTAAATATTCCCAACCGGATGTCCTGGTAATCAATACCGACTCAAGGAGCTTAAGCCCTGAGAAAGCCTCCTCACTCATATCCAACCTCTTTAAGAACTACGATAAGGAACTTTTTTCTATCATCTACAAAAAGATCGATTCGACCCTCAGAGGAAACATCGGATATGAGATCGATGCCATCTTGAAGAAAATGAACGGATCTCTATGCCTCATGGCTCCATCGTATCCCGAGCAGAATAGGAGATTGGTCGGAGGAATCTTAATCGTCGGTGAGAAACCCCTTGCCCTCACCGAGGTCGCTCAAAACACAACTTCACCCATTCAGGAATCTCATGTTCACAAACTTCTCCAGCGGCAATCTCAAAACAATGTCGGATGGATCGATCTCACTCACGTGGCTTCAGGTTCAGAGGGTTTACGAAAGGCCGTTGAGAAAGAACAAAAAAAAGGGACAAGGGTCATCATCTTCGATGCTGTGAGCCGACAGGATCTGGCAAATATTGCGGAGGTCGGATTCTTCATTAAGAAAAAACCCCTTTTCGTCGGTTCAGCTGGATTGGCTGAAGAGGTGGCAAAAAAAATAACTCCCCCGGAAGTACCCATCCCCGATCCCTTGAAACAAAAGGGAAAGACATTTAAACATATCTTTATCATTGGCGGCACTGCATCAAGCGTGACCCATCAACAATTAAGACGAATGGAACGGGGAAAGGTCCCGGCTTACCAACTCAATAAAACTACGTTGCTTAACGACAATGCCAGAACACAGGCCGAAAGGAAAGAAATCTCTAAAAAAGTTTCAGATGCACTTTCCCAAGGGATGGCTATACTTAAAACAACTCCAGACATGCTCCAACCAGAGGATTCAAAAGATCTTCCCATCCATCTCAAAATTACAAAGGCCCTGGCCGAAATTACCATCTCAGCCTTAAAACAATCCAAGGTCGATGTTCATGATTTAGCACTCATCTTAACCGGCGGAGACACAGCCCAGAGCATCATCAACACCCTCGACATTGATGGGATCAAGATCGAAGGTGAGCTCTTGGAAGGAATCATCAGGGGACACCTGATCGGTGGAAAGTGGGACGGCCTCACGGTCGTCACCAAAGCAGGGGCCTTTGGAAAAGAGAATGCTCTGGAACGAATTGTTGAGATGCTTCAATGATAAAAAGGGAGAGGGAAGAAAACTAACTCTTCAAGAAGGAGAGAGTTAATGGTTGACAGCAGATGGATCAAGTTCTTCCCTGAAAGTTGCATCAATTGTTAAAGAACAAGTAGGAATAAGAGAAGAGTCATGGCTCTAAGTTCAGGGAAACCGCTCCAATCAAGATTCGAACCAATCGTTTCTCAAGGCTTGTCAGGGCGTCACATCGGTGGGTCGTGGATCAGCAAAGAGAGCAGGTAAATAAATGTTCAAACCAAAAGGCATCATTACTCCTATAGTTACTGCAATGGCTGAAGATGAGACAATCAATGAAAAGGAATTACGTGTTCAAGTCAATAGGCAAATATCATGTGGGATAAATGGTATCTTTGCCTTGGGAACCAATGGGGAGTGCTATGCCTTGACCGCGGAAGAGAAGCTGGACGTCATCAAAATCGTGGTGGACGAAACCAAGGGCAGGGTCCCTGTCTATGCGGGGACGGGGTGCGTCAGCACTCGGGAGACGATCTGGTTGTCACGTCGGGCCAAGGAATTGGGAGTGGATGTCTTGTCGATCGTCTCACCCTATTTTGTAGCCGTATCTCAGGAAGATATTTATAGGCATTACAGCAAGATTGCTGAATCAGTCGATTTGGCGATCGTCCTCTACAATGTGCCGCTAAGGACGGGGAACAATATAGAATATACCACCATTCGCAAACTATCAAAATATCCTAATATTGTCGGCATCAAGGACAGCAGTGGCAATTTCGACAATACCCTCCGATACATCGAAAATACGGACAGAAAGTTGTCCGTGCTAGCGGGTAACGATTCTCTCATCCTATGGACCCTATTGGCCGGAGGTAGCGGAGCCATTGCGGGCACCGCCAATGTGTATCCGGAAATTGCTTTGGCGATTTATAAATTATGGCAGACCGGAAATATCGAAGAGGCCAATCAACAGCAAGCCAAACTCAGACCACTTCGAGATGCGATGAAACTTGGAAATCCCAATTCAGTCATTAAGAGAGCCATGAATCTCCTGGGCTATCCCGTCGGGCCATCCCGGGAACCGGTTGGAGGCATGAATCAGAAAATAGACGAGGAACTGCGAAAGGCTTTTGAGTTTTGCAAATGAAATCATCATCTGTGAGAAATCGATATAGAAATCAGGATATGAGCCCATGATGCCCTCCAACATGATCTACACCCTTCTGAATGTCGGCAGGATCATTGCTGGCCCCGGCAGCCTTTCAATGATTCAAGAAATCCCCGTCGCCTACGGAGCGGAAAAGGTCCTGATCATCACGGATCAAGGGGTATGGAATGCCGGGTTGATCGAAAAACCTAAAACCATCCTTGAATCTGCAGGGTTTCGTGTGGCGGTCATCCACGATACGCCCCCAGAACCGGCCGTGGATCAGGTCAAGACCATCTTCCAACAGGCGAAAACCCTGGAGGGTCAGATGATCATCGGTATCGGCGGCGGCAGCGCCATGGATGTGGCCAAGCTCGTCTCGGTCCTGCTGACCAATGACGTCTCTTTGGAACAACTGCTGGGCAAGACGCAAATCGTGCACCGCGGCCTCCCCACGCTGATGGTGCCAACCACAGCGGGTACCGGTTCCGAGGCGACCCCCAACGCCATTGTGCTCGTCCCTGAGGAGGAAGTTAAAATCGGCATCGTGAACAGCAAACTGGTCCCGGACTGCGTGATACTCGATCCCCTGATGACCCTCAACCTCCCGCCAGCTGTGACCGCAGCCACCGGCATGGACGCCCTGGCCCACGCCATCGAATGCTACACCTCGAAAAAAGCCAACCCGTTCAGCGATACCTTTGCCTTGAAGGCAGTCGGCCTCATCTCGAACAGCCTGCGCCGAGCTTATCGCGAGGGTCAAAATATCGACGCCCGCCACAACATGTTGCTTGGCGCCCTATTCGGGGGAATGTGCATTTCAACCTCAGGCACTACGGCAGTACACGCTCTGGCCTATCCCCTGGGGGGCAAATACCGAATGCCGCATGGCCTGTCCAATGCTGTCCTACTGCCCCATATCATGCAATTCAACTTGGACGCCGTGGAGGACAGGTTCCGGGATATTGCTGTCGCCATGGGACTGGATGTTGCCGGCCTCACCTCGCGAAAGGCGGCCGAGAAGATGATTGAGAATCTCTATGCGCTGAACAAGGACCTGAACATCCCCTCCGGAATTGCTGCCCAGGGCGTCACAGAAGCCGATCTGGATGGTTTGGTGGAGGCGGCCTCCAAAGTAACCCGGTTGCTGGAGAATAATCCGAAACCCCTTACGAAATCCGATATGCGAGCGATCTACCGCCGGTTGCTGTAACGGTTCACCCAATACAGGAAGTGATCCTGCAAGATGCAAAAAGGATTTATGAAGAAGCTTTTTAAATGAAAGGAATTGGTTGAAGGAGAAGGAAGAATTGGTGCAGAGCGATAAACCCTTAATTGGTATCAGCGTGGGTGATCCGGCAGGGATCGGGCCTGAGATTACAGCAAAAGCCCTTGCCTTGCCTGAAATTTACGAACTTTGCAGGCCTCTGGCTATTGCTGAATCCGAGATGATGAGAGAAGCGATCCGCTTTTCAAAATTGAATCTTCAGATCCATCCAGTCGCTTCTCCAAAAGAAGGACTTTACAAACTTGGGACAATCGATCTTCTTGACCTCAAAAATGTCGATGGGAAATCGATCCAGCATAAAACGATCCAGGCTGAATATGGTCGTGCATCCTTTGAATATGTGAAAAAAGTGATTGAACTGGCAATGGCAAAAGAGATCGATGCCACGGTAACAGGCCCCATTAGCAAAGAGGCGATCAATCTTGCAGGTTTCCATTATTCCGGGCATACGGAGATTTATGCCGATCTCACCCGAACGAAGGATTATGCAATGATGCTTATGCATGAGCATTTCCGGGTGATCCATGTCTCTACGCATGTCTCTTTGAGAGAAGCATGCGATCGTGTAAAAAAGGATCGGGTTCTCCGTGTCATCCGGCTGGGTAATGAGACAGTAAAGCGACTCGGAGTCCAACGTCCGAGAATTGCTGTGGCAGGTTTGAACCCACATGCAGGAGAAAGTGGACTGTTCGGCCGTGAAGAGATTGAGGAGATTGATCCAGCCATTAAGTTGGCACAGAAAGAAGGGTTATTGGTTGAGGGCCCTATTCCTCCTGATACGATCTTCTCAAAGATGCAGGGCGGACAATATGATCTCGTCGTTGTCATGTACCATGACCAGGGCCATATTCCAACAAAACTGATCGGTTTTCAATACGACGACAAGACAAAAACATGGGGTTCGATGTCAGGAGTGAATATTACCTGTGGTTTGCCGATTGTTCGGGTATCGGTCGATCACGGAACAGCCTTTGGAAAGGCCGGAGAAGGTAGAGCCAACCCCGAAAGCATGATCCAGGCCATTAAGATCGCAGCTCAATTGGCGGTGAAGAGATGAAGTTCGGAGCATTTAGGTTAGCGGAAAAGAAAGAAGCGAAGCTGCCGACACTCTGCGTACAAAACCACTCATCGAATCTGATGCCCTTGAACAATGGGGATATCCTTTGCGTGTGGTTTTCTGGAACGCAGGAGGGGATGGCCGATATTTCAATATACTTGTCACGGCTGAACGCAGGAGAGTCTGAATGGTCCGTGCCGGTAAAAGTATCTGATGACCCTACAAAATCAGAGCAGAATCCGGTACTGTTTCCGACACCGGACGGAAAACTTTGGCTGATGTGGACTGCTCAAAAAACCGGGAATCAGGATACTGCCGAGGTGAGATACAGGATTTCAGAAGATAATGGGTATACGTGGAGTTCTATCCGCGTTTTATTTGATAAGGCCGGGACCTTTATCCGCCAGCCGGGTGTAATCTTAGATAATGGTGATTGGTTGATTCCGATATACTACTGCAATGCTCCTCCCGGCAGGAAATGGGTGGGCGATGACGACTACAGCGCGGTCAAGATTTCTGCCGACCAAGGTAAAACCTGGGCGGAATACGTGGTCCCAAACAGTACGGGCTGTATCCATATGAATGTCGAAAAGCGATCCGATGGTTCATTAATCGCCCTGTTTCGTAGCCGCTGGGCGGACTGGATTTATATCAGCCTGTCACGGGACAACGGAAGGACGTGGTCGGAGCCTGTTCCGACAATTTTGCCCAATAACAATTCGTCGATCCAATTCACCAGACTAAAAAATGGCCATCTGGTCCTGGTGTTTAACAACAGGAATGCGACCGCCGGTACTGCGCGCAGGGCCTCTCTTTATGATGAGATTAAGGATGATGAATCAGATCAAACGCCTGCTATCCTCGGGCAACCCGCCACCGGGAAACGGATTGCAATATGGGGGACTCCGCGAGCCCCCTTGACGATCGCGGTGTCAGAAGATGAAGGGAAGAGCTGGCCTCGCATGAGGGATCTGGAGACAGGCGATGGCTACTGCCTTACAAACAACTCCAAAGAAGGATTAAACCGAGAATGTTCATATCCATCGATCAAACAGACAAATGACGGTATGATCCATATTACATATACCTATTTTCGGCAGTACATTAGGCATGTGTGTATTACCGAAGATTGGGTCAGAGGGATGTAGCGCATGAGGCTGATGCAGGGAAAGATAGTCATCGTGACGGGAGCAAGTCGAGGCATCGGCAGGGCAATTGCCTTGACGATGGCCCGGCATGGATCTTCCTTGGTGATTAACGGCAATTGCGAGGATCTATTGAACCAATTGGCTGTGGAAATTGAAGCGCTGGGGCAAAAATGTGCAATCTATCTGGGTGATGTCGCAGACCCGGAAACTGCCGCCGGCATTGTGCAGACCGCAATCAGCCGCTTTCGACGGATCGACGTGTTGGTGAACAACGCCGGAATCAATATGCGATCATCCAGTCTGGAAATGAAGCTGGAAGACTGGCAAAGGGTGATGGATGTCAATCTTCATGGAACATTACATTGCTGCATGGCCGTTCTGCCATATATGATCAAACAACAATCCGGCAAGATCGTGAATATCTCTTCCACGGTGGCCAAGACTCCGCACATAAATGCGGCGCCATCGTATGGTTCATCCAAGGCAGGCGTGAATTATCTCACCCAACACCTATCGCTTGAGATGGCGAAACACGGAATTTGCGTGAATGCAATCTGCCCTGGACCGATCGAGACAGATATGTCAACACAGTGGAGTGAGGAATACCGGCAGCAGGTATTGTTGAAGATACCTCTTGGCAGACTTGGAACGCCGGAGAATGTCGCTGACGGGGTTCTGTTCCTGTCTTCAAAAATGTCTGATTTCATTACCGGCGAGACGATAAATATCAATGGCGGAACCTACATGAACTAAATAAAAAAGAAAGGAGAAAGGTTATGCTGAAAAGAAGAATGGCTTGGGTCCTGTTTTTATTCATTTCTGTCGTATTTTTGGTCGGGGGTAGCGGCAGCGCGGGCGCGGCGGCGGCTGGTGATGCTAAGCAGACATCCATTACCCGGGGAGGAACTCTCAACGCGGCACAGGCCGCCAAATGGTCTTCTCTTGATCCGACCGTTAGCAGCGGGCGGGCCAACGACAAATTTACAATAAACCAGCTTTATGAGACACTGATTGATGTCGACAGCAGCGGGAAATACATCCCCGGGCTTGCGGAAGCATGGGAAGTCAAGGGGGACAAGACCGTCATTCTGAAACTAAAAAAGAACGTGAAATTCCATGACGGCACTGATTTTAACGCCCAGGCAGTGAAATTTGTGCTGGAACGAGCTTTGAATCCTGAAACAAAGGCCAGTTTTCGTGCAGAGATCGAAGACATCCAGAGCATCGAAGTCGTTGATCCCACTACGGTGAAACTCACCCTGAAGAACCCGTCTTCGGTGATCCTGGGCGCGCTCTCCAACTACGCAGGTTATATGATCTCCCCGGCAGCAATCCAGAAGTACGGGAAAGATATTGTGCGAAACCCCGTGGGTACCGGGCCCTTTAAGTTCAAGGAAGCAGTGGAAGGGGACCACATCACTCTTGTCAGAAATGAGTCCTACCACATCATGGGCAAGGATGGGAAAGGTTTGCCATACTTGGACGAATTGAGTATAAAGATCATCCCTGATGATTCGGTAAAACTGGTGAACTTAAAAAGTGGTGGCTTAGACTTGATCGACAGCGTTCAGACGATTAACATCCAGGGGTTAAAGGCGAGCAAAGATCTTGTATTGGCGCCCACAAGTGCTTCAAGGCTTTTCAAGCTGATTTTGAACGTGACCAAGGAACCGTTATCGAAAAAGGAAGTCAGGCAGGCTATCGCGTTTGCCGTAGACCGGGAAGAGTTTGCGAGAGTCGTTGCCAGCGGGTACGGCACCGTGGAACCGTCTGTTGTCATGAAGCAGCAGTGGTTCTATAGCCCGACCGCAAAATACAGCTATGATATTGAAAAAGCGAAGAAGCTGCTGGCTCAGGCAGGTTATCCGAATGGCTTTAAAGTCAAGCTGTCTTTTACATCGCGCGAACCGGACAAGACGATCATCCAATTGGTCCAGAGCCAACTGAAGAAAATAGGCATCGATGGCGAGATTGAAACCTATGACAGGCTTGCTTTCAATGACAAATGGAATAAGCGTGAAGGACAAATAGGTTTGAACTTCTTACCGGGGCCTAAACCTGATCCTTATATGCAGTTCCAGATATTCTTTGCCACAAAGGGCAACAACAACTTTACAGGTTATTCCAGTCGTGTGTTTGATGAAACGCTTGAAAAGAGCAAAGAGACCTATGATATTGAGAAACGGAAGGATCTGTACAAAGAACTGCAGAACATCCTTGCTGAAGACTCTCCTGAAGTATTCCTGTTCCATCTACCGCTGTTTGAAGCCCATACCAAGAAACTGCAGGGATTCAGAACAGATCCTGAGGGTGGCTGGATACTAAGGGAAGCCTGGATGCAAAAGTAAGAAAGAGAGCTGGGAAAAATAAGATGGTCGGGGGAGGATCCCCCCGACTGCCGATTTCAGAATAGAGGTATGCTGTAAATGTTAAGCCACATCGTAAGAAAATTGATTGGGGTGATTCCCATCCTGCTGTTGGTTAGTATGATTCTTTTTACGATTATCAGCTTGTTACCTGGTGATGCAGCTATGGCGGTCATGGGAGAATCTCTGAATCAACAGGACCTAATGAAAACGAGGTCTGAGCTTGGACTCGACAAGCCGATCTATGTAAGATATGCCGATTGGCTCAGCAAAGTCTTGCGCGGAGACTTGGGCAGGGCGCTCAAGTCGAATCAACCGGTGACGGAAATCATTAAGCAACGTCTCCCGGTGACGGTACAGCTGACGCTCCTTGCCGTAGTCATTTCCACCCTCATCGCTCTTCCGGCCGGGATCTTCTCGGCCCTTCGGCGTAACAGCACCTGGGACGTGCTGGATAGCATATTTTCTATGATCGGCATTGCCATGCCGCCCTTTTGGATGGGGATACTTCTCATTCTGTTTTTTTCGGTTTGGTCGGGGTGGTTGCCGTCATCCGGTTATATAAGCTTTTTCAAGGATCCGGTGAAAAATTTGCAGCACATGGCGATGCCAGCTTTTACTATCGGGTTCGCTTTTGCAGCGACTATCATGCGGCAAACACGTTCGTCCATGCTGGAAGTGCTCGGCGAAGAATATATTGAAACTGCTCGGGCAAAAGGGCTTAAGGAGAGCGTCGTTATCTGGAAGCACGCCTTGCGCAACGCGTTGATTCCAGTGGTTACAGTTATTTCCATGCAGATGGGCAGGCTGATCGGCGGGGCGGTAGTCACAGAGACCGTATTCGCGTTGCCTGGCGTCGGCCGTCAAATGGTTGACAGCATCATCGCCCGGGATTATCCGGTGGTCATGGCGTTGATTCTTATCACGGCACTGTGTGTTGTGCTGACCAATGCGCTGGTGGACATCATTTATGTCGTCATAGACCCTCGTATTTCTCATTCCAAGGAGTCGTAACAGAAAAGATCTGGGCATGGAACGATTGAAAATCCGCTTGGTTGGTATCGGCTGATTTAGGCAAGCGTTGCTGAGGTATATCAGAAAACTTCAAAAAGAGGACAGGTTAGAGCTGGTTGCCGCATGCGACATTAGTCTGGAGAAGTTCCCACCTGCTCTGGAGGAAAAGTCTCTGGGTACGATTCGCACTAACTCTGATTATGATAGTTTCTTGAACAGTGAGCGGCAACTCGATGCGATCATTGTGAGGAGGAAGGCGCTCTTTTCGAAGATGGGCGTCGAATGGGCTACAGGCACAAAGCCTTTTCGCGCGACATGCTATCGGGAGTTCAAACTCTTCAAATGAGATGTGAGGTGTCCGAAGAGTAGTATGGAATTATTCAAGGAAACGTGGTTTTACATAATTTTTAGGCGACTGATAAAGGGCAAGCTTGCCGTGATTGGACTTGCCGTATTCATCGGAATCATCGTCCTTTCGGCGCTGGCTCCATGGATTTCACCTTATGATCCCAACGCCCCCAATACGTTGGCTCTGATCAAGCCGCCCAGTGCGGCTTACTGGATGGGGACTGATGAACTGGGGCGGGATGTCTTCAGCAGGATCATCTATGGAACTCGAATTTCGCTGGTGGTTGGTATTATCGCAGTATTGATGGCCTTGGCCCTAGGCTCAGTGCTGGGACTGATTTCCGGCTACTGGCGGGGTGCGGCGGACCATGTGATCATGGGTGTGATGGACTCTGTCTGGGCATTTCCAACCTTGATTCTTGCTCTTGCCATTACCGCGGCACTTGGCCCTAGCCTGATTAACGTGACGATTGCCATAGGTTTGGTCTTTACACCTGGCTTTGCGAGATTGGTGCGTAGCATGGTGCTTTCAGTACGTGAACGGGAATATGTTCAAAGCGCAAGATCTATCGGACTCAATGATTGGGAGATCATTATCAAGTATGTATGGCCTAATATTACTCCGACTATGATTGTGCAGGCGTCATTAAACGCCGCACAGGCGATCATTGCAGAGGCTTCGATGAGCTTTCTGGGCCTTGGGATCCAGCCACCAGTGGCAAGTTGGGGCTCGATGCTCAAGGCGGGTTATCCCTACCTCGAAATGGCACCGTGGCTGAGCATATTCCCAGGACTGGCCATTCTTGTCACGGTGTTGGGGCTGAATTTTTTGGGTGATGGCCTCAGAGACGCAATGGATATCAAAATACGGATCGACTAAAAGGTATAGCGATTTATGAAAGAAAAGCTAATTGAAGTCAAGGGCCTGAAAATAGATTTTACGATTGAAGGTGTTCCAAGGCGGATTATCGATGATATCAGCTTTGAGCTCTATAGGGGCGAAGTTCTCGGTGTGGTGGGCGAGTCCGGCAGTGGCAAGAGTGTCACGGCAAAGAGTATTCTCCGCCTGATCCGCAACCCTCCAGGAAAAATTGTGGGCGGGGAAATACTGTTCGATGGGACAGATATTTTGCAGATGGATATTGATAACCTGATGAAAATTAGGGGTAACACAATATCAATGATATTCCAAGAGCCAATGTCTTCCCTTAATCCAGTGTTTACCTGCGGCGATCAAATCAAAGAAGGCGTCAGGCTGCACCAGAAAATGAACAGCAAAGCAGCGAGGCAAAAGACCATCGACCTACTGAAAATGGTTGGCATACAGATGCCGGAGCAGCGGGTTGACAGTTATCCTCACGAGCTTTCAGGGGGAATGAGGCAGCGGATTATGATTGCCATGGCATTAAGCTGCTCACCCCAGCTGCTTATAGCTGACGAACCGACCACAGCTCTAGACCCAACCATACAGGCGCAAATTTTGGATTTAATCAGAAAAATCCGAGAGAAAATCGGTATGTCGGTCATGTATATTACACATGATCTTGGCGTCGTTGCAGAAACCTGTGACCGCGTGATGGTCATGTATGCGGGCAGAATCGTCGAAAAGACGAATGTGACAGAGCTTTTCACGAATCCAAGCCATCCATACACCCAGGGATTATTGAAGGCGATTCCCAGGTTGAACGCCAAACGAGAGCATCTATACGTAATCAGAGGGATGGTCCCACACTTCGCGGATATGCCGTTTGGATGCTCTTTCCACCCAAGGTGTCCGTATGCTCATGATAAGTGTGTGGAAGAAAAACCGACGCTAAGCGAAATAAAGGAAGGCCATTTAGCAGCATGTTGGAAAATCCAGGGAAAGGCCGACCTTGGCTAGAAGGGGGATCTACTGATGTCAGACAGCACAAATTCGACGGTTGACAAGTGCAGGGATGTGCTTCTTGACGTCAAGAGGTTAAAAAAGTACTACCCCGTAAAAAAAGGATTATTGAAGAGAACCGTTGGCTATGTGAAGGCCGTTGACGGCGTGGACTTTACGATTGGTGGCGGCGAAACCTTTGGCTTGGTTGGAGAATCAGGATGCGGGAAAACGACTATTGGGAAGTCGATATTAAGACTAACTGAAGCCACCAACGGTCAGATACTATTTAATGGGAAAGACATCCTTAAACTCGACAAAGAAGAATTGCGTCAAGAAAGACGCCACATGCAGATTATCTTCCAAGATCCATACGGCTCTCTCAATCCCAGGATGACCGTTGGAGAACTCATCGGGGAGCCGATGCTGAAACACCGGACGGCCATGGGCAAGGAGAACGAGCGACGCGTGAAGGAACTGATGGAGATCTGCGAGCTCGACCCCAGGCATTTCAGAAGGTATCCTCATGAATTTTCCGGCGGGCAGCGGCAAAGGATCGGAATTGCCCGGGCACTTTCGTTAAACCCCAAACTCATCGTGTGTGATGAACCGGTATCGGCGCTGGATGTTTCTATCCAGTCGCAGATTCTGAACCTGCTGGAGGACTTACAGAGGCAGTTTGGGATCGCCTTTCTTTTCATTGCGCACGGCATGGCAGTGGTTAGGCATGTATCGTCACGTGTGGGAGTCATGTACTTGGGGAAGATTGTTGAAGTGGCAAAGACAGATTCCCTTTTTGATGACTGTCGTCACCCCTACACGAGGGCGCTCATGTCAGCTATTCCTATCCCTGATGTCACGGTAAAAAGAGAGAGGACTATTTTGCAGGGGGAAGTCCCGAACCCACTGAATCCGCCAAGTGGCTGCAGGTTTCATCCGAGGTGTCAAAAGGTTATGAATGTCTGCAGGAACGAAGAACCTGAATTGAAGTATGTCGCCCCAAACCATCAGGTGGCCTGCCATCTGGCGTCGTACTGAAAAGATAAACTTAGGTCTTTTGCATATTTTCAAAACTTTATAATTATACAGAGCGCTAAAAATATTGAACTCGTTCAGATACATATGAGACAGAAGTGAGTTAAGATAGAGGGGTAGAAATTGAGAGGAGGAAGCCCCTCTATGTAAGTGTTTAGCATTCCGAAAGGGTTTTATCGGCTTTCCAAGAATGCTCCACCCGAGCTTTCCCGGAAAGAGTTTGATAGGCTCAGGGCCCTAACAATCTACTATGAGACAGAAGATACGAAGCTGGCGTGTCAGAGCTTTGGGATCAGCCGGGCAACTCTGTATCGGTGGTTAGGGCGATTTGTTCCGAGGGATTTGATGTCACTGAGAGAGCAATCGAGACGTCCCCGGAGGGTTCGAAGGCCATTATGGTCGCGTGAGTTGGTGCGGGCAGTTAAGAGGTTACGGGAGGAAGGAGGTATGCATGAGCATAGGGGGTGAACGCACGGTCGGCGGCGACTGGACCCCGCGCCGCCGGTTCGAGGCAGCTCTGCATGGGGAGATGCCCGACCGGGTGCCGACGGTGATCTGGAACAACAAACTGCCGGGTGGCGAGATCAACCAGGCGCTACTCGACACCGGGGCGTGCATTGTGTACAAGTCCTCGCTTTACGATGTTGAGCTGGAGGGGATCGCGACTGAGACCGAGGATTGGGTCGGGGCGGATGGCCTTCGGCACCGCCAAGAAAACCTCCAAAAACCCCGAAGCCTTTGGAAAAGGCGCCTATGAGGGTGTCATCGCCTCGGAAACAGCGAACAATACTTGCATCGGAGGCGCCATCATTCCCTTCTTAACCCTCGGAATACCTGGCAGCCCCCCAGCGGTCATGCTTCTCGGAGCCCTGATGATCCATAATGTCACCCCAGGACCTATGCTCTCCATAGAGCACCCTCACTTCATTACAGAGGTGACTGCGATTCTCTGCCTGGCTTCATTTGCCATGTTCATTTGCGGTCTCTTCCTTGCAAAACAGGTGGTGAAAGTCTTACGGATTCCTCCGCCTATCTTTATGCCAGTTGTCCTCGCACTCTGCGTGATCGGGTCCTACGCACTCGGGACAAAGGTCTTTAACCTCTATCTGATGGTTCCTGTAGGCATTCTGGCCTACTTCATGCAATCGATGGGTTATCCCATTGCCCCTCTGGTCATCGGAGTCATCTTAGGAACGATGGCGGACGAAAATATTCGAAGGGCATTGATGGTTTCCCAGGGAAGTTTCTTGCCCTTCTTTACCCGTCCTGTTGCTTTGATGCTCCTCATCGTCATCGTCTGGATGTTTGTCAGTCAAATGCCATTCTATAAACGATTCACGGGATGGTTGAAAGGTAAAATATTCAAAAAGAAAATGACTGAAAGTACCCTTTAATATAATATGTTTTAGGGCAACCCTTTAGGGTTGCTTTAAAGTCCCATCAGAAAGAGTAAATTTCATGAATTACAGACGTCTTGGCAGATCAGGTTTAAAAATTTCTCCTCTGATTCTGGGGACACTCAATTTTGGAAACCCAACTCCGAAACAGGATGCCTTTAAGATCATCCATCGTGCGATCGATGCAGGCATCAATCTCTTTGACTGCGCTGATGTCTATGCTGAAGGCGAAAGTGAGCGAATTCTCGGCGAGGCGCTGGCACAGAATGGAAAAAGAAAAGAGGTCTTCGTCACCTCGAAAGTTTTTATGAAAACAGGCCCAGGCCCAAATGATGCGGGCAATTCAAAGCATCACATCATTGAAAGCTGTGAGGCCAGTCTGAAAAGATTGAGGACCGATTATATTGATATCTACTTTCTTCACCGGACAGATTTTGATATCCCCCAGGAGGAATCCCTTGCTGCTCTCGATCTTTTGGTGAGGCAGGGGAAGGTTCGATATATTGGTTCCTCCACCCATCCTGCCTGGCGGGTGGTTGAGGCTCTATGGATCTCTGATCGACACCATTATCCCAAATTCATCTGTGAACAACCGCCTTATAATCTATTGGAGCGCCGAATCGAAAACGAAATTATTCCGATGTGCCGGGCTTATGATCTTGGCTTGATCACCTGGTCACCACTTGCTCAAGGGATGTTAGCCTGCAGGTACACCGATCCGGCAAACCTGCCTATGGGAAGCAGGGGGACGTTGAGGGAGATCTATGCCGAAAGAATTACGAAGCGGGGGATCGAGATTGGGCTTCAACTTGCTCAGCGAGCCATTGAAAAGGGATGTACGGTTTCACAGCTTGCCTTGGCATGGGTCATCAACCAACCAGGTATTACCGGAGCGATCATCGGGCCGAGAACATTAGGACAGATGGAAGATCTTCTCCCTTCCGCTGATATGAAACTGGATGAATCCGACCTTCGCTTCTGCGACGAGTTGGTTTCTCCCGGCACTCATGTCTCCAACCATTTTAATACCTCTCGATGGATGAAATGATTCTCCGGTTTTGAAATGAATCGTAAGAAAGAATAACTCTTGAATCTATCAACGATAGAGGCTATTGAATAAGCTAGAAATTTAGTAGACCAATAAGAGGAGATGATGATGCAAAAGACATTAGCCTTAATCCATACCAGTTTCGTATTCCTCAATGTGGAGACCTCTTTGATGAAGATGCTTTCGGAAGTTCTCCCTGACGTGAGGCTGGTCAACATCGTTGATGATTCATTGTTGGCGGATGTCATGAGGGAGGGAAAGGTCACCCCTGCCATTACTCGAAAGATGTGCCACTATGTCTTGGCCGCAGAGCAGACAGGGGCTCAGGCTATCCTATCCCTCTGCTCAACCATGGGGGATACGATTGACGTGGCCAGGAAACTGGTGTCCATTCCTATTATGAAAATTGACGAAGCCATGGCAGAGAAGGCAGTGGCTGAGGGAGAAAAAATCGGAGTGATGGCCACGGTCCCGACTACGCTCGATCCCACCATCCGTTTGATACATTCTAAAGGGAGCGAGATTAATAAAAAGGTAACAACCGAGAGGCTTCTCTGCGAGGGTGCTTTTCAAATCTTGATGTCCGGGGATAAGGCCAAACACGACCAGATGGTCATGGAGAAGGCTTCAGCAGCCGCCAAGGGCGTTGATGTCTTTGTACTCGCACAGGCTTCCATGGCAAGACTGGAAGGACAAATCGCTAAGGCTGTTGGAAAACCCGTCCTCTCCAGCCCTCGGTTGTGTGTGGAAAATGTGAAAAAGATGTTAGAGAGACTTTAAGGTCAACCTATGGATAAACCGCTTATTGGAATCAGTGTAGGGGATCCGGCAGGGATCGGCCCTGAGATTACAGCAAAAGCCCTTGCATTGCCTGAAATTTACAAACTTTGCAAGCCCCTGGCCATTGCTGAATCTGAGATGATGAAAGAAGCAATTCGTTTCTCAAAATCGAACCTAAAAATCCACTCTGTCACCTCGCCTAAAGAAGGCCTTTATCAGTTTGGAACAATCGATCTTCTTGATATGAAGAATGTTGCTGGAAAATCAATCCAGCATAAAACGATCCTCGCTGAATATGGCCGTGCCTCCTTTGAATATGTGAAGAGAGTGATTGAACTGGCAATGGCAAAAGAGATTGATGCCACGGTAACAGGCCCCATTAGCAAAGAGGCGATCAATCTTGCAGGCTTTCATTATTCCGGACATACGGAGATCTACGCCGATCTCACCCGAACGAAGGATTACGCCATGATGCTCATGCATGAGCATTTTCGGGTGATCCACGTCTCCACGCATGTCTCTTTGAGAGAGGCATGCGATCGTGTAAAAAAGGACCGGGTTTACCGTGTCATCCGGCTGGGTAATGAGACCGTGAAGCGACTCGGAGTCCAATGCCCGAGAATCGCCGTGGCAGGATTGAACCCGCATGCTGGAGAGAGCGGACTGTTCGGCCGTGAGGAGATTGAGGAGATTGAACCAGCCATCAAGCTAGCCCAGAAAGAAGGTTTGCTGGTTGAGGGCCCTATCCCACCTGATACGATCTTTTCAAAGATGCAAGGCGGGCAATATGATCTCGTCGTTGTGATGTACCATGATCAGGGCCATATTCCCACGAAACTGATCGGTTTTCAATACGATGACAAGACAAAAACCTGGGGTTCGATGTCAGGCGTGAATATTACTTGCGGTTTGCCTATTGTTCGGGTATCTGTCGATCACGGAACAGCCTTTGGAAAGGCCGGAGAAGGTAGAGCCAACCCCGAAAGCATGATCCAGGCCATTAAGATCGCCGCGCTGTTAGCACTGCATCAATAAGAAGTACACAATCCCACCTCATATTGGGTGAGCGGCGAGGTTGCGGTCAACCTCGATGGGACAACCGACGCCGCAGAGGGTTTGACGCAATCGCAAGACTTCGGTCACGAAGTTTTTCCAGAATCTTGATCTTCTCAGAAAAAGGAAGGGCGGCGATCTTCTTCCGCATCTGCCGTTTGCTTTCCAAAACTTTGCGCATCCACTCGCTCATTTGTCATCACCAAAAAATCTATGCCCGAATTGCTCCCATTTTTCAAGCAATCCGTGGCGTGAAAGGATCGAGTCAAGCCGGTTTGTGTCAAGGATGCCGCTTTCGATAAACTGCAGAATGCGGGCATAGTCTTTGGGACGGCCCGTCTTCAGCGCGATGGCAACCAGATGTTCCGCAGTCATCACCCACGTCCGAATCCCTTCCACCTCAGTTTCAATAGCCTGCTCCAACGCCTCCTCGGTCAGAGCATCGCCGGGAGACAAGAATTGCACCGGCCACCCTTCGATGACGATATATTCCCCTTCAGTTTTATAACCGTGGGAAGTAAGGTGGGTGTAAATAGGGGCAACAGTGATCAACACACTTCCAGGCATAGTTTGCAACGAAACGAAAACATCAATATCGAGCGTAGCTGATGGTTCGAGGTAGAAAGTGGCGCCCACCGCTCCGCCAATGGCGTACTTGCCAATCACCCCATCCGTCCTCATTCGATTGATGACTTCCAGCGTGGCTTTCATTTGGCCGGGCCTCACTATTTTCAAAAATTATGGAAGAGAAAGTTACAAGGAAACTTGCCAAGACAATTCACAATGTCCGTATTGTCAAATTCTATCTTTTATATTTCAGGGGAGTTCAGTCTTTTCGTCGTGAAATTCTGCTGCGTTAAAGAACCTTTCATAATTTCTTTTATTGAACCAGGTTAAGTATTCCTCCTCTGGTCTCGTCTTTTCTTCGAGCACCTTCCAGATATCCTCCGGGATATCCCAGTCTCCCATCTCCATGTTGATTTCGAGTTGTTCCTGACTTTTAACACCAATGATCACCGAAGTGACAAACTTACGTTTCAATAACCATGCAATGGCAAGTTTCGGCATCGGAACGAGGGAGAAAATAATAGGGTTCGAGGGGTCAAGGAATCAAGGGGTCGAGGAATCTCAGTTAAAATTGAAACCCCAACTGGAACCCTTGAACCCTAGAATCCTTGAACCCTTTATCATTTTACTTCTGCAGCTCCGGTAAAATCTTCTCGAAATAATCCAAAACCTGCGGATTGCTCAATGCATCCCTATTTAAAACCGGCCTCCCGTGGATGATATTGGTCACCGCACTTTCCACTTTTTTCATATTCATCGTATAGGGAGCATCCGGCATTTCCATGATGATGGCCGGAACATGGCGGGGAGATGCCTTTTCCCGAAGGGTCTTCTTGACCGTGTTCTTTAACTCCTCCGTCAGCTCCCTTCCCGGAGCGAGCTTCACGAAGAGGATGATGCGCTGTTCGCCTTCCCAGTTCTGTCCAATGGCCAGGCTGTCGGCAATCCCCTCGATCCTTTCCACCACATTATAGATTTCAGCTGTCCCGATCCGGACTCCGGAAGGCTTTAGCACAGCATCAGATCGTCCATAGAAGGTAATACCGCCCGTGTCGCTATGCATCACAACATAATCTCCGTGTCGCCAGACACCGGGGTAGTTGTCAAAGTAGGCGGCCCTGTATTTCTCCCCATCCGGATCGTTCCAGAAGTAAAGGGGCATGCAGGGTGCAGGAGCTTCGCAAACCAGTTCCCCCTCTTTGTCCCAAACAGGTTTTCCATTCTCATCGTAAGCCTTCACCCTCATGCCCAAACCCGGGCCCTGAAGTTCTCCCGCATAGACGCGCTGAATCGGGCTACCAACGGCAAAACAGCCGTTGATGTCGGTGCCGCCGGAGATGGAATTAAAATGGAGGTCCTTCTTCACCTCGCGGTAGACCCACTCAAACCCCTCTGCCGAAAGAACAGAACCTGTCTGGGAAATCTCTCTCAGGGAGGAAAGATCGTAATGTCTTCCGGGCTGAATCCCTTCGCTGCGGAGGTAGTTGATATAGCTTGCACTGAGGCCAAAAAAGGTAATCTTTTCATCCTGGACCAACTTCCACATGGCATAGGCATCAGGGTAGTTCGGGTTGCCATCATACAGGACAATGGTAGCGCCCACGCCAAGGGTGGACATCAGCCAGTTCCACATCATCCAGCTGCAGGTGGTGATATAGAAGACTTTGTCATCTCGCCTAAGATCACTATGAAGCATCAGTTCCTTTAAGTGGTGGAGTAAAATACCTCCTGCCCCCTGCACCATGCATTTGGGCTTGCCGGTTGTCCCAGAGGAAAACATGATGAAGATGGGATGGTCAAAGGGCAATTGTTCAAATTTAAGGGCCGGCTCCTTCTCCGGAGCCAGAAAGTCTTCATAATGGACACCATTGGGAATAGCTCCGATGTCCGGTTTATTTCCCGTATAGGAAACGATGACCACCTTCTTGAGGGAAGGGATGCCTTTGGCAACTTCAGCGGCATTCCCAAGGGTATTGAAGGGCTTTGCCTTGTAAAAATAACCATCCACAGAAAACAAAACCTTGGGCTCTATTTGACCGAGCCGATCCAGAGCGGCTTGCGACCCGATGTCCGTAGCACAAGAGGACCAGACAGCCCCGATACTGGTTGCCGCCAACATGCCGATCGTCGTCTCCATCATGTTCGGCATATAACCTGCGATCCGGTCTCCAGGCTGAATGCCAAGCTCGCGCAAGGATTTGGCTAACCGGGCCACCGTGTAATATAGCTCTCGGTAAGTCATGGTTGCATATTTCTGGGTCTCCCCTTTGAAGATAAAAGCCAACCGGTCATCTTGATACCGGAGGAGATTCTCTGCAAAATTGAGCCTCGCCCCCGGAAACCAGACAGTGCCCGGAAACTTCTTCAGGTCGTCTACGATTCGGTCCCACTTTTTTGAGGCTTTGACCTCTGTAAAATCCCATATCGCTGCCCAAAAATCAGGAATGGAATCAACAGACCACTGGTAAAGGTCATCAAACGTTTTAAATCGTTTCCCATGCTTGCGGTTCACAAAATCAATAAAGCGGGTAATGTTGGCTTTCTTAATTTGATTCTCAGAAGGCGTCCATAAAGGCGTGTTTGTACTTTTTATATCTGACAAAGTAACTGTCACAGGTTTAGGGGCGACCTTTTTCAATGGCTTTCGGATTGGTTTGACCACCCGCTTTTTAACAACCTTTTGGATAAGTTTTTTAACTTCCTTTTTGCCAGCTTTTTTTATGGTTTTTTTTGAAACTTTTTTTAATGGCTTTTTCGCAATCTTCTTCAGAGGCTCTTTCAAGATCTTTTTCAAAACCTTCTTCCCTGCCTTTTTAATGGGTTTCTTCGGAGTCTTTTTTGTCTTCCCTTTGGAACTCTTTTTCATCTTTGGCCCCCTTTCCAAATCTGCAAAATTTCATCTATTCAGGTTCATTGAATATCATTCTTAAGATTTCCAGTCAAGAGATATTTGTTCAGAAAATATGAGTATCATCTAACGGGAACGAAACCCGTTTCGGTTACCGGTAACGGTCACGTATGATGGTCTCGTAAAAAGTCCCGATCTGTCACCCTGAACTTGTTTCAGGGTCTCATAAGTTGTTGAAACTGTTAGATGCTGAAATAAATTCAGCATG
>Ga0194125_10004981_pt1 | contig 20420 bp, 20 predicted proteins | sample TA2KigC250mmetaG_FD_148626 | JGI IMG/M metagenome (GOLD analysis project Ga0194125, IMG submission 148626) | Freshwater microbial communities from Lake Tanganyika, Tanzania - TA2015034 Kigoma Deep Cast 250m | ecosystem: Environmental > Aquatic > Freshwater > Lake | place: Tanzania: Lake...
TGATTGATGAGCTTCTGACGCCCGACTCTTCCCGATTCTGGCCTAAGGATAAATATCAGGCGGGAAGGGCGCAGGAAAGCTTCGACAAGCAATTCGTACGAGACTATCTCAACTCAATCAATTTCAATAGGAAGCCGCCGGCACCGATACTACCGGAGGATGTGATCTTCAAGACGTCCGCCCTCTATCTTGAAGCTCTCAAGAGGTTGAGCGGGAAAACGCTGGTTTGATTGCAGCCGGACTCTGGGTGGCGAACAGCCTGGGTATGAAGAACACGACGATGAATGATGGGTATCGCATCCTCGAGCATCCTTCCGATATCGGTATCGAGGCGTACGGCCAGTCGTTGAAGGAGGTTTTCGAGTACGCCGCCCTTGGGCTCGTCTCCATCATTGTGGATCCAGCATCGATCGATCCTGTCGAACAAAGGTATGTGACGCTGAAGGGTTCTGATCCCGAGAATCTGCTTGTCCGATGGTTGTCCGAAATTCTGTACTTCTACGATGGTCAAGATTTCCTCCCTTCGGATATCGTCATCGAGCGCCTCACCAAGACGGAGCTCAAGGCTGTTGTGATGGGAGAACCAGTTGACGAACGGAAACACTCCTTCAAAATGGACGTCAAAGCCATCACGTATCACCAACTGAAGGTGGAGGAAGGGAAGGAGGGATGTCTTGTTCGTGTCTTTCTTGATATTTAAGCTCACGCGACAGTTGAACGCGGGGTAGCTGAAAACTCTGATCCACACCGCAGAGACCAGGGTTCGACCTCACGCACGTTGCGGTGAGCGTCTTGTGATTGTATGTTGAATGTCGCAGGAGATCAAGATCGTGATTCAGAAGATCGACGAGTACCGATACCTTGTGCCTCGATCCTTTCGAGAGGGGATGCGTATCGAAGGGCTGATCTATGCAAATGATGAGTTGATCAAGGCCATCGAGCGTGACCAGACACTTATGCAGGTGGCGAATGTTGCGACACTTCCCGGACTTGTTGGACGGTCGCTGGCGATGCCGGATGCGCACCAGGGCTACGGGTTTGCCATCGGCGGCGTTGCGGCTGCTGATATCCAAAAAGGGGTTGTCTCGGCAGGGGGAGTCGGTTTCGACATCAACTGTGGCGTGAGGTTGTTGAGGTCGGATCTTTCGTTGGAGCAAGTGAAGCCAAAGCTCGACCCGCTTCTCAACCAGATGTTTCGTGACATCCCGTGTGGCACGGGAAGGAAAGGAATCGTCGGCGGCCTGAGCTACGATGAACTCGACCGGGTGCTCGAGAACGGGGCTCACTGGGCAGTGAGGAATGGCTACGGGAGTGATGAGGACCTCCGACATATTGAGGAGACAGGTCGGATTCCAAACGCCGATGCGAACAAGGTCAGCAAGCGGGCAAAAGAACGGGGACGGGATCAGCTTGGCACACTGGGCTCGGGGAACCACTTTGCCGAAGTGCAGTACGTTGCCGAGGTGTTCGACGAAGAGGCAGGCAGGGTGTTCGGGCTGTCGCCTCAGCAGATTGTGATCCTCATTCACACAGGTTCTCGCGGTCTTGGCCACCAAGTTTGTACTGACTACCTGGACATCATGCAGGAGGCGATGCGAAGGTACAATATCACGATAGTCGACCGCCAGCTCGCATGTGTTCCCATTCAATCCCCCGAAGGTCAAAGCTACCTCGGGGCGATGGCCGCGGCAGCGAACTTCGCTTTCGCAAATCGCCAGATGATTACTCACTGGACCCGGGAGGCATTCACGCGCGTGTTGGGGAAGGGGGAACTGAAGATCGTTTACGACGTCTGTCACAACATCGCAAAGGAAGAGACGCACAGAGTCGAAGGATCGTCGCGACGGGTTCTGGTCCACAGAAAAGGGGCGACGCGCGCTTTCCCAAAGCACAGGCCGGAGCTGCCGAGCGACTATGCTGACGTCGGGCAGCCAGTCTTGATCCCCGGAAGCATGGGAACGTGCTCGTATGTCCTTGTGGGAACCGAGCAAGCCATGGAAGAGACGTTTGGCTCATCATGCCACGGTGCAGGACGCTCAAAGAGCAGACACGCCGCGAAGAAAGAGATCTCTGCCGATCAGCTCGTGCATCAACTTCAGCAGAAAGGAATTCACGTCCGAGGGGCGTCTAAAAGCGGTCTGACGGAAGAAAATCCTGATGCCTACAAGGACGTGAGCCTTGTTGTCGAAGTCGTGCACAATGCAGGCATCGCCAAGAAAGTCGCCAAACTCCTTCCGATTGGTGTCATCAAGGGATAACGGCCACCAAGGCTCGCGATCCTCTGCATTTGCTCAGACGAGAGTGGGTTTCCACCGGCTGCAAAGGAACCACTTGGCATAAAGTTGGGTTTAATGACAAACTACGGAGAAGTGAGATCCAGGAATTACCATCACCGGGAGACGGAATGCTGCCACTGACCGAAGAAAACGTCCTGAAAACGTTACGACTTGTCAAAGATCCTGACCTGCATCGAGATATCGTTTCGCTGAATTTTGTCAAAAACCTTTGCCTCGACAGGAATGATGTCAGCTTCACGCTGGAGCTCACGACGCCTGCGTGCCCGGTTCGTGATCAGTTCAAGGCAGAGTGCGAGAGGGTGCTCAGGCAGAACATTCAAGGCATTGGTGCGGTCGACATCATCATGACGGCAAATGTCGCCCCGCATGCAAATCAGCAAAAAGACGTGATCCTTCCGGGCGTCAAGAACACCATCGCCGTTGCCAGCGGCAAAGGAGGGGTCGGTAAGTCAACCGTGGCTGTCAACCTTGCGGTCGCACTTGCGCAGGATGGCGCCAAGGTTGGTTTGGTCGATGCCGATGTATATGGACCGAGCATTCCATTGATGTTTGGCATTAATGAACGGCCAAGGGTTTCTCAGAACAGGCTTGTGCCACTGGAAAAGTACGGAGTCAAGATCATGTCCATCGGATTTCTCGTTGATCCGATGCAGGCGGTCATCTGGCGCGGTCCCATGGCCAGCGGCGCTCTGAAACAATTTATGGGCGACGTTCATTGGGGTGATCTCGACTACTTGATTTTCGATCTTCCACCCGGGACGGGCGACGTACAGCTCACGTTGGTTCAGACGATTCCCCTCACAGGTGCCGTCATCGTCACAACGCCGCAGGATGTTGCACTTGCTGATGCGAGAAAGGGGTTGGTGATGTTCAACAAGGTCAACGTGCCTGTGCTGGGCATTGTCGAGAATATGAGCTACTACATATGCAACCACTGCGGTCACCGGGAAGACATTTTTGACAGCGGCGGTGGGAACCGGACAGCGAAGGAACTCGGAGTTCCGTTCCTCGGCGAAATCCCCATTGACACCAACATCCGGGTCGGTGGCGACCGGGGGGAACCGATTGTCGTGAGGGAAGAGGGGTCGCAACAAGCCCACGTCATTTCGCAGATTGCCCGAAACCTTGCTGCACAGGTCAGCATACGTAATGCCACAGGCCCGTCGATCCCGAAGGTGGAGATCCTTCTGGGAAATCAAAAGTGAGGTCTTCACGGATGATCAGTCGCGAAAGCATCGAGGAGAGCCTGACGAAGATCCGTCCTTATCTGGTCGAAGACGGTGGGGACGTTGAGTTAGTACGCGTGACGGACGATGGGATTGTGGAAGTGAGACTCACGGGGTCCTGCCTATCATGCCCCATGTCCACGATGACCTTGCGCGCAGGGATCGAACGGGCGTTGATGCTCGCGCACGAAGAGGTGAAGAGGGTGGAGCAGATTCGGTAAGGATTGCGTGCGGGTTTGAGGATACCGGAAGCGCCGGCTGGGACGAACCGGCGCTTTTTCATCTCTCGCGAAGCTCGACTTCGAACAGCTTACCGTCCTTCAACTGAACGATTCTCGCCGGATAGCGCCTGACAAGCTCATAATTGTGGGTTGCCATCAAAACGGCCGTCCCCCGCGTGTTGATTTTTCTCAGCAGTTCCATAATCTCCGCGGAGGCGCTTGGATCAAGGTTGCCCGTGGGCTCGTCGGCCAGCAGGAGGGAAGGGGCATTAACGATCGCCCGTGCGATGACGACACGCTGTTGTTCGCCTCCGGAGAGCTCCTGCGGCATCTGGTTCCGCTTGTGGCTCAAGCCAACGTCGGCCAGCGCATGCAGGATGCGCTTCTTGATCTCGCTTCGTCTGGTGTTTGTAACGTAGAGGGCGAACGCGACATTTTCGTAGACGTCTCGATCGTCGAGCAGCTTGAAATCCTGGAATACGATGCCGATTTTTCTGCGCAGGTGGGGGATGTCCCGTTCTCTCGTCGTTGCACCATCATAGCCGGAAACGTGAACGGTCCCTGCTTCCGGCTTCAGATCCATGTAGAGAAGCCGAAGCAAGGAGCTCTTCCCGGCTCCGGTTGGCCCAACCAGGTATACAAACTCGCCAGCCCTCATCGAGAAGTTCACGCCGTTGAGGACGGGTTGTCCGTCAAACGAGACCCTTATATCGTTGAGCTCGACCACGCGTTTTTCACAAACTGGACTGCAAGGGTGATTGCTTCGACCATACTGGAGACGCTGGCTTTTCCCCGTCCGGCGATGTCATAGGCGGTCCCGTGGCCGGGCGATGTGCGAATGATTGAGAGACCTGCCGAGAAGTTCACAGCTTCCTTGAACGAGCTCATCTTGATGGGGATCAGGCCTTGGTCGTGATACATGGCAACGACCGCGTCATAGGATTTGTACGTCCCTGCTCCGAAAAACCCGTCAGCCGCAAAAGGACCATCGATGTTCATAGATTCACTTCGTGCTCGGCCGATGGCTGGGGCGATGGTCTCCTGTTCTTCTCTCCCTATCCAGCCTTGTTCACCAGCGTGTGGATTGAGCGCCAAAACTGCAATGCGAGGAGCCTTGATTTTGAAATTCCGCTTCAAGGAGTCGTCGAAGATCATAAGCTTTTCGACAATCTTTTCCTTTGTGATATGCCCGGCCACGAGTTGAAGAGGCGTATGGATGGTGATGAGCCCGACGCGTAAGCCTTTCGAAATCAACATCATCGCCACCCTCTGCGAGCGGCTGATCATGGCGATCATCTCGGTCTGGCCTGGAAAGTTGTATCCCGCCAGGTGCAGTGCTTCCTTCGAAACCGGTGCGGTTACCATGGCATCAGCCTTTCGGCCGGTGCACATCTCGACAGCTTTTTCGATCGCAATGCCGGCAGTCCTTCCAGCCGCTTTTGTGACCGCTCCATATTGAATATCGGACCACAGGCCATCGCCGACGTCAAGAACGGGGATCGTGGAAGGATCTTTCCACGGAAGAACGGCCTTTTGCAGTTTCAGTCTTATCTTGAGCGTGCTCCGGACATGTTCGAACACGTTGAGAGGGCCGACAAGGAGCGGCACGCACATCTTCCGAACTGACGGGAGCACAGCGGCTTTCAGGGCGACTTCTGGTCCAATGCCGTTGAAATCCCCGATTGTGATAGCGATGGTCGGTTTCACAAGTTTTCGACCTGGCTGAGGATGAAGATGCCGTTCTTATTCGGGTCAATGAAGACAAATCGCTTCTTCAGCGCCTCGTAAGTCCAGATCTCCATCGGTGAGCTGCCGGGACGCAGGACGCGATCAATTGCCGGTGAGGGACCGTACAGAATGTAAATCCGACCTCTATCAGTCCTGTATCCGTCCCCCTCGCGAACGGTCGAGAATTTTCGAAGTGCCTCATCCACTCTGTAGTAATACTCGGCCATGACTTCATTGTATGCGGTCATGGTATCGGGGTCCCGCGCCTTCCAGAACTCATGGAATACTCCCGCCCGGTGCATGAGGGAGCCCGCCTGCATAGCATTGATCTCATCTTCCGATGCAATGTGGCGCAGGGCGTCGATCGCAAGCTCGACGTTGGCGAGCGAGAATGGTTTTCCCGGCCATGTCACTCGAAAGCTCTGGGTCTGGGTATTCTTCACATTAGTGCCCAAGTATTCGACATCGAGCACGAACAATCCGGGCTCCAGAAGCTCAAAGGGGAGGGGGACAATGCATGCTGCCCACCGAGACGCTGAAGGCAGCATTTCATATTGCACACTGCCGTGCTTGGACGTCACTGTCGGCAGACCGTTCTGAATGACGAAATCGGACCCGCCGAACTCTTGCGACCGCGGCCCAAATCCATCGAGTTGACCCTTCAATGCCCAGCGAACCTTGAAATCGGTGAGGCTATCCGGCAGGAGAATCTGTGAGAAGATCGCGCCTCGGCCCCCGAAAACCACCTCGCCCCCTCGATTGACAGGATTGACATGTGGTTTGGCCAAGTTCTCCTGAATCGTTTGAAGCATGACGGGGCTGGAGACCTCCAGCGGTCTCAGGTTCGGCGTTCTGGCGGTGACGCGTTTGTCTCGGTCCAAAAACGATCGGCCAGATTCCTTGTCATCAACCCCAAAGACGACCGTATATGTGCCGGGCGCGACCGTGAATGAGATCGCTCCCACTACATCCGGTCCGGCACCGTCTTCTTTCATAGCTGACGTGCGCGCAATCGAGATCTGCCGAATTTCGCGGGCGGCAGATATCTTCTGTTCATTCAGGAGTTCGACAACGAGTTCACCGCGAGCGACGTATTCCGACCGCTGCTGCCCTCTCTCATTCCGGACGAAAATGAAAAAACTCTCGCCGATCCGATAGTGAACGTTGATGACAGCCTTTGTAGTGTCTTCTCCGAAGAGGGTGATCACTTCATGCCAAACCGGCTGAGCAGGCATACGTGGCTGACGTTGCTCCTGGTCTGTCCGGGCCGGGGACGTGTGACACAGACCGAGGGTGACAAGGCCAATGAAGCTAAGAGATCGAAAGGTCATGGAGTATTGAGGTGTTTTGTCTACCGATGATTTTTCCTGGGTTCAATATTCCTGTTGGGTCAAAAGCGTATTTGACCTCCTTGAAGAGGCCGTAGATTTCGGGGCCGTACAATCGTTCAAGGAACGGTGTCCGCACGAATCCGTCGCCGTGCTCGCCGGAGAGGGTGCCTCCAAGTGAAATCGCGAGGTCAGCGACTTCGGAGGCAACCAAATCGATCTTCCGATATTGCTCAAGATTCGTAAGATCAACAAACGTTGCACAGTGGATGTTCCCTCCACCGGCATGACCATAGACGCAGAACGGAATCTGGTGACGGGAAAGGAGCTCTCTCAACCCTACGATATAGTCGGCTAGGTATTCAAGAGGGACGGCCACATCTTCAATGAAGCTTGTTTTGCCCTTCCACTTGTCACAGTTGATCTGTTCGCTCACTGCTTCGCGCAGATGCCAGACTTCTTTTCGCTCTGTGTCTGTCGAGAACTGCAGGAAGCCGGACGATCCTGCCCGCGCGGTGACGTCTTTGAACGTCATGAGCATCTCTTCGACCTCCCGCTGCAATTCTCCATCAAACTCGATGTAGAGCATAGCTTGGGCGCCGGGGTGGAGGAGATGACCGGCCGCAGGCGTCAATTCCTGGCCGAGCGCGAGATACGTGCTATCCAGGATCTCAAGGGCACTGGGTTTCAGCCCAGAGCTCCTGAGCACGGCCTCCGCTGCTGTCCTGTAGTCCGTGAAATAGGCCGCTGCACCGAGGCGTATTGGCGGGGGCCTGGTGAGATGAAGGCTTGCCTGGACAACAGCGGCGAGGGTTCCCTCCGAGCCGACTATTATCTTCCGCAGGTCAAAATCTTTCGATCGTACCGCATCGTAAAGGTTGTAACCTGAGGAGTTCTTGAGAACTTGAGGAAACCGCTGAAGAATCGTATCGCGGTTTGCGGTGAGCAAGGAACGCAGCCGGATGTAGATGTCGCGATACGCCCTGGAGTACACCAGCCCTGATTCCAAGAAGGGTTGGCGGATCGTTGCGAGCTCGCCATTTGCGAGCACAACCAAGAGCGATTCGACGTGGTCTTTCATCGCCCCGTACTTCACGCCGTGCGCGCCAGCAGCATTGGTGGCGATCATGCCGCCGATGGTGCATTGTTTGCTGCTTGCAGGATCAATGGGGAACATCAGATCTCGTGACCGGAGCTGATCGTTCAGGTCTGCAAGGAGCAAACCGGGTTGCACGACTGCGGTGTCCCGCTGTACCTCCAGCAAGCGATTCATATGCCGTGTGAAGTCCACGATCACACCGAATCCGATAGCTTGTCCCGCGAGTCCTGTTCCCCCTCCGCGCGGAACAACGGCAATGCCGTTTTCGCAGCAGAACCGCACAACGCTCTGCACATCCTCGATGTCTTGCGGAAAGACCACCGCCACCGGAAGGATCTTGTACCAACAGGACGCTGTGCTGTATGTTTCACGGGTCGCCGCATCGAAGAAGCATTCACCGCGCACCGTCTCTTTCAAGCCTCGTTCGATGGTTAAGTAGGGTGGTCGCATGAGAACGTGCCGGGGCTAATTGCAGGCGAAAAAGTACGAAGAAATGAAGAGAAGGGCAATCGCCGCAGCACGCGTGGATCCGAACATGGGATGAGACGACTACTTCCAGCGTTTCAGGAATTCCGTGAGCAGACGGACGCCGACTCCCGAGCCGCCTTTCGGTGTGTAGTCAAGATGTTCTTCAAGAATGGCGGTCCCTGCGATATCCAGGTGTGCCCATCTGTACTTGCCGATGAACTTCTTCAAAAACCATGCGCCGGTTATCGCTCCGGCCCATCGGCCACCGACGTTCTTGACATCCGCAACATCGCTCTTGATGAGCTTCTCATATTCCTCGAACAACGGAAGAGGCCACACTCGTTCGTACGTTGCTTCCCCTGCATCCTTGAGGCTCTTCATCAGTCGCTCGTCATTTCCCATCATCCCAGTCACGTAATGGCCGAGTGCGACGACACAGGCGCCTGTCAGGGTGGCAAGATCGATAACCGCAGAAGGTTTGTACTTCTCAGCATACGCAAGTGCATCGGCAAGAATGAGTCTCCCTTCTGCGTCGGTGTTATCGACTTCGGAGGTCTTACCGTTGTAGTGGCGGAGGATGTCACCCGGTCGGATGGCACGGCCGCTCGGCATGTTTTCCACCGCCGGAATGAGACCGACGATGTGTACCGGGAGTTTCAAGCGTGCGACGGCCTCGAAGGTTCCTATTACCGCAGCTGCCCCGGACATGTCCATTCTCATCTCAGCCATATTTGCCGATGGCTTGATGGAGATACCTCCGGTATCGAACGTGACACCCTTGCCGACGAGCACGACGGGCCTTTCGGAGGATTGACCGTACTCGAGGATAATGAAACGGGGAGGACGTTCACTGCCCTGGCTTACCGCGACAACACCTCCCATCCCGAGGTCCTTCAGCTCACGCTCATCGAGCAACGTGACAGAATAGCCACAACGCTCGGCCGAATGCCTTGCAGCTTCCGCCAGAGACTCGGGGTAGACCTCATTGCCCGGGGCATTCGCCAGATCGCGCGCGAGGCACGTCGCCTCCGTTACAATCTGGGCTGTCCCGACGCTCTTTAGCCCGGTTCTCACAAGGCCTGCGCGTTCCACGTAGAAGATTATCTCCTCGATCGGCTGAGTATGATCTTCTTTCTTCGTGATATACTTGTCGAAGCGGTAGAGTGACAGGTGGGCGCCCTCAGCAAAGGCTGTAATGATGTTGGCGGCGCGTCCACCCATGGCCGGCAGGAGCAAGCCAACGGTTCTTGCTTTAAGGGATCGTGCGCGTTTGGCAGCTGATGCCGCGGCGCGACGGTATTTCTCAAGATTCAGTTTCCGGCGCTCACCCAGCCCGACTACGAGCAAACGTGGAGCAGCCGCTTTCCTTCGCAGGTAGACGACCGTAGACTCCCCCTCTTTCCCATTGAAGTCACCGCTGTCCGCTGCTGGAATGTGTGCACCGAGCTTGCGCTTGAGGTCAGCGATTTCCTGTCTGAAGAGACGTGGGTCCTGATGTACGAAGACGGCAAGAACATCGGCTTTGATGCGCTGGATTTTCAATTGCTGAAACGAGAGCTTCATGATTACTCCGTCAAATGAGATAATGTGCTGCTCGGCTCACAACTGAGGGTATCACTTCGGAGAGTGATCTGTGATAGAGGCGGGCTCCCGCAGCGTTCTTGTGGCCGTTGCCGCCGAACTCCTGGGCAAGCTTGTTTACAGCGACCTCACCTTTCGAGCGGAAACTGACCTTTGTCCCCTGAGGCAATTCAGTGAACATGAGACCAATCTCAACCCCGCGAATGCTAAGCGTTTGCGTCACAAAGTTCTCCGTGTCCTCCTCCTGCGTATCTGTTGCCTCGAACATCGGCTTCGTTACGGTGAGGTAGGCAACGCGGCCATCGTGGGCCAGCTGAAGTGTGCGCAGGACCTGGCCAACTAGCCGGATGCGGTTCGCGCTTCCTTGTTCATACAGCTGCTCGTAAGTGGATGCGGGGTCGACGCCGAGGTCGATCAGATCGGCGATGATTCGATGGACCTCGGCATCGGTTTTTGGGAATCGAAACGACCCTGTGTCAGTCATGATCGCAGTGTACAGCGGCTCTGCAATTGCCGACGTCATCGCCTCCTTGTCCAGAAATCTCATCAAATGATAGAGGATCTCACCAGTTGCCGTTGACTGCTCATCAATCAGATAGAGGTCGGCGAAATCCGCTTTGTCCGGATGGTGATCGATGCAAACTCTGGTGGCTGAACTTCGAAGCACAAATGGCTTAAGACTTTCGAGGCGGTCGGGATGGTTGGCGTCGAGTACGAAGATAGCCTCGGCAAGAGAAACGATTGGGCCATGCTGAGAAGGATCAAACTGAAGGACTTTCTTATCGGGATCAAGGAAAGCGCAGTTGAAGGGGGTCGCACTATGGTTCAGGATGACAGCATCTTTACCTTTCGAAACAAGAAAACGAGCCAGAGCGAGCTCACTCCCAATGCCGTCCGGGTCTGGATTAGCGTGCGTTGTGAGAACGAATCGCTGACTCTGCTCGATGACCTTCCGACAGGCTTCATACTCACTTTGCATGGCTGGTCCTCCACATGTCTGGGAACAAAAAAGGTGTGACCGTCTGAAGCAGTCACACCCTGTCTGCAGTGCTCAGATGATCACTGCACTATCCATGTATCTCCCGAATTGAGGAGCCTCACAATGTCACCCTCGCCCCTCTTCTCCTTGGCAAAAGCAATCTGTTTCTCCACTTCGTCCTCATACACCGGTCGGTCGATCGCGAGAAAGATGCCGACGGGCCTCGGCAGGTGGGACTTGTACGTCATGTCAGCGAGGATGAAGGAAAGGGTTGTGTCCTTTTCGTCATGGACAAGAAGATCACTGACCGAGTACTTGCCATCCTTCAGTGAGACAACTTCGGGGCTGAAGCCGTGGAGACGAATCCCCTTATCCTTCTCCTTTCCGAAGATAAGCGGCTTGCCATGTTCAATGAACACGACGCTGTCATCTTTGGTCTCTTTTTCCGTGAACTGGAAGAACGCACCATCGTTGAAGACATTGCAGTTCTGGTAAATCTCGACAAAGGAGGTTCCCTTGTGCTCTGCCGCCCGCTTGATGATACCCTGAAGATGCTTTGGATCCCGGTCAAGTGAGCGGGCAACGAATGTCGCGCTCGAACCCAGCGCCAGCGAAACGGGATTGAACGGGTAGTCAATCGAGCCATACGGGGTTGACTTCGTGACCTTCCCCATCTCCGAAGTCGGAGAATATTGTCCCTTGGTCAATCCGTAGATCTGGTTGTTGAAGAGAAGGACGTTGATGTCCAGGTTTCGGCGCATCAGGTGGATGAAGTGATTTCCGCCAATGCTTATGCCGTCGCCGTCGCCTGTTACGACCCAAACCGACAGATCCGGCCGCGCGATCTTCAGGCCTGATGCAATCGCAGTCGCCCGCCCGTGAATTCCGTGCAGCCCGTAGGTGTTCATGTAGTATGGGAAGCGGCTCGAACAGCCGATCCCGGATATGAAGACCATCTTATGCCTCGGAATGGCTAGGTCCGGCATGACGCGTTGTGTCTGGGCCAGGATGGAGTAGTCACCGCAACCCGGGCACCAGCGGACGTCTTGATCGCTCTGGAAGTCTTTGGCGATGTACTTTGGAATTCCAATCATTTGCGAGCTTCTCACGATCTCATCTACACGCGTGCTCATTTCTTACCTTTCAAAATGTCTTCAATTTCTTTCTCTATTTCGACCGATTTGAAGGGAAGTCCGCGAACCCTGTCGAAGCCGATCGCGGGAACAAGATATTTCGATCGAAGGATTCTGATCAGTTGTCCCAGGTTGATTTCAGGCACCATTATGTTTCTGAACCTGTAGAGTATCTCCCCCAGGTTCCTGGGGAATGGATTCAGATACCGCAGATGCAGGTGGGAAACCGAGCTTCCTTTCTGGCGTTGTCGGTTGACGGCGGTTCTAATGGCCCCGTAGGTTCCGCCCCAGCTGATGACGAGCAGCTCGCCTTCTGTATCTCCCTCTACCTGGGCCAGGGGGATGTCATTGGCAATCCGCTCGATCTTTTCCGCCCTGAGCCGAACCATCTTGTCGTGATTTTCGGGATCGTAGCTCACGTTGCCCGTGAGGTGTTCCTTTTCCAATCCACCGATGCGATGTTGAAGTCCCGGTGTGCCCGGAATCGCCCACGGACGAGACAAGGTCTCCTCATCGCGTGAGTATGGCAAGAACCCTTCCGGGTTGGTGACGAACTTGGCAGGAATCTCGGGCAGCGCATTGAAATCCGGGATGAGCCATGGCTCCGAACCGTTGCCGAGGTAGCCATCGGAGAGCATCATGACCGGCGTCATATACTTCACGGCGATGCGCGCGGCTTCGAATGTTGCATCGAAGCAGTCTGAAGGGGTTGCCGCAGCAATCACGGGAACGGGGGCTTCACCGTTGCGTCCGTACAACGCTTGGAGCAGGTCAGATTGCTCTGTTTTGGTTGGCAGGCCCGTGCTCGGACCACCGCGCTGGACATTGCAGATGATCAGTGGGAGTTCGAGGATGACGGCAAGGCCCATCGCCTCGGTCTTGAGTGCCAGGCCCGGGCCGCTGGTGGTTGTCGCAGCCAGCGCTCCGCCAAACGATGCACCAATGGCAGAGCTAATGCCGGCAATCTCATCTTCAGCCTGGAACGTCTTCACGCTGAAGCTCTTGTACAGCGAAAGCTCATGAAGAATTTCGCTTGCCGGTGTGATCGGATAGCTGCCGAGGAAGAGGTCAAGGTTTGCCTTCTTCGCTGCGGCCATCAAGCCCCATGCGATAGCCTGGTTTCCAGTGATGTTGCGGTAACGGCCGGGTGCAAGTTTCGCCGGTCCAACCTCATACCTGACAGAAAAAATCTCGGTGGTCTCTCCGAAATTCCAGCCCGCTTTAAGAACTCGCAAGTTGGCTTCCAGGATCTCGGGTTTTTGCGTGAATTTGCTCTTGATCCATTCGATTGTTGGTTCGAGCGGCCGGTTGTAGATCCAGTACATCATCCCCAGCGCGAAGAAATTCTTGGAACGGTCGATCAGTTTGCTGGAGATGTTCAGATCCTGCAAGGCCAACGCCGTCAGCTTGCTGATATCCACCGCGTGTACCTGGTACTTGTCCAGCGAGCCGTCCTTCAAGGGATTCTGGGCATAGCCTGCGAGCTTGAGGTTCTTATCGGTGAACCCGTCCGTGTTGGCGATAATCGTCCCGCCGTCGACAAGGCTGACTAGGTTCACCTTCAACGCCGCTGGGTTCATGGCAACGAGGACGTCGCACTGATCGCCAGGCGTGTGGATCTTCGTGCTACCGAAATGGATCTGGAAACCGCTCACGCCGAACAGCGTTCCTGCCGGGGCGCGGATCTCGGCCGGGTAATCGGGAAGGGTGCTTAAATCGTTACCCAGTATCGCAGTCGTGTTCGTAAACTGGGTCCCCGTCAGCTGCATGCCGTCGCCGGAGTCTCCCGCAAATCGTATGGTTACCTCATCCAAAGACCGAACCTTTTTTTCCGCCATAACTGATAAAGATCCCTTCTGATTGGAAGCAGCAACTGCCCCAGATTCTGCCTAAATTCCTGCCAATTTACTCAAAATTTGGCCGAAAAGTCAACAAATCACCTTGTCTCTCGCTCCTGTCCACCGTGCATAGATTAACAACAAAAAGGAACGAAAAAACGTTGCAAGCAGGGAGAGGACGAAAAATACAACACGATCGTGGCTGCAACGGCGAAGCAGATCCTGAATCCCGCGACAGGGTAGCTTGATCCGGTTGACCATTATGAGATCCGAATGGATGGGAACGAGGCATTTGTTTCTTTCTTCTCGACGCCTACCTGATCGCGCCCGAAGCAATCCCGGGCCTGCCGAAAAAGGTCGGGCTTATGCTGGATCACGTTTGGTGGAACCGCGACGGTGCGGCCAGGGTGGAGCTTCATCAGCGAGCCAGATAATGGCATCCGCATCGGCTGGAATCCGTTTGGGGGCGAAGACGGGTATTGTATAGATGAGATTGGGACGGTGTGCGCGCAGCTACAACCCATGCGTGCATTCGGTCCCTATGCATATGTTCTGCAGGAGCCTCTGCAGGGTCTCCGTTAGAGTGAGCGCCACGTCTCGATCCGGCGTTGAAAGGGTTCGTCAGGGACGGCTGGAAACAAAAAGGCTGACCACGACTCGAGGGTCAGCCTTTTTCCTTTTCACTTCACCGACCGGCCAACGCGCGGTTACTCTCTTACCACCCAGACCTTCACTTTCCCCACGACGCCGCCGGGGAGTCTCACGTCGACGCTGTAAATACCGAGCGCCTTTATCGGTTCTTCAAGCTCGATCTGTCGCTTGTCGATCGTGAAGCCTTTCTCACTCAGGGCTTCAGCGATCATCTGGGAGGTGACCGAGCCGAAGAGCCTGTCTTCCTCGCCGACCTTCATTTGAATGGTGATGGAGACCTTTTCCAGGCCGATGGCGAGCTTCTCGGAAGTCCGCTTCTCTTTCGCGAGCATCCGGGCCTGCTGCTTCTTCTCTTCCTCAAGCTGCAGCATACTGCTTTTCGTTGCCCGGTAGGCGATCTTTCGTGGAATCAGGTAATTGCGCGCATAGCCGTCCTTGACTTCAATCACGTCGCCGACACGGCCAAGCTGTTCAAAGTCTTTTCGGAGAATCACTTTCATAGGTGCGGCTCCTTCTGTCAATAGATTCCGGCTGTGTTGGCTCATTTCACCGCGTCAGATACGTAGGGAAGCAAGGCGAGGTGCCGTGCCCGCTTGATTGCCGTAACGAGCAGCCGCTGGTGCTTCGCACACGTTCCGGTGATACGTTTCGGAATGATCCTGCCTTGTTCAGAAACGAACCGCTGCAGTCTCTTCTCGTTCTTGTAGTCGATGTAGGTCTCCTTGCTCTCGCAGAAGCGGCAAGACCGCTTCTTCCGTACCTGGCCTGCTGACCCGCGCTGTCCTGCGCCCCCGCGTGTGGTCGGTCTTGATGATACTCGCATGGTGTGCTTTCCTTCCTAGTTCAGAAATTCCGTTGTGAATGCTCTTCATGTCGCGTTTGCTGTTACGATCCGCCCTGTTCTCTCGATGTTTCGGTTTGAGGAGGTTTTGCAGGCTCACCAGATTTCGTTTCAGCGCTCACCTGCACAGCAGCAAGGAGCGACCCCGCAGTTCGGGCCTTCAAAGCCCGTCTGTCGAGGGCGATGGTTAAATACCGGAGGATGTTCTCATCAAGGAAGTAGTGGCGCTCGAGCTTTCCGATGACGTCGCCGGGTGCACTGAACTCGATGACTACGTAAAAGCCATTGTTCTTCTTTTTGATGGGGTAGGCGAATCGCTTTCGTCCCCACTTCGCCAGCTCGCGAATCTTACCACTGTTCTTGACAATGACGTCTTTGACCTTCTCGATGGCCGCGTCGATCTGGTGATCATCGAGCGAAGCGTTGACGATAAACGTCGATTCGTAGAATCGGTTGACACGTTGCATAGACTATTCCCTTTGGGCTTTTGATGGAACGGCCCCAGCACGTCTGATACACTGCTGGAGCAGGGTGGTTTATGGTTTCTTAGGCGTTTTCTTTCCGGTTGACCTCGTTCATTGCGCTGGAAAGACCTTCGACCGCGACGGCCAGGCAGGCATCCTTCGCGCGACCGATCATCGTCTGGGCAAGCGATTGCTCCTCCTCCGTGAACAGGCTCAGCACGTAGCCTGCCATCTGAGTCTTATCGGTCGGTGTGAAAGCCGACGCTATCCCGCACCGCAACCGCGGGAACTCCTCTGATTGGAGATGATAGATGATCGAATACAGCCCGTTGTGGCCCCCGTCGCTTCCTGAAGCTCGCAACCGCAGTCGCCCGAGGGGAAGCTGAAAATCGTCGCACACCACCAGTAGCTGCTCGAGAGGAACATCAAACCGTTCACGAACTTCAAGAACCGCGACGCCGCTTTCATTCATGTAGGTCAGAGGCTTGACTAATCCAATCGACTGTCCTCGATGGCTGCCCTGAGTGATCAGATATTCGCCGCGACCTGCTTCGAAGTTGACCCTGAGAGCGTTGGCCAGAGCATCGACGACGTCGAAGCCGATGTTGTGTCTCGAACGCTGGTAGCGCTGCTCGGGATTCCCAAGACCAATGACAAAGAGCATGTGAAGATGACACCGTTCGGCGCACTATTTCTTTTCAGCCGGCGCTGGTTTTGTGCCCGCGCCTTCCTTCCCTGTCTCCTCGACACCCTCTTCGACTTTCTTACCCTTGGTGATAACCTCGGGCTCTGCCGGCGCGGCCTCAGTGGGTACAGCCTCTGGGGCAGCCTCTGCTTCCTTCAGGATGGTTGGCGGCACAACGGCTACAACCGTACTGTTTTCATTGTCGAGGATCTTGACATTCGGAATACTCAGGTCACGAACGTGAATGGACCGATTGATCTCCAGGCTTTCCACATTGAGTTCGATTCGGTCGGGGATGTTCTTCGGCAAACAGGAGACCCGGAGGCGGTGCATGATATGTTGCAGAATTCCGCCATCCTTGACTCCCTTGGCAGTGCCAGCGACGGTGACCGGGACCTCGATCGTGAGCTCTTCATTCTCGCTGAGACCGAAGAGATCGAAATGTATCGGGCGGTCGGTGACGGGATCGAATTGAACATCCCGCAGGATGCACATGTGCCTCGAGCCATCATCCAGGTTGAGGTCGATGATGCGGGCCGCAGAAGCCTTGTAGAGTGGCCGAAGGGCAAGTTCTCCCAGTGCAATAGGGATGTTTGGCTGACCGTGACCGTAGAAGATACCGGGAACCTTGCCTGCTCTCAACAACTTCTTGGCATTCTTGCCCAGTTCTTTCCTAACCTCGGCCGTGATGGTTATCTCAGACATCGTATCTTCTCCTCAAGTGAACTATAGCCTGTCTTTGTCAACATCGAACAGTGAACTAATGGATTGGTTGTTATGCGTCCGGATGATTGCCTCGGCGAAAAGCTTAGCAACAGAGCGCAACTCGATCTTCGGTGATACGCCTTTCAGTGGAATGGAATCCGTGACTACCAGAGCTGTCACCGGAGAGCTGTTGATTTGCTCCAAGGCTCTGCCGGAGAGAATTGGATGGGTGCAGACGCCGTAGACGTCCTTTGCCCCGCTTTGCTTGAGTGCGCCAACGGCGTTCACGAACGTGCCCCCTGTGTCGATAAGATCGTCAATTATCAGTACGTTCTTTCCTTTCACGTTGCCGATGATGTTCATCACTTCAACTTCGTTGCTCTTTGGCCGGCGCTTGTCGATCAGGATCAGATCAGCATCCAGGCGTTTGGCGTAGGACCGTGCAATCTTTATCCCGCCGGCGTCTGGTGATACGACGGCGAGGTTGGGAATCCTTTTCCTTCGGAAATAGTCCGCAAAGACGGCCGAAGCATACAGGTGATCGAGTGGAATGTCAAAGAATCCCTGGATTTGAGCCGCGTGGAGATCCATTGCTATGACACGGTCTGCTCCAGCCTCGGTGATCAGATTGGCAACAAGCTTTGCCGTCACAGACACACGAGGCTGATCTTTCCGGTCCTGCCGCGCATAGCCGAAATAGGGAATTACCGCCGTCACGCGTCGTGCCGACGCTCGCCTTGCTGCGTCGATCAGAATCAACAATTCCATCAGATTATCAGCCGGGGGCTGCGTCGACTGAATGACGAAAATGTCATCTCCGCGTATGTTGTCGGAATACTTGACCCAAATTTCCCCGTCGCTGAAGTTCTTGATATCGAGCTTGCCCAGTGTAACCCCTGCAGCCTTCGCAATCTTCTCTGCCAGTGGACGGTTTGCCCTTCCCGAAAAGACTTTTAGGTCACTCATGATTTCCTCGAGAATGAGTGGAAGGAAATGAGCTCAATCTGGAAGTGTGCGCTGGGGTGCCAGGATTCGAACCTGGGAATGGCGGCTCCAAAGGCCGCTGCCTTACCGCTTGGCTACACCCCAATAATATCACGAAACGTCTGATTACCCTTAAGGGATTTAAGGTATCGTTCGCGGCGAACCGCCTCAGCCCTCGTCGGATACGTTTCTGAATACACCAGCGTGAGAGGCCTTCGATGCCGCGTTGCTGGGACCCTTCCCTCATTGTGACGTTTGATCCGATCGTCGAGCCGATTGGTATGTCCGATGTAGAATTTCCCGTCTCTCAAGCTCAACGATGGATTCGAACCTGGGAATGCCCCGCAAAGCGGGGTGCCTTATCCCGACAAAGTCGGGGCGACGCCCCAACTGGCACGACAACACGCTGGAGCCATAAAAAAACAAAGCCCAACTGCAATTCAGTTGGGTATTAAGAATACGTAAAAAATCGTTCTAAGTCAACGCAATTGTGGAACCGCTAGTGTCCTAATTTCATAAGATGCATTGTCGTGTCGGGAGTTACCTGCCCGACAGCACATATTAGGACACCACTGTGGAACCCACTCACCCTCAACGTTACCTCAGTCTGGTTGTGGCAGGAACAAGATCGCGTTGAGCAGGAGCTTCTCGAGGCCAGTCCAGAATCGACGAAACGTCACATTTTCGGTAAACAGCACCGCTCTCCCGCGGCCGATCCTGTATTCGATGACGTACGCTGCCTCTGCTACTTTCTGTGCTTTCTCCCGTGAGACATAACCGCTGATCTGGACAGTGTCTTTCGGAAAACGAGCGACGTTGTGGCCTGACTCAGACAGGTCGAAGGGGGCGCCGTTCGATTTAAACACGAAGATCTCGCTTGAATACCCGTAACCGATGGGATGGGTTGTGTCCACGAGCACCCTGAATATGGTGCCGGGTATTCTCTCAAGCCGGTCGTGTTCCTCTTTTTCAAAAAGGGTCATCAGCTTGGTAGCATCCTTTTTGGCTTTTTCTTGTTCTTTCTCTTCCTTCGTTTTTTCATCCTCCTTCTTCTCTGACTTTAGTCGCGCACCGGTGATGCCAGACTTGCTCTTGGTGAGAAGCAATGCTCCTCCTTCGATTCCGATAAGGACTCCTCCGCTTTGCACCCATCGCTTCAACTGGTCGACCTTGATGCTATCGAGCACAGGCTGATAGTTCGAGGCGTCTGGAAGGATGAGGACGTCGAGTTTTGAGAGATCAAACGCGCCGAGGTCTGTTGCCCGGATTCCGATGAATGGAATGCCCAATTCCTGTTCGAGCAAGAACCAGAGCTCGCCGTAGTCGGTTGAGCTAACAGGCGAGCCCGTGACGATCGCGATTTCCGACTCCTGACGGGAGCGATGTAGCCTGAACCGAGACTCACGCCCTTCTCTGTCAGCCCGGTGTTGACCGCAACCACCTCCACTCCATTGTCACAGGCCAACTGACGAATGTCTGAATGCAGGGATTCACGGTTTCTGCCAACCAAGATCACGATGGTGCCGGGGGCAAAAATCCGCCCGCCGGCTTGAAACGATCGTCGGGCCACCGAAAGGGAATAGCCCTTCTCAAGCAGCTGCCAGACGACCTTGATCGCTGGATTCCGTTCCCATGGGATGAGGTAGGCATAGGCAGCTTGGTCACCGATAACGCCGCCCGAGACAGTCACTGGTGAGGTGACTCTCTTCGCGGAGGAGGGGAGAGGTGACTCTGTACTATACGCCGTCAGACCAGCGGCAACCGGCAACGACCACGCTGACACATCATAGAAAAACGTATCACGAGCAACGGTGATCGGCTCGAGCAGGGCTCTGGCGAGTCTGCTATGAGGCTGCTGCATGGAAACGAAGTACGTACCTGGAGGAAAGGCCTCTTTGGCAGTTCTTTTGGAGAAATGGCGCTGAGCTTGGATCTGCATCGATTCTTGCAGTTGATGTACCTCGATCCCTTGTCGCAGCAGAGTTTCAACGGCTCGCGCTGCTCGCGGAGGATCGTTGCCCTGAAGGATCAGATACCCTTTGACTGGGTCCTGCGGGTCCAGCGCAGTCTCCCAAAACTTGTAGAAATCGGCGAGGCGCTCCCTGCGGTTCTTCACACTCGTTTCGAGAGTCGCAATTCCCGTTACGAAGTGATTTCGGGCGCGATCGCGAAGCGTGAGGATTTCTCCATCC
>Ga0194125_10004985_pt1 | contig 20414 bp, 18 predicted proteins | sample TA2KigC250mmetaG_FD_148626 | JGI IMG/M metagenome (GOLD analysis project Ga0194125, IMG submission 148626) | Freshwater microbial communities from Lake Tanganyika, Tanzania - TA2015034 Kigoma Deep Cast 250m | ecosystem: Environmental > Aquatic > Freshwater > Lake | place: Tanzania: Lake...
AAGCATACATTGATGGAAACTTGGTAGGCACATGGATTAATGGAATTAATGCACTTGCTTCACTCGATTTATTTCCAATTCAAAATAGCCAGTTCTATGTGGATGATGTAAGTTTTGATCATCAACCTTACACCCTCACTGAATTAAATGGGATGATGGCAATGGCACAAATCGGAGGTGAATTGGCAGGACAAACCGTTACTCCAAAATTAACTGTAGTTAATGCAGGAACAACGGCAATTAACTCTTTTGATGTTAACTTAAATTACGGAGGAAACAATTATTCGCAATCTGTAACTGGGTTAAATCTTGCTAGCACGTCTAATTACGTCGTGACATTGAATTCTTTCCCATTGGTTGCCGGAAATCAGGTATATACAGCAACTGTTTCTAATGTAAATGGAATGACTATGGATAATGTGTCATCAGATGATGTATTGACGGGATCTATCAATCCAGTCGTTCCTGCGGCAGGAAAAATTGTAGTTTCAGAGGAAGCTACTGGAACATGGTGTCAATGGTGTCCCAGAGGAGCTGTTTTCATGGATCAATTTGAAGAAAAATACAGTCAGTTTTGGGCGGGAATTGCTGTTCATAACGGTGATCCGATGGCAGATGCTGAATACGACGCTGCTTTTGGAGGCTTGATTTCTGGCTATCCGAGTGCACTTGTTGATAGAGGAAACGATGTCGATCCTTCAGGAATGTCCATAGATTTTTTATCCAGGGTACAAGTTGCCCCAAAAGCGCTATTAACAAATGGTGCCTTGTGGGACCCAGCATCCAGAACCCTCGATGTTTCAGTTACAGCAAATTTTCAAGCGAGTGCAAATAGCAACTATAAAATGGCTTGCGTTCTAACGGAAGATGAGGTGACTGGTACCGGTTCGGGATATAACCAATCAAATGCATATGCAGGAGGAAACAACGGTGTTATGGGTGGCTATGAAACTTTGGGAAATCCAGTACCTGCGGCTCAAATGGTTTATCAACATGTGGCAAGGGCTATTGCTCCTAGTTTTTCTGGATTAACAGGTAGCTTTCCAGCAACAGTGAACACTGGAGAACTTCATACAGTCAATTTTCAATTTATTTTACCCGCAACTTGGGATGAAAATGAAATTCATATCATAGGGTTGTTGATAGACCCTGCCGGTAGAATTGATAATGCAGGAAAAACAACTATTGCTGAAGCTGTAGCCAACGGTTATCAATCTGGTGGCAATGCAGGATTATTTGAAGCCACTGAAAACCAAGTTGACGAGACCGTAAAAGTTGCCCCCAATCCGGTTGACAATCAAACTTTCATATATTTTAATATAAAAAATGAAACTTCGGTTGAACTTTCTGTAGAGGATCTTTCGGGAAAAATCATCGCCTCCAAACAATTTAATTTAGGTCAAGGTACCTGGTCACAGGCCATATCCATGGATAATTTTTCGAGTGGCGTTTATTTAGTTAAAGTAAAAATGGATGGGAAGAATAAAACGATTAAAGTACTAAAAAAATAGGGGAGTACTTTTCTATATTACAAAGGCCACTTGTAAAGGCGGCCTTTATTTTTTTTGTCTTCTTGGTTTTAATGTTGGATTCCATTGAAAACCACTTATCCATTTCTCTTTTTCATCGATTTTATCCATTGGGTAAAACACACCGTCGGGTTTATTGAAATATGTTATTTTCTCCACTTCACCACTATCCAGATAAATTCTCAATTCTGAGGCATACAGCCGATTCATGCCAATACGCTTTATCTTTGTCAAAGAGTCTGTTTTTTCCTCTGAAGTTGGAAAAAAAATCGTCCAAGCGTTACCCACAACGTCGATTTTTGAAATTTCCTCTTTTGTGAAGGTAGCCATAATTTGCCTTCCGGCGACTTGGTTGTAAAATTTACCACTATCAACTTCCATGATGGCCGAAGCATTACCGAGCACTAATGCCGAGTCAACTAAGGAATCGTTGAGAAAAACCTTCATGCTATCCCCCTTTAACTCAGAATTCTCTGCCCAAATTATTGGGTTGTTATGCATCAGAATCTGGTCATTTTTTACAGCATAGAAACAGCTATCAGCTTTTCCAGAAACAGAGCCATACCAAAGGAGGACATTTCTAAATGCTTTTAAGTCGCGAGTATTCAAGGTACTGTCTTTTAATAATTTTATAGTGTCTGCTTGAATAATTAGGGTATCGTTTCGAATTACTTTGGAGACTGAAGCATTTCCTGTTGCGAAGGCAAGTTTTTTTTCATCGGAAGAATATAATTGCTTTCCTCTACAAGATAAATTTTCTTTTTTGTCAATATACTTCGCATTACCTTTCGCGGAGAGCTCATTTGTCTTGCCGTTGAAATATAATGTATCTGCAAAAATCTCAAGAGAGTCTTGGTTCACCTGGGCGGATTTAAATAATTGAGCACGTTCCTTGTTGATATCGTACCAACCTTTCATGCAAAATATTTTGACACTATCGTTTTTAATGGATGTAGGTCCGAAAAAATATGCAATTTGTTTTGAGTAATTAAATTTAAGGGTATCGGTTGTCATGGTAAGATTGTCCTTCGTATACTTCACTCTCCCTCCAAAAGCCACATTTTTCGACTCCGGGTATAAATATCCTGTTTTACTGCTTATTTTTTCTGAGGAGACAATGGATTCAATTTTTCCATAATTTCGATAAATGGCGCAACCATTCTTTGCGTCGTAATCAATTGAATCAGTGGTAATTTTGTACTCAGCATCTCGCACGCGTACGTTTCCCCACAACTTGGCATATTTTATTGAGGTTTTGTAATAGAAAGAGTCGCAATACAGGTTAATATTTCCTTTTTGAACTTGAACATTCCCAAAGGCTTTTATGGTTTGTTTTTTTTCGTTATAAGCAGCTGAATCACAATACATCCGGTTTCCTCGGTATGTGAAATTGACAGTACCTAAAAGTTTATGTTCACCGGTTTTTTTATTGTATTCAATCTTTTGTGAACCGGGTAATAAAATAATGGGATACTTCTGAGAATATGAATGGGATATAAAAAAAACTGTGCCGATAAAAAGCGCAACCTTCATTATATTATTTTTGGAGTTCACTCTTTCTTGATAAGTGTTTGTTTTCTATCTGGTCCTACAGAAACAACGCTAATCGGAACATTTAATTGTTCTTCTAAATAGGAAACATAGCATTTTAGTGCCTCAGGACAATCTTTATAAGAGGACAGTTTTGTCAAATCTGTAGCCCAACCTTTTAGGCGTTTGTATACGGGTAAAACAGGTTTTTCATTCACGTCGAAAGGAAATTCGTGAACCTCGGTATTATCTATTTGGTAGTGCGTACAAACGTTTATTTCGTCAAAAATACTGAGGACATCGGATTTCATCATACATAACTCGGTAACCCCGTTAATCATAATAGCATAGCGCATTTGCACGAGGTCAATCCAACCGCACCGTCTAGGCCGACCAGTTGTTGAACCGAATTCTTTACCTTCATTGCGAATATCTTCTCCGACTTGATCATCAAGCTCGGTGGGAAAAGGGCCACTGCCAACGCGCGTGCAGTAAGCTTTAAATATGCCAATTACTTTGCCCACACGGGTTGGTGCAATTCCCAATCCAGTGCAAGTTCCTGCTGTTACGGTATTTGAAGAAGTAACGTAGGGGTATGTCCCAAAATCAATATCGAGCATGGTGCCTTGCGCACCTTCTGCCAAAACTTTCTTTCCACTTAATAGTGCTGCGTTCAGGTAATTTTCGCTATCTACCGCTGTTAATTTTCGCAGCGTATCTATTGCCTCGAACCAAGGCTGCTCCAACTCTGCGAGATTGTAAGTAAAATCTTGATGATGCTGCAAAATACCCACATGTTTTTCCACCAAGGCATCATATTTTTCTTTAAAATTTTTGGAGAAAATATCTCCCACTCGTAATCCATTACGACCTGTTTTGTCCATGTATGTTGGACCAATTCCTTTCAAGGTTGATCCAATTTTATATTTCCCTTTTGACTGCTCAGAGGCAGCATCAAGTAAACGGTGTGTTGGTAAAATTAAATGTGCTTTTTTTGAAAGGAGAAGGCGCTTTGTAAAGTCTATTCCAAATGGTACCAGCTTATCTAACTCATTTTTAAAAATTACAGGGTCTATTACCACACCGTTACCAACTAAATTGACTACATTTTTATGAAATATTCCCGAAGGAATGGTGTGTAAAACATGCTTAATTCCCTCGAATTCTAGAGTATGACCTGCATTTGGACCTCCTTGAAATCTTGCAATTATGTCATACGAAGGCGTTAATACATCAACAATTTTTCCTTTTCCCTCATCTCCCCACTGCAGGCCTAACAAAACGTCCACTTTCATATTCAGGATTTAAATAAAGATTTTGCGTCATGAATTGATTCAATTATTGGAAATATTTCATGCATTTTAGTTATTTCAAATATTTTTTTTATACCTTCCCCTACATTCAGAATGATTACTTCCCCTCCCTGTATCCTTGCTCTTGTCAATGATTTTACCAAGAAAGCTATCCCGCAGGAGTTTGTATACTGAAGTTTTGATAAGTCAAATACCAATTTCCATATTTTGTTTTCGTCCAAAAATCGATTGGCTTTTTCTAAGTCCGCTTCAGATAGAATTCGCCCATCCAATTCGATTAATTTAAAATCATCTTGAATTTTTATAGTCACTGAAAGGCTCATTTGCTTTGTTTTTTGGTGCCATAAAAATAGAGCGAATGGTGGTGTATGTTCACACCAAATAATTCTTCAACAGTCGTTTTAATTTGTTGTATTCTCGGATCGCAAAATTCTATTACTTCGCCTGTGTCTGTTGCGATAAAGTGATCGTGTTGCTTATTGCTATGTGATTTTTCAAATTGCGCAATATTTTTTACAAATTGATGCTTTCTTACCAGATTACAAGCGAGCAGTAAATCTATGGTATTGTATAGTGTTGCCCTAGAAACACGATAATTATGATTTTTCATTTTTATGTAAAGTGATTCGACGTCAAAGTGACCTTCGTAATTATAGATTTCTTCTAATATGGCAAATCTTTCTGGTGTTTTCCTGTGGCTATTTAGCTCTAAATAGGTTGAAAATATACCCCTTACTGTTTCATTTAAATTCATGTGTAACCGTTGGAACAAATATAGTCATTCGGCTTTTTTACTCGGGATTAAATGCAATTGTTTATCAACATATTTTTAACTAAAAAAGGGAGCCGAAGCTCCCTAAAAACGATTTCGGAAATAACTAAACTATTTTTGTTTTTTCATTTTTTCTTTAAGTTCAACCAACGCATCAATATCCCCTAATGTAGCTTTCTCTGTTGATTGATTAATCGCTTGAACCTCTTTATTTGATTCGGATGTTTTCCTTCCTTTAGCTCCTGTACTAGGTTTGTCGCTGCCCTCCTCGAAAGTTCGTGTGTGAGAAACCACTATTTTTTTTGCATCTTTATTAAATTCGATAACAACAAAATCTAGTGACTCCTCTACTTTTGCATTGCTTCCATCAATTTTTTTGAGGTGTTTTGAAGGACAAATAGCTTCTACTCCATAGGGCATTGAGACAATTCCTGATTTTTCTTTCATATCGATGATTGTACCATTGTGTATAGTTCCGTCCGCGAAGGTGGATTCAAATATGTCCCAAGGGTTTTCTTCGAGCTGTTTATGACCGAGGGAAATTCTTCGATTTTCGCGATCGATTTCCAATACAACAACATTCATTTCTTCTCCAACTTTACAGAATTCCGAAGGATGTTTTATTTTCCTCTGCCAAGACAAATCAGAAATATGTATTAAGCCATCAACACCTTCCTCCAATTCTACAAAAACTCCAAAATTTGTAAAGTTTCTAACTTTCGCATCGTGTTTAGATTTTACGGAGTATTTTGATTCGATGTCACTCCATGGATCAGGCATTAATTGTTTTATACCTAAAGACATTTTTCTTTCTTCTCTGTCCATTGTGAGTACAATTGCCTCAACTGTATCGCCTATTTTCAGAAAATCTTGTGCAGATCTCAAGTGTTGTGACCAACTCATTTCTGAAACGTGAATTAATCCCTCCACTCCTTGAGCAATCTCAATAAAGGCACCATAATCAGCAATAACCACTACTTTTCCAGATACTTTGTCTCCAATGGTGATATTCGTATCGAGCGAATCCCAAGGATGCGGTTGTAATTGTTTTAAACCTAGCGCAATACGTTTTTTGTCATCATCGAAATCGAGTATAACGACATTAATTTTTTGATCTAATTCAAGCATCTCTTCGGGATGTGTAACACGCCCCCATGATAAATCTGTTATATGAATTAAACCATCGACACCACCTAAATCTATGAATACACCATAAGAAGTGATGTTTTTTACAATTCCTTCAAGGACCTGACCTTTTTCAAGTCCTGAAATAATTTGTTTCTTCTGCTCTTCAAGTTCCGCTTCAATAAGCGCTTTGTGCGAGACAACAACATTCCTGAATTCCTCATTTATTTTAACTACTTTGAATTCCATATTTTTACCAACGTACACATCATAGTCACGAATTGGTTTAACATCGATCTGTGAACCCGGAAGGAAGGCCTCTATTCCAAAAACATCAACGATAAGTCCACCTTTGGTTCTACACTTCACATAGCCTGTAATGATTTCGCCCGAACGCAGTACCTCATTAACATGAATCCAAGCACTATGCATTCTTGCAGTTCGATGGGAAACAATTAGTTGACCTGTCTTATCTTCGCAGCATTCAACGTAAACATCAACCAAGTCTCCTACTTTTAATTGTGGGTTGTAACGAAATTCGTTAGCAGCAACGACACCTTCGGATTTGTAACCAATATTCACGATTACTTCTTTTTTAGTGATCATTACTACCGAACCCTGCATAACCTCTTTTTCGTTAATTGAAGTAAGGGTTTTTTCGTATTGGTCAGACATTTCTGAACGTTCAACCTTGGTGTATCCGTCTAATTCAAGCGCTTCCCAATCAAAATCTGCTGTTTCAGCAGTCTCTATTTTTTTCTTTGCCATTTGGCTTTTAACTTGTATCTTAAATATCCTAACTATTTAAAAGCATTACTTACTAACCGCTGTGTAGGAAACGTTGCTTTCACCGTGAAAGCGGACGCGAAGTTAATGATTTTGAATGGAATAAAAAATAAATGAAACTTTTTACTGCTATTAATCCCTTTTGTTTTAGTGCTTTGATTTTTTTTTTGAGGATTTCCGTGAATTTTTATTTTTATTTCTTGTTTTTTTATTTTCGAAAACCAAGACATCTGTTCGAGTGCCGTATTTATCGTATGTATATTCCTCTAGTTTCTCTCCCTTCAGGAATACCGCAATATGCTTAGGTTTACCGTCTGGATAATTTTCAACATGTTTACCTTCGGGTAAATCCTTTTTGAAAAAAGCTTGATTGATAATTTTACCAAATTCATCACATGTTTTAAACTCGCCGTTCTTTAAACCATCCTGCCATTCCTCAACTCTTGCCTCTTTCCCATCGGGGTAAAAAATATGCCATTTACCGTGTTTTTTACCATTCTTGTAAAAAAAAGATATTTCAATTTTGCCATTTTCATTAAATGTTTGGTGTGCCCCATGAAGAAGGCCATTTTGGTAATTTATGACTTTTGCACGCTTAGAATTTTGGTAAAATTCCACCTTTACGCCATCTGGCTTGCCATTTTTATAATTCTCAAGGTAAATGGTATCACTTTTTTCATTGTTTTCAAATAAAATGTATATGCCATTTACCTGATTGTTTAAGTGTGTTATTTCTCGCTCTTTTCTGCCTGTACTATCATAGAATACAATACTGGTTCCACTTAACTTGCCCGCTGAGAAATTTTGAATAGACTGCGGACATCCAGAATTATAGTATGAGGTGTCCTTTCCGTTTCTTTTGCCATCAACAATGGTCATTTTTTCCTGTAATACTCCGTTTCGGTAACATGTTATGCAGGTTCCTGAAAATAACATTGAATTATCGCGTTTTGAGAAATAGGTATTCGTTTCTTCATCAAAGGAAACGAGATCTTTACAATCGTTATACTTTTGAGGACAAATTAGTTTCTTTTTAAAACATGCTGAATTCTCCTGAGCTAAAATTGATGTTATCGTTGATAAGGTGAACAACAAACTGTAGCTTAAACTTTTCATAGAATGGATCAATTTTTTATTCTCTAATCCCGTAATAAGTGTTTTATCAATTTTTGTTTCATTTTTTCGGGAACTAATTTTGTTTGGCTATTAACATTATCATAACTGACCAAAACAGATTTTGCTGTAGTCACAAGTTTATTTTTTACAAAAATTTCGTAGCGCAATGTGAAACTTTTTGAGCCAATTTTTTCAATGTCAATTGATATTTCGGGGGTATCGTGTAATGAAATTGGTAGAATGTAGTCAATTTCATTTCTCACCAACAAAACTCCATCGATTTGCCAATCCCAATCATCACCAAGAATTTGTTTGAAATAGCTGATGCGCGCTGTTTCAAAATAACTAAGGTACACTGCATTATTCACGTGACCCATGGCATCTATATCGGCGAATCGTACTTGAATTTTAGTAGGAGTTAACATGTGTCGAGTTTCTCATATTCTGAGTTTTTACTTATATATTCAGGAACAATTTTTTTCATTAAAGCGACAATGTCATTGTTTTTTTGTGAATCAATTAATAAAATAAGTTGGTTAATGAGCTCAATTGTTGTTTGGTTGACCTCTCTTGTTTTTAAAATGAGGATTTTTTGATGATGCGTTGGCAAAGTATTCTCATCAATGGCGAGGACTTCTTCATATAATTTTTCACCCGGGCGTAATCCGATAAAGCAGATGTCAATATCCTTTCCTATTTCCAAATTACTAAGCGCAATCATTTTTTTTGCTAAGTCAAGAATTCTAACAGGATCTCCCATTTCAAAAATAAAAATCTCTCCACCATTTCCCATTGTACCTGCCTCTAATACCAATTGACATGCTTCGCTAATAGTCATAAAAAAGCGTGTAATTCTTTTATCCGTTATTGTTATTGGCCCGCCATTTTTAATTTGTTTTTCAAAAAGAGGAATCACCGATCCGTTTGAGCCGAGTACATTTCCAAATCGGGTTGTAATAAACTTGGTTTTACCGGAACCATTTAAAAACTGAGTGTATATTTCAGCGATTCGCTTTGAGGCCCCCATAACATTGGTTGGGTTAACTGCTTTATCTGTAGATATTAAAACAAACTTATTTACCTCATTTTTTTTTGCCAAATCAGCCAATATTTTCGTCCCGAGTACATTGTTCAATACGGCCTCAGCCGGGTTTAATTCCATGATTGGTACGTGTTTGTATGCAGCAGCATGAAATATTACATCAAACTTAAACATATCAAAGAGTTTTTGCATTCGTACCTCGTTGCAAATGTCACCAATGACAATTTCGTAATTTAGAGCGGAATGATCTTCTCTAAGTGCACATTCGATGTCATACAAAGGAGACTCAGCTTGATCTAAAAGGACAAGAAGTTTTGGCTCAAAAGACGCTATTTCGCGACATAGTCCCGCGCCTATCGAGCCAGCAGAACCACTGACTAAAATAGTTTTACCTCCAAGGTCATCTTGAATTTTCTCGAAATTTAATTTAATAACTTCTCTTCCGAGTAATTCTTCAATATTTATCTGAGTAATTTGTTTTACACTGAAAGTACCGTTCGTCCAACTTTTAGCATTTGGAACTTTTTTTACCGTAACCCCTAAATCCAGGCATGAATTCGCAATTTCTCTCTGACGATCAGCTCTGATGTCTTGAATAGCAATAATGCAATGTTTTACTTGATAGTTGTTAATCAATGTAGGCAGCTCTTCCAGGCTGTATACCTTTATTCCCTCTATTCTGTTGCCGACTAATTTTTTATTGTCGTCGATAAAGGCAACAACAACTTCATTATTCTTGGTGTCTTGCTCAATAGTTTTTTTTGTTATCAAACCTGAAACGCCGGCACCGTAAATAACCACAGAAATTTTATTTTCTAAATTTTTAATAGATTCAATATAAGTTAGCTTGATAAAGAAACGACTGCCCACTAAAAATAAAAAACTTGTCATGAATTCCATAATTAGGACAGAGGTTGGAAAAAGATATAATTCGTCATCAAAGTTGTATCGAATATATCCACCGGCTCCGAATAAAGAGGAGGAAATGAATAGCGCGAAAAAAATTCTTTTGATATCTTCTGTAGAAGTGTAACGCAGTAAACCCTCATGAATTTTGAGAAAGTAAAACACGGCAAACTTGACCGCAAAAAATATCCAAATTGACTTTGATAATTGATTCCATTCCCTCATTACGGTCTCTATATCTGCCGTCATGTCAAAACGCAAAATATATGCGCAGAACAAGGATGCTGCCGCGATAACTAAGTCGGCAACGATGACAATCCAACGGGGAGTTCGCGATTTATATAAAAAAAGCGACATCTATTCTTCTGCCGTAAAAGATGACAATTGAAGATCAGTCATCACACCTTGTAGGCGCTTAGTTTTATCTTGCTTGAAATACTTTAATCCACTACTGGCCTTATCCAATATATTTCCTTTAATTATTTCTCCCGGCTCAAGCACAAAGGTAAATTGATACTCCTTATTTCTGCAATTCGAACAAACTCCGTCATAATATAGGTCGGCATGAAATGAAACGATTTTTTTTGTGGAATCCGTATTTTCGAGGCGCATGATTTCGAAAACTAACCCAAAGTCTACTGACCCCTTTTCTTTATTCTCTTGAGGATTAGTTGATATGATAACACCATTTTTTTCAAATTTATATTGAGCGCAAACAACACTTGATATAGGTAAAACAGTCAGAAACACCAGGATCAGCTTCATAAGGATATATTTCAACAAATATAATTAAATTAGGAAAAAAATATACGTTAATGTCGACTGAAATAGAGAGAAAGTATCTCGTGCACAAACAACTACTGCCAAACTTAGATGTTTATAAATGCGATACTATAATTCAAGGTTATCTATCAACAAACTCCGAACTGACAGTTCGGTTGAGGATTAAAAATGATCTTGCCTATCTGACATTCAAAGGCCCGAGGAAGGGAATTTCGCGCATAGAAATTGAATTTCCAGTGGATTTAGCCGTTGCCGAGGATTTGATTTCTTCATTTCAATTGACACTTTTATCGAAGAAACGCTACACAATACCTTTCAAAGAAATTTTCGTTGAATTAGACGTATTTGAGCAAAGACTTGAAGGCCTAATTCTAGCTGAAATAGAAATGAGCAGTGAAAAACAAGCTATTGAACTCCCCGAATGGATTGGGGAAGACGTCAGTGTAAAGGAGGAATACTACAACGTTAATTTAATAAAATCTTAAACGATTTCCTTTTTTATATCTTTAGATAGCAAATCGTAAACGAATGATCCAATTTCTATTGAAAAATAGCTTTTAAAATCGTGAATATTCTCAATTCTCGGCCAAGTATCTGAATCTTGCGAAACCGGGAAGAATTCTTGCCTACAAATTTTTTTGAAGTATTTTTCTAGGAGTTTTTCTTCTTCCCAAAATTCTTCTTCGATGAGGTAGCAACTCGCTTCTCTGTGCGAATCGCATAAAAATAATTCCTCGCTTGTATTTTTAACCCAATCTTGAAAACGTTCTGAAGGGGTGACCGTTATAAATCCTCTATCTACTAATTTCATTTATCTTTTCTAAGGTGTTATTTTGTTTTACTCTATACCAAGTGGTTTCTTTTTTACTACCTGCAATGAAAAATATGATTTTGTCCGTTTGGCTGAAATAGGTCGCTAATTTCTTGACCTGAATTTTGTTTAATTTGTATTTAGCGTTAAAAATTTGAAAATTTTTTTCTGAGAGTATGAATATATTGTGAGAAGCTCCAAAAGATCTTTTGTCACCGATAATTCTCTGTTTCTCCTCATCTATCCAATTATAAAATGCATTTTTTGATTGGATAGAATCTTTAAAAAAATGTACCTCATGATTTATAAGAAATTTATTATTTATCGAAACCTTAATTTCGAGAGAACTATCAAGCGCAAAACGATCCAGAAATTTTTTGGAACGCGCCACAGAAATTACCTGTCCGATTAATTTTATTGAATCTGAAGCCATGTACTTGCGATATGCACTTGAATCAAAAAATTCTTTTGATTCAATTTTTTTTGTTGTTCTTTCAATTTCCTTTGGTTCTGAGAAAAGCGTCCGGCCATCGAGCACTTCCTGATCTTTATTACCTGAACATGAAAAATAAAAACAAACAAGAAATAGTAAGGCAACTGAACGCATTATTCAAATTTAGCTTTTTTGAGATGGTTTGACTACATGAAATAACTTTTATTAGTAGTTTTACAAAAAAAACCTATGAAATACTTTTATCTATTTGCCTTAGCCTTGATTTCCATATCATGCGGTGTAAAAGTTCCGTATACTACGCAACTCCGGGATGAATTCGGATTAGATACGGAGGAGAAAATGGGACGAGTTCAGTTTTTCGTGTCGGGTACAATTTACTTGGACGAAGAAAAAAGAAACGAAAGTCAGAATACAACTCAAAACGGAACTTTGATTTCAAGTTCTTCATCCAACAAAGAAAGCGTAATAATACCTATCAATACCAAATGTATTTTTGAGGGCTTCGGTAATAAAGGGGAATTACTTGTACGTTTTGAAACTGGAGATGGAAAGGTTATTCCCTTTGCAACAAGAGAAGGTGGGGCTTCTACTGGTAAAAGATTTTTTTTCTCACCCGAGACCAATAGCTCAGGTTCATACATGAAATACGGCAGCGGTCAATACAAGGTGCGAACCGCCGTAACAACTGATGCGAGAAATGTACATTTATTGGTAATTAAAAGGCGTCTTGATAGGAGCAAACGAAAAGAACGCGTTGTAAAAGGAATGAAAGTTTAGTGGATGACGAAATCCTTGCATTGTAGTCTTTTAACTGTTTTTGTATTATTTTCTTGTGACAAGTTTGATGCAGATAAAGAAATTTTTACAACCTGCAAACCCGGGAGCGAACCTATTCGGAAGGTGCTTTTTATAGGTTGGGATGGTGTGAGAAGTGATGCCCTGAAAAATGCAACAACCCCTAATTTGGATTCTCTTCTTCTTTCTGGCATTGTAAGCTATAATTGTGATAGAGGTGAATTTACCGTGAGCGTTCCAGGATGGTCAACAATTTTACACGGTGTATGGCCGAGTAAACACAATTTGTCTGAGAATTCTTTTCGGAAAAATAAATACGACAAGTACCCAGATTTGATTTCTCTAGCAAAACAATTTAAACCAAATTTAAGTGCCACTGTACTAACGAATTGGGATGATTTTTTAAGAATAACTAGCAATGAAGACTATTCCCAAAGATACGATAATGATGAGCAAGTTACAGATGCTGCTGTTCAACTTTTAGATGAGTGTACGCCGGATCTCATGGTTCTTCATCTCGATTATCCCGATTACATAGGTCATCGATTGGGTTTTTCATCCTCAGGAATAGAGTACATAGGCGCCATTGAAGTGTCAGATTATTATCTGGGGAAGCTTATGGAAAAGATTTATGCTCGTGAATTGACCTATAATGAGGAATGGATGGTTGTTGTTACAACAGATCATGGTGGAGAAGGTACAGGACATGGAAACCAAGATAATTTAGAACAAACAAGAAAAGTTTGGTCAGTAATAAGAACACCAGGAACAGCAAACCTTGAATTGCCTCAGATGAATAGCGTAGATTTGTTGCCAACAATGCTAAAATGGTTGGGCATTACCGGTATTACAAACCTCGATGGGGTTTCCTTGAATTGATAAAATGGAAGAAATAAAAATTAACACAAGATCGATTCAATTCAACAGAGAAGGATTCGATGATGTTGAGCTATTGGATATATATAAGCGCTTGTTGAAACCTCGCATGATCGAGGAGAAGATGTTAATTTTATTGCGTCAGGGAAAAATAACAAAATGGTTTTCGGGTTGGGGTCAGGAGGGAATTTCTGTGGGATGTGCGTATGCAATGCATGAAAATGAATATATTCTTCCCATGCACCGTAATTTGGGTGTTTTCACTACTCGAAAAATCGAATTGAAAAATTTATTTGCACAATTTCAGGGTAAATCTGCCGGATTTACTAAAGGACGCGACCGTTCGTTTCATTTTGGTACACAAAGCCACAAATTAGTAGGTATGATTTCGCATTTAGGACCTCAACTTGGAATCGCTGATGGAATCGCACTTGGCAATGTATTAAAAGGAAATGGTCAATCCACAATTGTATTTACGGGTGATGGTGGTGCTTCAGAGGGAGACTTTCACGAATCCTTAAATGTGGCCGCTGTTTGGGATTTACCTGTGATTTTTTGTGTTGAAAATAATTGTTGGGGATTATCCACTCCATCTTCAGAGCAATTCCGATGCAGGCAATTTATTGATAAAGGAATTGGATATGGAATGAAAGCTATTCAAGTAGATGGCAACAATATACTAGAGGTGATTCGCACCGTTCGCTCCATCAACGAAGAAATAAGAAAAGAACCAAAACCTTACCTCCTCGAGTTGATGACTTTCCGCATGAGAGGACATGAAGAATCCTCTGGTACAAAGTATTATCCAGAGGGACTTCAAGAACAATGGGCAAGTAAAGATCCAGTGGTAAATTTTGAACTTTTTGTAAAGGAAATTGGTGTTTTGTCCGATGATCAAGAACAAACAATAAAAGAAGATTTTAAGTCCGAAATACAAAATGGATTTGATCAAGCCAATGCTGAGCCTGCAATTATCGCAAGTGAAAATCAAGAAATTGAAAATGTATATGCGCCACATGAGCAAGTCATTGTGTATGCTGATGGGAATAAAACTGAAAAGAGGTTTATTGATGCCATTCAAGATGCTTTGATTCAGTCTATGGAACGTTACCCGGAATTAGTGCTGATGGGGCAAGACATCGCAGAATATGGTGGAGCATTTAAAGTCACAGAAGGCCTCATTGAGAAATTTGGAAAAGGGAGAGTAAGAAATACACCGCTTTGCGAATCTGCAATCATTGGGGCTGGACTTGGTCTTTCCATCAATGGCATGAAGGCAATGGTAGAAATGCAATTTGCGGATTTTGTCACGTGCGGCTTCAATCAGATTGTGAATAACCTTGCAAAAATTCATTGGCGATGGGGACAGAATGCAGACGTTGTGGTAAGAATGCCAACAGGTGCCGGAACTGCAGCTGGTCCATTTCATTCACAAAGTAACGAAGCTTGGTTTGTGCATACTCCCGGATTAAAAGTAGTGTATCCATCAAATCCTTACGATGCAAAAGGATTACTAAATGCCTCCTTTGAAGACCCCAATCCGGTAATTTACTTCGAACATAAGTTTCTCTACCGAAGCCTAAAGCAAGAAATTCCCGATGCCTATTACACGTTGGAAATTGGAAAAGCAGCTACTGTAACATCTGGAACAGATTTAACAATCATAACCTACGGAATGGGTGTGCATTGGGCAACAGAGGCAATGAATGAATATCCGAATTTGACCGCCGAAATTTTAGACCTTAGAACATTGTTGCCTTTAGATAAGGAAGCCATCTTTAATGCAGTTAAAAAAACAGGTAAGGTCATTGTTTTACACGAGGATTGTATGACGGGAGGAATCGGTGGAGAGTTGGTGGCACTTATTGCCGAAAATTGTTTTGAAAATATGGATGCACCTATTCTTCGCGTAGCGTCCTTAGATACTCCTGTTCCTTTTGCAGTAAATCTTGAAGAGCAATTTTTACCTCAGGAAAGACTAAATGAAGCCATTAAGAAACTTTCTCTTTATTAAGAAGGCGCGAGCCTTGATTGAGCAATATCTCTTTTTGAATTTACTTTCAAGATTTGCTCTGCTCTTGCTTGCATTACTTGTTTTTCGTGTAGTTTTTTTATTGAAGAACAACATTTTTTTTTCAGAAATTAGTTTCCAGGATTATTGTGTTGGAACTTGGTTTGACCTTGTAACAATTGCTCTTTATTATCTGCCTTATTTGAGTTTATCCCTTTTACCTCTTCCTGAAGTCTGTGAAAAAATTAGACATTGGACATTGACTATAGTTTTTTCATTGACCACCTTCTTGGTTTATTTTTTCAACGCTTGGGACATTGCTTATTTCTCATACACGAGAAAAAGAGTTTCTTATGATTATTTCAAATTCATGATTTCGGAAAACAATGCCGGAAGCCTTGCTGGCGAATTCCTCTCCGAGTTTTGGTGGCTATTGTTGTTTTTTATTGTAATGCTTGGTGCTACCATTTTTATTTACACTCTACTTCCACGACCTGTTGTGTCTCATAAGAATTGGAAAAATTATGCGAGTTTGATTTTTGGGGTATCAATTTTTGTTGTCATTGGTCGCGGTGGATTTCAATTAAAACCTATCGGAGTATTAGAAGCCACAAATTACACTTCCCTTGAAAATGCTCCTGCCGTGTTAAATTCAGCCTTCACCATTATTAAAACGTTCAATAATCAAGGAATCGAGAAGAAAAATTACTTTTCCGTTGAAGAGGCCAAGCGAATATTCTCTCCTTTTCAAATTGCGAAACCTGTAAATCTTCTGGATGGTAAACCAAACGTGGTAGTCATAATTTTTGAAAGTTTTGGATCCATGTATGTGGGCCCTGAAAATAAGGAAAGTTACACACCTTTCTTAGATTCGATTCTTTCAAAAGGAATGTATTTTAATTACGGAATATCAAATTCAAAAACTTCTATGGATGCTCTTCCAGCTGTTGTATCCTCTATTCCTTCGTGGATGAACGAATCCTTTATCTTATCATCCTACAGCATGAATCAATTTGAAGGCTTACCAAAGATTTTAGCACGGGACGGATATAGTTCTGCATTTTTTCACGGCGCTAACAATGGATCAATGCGTTTTGACGCATTTTCAAAAGCTGCAGGTTTTTCCAATTATTTTGGTAGGAATGAATACAACAATGAAGCACATTTTGACGGAAATTGGGGAATTTCAGATCATTATTTTATGAGTTGGAGCATTGACAGAATGAACGAGTTAAAATCGCCATTTCTTGCCTCGATTTTTACCATTTCGTCTCATCATCCTTTTATTGTTCCAGAGGATTATAAAGATAAAGTTAAAGAAGGTCCAGATCCTATTTGTCGGACAATCTCCTATGTCGATTTGGCATTAAAAGAATTTTGGGATAAAGTTTCAAAAAAAGATTGGTTTTCCAATACACTCTTTGTTTTCGTAGCAGATCATGTAGGACCTACTCAACGTTCGGATAGAACAACAATGGAATGGTCACATCGGATCCCCATTGGTTTCTATCATGCCTCTGGAAAACTTCCAAAAGTTCCTGTAAATCATGCTTTTCAGCAACTTGATATTTTACCGACTATTTTGGATTTGGTAAATTCGAATCAATCTTATTTTGCCATGGGAACATCTTATTTTCAACATAAAAACATTCCAAATATCGTTTATGATCAGGAAAATTTAATTCATTTTCGGGCTGGAAAAGCACCTATTGTATGGAACGAATCCATGGCTGATGTGTCAAATGATAATTATGAAATAGTTAAGAAAATGAAAGCTGTTTATCAACAATATACACATCACTTGATAGATAATAGGATGCTGCCTAGGTAATTTTCATTTTTATCCGCCATTCGTAAGGATAGAGATTGTTGAACCTATTTCCCAGATGATTTACAAATCCTATAGGTATTTTTTTGTAAAGAATTTCTTTAATTCCCGGAGTGGAAGCCAAATCAAAGGTTTCTCCTTTAAGGTATTTAAGCGCTAAATCTTTCGTCAACGTTAGTTGTTCAAAATCCGTTTCTATGAAGGGAGAAAGTGCTGAATCTATTTGAGGAACATGTTTTTTCCCAAATTGTTGTGAAATCATTATTCCAGTCTTTAAAACAAAGAGATTTTCCTTTAGAAGAGCAGAAATATGCCGCGTTAATGGATGGCAAGCGTATATGAAATTTTCATGTTGATAGTATTTTAATTCCGTTTTACTTTTTTTGATAAAGTTCGGAGCTGCAACAGTAGAATTCGTTGAAATTTTTAGTTTATCCTTTTCAGTATGACCTTTCTTTTTCAAAACGGCACAGTAAAATCCTTCACTTTCTGCAAATCCTGGAAAAAAGTACTGACCAATTCCTTCTTTGTCTTGCATCATCCCATCGTATTGAGGCATCTTACAAATCTCTAAATCAAACGCGTTAATGAAATGCAATAGCAATTCTTCATTTTCGGCAGGATTAAAGGTGCAAGTGGAATAAACCAAATATCCTGCATCGTTGAGGGATGGCAATAAATTTTCCAATATTTCTTTTTGCCTTGTAACACAAAGTTTACAATTCGCGATTGACCATTCTTTTCTTGCTTTAGGATCTTTTCTGAACATTCCTTCTCCAGAACACGGAGCATCGATAACGATAAGATCAAATTTTATCCTTGTTTTTCGGAAGGATTTTGTGTCGTTCGAGGTGATGATTTGATTGCAATATCCCCATTTAGTTGTGGTTTCCATTAAAATTGTTGCACGCGATTTAATAATCTCATTGCTAATTAAAACGCCCTCATTATTCAATTTCTCCGCTAGAATGGAGGTTTTTCCACCTGGAGCAGCACATGCGTCTAGTACAATTGGGTCCTCTTTTAGCTCAATATTTTCTAAAATTGTGCTAAGGTACATTGATCCAGCCTCCTGCGGATAGTAGACGCCACCGTGAAAGTAGGGATCTAGCGTGAATGTCGGCCGCTCCGTTAAATAAATACCGTTTTTTGCCCAAGGCATCTTTGATTTGAATGATAAGTCTTCCATTTTTTTTTCAGGATGCAAACGAATTGAAATGGGTGGAACAGAATTCAACGCATCCATAAGAGATTCGGCAAACGGGTAATTTAAGCTGATTCTTTTTGCAAATTCCTCAGGAAAGGTGAGCTGAGTTTTTTTCATCCTTGAATCGTGATTTTAATAATTTCCTTGTTTTCATTTGTAGCGATTTTTCTGCGGTCAATACACAAGCCATAACACCATAAAATATGATCATCGTCAACAATTATTGGAATATTATTTTTGTCAGTATTAGAAATTTTTGCGTCGGAAAAAATATCTGAGATTAATTTACTCCCTTTTACGCCGATTGGTGAAATACGATCACCTTGCACCCAGTAGCGAAAGGAAATATTTCCTTTTATTTTATTTTTATCGACAAATAAAGTTTTCTTGTCGAATTTTTTGGGTAAGTAACTTGCCTCCTCAATAGTTAAAATCGGAAATTTTGGAGATGTATTCAATTTAACCAATGCGATGTGATTTCTTTCTTTACGAAAGTAATGTGTGGTATTCATTTCAAATTGCGCTCCCGTATGAGCGTTCAAAAAAATGCGAAAAGATTCCAACTGACTTCCCTTAAAGCCGAATTGCTTCATGAATAACAGAAGTTTTTCGTCCGAAAAAGAATTGAGTTTGTCCAAAGGGAATTTAGTGGTGTAATTTTGATTAAATGCATCTAATTCAGCCAAGTCAGCAGCTTCGGCTTGCTTAAATTTTTCCTGGATATGTAAAATAGAATTTTCGATATTGGGATGACTCTTAGACAGAAAAGGCATAAGCTCGTTTCTAATAAAATTTCGCAAATAAATAGATTTAGCATTGCTGCTATCTTCTCTCCATTGAATATTTTGTTCTTTGAGATAGGATGTTATCAATTCAGGATGAAAATTCAGCATGGGTCGAACAATATTTCCTTTTTTTATCGCCATTCCTTTTAGTCCGCTTCTTCCCGAATTGCGAAAAAGATGCATCCAGAAATTTTCAATCTGATCTGCTTGTTGATGCCCGACAAGAATAATAGAATTTTTGATTTTTGCTTGTTCTTTATCAAAGAATGAATAGCGAATGTCACGCGCTATTTGCAGAAGGTTACCGTGTGAAAGGTTGCGGATATTTTTGTCCACATCAAATACTTTCAATGGAATATGGATGGATCGTGCAAAATGCTCAATCCAACGCTGATCTTGGTCACTTTCATCTCCTCTTAAATGATAATTAACATGCAACAAGGTCATGGGGTAGCCAAGTGAATAAACAATGTGTGCGAGAGCAACAGAGTCTTTACCGGATGAAATAGCAACAAAATAATGCGTTGCATTTATTCCATTCAAAATTTTATCGATCCCACTAACTAGAGATGACATTCCTTAATTTTTCAATTTTTACCAAACACTCTGCGTATTCCTTCTCTGCATCCGATGAAATGGTAATAGCGCTACCAACACCACAACTTAAACGTTTATTTTCTTTGTTGTAAATCAAACTTCGAATGATTACGTTAAAATCAAAATCCCCCGTTGGATCAATATAACC
>Ga0194125_10004986_pt1 | contig 20408 bp, 13 predicted proteins | sample TA2KigC250mmetaG_FD_148626 | JGI IMG/M metagenome (GOLD analysis project Ga0194125, IMG submission 148626) | Freshwater microbial communities from Lake Tanganyika, Tanzania - TA2015034 Kigoma Deep Cast 250m | ecosystem: Environmental > Aquatic > Freshwater > Lake | place: Tanzania: Lake...
CCGTCAGGGCCGCCAAGTTGGCCGCGGGGCTTATTAAAATTTAAGGGAAAAAAAGTTGAGGGAGAGGGCCAGGGGTCGCGGACCCCTGCCCCCTCCCTCAAACTCCCTCCCCCAACCCCTTATGGGCGGGGGAGAAAGTGCGGGGCGGGACGTGGACCTTCGGGCCACCTCCTGCCCCGAATTTTTTTACCAATATGTGGGTTGGGAGGGGGGGGAGGGCAGGGACCTCAATTCCCTGGCCCTCCCCCCCACATTTTCACCCCCAGGCCTCTCCCACTCGGGCCACCACCTCCCCGGCCCGGAGGCGCTCCAGGCTGAAGCGGGGGCACTCCAGAATCTGGCTCAGGCCCACCAGGCAGCCTTCCTCGTGCCAGTAGCGCTCCGTGTCCAGGATGAGGGAGTTGACCCCCAGGGCCCGGATGTGGGCGGCCAGTTCCTTGGCTTCGGCCACGGGCGGCCTGTCGCTCAGGCTGATGTTGGTCTTGCCGTCGCTGATGAGCACCAGGAGAAAGGCGTCCTGGGGATGGCGGGTCTTTTCCCGGGCCAGCACCTCCAGGGCCAGGCTGAGGCCGTGGGCCAGGGGCGTCTTGCCGCCGGTGGGCAGGTGCGTGAGATGCCGCCGGGCCTGCTCCACGCTGCCGGTGAAGGGGAGGGCCAGCCGGGCGGATTCGCCCCGGAAGACGATGAGCCCCACCCGCTCCCGGTGCTGGTAGGCCTCCAGCAGGAGCGACAGGATGGCGGCCTTGGTTTCGGCCATGCGCTCGTCCGCGCCCATGGAGCCGGAGGCGTCCACCACGAAGAGGATGTGCCGCCCCACCCGGCGCTCCCGCACCTTGAAGCGCAGGTCCGGGTCGGCCACGGCCAGGGCCAGGTTGCCCCGCTCCCGCAGGTGCTGGAAGGGCGCGGCGGCCCTGAGCGTGGCGTCCAGGGCCAGGTCCGGGGCCGCGGGGCGCACCAGGGTGGGCCGGACGTAGCGGCCGCGGCGGTCCTCGCTCTTGGCATGGGTGCGGCCGCCGGGGGTGACGCGGATGTCCCGGTCCGGGAGCAGGTTCAGGGGCTTGAGGGGGAAGGGGTCCCCCGGCGCGGTGACCGTCTCGCCCACGGGGCCGGTCCCGCCGCCGGCGGCCGAGGGCTCGGCGGCAGGGGGCGGGCCGGCGGGGATATGGGCGGGCTCGGCCTCCTCATCCTGAAATTTCCGAAAACTCTCCTCCAGCTTCTCCCGGTTGAGCACCCGCTCGCCGAAGGGCTGGCGCTTGAGGCGGTGGGGCAGCACCAGCAGGGCCGCCTCCCGCACGTCCTCCGGGGCCACCGCCTCCCGGGCGTGCAGGGCCGCCAGGGTGTGCGCGGCCTTGAGCATGGTGATGTCGGCCCGGTGGCCGTCCACGCCCTGCTCCAGGCAGATGGCGGTGATGAGGCGCACCATGGCGGTGGACGCCTGGACCGCGGGCAGCCGCGCCCGGGCCGAGAGGATGGCCTGGCGCAGGCGCTCCTGCTCGCCCTCCCATTCCCGGCCGAAGGCCTCGGGGTCGGCCTCATAGGCCAGGCGCCTCGTCGCCACGGCCATGCGGTCCTCCAGGTTCAGGAGGCCCGCCACCTCCACGCACAGGCCGAAGCGGTCCAGGAGCTGGGGCCGCAGCTCCCCCTCCTCGGGGTTCATGGTGCCCACCAGGATGAAGCGGGCGGGGTGCGTGAAGGAAATGCCCTCCCGCTCCACCACGTTGACGCCCATGGCCGCGGCGTCCAGCAGCACGTCCACCAGGTGGTCGTCCAGGAGATTCACTTCGTCCACGTAGAGGATGCCCCGGTTGGCCGCGGCCAGCAGCCCCGGCTCGAAGCGCTTCTCGCCGCTTTTCAGCGCCCGCTCCAGGTCCAGGGTGCCCAGCAGGCGGTCCTCGGTGGTGCCCAGCGGCAGGTCCACCACGGGCATGGGCCGCTCCCGGCGGGGCAGGGCTTCGCCTGCTGATCTGCGCCGGGCGCACTCCTCGCAGAGCTGGTCGCCGTTGTCCGGGTCGCACCCGAAGGGACAGCCGGCCACCACGCGCATGGGGGGCAACAGCGCCGCCAAACCCCGGGCCGCGGTGGACTTGGCCGTGCCCTTCTCCCCCCGCACCAGCACCCCCCCCAGGCGGGGATTGACGGCATTGAGAATCAGGGCTTTCTTGAGAAAATCCTGGCCCACCAGGGCGGCGAAGGGGTAGACGGGGCGGTTTTGGGTCATGTTACTCCTTAGGCCCGAGCGAAATCTCGTTCCCAAGCTCCTGCTTGGGAACGGACTTGGGCGCCAACCTCCGGTTGGCGGCCAAAGCAGAGCTTTGGGGGCAACTGGGTTCCCAAGCAGGAGCTTGGGAACCAGACAATATCCCCCTCATTCACTCAAACAGGGGCTTCGTTTCCTTCATGCCTCGTTCTGCGGGGCTGGGTGCGGGAAAGTCGGCGGCGGTGAACAGGTCGCCGGCCAGGATGTCGCCCAGGACCTGGGCCAGGGTGGGCCACAGGTCCACGGTGTGTTCCAGCACCCAAAGAAGGTCCAGCAGTTCTGCATCAAAGACCCATCGCTCCGGGCGGATGCGGTCAAGTTCGGAAGACTTTTTGCCTGCCCCTTTTTTCATGCGGTAGGCCAGCCAGGACTGGAGCGCCTTGAAGCCGGAGACGCTGAATGCCCACACGGCCGGGCGCACCGGGCCGAACCTGCCATCCCCCACGCGCAGTTGGCGCCCCCCCTCATCATAGGAGAAGGTTTCGGGGTATTTCTCGGGGGCGGCCGGCGTGCCATTCAGGCACCTGGCCTGTCCCGGCGGGACGCGCCCGGGTTTGTGGCCCGGGGGCACAAAGCGCTCGCCATAGGTGTGCAGCCACAGGAGGCGGCGGCCCAGGTCCGCGGCCGCGGCGAACAGGGCCGCAATCTTGGTCACCGGCAGCCGGGGGCCGGGGATGGACAGTTCATCCCAAAACCGCTGCACATACTCCGGCGAGGCCAGAACCGCGTATGCGTAAGCGAACAGGTCTGGGGGGGTCACCGGCCGGCCGTAGGCCCGGGCCAGGAGGTCCAGGACGCCCGCGGTGAGATTGGCGGCCGTGGCCGCAGCGTCGCGCCACAGGGGGATGACATGCGCGCCGCCGAAGGAGCCACGGAAATGGTCCAAATCAGGGATGTTGGCCGCGGCTACCGCCGAAGGTCCTTCACCCAACACATTGGTGAGCAGGCTGGTGAGATAGACCTGGTGGTGGCTGTGTGCTTTCAAGAGGCTTGGCCTGGGGCGGTCGCAGAGTCGAATATCCATCAGAGCCCATTGTCGGTCAAAACTCCGGTAAGCATAACGAATTGTAACCTTTGCCGGTTCACCAGGTTTCAATCTGCTAATTGAAAATAATTGTTTTCCTGTAAGGGGGTCAGTCATGACTTTTGAGATGTTGCGGGCTTCGGTTTCCCGCAATAATAAACCCCTCTTTTCTGCAGATTCTTTAAGAAGTCGGTCCCAACGATATTCCAGTACTTCATACGTCTCCCCAATAGGCCAAGTCCGTTTAAATTGGAGGCCATTTTCCTGCCACGGAAAAATATCAGTCACCAACGGCCAGTGCCAGTACGGCTTGTCACTGGTGGGCAGCAAAGGATCGGTCCAGCCGGAGAGGCAGACCCGCCAGGGCAGGTCGGCAAAGCGGCGCACCTGGCTCAGGGCATGGAGCTTTTCCTCTTCAGTGCCGGTGACCCGGGTGTAGTGCACCGCGGCGGCGGTCTCCGGCCGGGGTGCGCCGCAGCGCACCCCCACGGCGATGGCCACCGGGGTCTGGATGGCAAAGACGTTTTCGGTCTTGCGCGCCCCCAGGTTGTCCCCTTCCAGGTCGATAATCCACAGGTCGTCAAAGGTCTGCCGCATCACCTGGCGCAGGCCCGCGAAGCCCGGTCCCCGGAGATAAGAGGAGGCGGTGATGAAGCTGACGATGCCGGGCCCGCCTTTGTGCTCAAAAACCTTCCACAGGGCCCAGCGCCAGAAGTAGACGTAGTCGTTGTAGAGGTTCTTGGCGTGCACCCCCCAGCCCAAGGCCTTGAGGGGTTCAAGGAAATCCCTGAAAATGCCCTCCCCTTCTCCGCCCCCTTCCCCATAGCGCACCCAGCCGCCCTTGCGCCGGACCAGGGCTGCGTCTGCGGCCTCGATCTGCTGGCGGTCGTAGGGCGGATTGCCGATGACCACCAGCACCGGCGCCCCGGCCTTGATGCGCTGGGCGCGTTTGTATTCCTCGCCCAATTCCCGGTAAAGCGCCTCGGTCTGGGGCGGCGGCGTAAAGGGAGATTCCAGGGTGTCCGTCAGATAGACATGGACGCCGTCCCGGGGCAACTGCCCGCCCGCGGCCAGGATTTCCCGGGTGAGGCGCAGGTGGGCGACGGCATACGGCCCCACCAGCAACTCGAAGGCGTGGATATTCTCCGCGGCCTGAGTGGCGGCCTGGGCGCGCATGCCCGGGCCTTTTTCCTGCTCAATCCGGTCGAAGCCGTGCTGCAGGGCGGCCAGGATATAGGTGCCGGTGCCGGCCGCCGGGTCCAGGGTGATGACGTTGGGGTTTACAAATCCGTAGTCGGCCTCAAAGCGCTCCTCCAGCAATTGGGCCGCCAGGCTCACCTGGGCCTGGACCACCTCCACCGGCGTGTAATAAACTCCCCGTTCCTTGCGCATCTTGGGGTCGTATTCAGCCAGGAAATACTCATAGAAGTAGAGCCAGGGGTCGCCTTTGGCCTTGCGGGCGAGGGCGGCGGGGTCCACCGCGCCGATAACCCTTTGCAGTAAAGACACAGGGGTCTTGATTTCCTCCAGGGCGTCATCATCACCCAACACTTTCAGGGAGTAGGCCAAGAGACGATGGGCGGGACGGATGGCGGACACGGCCTGGGGAATGGAGAGGCTTTCCCCCGCAGCGGCCAGGCGGGCCAGGAGAAGCGTGTAGGTCAGCGTCTGGGCGTAGGCGTCGGCAAACTGCAAGTCACCGGCGTCGGGAAAAAGATACTTGCGCCAGTCCGCCGCCAGGAGGGAGATATGTGATTCGGGGATTTCCAGGGCGGTCAGGACGTCATCTCGCAGCAGACGGCATAAAGGGGCGAGCATCTTGGCCAAGGCGGTGGGGGAAGCAGGGACAATGGGCTCCCAGCGCAGGAAGTCATTCAACAAGGCCCAGATGGAGTGAGCGTCGGCCGGGGCAATGGCGGCTGCGCCGGCAATGGTGACGTCGCCGGAGAGGCGCACTATTTTACTTGCCGATTGGCCTGTGCGGTACAAGGCCCAGTCGTTGGCGTCAGTGTAGATCAGGTTGGGGAGATTTTTAAACCTTTCCCACTGCTCACGATCGCTCTTATTTTTGAACTTTTCCGGGTCGGCGCCCTTGCCGGGGGCTTTCAGTTCCACATGCCCGGTTAACAGGCTGCGTACGGCGATACCGATGTCAGGCCTCCCCAATTGTTCCGCTCGGACTTCTGTGGCTGCTTCGACTGCAAGCCCTATTTTTTCGCCGAAGATTTTGAAGAGGTAAGAGACCGGACCTTTAAGTTGGTCTTCAGGATGAAAATCTATGGGGAGAGAGAATTTCCCCTTAACATCTTGGGCAAATTTCTGCAAGTCCTTCTGCACAGATTTCAGAGAATCTTGTGCCACAGGTTCCTCCCAACCTCACTCCTTCTCACACCCCCCGCAGACCCCCGCCTCGGCCGGGCCCGGGGCGCAGATGTCCCCTTCGAAGCAGGTTTTGGAGAAATCTTCCTCCAGCGCCACCGGGTAGTCGCCGGTGAAGCAGGACAGGCAGAAGCTCCCCGAGTCGATGCCGGTGGCCTCCACCATGGCCTCTACGGAGAGGTATCCCAGGTAATCCAGACCCAGGTAATCCCGGATCTGCTGCACCTGCTGCCGGGCGGCGATGAGCTCCCCCTTGGTGGAAAAATCGATGCCGTAGTAGCAGGGGAAGCGGTGGGGCGGGCAGGAGACCAGCAGGCTCACCTCCTTGACGCCCGCCTCCCTGAGGGCCTTGATGCGGGAGCGGGTGGTGGTGCCGCGAATGATGGAGTCCTCCACCACGATGACGCGCTTGCCCTTGAGGATTTCCTTCACCGGATTGAGCTTCACCCGCACGGCGAAATCCCGCATGGACTGGGAGGGCTGGATGAAGGTGCGGCCCACGTAGTGGTTGCGGATCACCCCCATCTCAAAGGGCAGGTTCATGGACTCGGCGAAGCCCAGGGCGGCGTAGGTGCCCGAATCGGGGAAGGGCATGATCAGGTCGCCGTCGACGGGGTGCTCCCGGGCCAGGGCGGCGCCCAGGCGTTTGCGCACCGCATAGACGCAGCGGCCGAAGACCTTGGAGTCGGGGCGGGCGAAGTAGATGTATTCAAAAATGCAATGGCGGTGGGTGACGAGGGGGAAGGGCTGGTGGGAGTGGAGGCCGTTTCTGTCCAGAACCACGATTTCACCGGGCTCCACCTCCCGGAAGTAGTCGGCCTGGATGAGGTCGAAGGCGCAGGTCTCCGAGGCCGCCACCCAGGCGCCGTTGAGCGCCCCCAGGGACAGGGGCCGGAAGCCGAAGGGATCCCGGGCGGCGATGACCCGGTCCGCGGTGAGAAGCACCAGGGAATAGGAGCCCTTCAGTTCCGTCAGGGCCGCGGTGAGGGACTCCACCAGGTCGGGGCTTTTGTGCCGGGCCATGAGGTGGACGATAACCTCGGTGTCCATGGAGGACTGGAAGATGGAGCCGTCGGCCTCCAGGCGCTGGCGGATCTGCCGGGCGTTGGTGAGGGTGCCGTTGTGGCCGATGGCCAGCATCTGGCCGGCGTGCTGCACCACGAAAGGCTGGGCGTTGATGAGCAGCGTGGAGCCCGTGGTGGAGTAGCGCACATGCCCGATGGCCAGGTGTCCCGGAAGCTGGTCCAGGATCTGGGTGTTGAAGACCTCGGGGACCAGACCCAGGCCGCGGTGGGGGCGCACCCGGCAGCCGTCGGCGCTGACGATGCCGCAGGACTCCTGGCCCCGGTGCTGCAGGGCGTAGAGGCCGAAGTAGGTGAGCCGGGCGGCCTCGGGGTGTCCGAAGATGCCGAAGATGCCGCAGGATTCCCGGGGGCGGCGGTCATGCTCCGAGGGGGCGGGACCGGAGTGCGTCGGAATGCTCATGGTCGATCCGGCGAGACGCGATGCGGGGGTAGGCTTCCGGTGAGGTCCAAGGGGGGCCTCACCATGAGCTGGGGATGCCGGCGGGGCAGCCCGGCGAACAGACGGGGTCCCGTTCCCAGCAGGAGGGGTGGTGGAAGGGGCGTGTGGGGGAGGCGCCGCCCGTCTCCGTGGCGCACCCGGCAGCCGTCGGCAAGAGGGCCGGCAAAAGGCAGCGGAGCAGGGTCATGAGGTATTCTCCTCCCGGAGGTGTGGCCTGAGGGGTCCTTGATCTGAAGTCCTGAGGGAGATCCGGGAATATTTTATTTTAGCATTTTTTTGGGCAAGTGTGCGAAAGGCTTTCCACGCAACGCCTGAACGGTTTGTCGAAATTTTTTGGACATGGAATAGCCTGTATTTCAGGGCCATAGGGCGGGAAAGCCAAGCGCCTCCCGCCGTTCGCCTGGTCAGACCTCATGAGGTTTATTGAATAAAATCAATGTAATCCGGCCGAACCACCGTAGTCCGAAGCAGGAGCTTCGGGTGCAGGTGCGTTCCCAAGCGGAGCTTGGGAACGAGGTTTGATGGAATCGTAAAAAGTCAAAAAGGCCATACCATCCCCAAAAGGTGGCTCTCGCTGCCATTGATAACTGATTGATATGCCTCATTATCTCCCTCTCCCCCTTGGGGGAGAGGGCTGGGGTGAGGGGGTGAATGGACTTTTTACGAGGCCATCAGGTTTGGGCTTCTCATTGTTTCCTCTCCGACATTCATGGGGAATGATGAGCACCATGGAGAGGTGGCTTTGCAAGGCATCTCCAGCAAGATCCTTACTGAACAGCCAGGCGCCGTTTAGGTTAGTTCTCATCCGAAAACTCCCCCTCCCCTGGTGGGAGTGGGTTGGGGGAGGGGGATCAGTCAACCAACCGCTATGCATATCTACCTTTTTCCACCCCCACCCTGGCCCTCCCCCATCAAGGGCATTGGCGCTAACTTAAGAAAAAACCCGTTTACATCATAACATACCGATTTTACTTAAAATACCCCTAAATCCCCCTTTTCCAAAGGGGGACTTCGGGTCACCGACTGCTCATTCCCCCCTTTGGCAAAGGGGGGTAAGGTGGGATTTATCTTGACTGTTCAACAGGTTACCCTTGGCATACCCACTGCTTGCTTAAGTTAGCGCCAATGCCCATCAAGGGGGAGGGAACAAAACGACTTTCCGGATGAACACAGGTTAAGAGAATTCTTCCCTTTGGGTGCATGGCCGGCTTTGGCTTCACTTCCCCTTAAGTTTTTTTCGAACCAGGTCGAACAGGAGGAGCAAGGGTGGACTATGAGCGGGAGCCGGCGTGCGGTGTGGCGGGGATGGTTCCGGGCGGGCCTGGGGTTGGCGCTCCTGTGGCTGGCGGCGGCCCCGGTGTGGGCCGATGGAGAGAAACGGCTCCCTGCGGTGGCCGGCCCTCAGGTGGACATCAAGCTGTTCCAGGAGGAGCTTCAGGCCGCGGGGGCGTTGAAGTTTTTCGAAACCACGGAAGAGCTTCTGCGCCTGGCGCAGTTTGATCGGGCCCTGTTGCGCTACCGCTTCCTGAAGGGGCAGGTCATGGGCCACTCCCTGTATCGCCCGCTGGTGACCCAGATCGACTACCGGCTGCAGTTCCTCAAAACGCAGATGAAGCTCAGGCCAGCAGATCTGGGGCCGGTGGGCCGCCCCCGGAAAACCTTGCGCCGTCGGGTGGTGGCCGCCCACCCCCCGGAAACGGATAAGAAGAAAGAGGAAGGCAAGCCTAAGACAGAACCGAAAGAGGAACCCAAGCCTCGGACGGACAAGCAGGAAGAGGACGGCGCGAAAAAACAGGAAGAGCCGGGAGTGACGCCGCCGCCGGTTACGCCGGAAAAGCCCGCAGCGGCGGGAAAGGGTGCCGAGGGGGGTCCGGCCGCGCCCCCGCCGCCGGAGACGGGCCTGCCGCCCAAGGTGGGGCCGGCCGACGAAGGGGAGGAGGACCAGGTCGGCGAGGCCAAACCCGCGCCGCCGCCCCCCAGCCGTTGGGAGCGGATCAAACGGAAGCTGCAGTTCTGGAAAAAGGAGGAGTCCTGAGGGGGGCCTGCCGGCATTGCCGGCGTCCGCCGCCGCCCCTCGCCTATGGCGGGGTAATGCCACCTTCACTTTGCAGGGCTGGTGGGAAAACCACCCCTTCGGCAGGGTTTTCAGCTTCGGAAGTGGCCCTGTCCGGGCCATGAGCGTTTCATTCCAACAGCTCCCGCAGTTCCAGCAGTTCATCCCGGATGGCCCGAAGGAGTCGAACAGCTTCGTTCTCCCAGGCAGCCGGGGGCGCCGGCGGGGTGGGCAGGCGCGCCGCCGTCTGGGGATTGAGCTGGCGGCGCATGGCCGGCAGGGTCAGCTTTTCCTCTTCCCGCAGACGTTTGATTTCGAAGATGAGCTGGATATCGGCGGGCCGGTAGAGGCGGTGGCGGGAGCGCTTGCGGCCGGGTTTGAGAATCTTCCCCTGGTTTTCCCAATAGCGCAGGACATGGGCCTGCACGCCGGTGATGCGGCTCACTTCACCGATGGTGTAATAGGCTTTCCGGGGAATGTCCTCTTCCACCCTGGCCTCAGCGCAATTCCGCCCCCAATTCCGCGCCCAGGGCCTCCACCAGGCGCTGGTGGCGCCCATGCACCGCCTCGTCCGTCAGGGTGCGCTCCGGGTCCCGGTAGGTGAGGCGGAAGGCCAGGCTCCGCTTGCCCGGGGCGATGGGCGGGCCGGTGTACGCGTCGAAGAGTTGGGCCTCCACCAACCAGGGGCGGCCGTGTTCATAGAGGGCCTGCTCCACCCGGGCCGCGGGCACGTCCTCGGGCAGCACCAGGGCCACGTCCAGATAGACCGCCGGATAGCGGGGCAGGGGCGTATAGAGGGGAAAGGGCTGGGCCGCGGCCAGCAGGTCATCCACCCTGAACTGGAACATGAAGACCGGGCCTTCCAGGTCCAGTTTCTCAAGGACCATGGGGGCCAGCTCTCCCAGGAGGCCCAGTTCCCGTTGCCGGGCACGAACTCGGGCGCCGGTTGAGAGATAGGGCGGCAGGCCATCCCCCCGGAAGCTGACCTCCGGCACCAGCAGGCCGCCCAGGAGGGTTTCCACCACGCCCTTGAGATCATAGAAGTCCAGGGGCTCCGGACGTCCCAGCCAGGAGTCGCCGGTGCGCCGGCCTTGCATCACCCCGGCCAGCCACTCCTCTTCCCGGGGCAGGTCGGCGTCGGCCTGGGGGAGGAAACAACGGGCCAGTTCGAAAAGGCGCACATCCCCCGCCAGTCTGGCGACGTTGCGCCGCAGAGCTTCCAACAGTCCGGGCAGCAGAGAGGTGCGCATCACCGTCTGCTCTTCGCTGAGGGGGTTGGCCAGCCTCAGCCCGGAGCCGTGCTCTCCCAACAACCGGAAGGAGCGGTCCGCCTGGAAGGAGTAAGTGACCGCTTCAAAAAAACCCAGCCCGGTGAGGAGTTCCTGGATAGTCCGGCGCAGCCGGGCCAGCGGTCCCGGGCGGGGGGTGGCCAGCTCGCCCCGGGGGAGGGTGACCGGGATGCCGTCGAAGCCGGCCAGACGGGCCACTTCTTCGATGAGGTCCGCCTCCCGCTCCAGGTCCCCCCGGTGGGAGGGCGCCTGTAAGACCAGGTTCTCGTCGTCCAGGGCCACCACGGGCAGGTGCAGGGCCTTCAGAACTCCGACGATCTGCTCCGGGGAGTAGGCCGCGCCCAACACCTGGTTGGTGCGGGAAACCCTGAGCGACAACCGGGGTCGGGCGATGGGGGTGGGATAGACGTCCAGCCTGCCGGCGGCGATGGAGCCGCCCCCCAGCCGGCCCATGAGCTGGGCGGCCCGCTCCAGGGCGTGGATGACGCCATCCGGGTCCACCCCCCGTTCGAAGCGGTAGGAGGCCTCGGTGCTCAGACCCAGACGTTTGGCGGTGCGGCGGATCTGCCGGGGATTGAAGTAGGCGCTCTCAATGAGCACCTGGCGGGTGTCGCCGGTGACTTCTGAATCCAGCCCTCCCATGACGCCGGCCAGGGCCACGGGCCGCACGGCGTCGCAGATGAGCAGGGTGTCCGGGGTCAATTCCCGCTCCTGGCCGTCCAGGGTGTGGAACTGCTTCTCCCCGGCGTGGGGCAGGCGCACCACGATTTCCCCGCACCCCAGCCGCTCAAAATCAAAGGCGTGCAGGGGTTGGCCCCACTCCAGCAGCACGTAGTTGGTCACGTCCACCAGGTTGTTGATGCTGCGCAGGCCGGCCAGTTCCAGCCGTCGGCGCAGCCAGAAGGGGGACGGGCCCACGGTGAGGCCGGTGAGGAGGCGGGCGGCGTACCGGGGGCAGGGGATGGGGGCCAGGATGGTCACCCGGGCTCGGTCCTGGATCGGCTCCCCCGTCTCGGGCACCTCCACCTGGGGCAGGTGCAGGGGGCGGCCCAGGATGGCGGCCACTTCCCGGGCCAGACCCAGAATGCTGAGGCAGTCCGGCCGGTTGGGGGTGACGGCCACCTCCAGCACGGTGTCGGCCAGGTGCAAGGCCTCGGCCAGGTCCCGACCCGGGCTGAGGTCCTGGGGGATGGCCATGAGCCCGGTGTGGTCCGAAGAAAGCCCCAGGTCGTCTTCGGCCAGGAGCATGCCTTCGGAAGACACCCCCCGCAGTTTGGCCGGCTTCACCACCCGGCCCCCGGCCAGGGTGGCGCCGGGAGGGGAAAAGGGATAGAGCACCCCGGCTTCCAGGTTGGGGGCGCCGCACACCACCTGGAAGGTGCGGCCGCCGGTTTCCACTTCGGCCAGGCGCAGCCGGTCGGCCTGGGGATGGGCCGTCACCGTCAACACCCGGCCCACCACCACCCCGGCAAACGGGGGGACCACCGACTCCACCGCCTCCACCTCGAAGCCGGCCAGGGTGAGGCGGTCGGACAGTTCCTCGGGAGAGACGGTCACTTCCACGAATTCTTGCAGCCAGTTAAGAGACAGACGCATGGTCAACCTGCAATGAGAGATGAGAGGGGAAAAGCCAGGGCCGCAGGGCCCTGTCCCCTCTCCCGGAGAAACTTGCCTGCTGCAGCGGATGATTGGCGACACTTTACCTCCCCGCCCCGGAAAACACAAGTGGGGCGGGCCGCCGGGCCAGCCCCGCTCCGGCCGGGGAAGGAGGCAATGGTCGGGATTCGGAGAGGGCGCAGGCGGGGAAAAAGGGCGCGGACCTGGAGTTGCAGGCGCCTGGACTCCTCAAGAAGACCCCAGTGTCCAAAAAGAAGGGACCGTCGCCGGTCCCCTGTTACCCTGGTGGCTTCGTGGCACGATGTTGTCGCGGGCCGGTTCTCCCCTCCGGCTTTGCCTGTTTCAGGCCTTTTTACGGCCGAATCCCCGCTCCCCCAGTCCTTTTTCCTTGGCCAACTGACGCCGCTGTTCGGAGTATTCTCTGCAAACCAACGGATATTTTTTGGGGTCCAGGCCATAGCGCCGGAAATAGTCAGCCGGAGATAAATGGTGGGCCTTGCGCAGATGGGCCTTAAGCGTGCGCATCTTCTTACCGCACTCCAGACAGAGGACATACTTGTCTTTGACGATGTCATCCAGGGGCACCGGTGGTTTTTTCACTACTTCGGCGGGGGCGGGGGCTCCCTTTTCCTCGACAACAGCGGCGGGGGTCGGTTCTCCACCAATCAGGGACGCCAACAAATTGTGGACATCTCTGATTTCCTCCACCAGTTCTTTGGGGGTCAATTCGCTCATGGAGGCGTGGGAAATGACAATCTGGGCCGTCAACTTCAGGATTTCGGTGGACATGAGATTTGTTTGTCTCCTTTAATGTGAAAGTCAGAGGGGGGTTCTTGCTGCTGCACTACTCCCTGCCCATATATATTGAATTATTTTTTTAACTGTCAAGTATTTTTATTCTTGCGGGGTTATTTTTTTTCATTGTGAAAGTATAGACAGGACATTTTTGGTAATAACAGAAGGCGGGAGAATTAATTCATGACTTGCCTCCTCGGGCAATTTTTTCCAAAATGACCGGGTCATTCACGGTAATCCGGCCTTTATCCTCGGAAATCGCACCGATGCCCTTGAATCTGGCCAGGGTCCGGGACAGGGTCTCGCTAATGGTCCCCAAATACGCCGCCAGATGGGTTTTACTGACGGGCAAATCAAAGGTCAGCCCCGCCTCGATGCGGCCCTGTGATTCCCGGCAGAGCTCCAGAAGATAGCGGGCCAGTCGGGCGGACACTTCTTTCAAAGACAGGTCCTCCAGTTGCCGGGTCAGATGATAGAGCAGGCGGCTCATGGTGGCCAGCATGTTCTGCGCCAAGCGGGGGGAGGCGGCCAGCAGATTGAGGAAGGCGGCTTTGGGGATAAACAGCGTCCGGCAGTCTTCCAGGCAGATGGCCGTGGCCGGATAGCTGGATTCGGCGAATACCGCCGCCTCCCCGAAGGACTCCCCCGGCGTCACCAGGCGCATGATGTACTCCTTGCCGTCCGGGGAGCTTTTCACCAGTTTCACCAACCCCTCCACCAGTAGGTAAAACCCCTGGGCCTGCCGTCCTTCCCAAAAGATGGCGGCCTCCCGGGAAAAGCTGCGACTCTGAGCCATGCGGTCCAGGCTTTCCAGGTCCCGGCCCTCCAACCCGGCGAAAAGATAGATTTTTCTCAGTACCTCTCGTGTCCTGGTGCTCATGGCGAAGATCCTGTCTTGAAATATTCATGACCACGGGCTTGGTCACCCCCGTGGATGAAAAACTCCTTGAATTATCATATAATATTAACACGTTTCGGAGCCGCTGCGCAGACATAGATAATGACATGGGGGGCCATCACGTCTGGGCACGGCTTGCTGTTGCCGTCGCAGTATTGTAACCCATTGATTTATCATGCATATCCTTTTCGGAGAGGCATGGATGAGCTAGTTTGCGTCTAATCTCCGGAGTTTTTCAAGGTAAACTCCCTCTCCCCCCAGCGGGGCATTGGCGCTAACTTAAGCAAGCAGTGGGTATGCCAAGGGTAACCTGTTGAACAGTCAAGATAAATCCCCCCTTACCCCCCTTTGCCAAAGGGGGGAATGAGCAGTCGGTGACCCGAAGTCCCCCTTTGGAAAAGGGGGATTTAGGGGGATTTTAAGTAAAATCGGTATGTTATGATGTAAACTGGTTTTTTCTTAAGTTAGCGCCAATGCCCCAGCGGGGGGAGAGGGCTGGGGTGAGGGGGTGAATGGACTTTTTACGCGGCCATCAATCTTTGTCCCTAAACAAAAAAGTCTGATTCAGTAGCACAAGGTGGAAATGTAGGGCGGGAAAGCGCAGCGCATCCCGCCTGGGCATGATTCGCCGGATAGACAATGAACGTCTTTGACACGAAGGCGCGGCTGTATCCGGGGTGGGTCGGAAACTTTACAGACATGACGGCCATGCTGCACAGCGAGAACCTATCCCACTATTTCGGCGGCCTGTGTGCGGTGAGCGATTTCCGTCTGGAGGTGGGGGAAGGGGAGCTGGTGGGCCTCATCGGCCCCAACGGCGCGGGGAAGTCCTCCATCCTGGGGGCCGTCTCCGGATTGCTGCCCGTGCCCCGGGGCGCCATCACCTTTGCCGGCGAGGACCTGGTGCGCCTTCCGGCCCATCGCCGGGTGGAGCGGGGCATCGCCCACGCGCCCGAAGGCCGGAGCATCTTCGGCAACCTCACCGTCCTGGAGAACCTGCGCCTGGCCGCCTATGCCCGCACCGATGGGGAAGTGGCCGCGGACCTGGGGAGGTCTTCGCCCTCTTCCCCCGCCTGGCCCAGCGCCGCCAGCAGTGCGGCAACACCCTCTCGGGCGGCGAGCAGCAGATGCTGGCTGTGGGCCGGGCCCTCATGAGCCGGGCCCGCCTGCTGTTACTGGATGAGCCCTCCATGGGCCTGGCCCCCATGTTGGTGCGGGAGATCTTCCGGGTCATCCTGCGCCTCAACCGGGCCGGGGCCACCGTCCTGCTGGTGGAGCAGAACGCCCACCTGGCCCTGGAAGTGGCCCACCGGGCTATATCCTGGAGACGGGCGAAGTCACCCTGTCCGGCACGGCGGCCGACCTCCGGAAAAATCCCCAGGTTCAGGACGCTTACCTGGGTGTCGCCTGAACGGGGGAGGTTGATGAGCTTTTCCTGGCGCAGCCGCGATTACCGCCGGCGCCCCGGTGGTGCGCTCATCGCCCCTGGGTTGCTGTGCGGCCACCAGGTCGGTTGCTGTTCAAAAAGGTAACGACAGACAAAACCGCCGGGGTCGGCTGTTCCCCCTTCTTTTCCTGCCCGAAAGCCGAAGGCCGGCCCTTGCAAGCCATTTTCCCGGCAAACCCTGCGGCTCCTTCATTCAGGCAACTTCAGCCACCGCAATTAAGGATGCTTCGGACCCGCGAACGCACTTCTCCGGAGGGCCGCCGCCAGTTTCTGGGACAACATCTCCAGGGGGTAAGGTTTGGGCAGGAACTCCACGCCTTGGTAGGGGGTGTCCCCCCCTTCTTCGCCACAACCGCTGCAGATCAGGATGGGCAGGTCGGGATGCATGGCCTTCAGGCGTTTCAGGGTCTGAAGGCCGCTCAGGCCGGGCATTACCAGGTCCAGCAGCACCAGGTTGATTTCCCGGCCCCGTTCCTCCATGAGCTTGAGGGCGTTGGTTCCGTTGTCCGCTTCCAGCACCCGGTAGCCCAATTTCTGCAACATCCTGCCCGCCACCTGCCGCAGGATGGGTTCGTCGTCCACCACGAGGACGGTCCCTTCTCCCGGCACCATGGGTGTGGTTGCGGCCGGCTCACACCGGGGCAGGTCCTCGCTCACCGGCAGGAAGATGGTGAAGCTGGAGCCCTCACCCCGGGCGCTGGAGACCTGGATGGCGCCGGAGTGGTTTCTGATGATGCGGTAGGCCGTGGCCAGCCCCAGACCGGTGCCCTGGCCCGGCTCCTTGGTGGTGAAAAAGGGTTCGAACAGGTGGCGCACCGTCTCGCCGTCCATGCCCTCCCCCTGGTCCTGGACGCAGAAGGCCACATGAGGGCCCGGTTTGAGGTCCCAGGCGGGATCCTGCCCGGTGACCTCCGGCAGCCACAACGTCCGGATGAAAATTTCGCCCCCGTGGGGCATGGCCTGCCAGGCATTGATGAGAAGATTCATGAGCACCTGCTGGATCTGTCCCGGGTCCGCATCCACCGGGGGCAGATCGGGGGCCAGGTCCTTGAGCAGAACGACCTCCCGGCGGGTGCGGGCAAAAATGTCCGCGGTGGTGGTCACCAGCTCGTTGAGGTCGACGGGCCGGCGTTCCACTGTGTGACGTCGGGAGAAGGTGAGGAGATTCCTCGTCAGCTCCCGCCCGGCCCGGATCTGCTGCTCGATCTCCAGGAGGTCTCCATGGAAGGGGTGCTCCGGGGTGATTTTGGTGCGCATCAGGTCGGTCAGGCCCATGATCACCATGAGCAGATTGTTGAAGTTGTGGGCCAAACCTCCGCCCAGGGTGGCGATGGCCTCCAGCTTCTGCACCTGGGCCAGGTGATCCCGGTAGGCGATCTCTTCGGAGATGTTGTTGCTGATGGCCACCGAGCCCAGGAGGGTGCCGTCTTCCGCCCAGAGCTTGCGAATGGACACCCGGGAGGGCACGATGCGGCCCTGCCGATGTTTGAGGTGGACTTGCCGCCCCAACACCTCACCCTGCCCTCTCAGGTCCTCCAATATCTGCCGCATCTCCTCCGGATCGGCGTATACCACGGTGAAATGCTGGTCCAGGAGGTCTTCCGGGTGGTAGCCGTATTCGATGAAGCACTGGGGGTTGACATGGGTGAAGCGTCCGTGGCGGTTCACCGCGGTCACTGCCAGCGGAGCGTAAGTGATGACCTGGGAGAGGAAGTGGGAAGTCTGGGCCAGCTCCTTCTGCGCTTCCTTTAAGATGGTGATGTCTCTGGCCACGTGGACGGCACCCACAATCTTGCCGGTCTGATCCCGCAAGGGGTCGGCGGTCACCAGGAAGGCCCGTTCCCGGCTGCCCAGTTCCAGATTGACCTCCACCTGGCACTGGACGCCCTCCCGGAGGCTCTCCTCGAAGGGGCAAAAGAACGGGGGGTGGTCGGCGCCGTGCATCAGCTCGTAGCAGAAGCGGCCCACGGCCTGCTCCGGAGTGAGAGCCAGGACCGTGCAGGAGGCCAGGTTCAGGCGCAGAACGCGCTGCTGCGCGTCCAAAATCATGATGAGGTCCGGGATGGCGTCGAAGGTGTTTTCCCATTCGGTCCGGGAAACGGTGTTCTCCTTGAGGCCGGCCGCCATGCGGTGCAGCGTGCGGGCCAGGCGCCCCAGTTCGTCATTGGCGGGACCGGGCACCCGGTAATCCAGGTCTCCGGCGTTGTAAGCCTCAGCGGCCCGGCTCAGCTCCGCCACCTCCCCGGTGAGTTTCCCGGCTAAGGCCAGGGCGGACCCCACCCCCAGGAGCCCGATAGCCAACAGGAACAACACCAGGTGATGCCGGAACTGGCTGAGGCGGACCTCCAGCAAGGCGCCGCTCAGGTTCATGGCGGTCTTGAAGACGGCCCGGCTGGGGGCCACCAACTGCTCCACCTCGCCGGGGTCGACCCAGGCCCCCACCATGAGCCGCAGCCCCCCGGGCAGCCGCGCCGGAACCGGCGCCAGAAAGCCGGGCAGAAGGTCCGGCCCGGAAGACTCCCGGGGTTTCTTTCCCCCCCCCGCCCCCGCCGGACGGGGTTCCGTCGCCTCGGGCTTTTGCCCTTCGATCCGGGAGGAAAACTGGAAAAATCGGTCCACCGGCAGGTTTTCCCGGCCCTTCTGGGAGTGCAGGATAATGGCGCGAGTCCCGGCGTCCACCAGGAATGTTTCTCCCAGAGCCCCCACCGGCTGCAGGGCCGTCTCCCGGAACTCAGGGAGGTTTTTCAGGTCCGCCCAGGACTTTTTTTCATGGCGCCGCAGAAACCGGGAGACCTCTTGAGCCACGTCCAGGGTTTTTTGGCGCACCAGGGCTTGCACCAGGGCAAAGTGCTGGTCCTGCAGGCGCTTGCTTTCCCGGGTTTGGAGGTCGGCCAGCGACTGCCTGAGGTCAAGCTGGAGCCTGACCGCAAAGACCCCCATGCCCACCAGAATGGTGAGCAGGGGCACGAAGCCGGCCAGAACCCCCAATGCCAGCAGGCGCCGTCTGAAGCTGTTAAAGAGAAATATGGGCATAGTCAAGCCGGAGGAAACGCTCAGTTTTAAAAAATTTTGCTGCGGGGGAGGGGGCCAAGGGTCGCAGACCCCGGCTCTCTTTCCCGCACCCCCTCCCCCCGTGAGAGGGAACCAGGGGGGAGAATTTTTCCTGCTTTACGGGCGGGCCTTTGGCCCATGGGGGACATTTTCAAAAAGCATGTGTAGGACAACCGCCCCCGGGTGTCCCTGCATCGGTCGTCAGCTGCGCCGCCGCGCCTTTCGTATCAGGGATACAAGTGGTAGGCCCGGCTGAGCAGTGCCCGGGAGAGGGGCAGGCGCAGCTCCTGGGCCACCTGCAGGTTCAAAGTCAGTCGCTTGATCCGCGGGGTTTCCTGGGCCACCGTCCAGACCCGGAACCCGGCCAGGAGAAGGGCCGCCTGACGTCCGGTCTGACGCCCCGTCTCTTCATTGTCGCCGTGATAGGCCATCAGGGCTCCCGCCCGGACGCCTTCTTGAAAGGCGGTCATCACCGGCACCCCGGCTTTCAAGGCCCGGTCACAGATGCATCGAAGGATTCGAGGGGACGACAGGACGGGGTCCGCAGGGATGAACAGGGCGTCGATCTGTTGGTGGAAAAGGTCGTCCAAAATCTCCAGCAGGCCCGATTCCCGCTCATCGGGGACAAACCTCCGGATAACCGCCAGTCCCATGGCCCGGGCGGCGTGGTCAACCGCCGCCGCGGCCGCTTCTCCTTCGGGCGTCACCGAGCAGTAGAGCACGCCCAGATGACGCAGAGACGGCTTGGCCTTGACCAGAAAGCGGAGCTGCTCTGCGGGGGGCACCGCATCGCTGGTGCCGGTGAAGCGGAGGTCGGTTTTCTCGGCGGGCAAGGCAAGTCCCAGGGAGGCGGGGGCCCCCATCATGGAATAGACGATGGGAACGGCGCCCTGCCGGGTAATCTCCAGGGTGACCAGGGTGGAGACGACCCCCAGCGTGATGATCAGGCGGGCTCCCTGCTCTTCCCACCGGCGGGCCGCGGCCGCCACCCGGGAGCGATCCCGTTGGGCGTCCACCACCTCCAGCTTAAAATTGAGGCCGTCCTGGTAACCCTCCTCCCTCAGCCCCTCCAACAGGCCGGCGAGTCTCTCTTGGAAGGAGTTTGCCCCCCCGTCCCACTGGATGACGCCCACCAACGGGAGATTGAACGGCGGCCCCGGACAACCCCCCGCCAGTGTCAGCCAGGCCAGTGCCAGCAGGCAGATTTGTAGGCTCCGGCGCCTTCTCCACGGCACCCCCATATCCCTTCTCACAGTGCTGTCCGGCACGATTTTTGCTCACCAGGCATCTCTGACAAGGATATTGCCTTCCAGCTTTGATGTTTCGGCCCTGAGAGAAAAGGAGGCGCATATCAAAAAGGCCTCCAGACATGTAATAGCCTTCGTCTCAGGCTCCCTACCCCTTGATGGGGGAGGGAATAAAACGACTTTTCGGATGAACGCTAGTTATGACAAGGAGGTCCTAATTCGCCCCCCTCCCCCAATCTCCTCCCGCCGTGGGGAGGGGGCTGAAAAAACAGGCAACTGCAAAATCCCTACCGGACAGCACTGGCCTTCTCGCCTTTTTTACCTTGTCGGTTTCGGGAGGTGGAAACTTTACCGCAGACACATAGAAAAATTGCGGGATTTTGCGGTTGAGCCGGGGACGTGACCTATGGATGCCGTATTCCCTTTAAATTCAATTCTGTTCACTTTGGCGACAACCCCCTGTTTCATGTGGAGCAGGCGCCCAGGCCTGCTCTGTTAAAATGAACAGCCGGGGGCGGCTGTGCTACATCCTCTCCTGATTAAGGGATGTTGCCTGTCAAGATGAAAAGCTTTAAGTGAACAGCATTGCCTTTAAACTATAACCAACCTCCTTATCGGATAGTCACGTAGGGGCGGTTGGCGAACCGCCCCTACAGGGACATTTGTTGCAAATGAAATGAGCCTCTTGGTGCGCCAGGCTAAGTGCACAATTTCATAAGTACGATTACGTATTCTCTGACCCCCCTCACCCCAGCCCTCTCCCCCCGTCGAGGGGGGAGAGGGGGTAATGAGGCGGTTTTTGCTTTCTTCCCTCTCCCCCGATGGGG
>Ga0194125_10004987_pt1 | contig 20407 bp, 16 predicted proteins | sample TA2KigC250mmetaG_FD_148626 | JGI IMG/M metagenome (GOLD analysis project Ga0194125, IMG submission 148626) | Freshwater microbial communities from Lake Tanganyika, Tanzania - TA2015034 Kigoma Deep Cast 250m | ecosystem: Environmental > Aquatic > Freshwater > Lake | place: Tanzania: Lake...
GCCGGCGCCGCCTGGGGGCCGGAGACCTGGGGGGCGACTGCCGGAGGGGCCTGTGCCTGGATGGCTGCCGGAGGGGCGGGGGCGGGCTCCGTCGGAGGCGCCCCGGGAGGCCGCTCGACAATCGGTGGCGCGAAGACGCCGGGTTGGCCGGGCGGGGGCTGGGCCCAAGGCGAGGGCAATGTGGCCGGGGGCTGGGCCTGCGCCTTCTTCCTGCTCGTGTAGTAATAGACACCGACGCCCCCCACCACGGCCACCACCACAACGACCAGGACCAGAAGCAGCAAAAGCTCCGATGACCATGCCATTCTCCCAACCGCCTATTCGGATATCTTCTCGATCCGGTGTCCCCGGTACTCCATCCTAACCGACCGCTTGACGAGGCTTTTGAGCTCGATTGGGCTCATGGAGAACTGCTCGCTGATGTCCCCGGCGAAGCGGCCGGTGTCGCCTACCAGGGTGAGTATCCTCTTCTCAAGCGCGCAGAACTCCTTGTCGGGCATGACCGCAACGGACAGGACCTCGCTTATCTCCTTCACTGTGCAGGTGGTGTTGATGTGGAAGGACATGTAATAGGTGTGGTAGGCCTTCTCCGACTGGCTCTGGGCCGACACCCACTTCGTCTCGACGAGCTTCATCTTCTCGAAGAACTGGAGGGCCTCCCGGCCCTCGCGGCCGTACTTGGCCTCGGTCTCCTTGAGCGTCCTCCAGTCCTCGGATACCTCCCGGAAGACCTCCCGCTTGACCTTGGTGTCGACCGCCCGGAGGATGGGCACTAGTTCGGTCGGGTCGTTGATGACCTTGATACGCTTCATCGATGAGCTGGTGTCCACCATCGCAGCTTCCCTGCCAGGGCCCTTCCCGGCGTCCCTGCCGGGAGGGATATCGTCATTTGGGAATATAAAGTAATCCCGGGAACGGGAGGGAAGGGGAGCGGGGAGCGGGGAGAGAGCGGGTCAGTAGGCAGCGGGGAGCGAGGGGGGCAGTAGGCAGCGGGGAGCGAGGGGCAGCAAGGCAGGAAGGCAGCAAGGGAGCAAGGGAAGGGAGGAAGGCAGGAAGGCAGCAAGGGAGCAAGGAAAGGGAGGAAGGCAGGAAGGGAGCAAGGGAGCAAGGGACGAATGGCCGTCCCCCTTTCTGCCTTCCTGCCTTGCCCCCTTGCTGCCTTCCCTTGCTGCCTTGCTCCCCTGCTGCCTTCCTGCCCTCGTCTATCGCCGCCTGCGCATCGCGACCAGGACCGTAGCGGCCGCCGCCAGGCCCAGTAAGAGGGACTCGAAGCCGGGGATGAAGGCGCCCGTTTCGGATCTCTTGGGGGTCGGGTTGTTGACCGTGAGGGCGATGCTGGCCTCGTCCGAATAGTCCGTCCCGTCGTACGCCCGGACGTATATCGTGTGCTTGCCCAGCTCCATCGGCCGGGTGTCCAGCTCGAAGCTCCAGTAGCGCGCCCCGGCCGCCTTCTGCCACCTCCCGCTGGGGTCTATCCTGATTTCGACATAGGACACCTTGTTGTCGTCCTTGGCGCTGCCGGATATGGTCACCGAGCCCTTGACGATCGAGTTGTTCGCCGGGGCCTCTATCCTGACCGTGGGGCGGACGTTGGGCCTCTCCTGGACGGTGATGTTCACCGAGGCGGACCCGGAGAGCTCGCCGTCGGAGACTGTGAGCCGGACCTGGTAGTCGCCCTTCTCCAGCGTCACCCGGGCCGTCACGCTGGAGCCCAGCTTCTTCCCGTCCTTGGCGTTGTCCCATAGGTAGGTGAGCCGGTCCCCGTCGGGGTCGTAGCTGGTGACGGCGCTCAGCGTGACGACCTCGTCCGTGTAGTACTTCTTGCGGTCGGGCGGGGAGTCTATCCGGGCCACGGGGGGGTTGTTGAAGCGCTTGATCTCGACGTTCCGGATGGCGGTGGCGGTCCCGCCGCGGTCGTCCGTCACCTTGAGCACCGCCCGGTACACCCCGGCCGCCGTGTAGTAGTAGGTGGTGTTGGCGCCGTCCGGCGAGCTGAAGGCGTAGAGCCCGTCGCCGTGGAAGTCCCACTGGTACATCGTGATGTGGCCGTCGGGGTCGGTGGCGTTGCCCGAGAACCCTACGTCCTCGCCGATGTAGGCCAGGACGTCCTCCCCGGCGTCGAGGATGACCGGCAAGATGTTCGGCGGGACGGGCGGCTCCACGGTTATCCGGGCCGAGTCCGTCCCGGTGCCGCCCCGGTCGTCCGTCACTCTCAGCACCGCGGTGAAGACCCCCGGGTCGGGGAATATATGGGTCTGGTTGCCGTTTGAAAGGCTGGAGTCGTAGGTGCCGTCGCCGTCGAAGTCCCACTCGTAGAGCACCACCTGGCCGTCCGTGTCGTAGCCGGCCCCCGAGAGCATCTCCAGCCGTCCCGCGGTGAATGTGCGGTCCTGGCCGGCGTCCGCCACCGGGGGCACGTTGACCGCCACCGTCCGGGCCCTGACCTCGTTGGACGAGTTGGAGTGGCCGGTCAGGTCCTCCACGACCACCTTGAAGTAGTAGGTCGTGTCGGGCTTGAGGCCCGTCACATTGTGGACTACCGCCGACTGGTCCGTCAGGTTCCTGGCCTCGGTCGCCGGTCCCGGCACGAAGCCCCGGACGGTCGACCTGTGGACCCCGTAGCGGGCGAAGTCGGCGTCGTTGTTGCGGGTCCACTCGAGAAGCACCGTGGTCTCGGTGACCTCGGAGGGCGGGTCGGCCAGCACCACCGCCACGGGGGGCAGGTCCGGGCCCTTCGTGGTGTCCGAGACCTCGTTGGAGTCGTTGGTGAGGTCCCCGGTGTCCACCACCCTCACTTTGAAGTGGTAGGTGGTGCTCGGCTTGAGCCCAATGGCGCGGTAGACCACCGAGAGCCGGTCGGTGACCTGCGCGGCCAGCAAGACGGACGTGGGGGAGAAGTTGCCGATCTCCGACCGGTACACCTCGTAGCGCGAGAAGTCGCCGGCGGCGGACTCGGACCACTCGATGTCCATCGAGTCGGCGGTCACGTTGTCGGGCCCGTAGAGGCTCACCGCCGCCGGCGACGTGTTGGGCAGGGTGACCACGCTCTCCTCGTTTGAGTCCGAAAACAGGTTGGTCTTGTCCACGACACGTACCTTGAAGTAATGGGCCGTGTCGGGCAGGAGGCCGGCGATGTCGGTGGAGGTCTGCGCCTTGTCGACCAGCGTTTTCAGAATGGTGTTCTGGGTGATGGTGAAGCCGGGCGCGGTGGAGCCGGCCACCTCGTACTGCTTGAAGTCCCGGTCATTGTTGGCGGACCACGAAAGGGTCAGGGAGGTCTCCCCGATGTTGGTCGGGGGGTAGAGGGTCACCGGCTCCGGGGGGGCGTTGGGGGGCGTCGTGGTGGTGTTGACCTCGTTGGAGTCGTTTCGGAGGCCGCCGGTGTCGACCACGCGCATGCGGAAGAAGTAGGTGGTGTTGTTGGTCAGGCCCTCGACCGTGTAATTGACCGTGGCCTGTGCGGCGATGGTGCGCAGGAGCGTGGAATTGGCCAGGCCGAAGCCGGTGCGGTTGCCCATGTAGATCTCGTAGCGGTCGAAATCCGAGTCGCCGTTTTGGGACCAGCTCAGCTTCAGCGCGGTGTCGCCCACCTCCGAGGGCGGGTCCAGCTTGACGGCCGAGGGCGGCACGTTCACGGCCACCGTGCTGGCGTTGACCTCGTTGGAGTCGTTGGTGAGGCCGCCGGTGTCCACGGTCCGGAGCTTGAAGTAGTAGTTGGTGGAGGGGGAGAGGTTCATCACGGTCTCGGAGGTCCTCTCCTGGTCGGTGATGGAGACCTGGAGGGTGTTGGCGCTGATAACGAAGTTCTTGGAGCCGCCCTTGTGCAGCTCGTAGCGGGCAAAATCGGCGTCCTTGTTCCTGGTCCAGTCGAGCTTCATGGAGCTGTCCGTCACGGAGGAGGGGGCCGAGAGGACCGAGGCGGCGGGGGCGATGTTTCCCAGAAGGGTGGTGGCCGAGACCGCGTTCGAGTCGGAAAACAGGCCGGCGTTGTCCCACACCCGGGCCTTGAAGTGATAGGTGGTGAGCCGGGTGAGGCCCGACACGGTCAGCGAGGTCTTTGACCGGTCCGTGGTATTGAGGATGGTCTTTTGGGCGTTGAAATTGCCCTGAAGGGACTGGAAGAGCTCCAGCCGGTTGAAATCCCGGTCCTTGCTGGCCGACCAGCCGAGCTCCATGGAGCTGTCCGTTACCGAGGACGGAGGGTTTAGCTTGACGGGCACGGGAGGAGCGTTGGGGACGTACTTCATGATCATGCCGTTCCATCCGACACCTACCGCGTAGTCGCCCTGGGGCCTCACCGCCACCGCCGTGAAGGGCTGGATGGTGCCGGCGACGAGCGATCGGACCTCCGAGCGGCTGTAGTTGAAAAGCATCGCGGCGCCGCCCTCCCCCAGCGCGAGGGCGTCCCGGCCGTCCTGCATCCAGTCCGCCGCCAGTAGGTTGGCCGCCGAGGTCGTGTTGTAGTGCTTGTAGGGCCCGTGCTCCTCCATGACAACGAGGTTCCCGCCGTCCGCGGCGATCACCGCCGGCCGGAAGGATATCGAGTTGAACACCGGGCCCTGCTGGATCATCCGGCCGGGGGAGATGATCCTCCCGTTGTACTCGAGCACCACCTGCCAGCTTGTCGATATGCGGCCGGTCGGCCCCTGAACGGACCGCACGTCGCCGCCGATTATCATCGCGATGCTGTCGTTGGGACGGAAGGCCACGCCCCGGAGGGTGTACTCGGTGACGCTGGGGACCGGCGAGCTGACCAGGTCCGTGTACTTGCGCACGGTGCCGCTGTCGCCAACCACGACCGCGTAGGAGCCGTTGGGCGCCCAGGCGCAGGCGCGCAGGTTCTGGACCGTGCCGGACTGGATGTTGCTGTCGTAGGTGCCGTCCCGGTTGTACTGGACCATCGTGCCGGCGTCCCCGACCAGGAGGGCAAAGGTGCCGTCGGGGTGCCAGGCGACCCCGTTGAACGTGCGCAGCAGGCCCTTGACGCGGATGTTGATGGCGGTCAGCCTGGTCCCGTCGTAGGCCATGACCTCGCCGCCCGCGCCCACGGCCAGACACATCGTCCCGTCGGGGCTCCAGGCGGCCGCGTTGAGCGTGTTCTGGCTCCGGGCGCTGGAGAGGTTGTTGACCGTCAGGCCGTCGAAGGAGTAGACGGTGCCGGCCGTGCCGACCAGGAGCGCGGCGCTGCCGTCGGGCCGCCAGGCCATTGCCCGGGCGTTCTGCACCGGCAGGGGGAGCCCCGACGGGGCGCCTTCGGTGTCGAAGGCGTAGAGCGCCGTTTGGGACACGATGTAGGCGGTGGTCCCGTCGGGGCTCCAGCACGCGCCGTTGACGTTGACCGGGAGGGCGGTGGCGACAAGGTACAGCCCGGTGTCGTTCCAGAGGAAGGCCCGGCCCTCGAACTGGCCGTTGACGCTGTCCATGTAGCGCGCGACGAGAACGGCCGTCTCGGAATTGGGGGAGAAGGCCGAGCCGGTGAAGATGTAATTGGGCTGGCTGAAAACCCCTCTCAGGGTGTTGTTCTCGGGCCAGTACCGGAGTATCACGCCGGGCCGCTGGGGGCCGCCGGTGGATTGCGCCCCTGAAACGAGGGCATAGCTTCCGCCGGGCTCCCAGGCGACCGTCGCCAGGGCGATGTTGCCGCCGCTGGAGACCGTCGTGACCTCCCCGTCGTCTATGAGAAGGACGGTCCTTTCGGCCCCCACCGCAAGGCCCAGCCCCGTGTTGGGGTTGATGGAGACCGCGGCGAGGTCGACGGTCGTTCCGGTCGGGAGCTCCGAGAGGGCCCCGTTCTCGTACCTGAGGAGCCTGCCTCCCGTGCCAGAGATCAGGGCATAGTCGCCCGACGGGTACCAGGCCACGCCCGTGAAGCCGGCATCGGTGCCCGAATAGACGGTCGTGAACGTCATCCCGTCATAGCCCAGGAGGGTCCCGGTGGCGCCGGTGATGAGCGCCTGCTTGCCGTCGGGGCTCCAGGCCACCGCGTTGAGGTTGTTCCCGGTCGGGAAGGGGTGGATCCACTCGAAGCGGCCGAAGGACTCATCGCCGTACCTGGGTGGCGCCGCGGTCGCCCCGTCGCTCCCGGAGGACAGGACCACGGGAAACGAGCCGGCGACCATCCAGGCGGTGACCAGAATGGCGAGCAGGGGTCTTTGCATGATTCTCACCGATACGTGTTCGCTGGCGATGAGATAAGGGAGCAATGATATATATATTGTTGTAAAAATGGGTTAAGGGCAGCGGGGAGAAAGGCAGCAAGGCAGGAAGGGATGGCAGCAAGGCAGGAAGGGATGGCAGCAAGGCAGCAAGGGAGCAAGGCAGCAAGGGAAGGCAGGAAGGCAGCAAGGGAGCAAGGCAGCAAGGGACGACGGCCGTCCGTCCCTTCCTGCCTTGCTGCCCTGCTGCCTTCCTCTGCTGCCTTGCTGCCCTGCTGCCTTCCTCTGCTGCCTTGCTGCCCTGCTGCCTTCCTCTGCTGCCTTGCTGCCCTGCTGCCTTCCTGCCCTCCCTTGCTGCCTTGCTGCCTTCCTGCCTTCCTGCCCCTCCGCATAAATTATATAGGAGCGTATACGGTGGGGGAGCCGGCAGGTATGGCGATGAAGGCCTTCCGGGTTTCGGGGAAGTTCAAGATGGGGCACTCGACCATGAATTTCATCAAGGAGTACGCGCTCGCCGACAGGAAGCTGGTCGAGGACAAGCTCCTCGCCGAGCTGGGCTCCAAGCACCGCGTCAAGCGCCGCGACATCCTCATAGAGAAGGTGGAGGAGCTCGCGCCCGAAGACGTCGAGGACGGGTCGGTGCGCCAGATGCTCGGGAGAAAGTGAGGGGGGCTGCGACATGGGAAACGAACGGGAGCTGTCCCAGACGATGGAGGCCCTCGAGATGGCCAAGCTGCAGCTGGAGGCAATGTCCAAGGAGGCCGAGATCCTCCAAATGTCCCTCAACGAGCACATCCGGGCGCTGGAGACGCTAAAGGCCTACCGGACCGCCGGCGACGGCAAGGAGCTGCTCATCCCGGTCGGCGCCGGGACGTTCCTCCCGGCCAGAAGCACCGGCAACGGGAAGGCGCTGGTATCCATCGGGGCCGGGCTTTCGGTCGAGAAGCCGTTCGAAGAGGCCATCGCGGCGCTCGAGAAGGCCGCCGGGGAGGTGGAGCTCGAGGAGCGCAAGCTCGTCCAGAACATGAAGAACCTCGAAAAGCAGGCCCAGCTCCTCAGCCAGAGGGCACAGGCGCTCTCCCAGGCCGGGCCGGAGGGCGAGGAGGGGGCGCCGGCCCCCAAGAAGGCCCCCCGGAAGAAGGACGAAGAGGAATAGAGGTCCGGCATGTTCAATTCACTCAAGGAGAAGCTCGGCGCGCTCAGGCAGAAGATATCCTCGGCCCCGGAAAAGGAGGAGGTGAAGGAGGCGCCCGCCCCGCCGAAGGAGGAGCCCCGCAAGGCCTTCAAGAAGGCCAAGGCGGCGGCCAAGGCCGCGGCGGTCGAGGCGGCCCGGCCGGAGCCGGCCCGGCCGGCGCCCGAGCCTGCCCCGGTGATATCCGCCCCCAGGAGGGAGGAGGAGGACGAGCGCTTCACGGACGGCATTCTGGGCAGGCGGCTCAGCGAGTCGAGGGTCGGGGAGCTGCTCGACGAGCTCGAGATCGCCCTGCTGGAGTCGGATGTCGCCCTGCCCGCCGTGGAGGCCATCAAGAAACGGGTCAAGCAGGACCTCGTCGACCGGAAGGTCAGGCTCGGGACGGATGTGCCGGACATGGTGGAGGAGGCGCTCAAGGACGCGATAACGGCGGTGCTGGCGGAGCCTGTTGTGCTGCCGCCCAAGGCCCGCAGGCACCCCAGCCGCTTCGAGCCCCCCTTCTTCAGCGAGTTCGTGGACAGGCACGACAAGCCCGTGGTGCTCATGTTCGTCGGCATCAACGGCACCGGCAAGACGACGACGATAGCGAAGATAGGGCACATGCTCATGAAGCAGGGCTACTCGATAGTGATAGCGGCCGGGGACACCTTCCGGGCGGGGGCCATCCAGCAGCTCGAGAAGCACGCCGACCAGCTGGGCGTCAAGCTCATCAGGCACGAGGCCGGGAGCGACCCGGCGTCGGTCGCATATGATGCCATCGAGCATGCCCGGGCCCGCCGGCGGGATGTCGTGCTCGTCGACACCGCGGGCCGGATGCAGACCGACACGGGCCTCATGGAGGAGATGTCCAAGATAGAGCGCGTGGCCAACCCCTCCCTGGTCATCTATGTCGGGGACGCCCTGGCCGGGAACGACGCCGTGAACGAGGCGATGGCCTTCAACCGGGCGGTCGGGGTGGACGCCGTGGTTCTCACCAAGGTGGACGCCGACGCCAAGGGCGGGGCGGCGCTCTCGATAAGGTACGCCACGGGCGCGCCGGTCATATTCGTCGGGACGGGGCAGGAGTACAAGGACTTGGAGGCTTTCAGCCCCCGGTGGATGGTCGACAGGATATTCGGGGCGGGCGCCTAGCAAAGATTATTTTAATGGAGTGGCATCACAGGCCCCCGGGTCGGTGCTTGGATTGAAGATGGGCATACTGTCCCGCGACCGCCAGCTCTACACCACCAAGCGGCTGCTCTGGACCGTGAAGGAGATAGGCCACGACCCGATATTTTTAGACACGCTCAAGCTCTCGCTCGTGGTGCGCGACCGGAGCTTCGAGGTGTACTACGAGGAGGAGAATTTGGGCCAGATGGACGTCGTTTTGGGCCGCATCGGTGCCTCGATCACGGACTACGGCCTGGCGGTCATCCGGCACTTCGAGCTGGGCGGGACGCCCGTGGTGAACAGCTCCCAGAGCATCGCCGACTCGCGGGACAAGTTCCGCTCCCTCCAGGTGCTGACCAAGCACGGGATAAGGGTCCCGGCGACCATGCTCACGCGCTCCCCGGTCATGACCATGCGCTCCGTGGACCTTCTGGGCGGGATGCCCATCGTGCTCAAGATGCTCCAGGGCACGCAGGGGATTGGGGTCATGCTGGCCGAGAACCCGTCGGCGGCCGAGTCCATCCTCGAGACCTTCTGGGGGCTGGGCCACGACATACAGATCCAGTCCTTCATCAAGGAGGCCAAGGGCCGGGACATCCGGGCCCTGGTCATCGACGGCCAGGTGGTCGCCGCGATGAAGCGCGAGTCCACCACGGGCGAGTTCCGCTCCAACATCCACCGCGGCGGCGAGGGCAAGCTCTTCATCCTGCCCCCGGTGTTCGAGGAGACCGCGATAAAGACGGCGGAGGTGCTCGGGCTCAAGGTCGCCGGAATAGACATGCTCGAGTCCCACGAGGGGCCGGTGGTGATTGAGGCCAACAGCTCGCCGGGGTTCGAGGGGCTCGAGAGGGCGACCCACAAGGACGTGGCGCGGATGATACTGGAGTTTCTGGTGCGCCACGCCAGGGGGGGCTGAGCGTGCCCGAAAAGCGCGACTCCTTCCAGCTCGAGGACACGATAGTCCTTCCGGGCGAGACCCGGCACACGCGCCTGGCGGTGAGCGAGTCCTACGTCTCCACCCAGGTCGAGATACCCATAACGATCGTCAACGGCATCGCCGAGGGGCCGGTGCTGTTCGTCTCCGGCGCCTCCCACGGCGACGAGTGCAACGGCACGGGCATAGCCCGGGAGCTCATCTACGGAGTGGACCACAGCGACCTTCGGGGCGTGCTCGTGGTCGCCCCGGTGCTCAACCTTCCGGGCTTCCTGCGCAACGAGCGCTACCTCCCCGACGGACGGGACCTCAACAGAAACTTCCCCGGCAAGCCCGACGGCAACCCGGCCCAGAGGATAGCCCACGCGATATTCACCAAGATGATCCAAAAGTGCGACTTCGGCATCGACCTGCACACCGCCACGCGCGGGAGGACCAACATCCTGCAGGTGCGCGGGGACATGTCCAACAGCGAGGTGCGGCGGATCGCCCGGGCCTTCGGGTCCGAGATAGTGATAGACGAGGCGGGCCTGGGGGGCACCCTCCGGCGGGCGGCCACCGAGGGAGGCATCCCCATGATAACGGCCGAGGTCGGGGAGGCGCAGCGCTTCGAGAAGGAGCTCGTCAAGAGCGGCCTTCGGGGCGTTCTCAATGTGCTCTCGGAGCTCGGGATGCTCAAGTCCAGGACCTTCCAGCCGCTGTTCCAGGTCATTGTCAAGAAGACGGTGTGGGTGCGCGCCAACAAGGGCGGCATCCTGGAGATGATCGCCGAGCCCCGCGGCCTGGTCTCCGAGGGCGAGGAGCTGTGCACCATCACCAACCCCTTCGGGAAGGAGGTCGGGACCGTCCGGGCGCCATTCACCGGCATGGTCGTGGGCATAACGAACTATCCCATGGTTTCCCCGGGGAGCCCCATCTGCCACCTCGTCAAGCTCGACCGGACGCTCTCCACCGTGGAGGCGGCGCTGCGCAGGGAGAAGGAGGCGAAGAAGCGGCCCGCGGCGCCGAAGGCGGCCGAGGCTGAGATCGCGGCCCCGGCGGGGGCCGGGGCGCAGCCTGCTCCGGTTCCCGTTGCAGCCGAGGGCCCGGCCGCAGACCAATCCAGCATCCCCGTGGAGAGTGCAGTGCAAGAGCCAGTCCCCCAGCCGGTCCTGCCACCCCCCGGGGGCGAGGTCCTCGAGGAGCCTTTCGTCGACGACCGGCCCCTCAAGCCCGAAAGGGAGCGGCACCCTGAAAAGAAGGAAGCGGGGACCGGCGGGGCTGTGAAGGAAGGCCGGGACGACCGGGAGAAAAAGGAAGCGAAAGGGGCGCGCAGGGAACCCGGGGCCCCGGAGGACAGGCGGGACGAGCCCGCCGAGGCCTCCTCGAACGGTGAGCCGGACGGCGACGGCCGGCCGGGCGGCTACTACGAGGATTATAGCGAGGACGCGGAACCGGAAGAGAAGGAGTGACGGAAGGCGCAAGGGACGAGGCAGGAAGGCAGCAAGGCAGCAAGGGAGCAAGGGTAGGCAGCAAGGCAGCAAGGGAGCAAGGGTAGGCAGCAAGGCAGCAAGGCAGCAAGGGAGCAAGGGTAGGCAGCAAGGCAGCAAGGGAGCAAGGGTAGGCAGCAAGGCAGCAAGGCAGCAAGGCAGCAAGGCAGCAAGGGAGCAGGGGGGACGGAACGACCCGTCGTCCCCTTGCTGCCTTGCTCCCTTGCTCCCTTGCTCCCTCGCAATATATATATATAATCAATTCATTCGTAGAAGTCCAGTTTCCGCTCAGGGAGGAATCCCGCCATGCCATACCAGTTCCGGGGCAGGAATTTTGACCAGTTCAGCGTGGGCGACGAGTTCGAGACCGCCTCCCGGACGGTGACCGAGGCGGACGTGGCCCATTTCGCCGGGCTCTCCGGGGACTTCAACCCCCTCCACACCGACGAGGAGTACATGAAGGAGGGCCCGTTCAAGGGGCGCATAGCGCACGGGATGCTCCTGGCGTCGGTCGCGACCGGGCAGGCCAACCAGCTGGGCATATTCGAGGGGAGCTCCATCGCGGTGCTGAGCATCACCCTCAAGTTCACGGGCGCGGTGAGGTTCGGGGACACTGTGAGGACCCTCCTGACCTGCAAGGAGAAGAAGGAATCCTCCAAGCCCGACCGGGGCACTGCCACTTTCGAGGTCAAGATGCTCAACCAGCGCAACGAGACCGTCATGGAGAGCCAGTGGGTGGTGCTCCTCAAGCGGGCGATGAAGGCATAGGGGTGGCAAGCATGAGGCTCAGGGACAGGGTGGCGATAGTGACCGGCGGGGGGGCCGGGATCGGAGAGGCGACCGGCCTGCTCTTCGCGCAGGAGGGGGCGAAGGTGGTCGTCGCGGACGTCGACCTTGCGGGGGCCGAGCGGGTCGCCGGCCTGATAAAGGCGGGGGGCGGCGAGGCGCTGCCGTTCAGGGTCGACGTGCGCAACCCGGCCGAGGTCACCAACATGGTCGGGGCGGCTATCAAGACTTTCGGGACGCTGGACATCCTGGTCAACAACGCCGGCGTCAACCGCGACGCCATCGCGAAGCGCATGACCGAGGAGCAGTGGGACCTCGTTGTCGACATCAACCTGAAGGGGACGTTCCTGTGCTGCCAGGCGGCGTCCGTGCCCATGATGGAGAAGAAGTACGGCCGGATAATCAACACCTCGTCGATAGGTTCCCTGGGCAACATCGGGCAGGCCAACTACTCGGCCTCCAAGGCCGGGGTCATAGGGCTGACCCGGACGCTCGCGCTGGAGCTCGCCAAGTACAACATCCTGGTCAACTGCGTGGCCCCGGGCGCCACCAAGACCCAGATGACGGCCGGCATCCCGCCCGAGATAGCCGCCAAGTTCCAGGAGAGCATACCCCTGAAGAGGTTCGCCGAGCCGTCCGAGATAGCGGCGATGCACCTGTTCTTCGCGGGCGCTGAGGCGAGCTACATAACCGGCCAGGTCATCTTCGTGGACGGCGGGATAAGCGTGGGGCTCTGAGGAAGGGACAAGGGACGAAGGGAGCAAGGCAGCAAGGGAGCAAGGGAGCAAGGGTGCAAGGGTGCAAGGGGGGATGGGATTGGCGGGGATAATTGACATCGGCGTGCACCTCCCCTGGCTGAGGCTCTCCGGGAAGGAGGCCGGGAGCGCCTGGGGCCGTCCGGGCGGGGGCGAGAGGGCGGTGGCCTCCCACGACGAGGACAGCGCCACGATGGCGGCGGCGGCGGCCCTGGACTGCATCGGGTCGCGCGACGGGACGGGCATCGCGGCCCTTCACTTCGCCTCGGTCAGCCCGCCCTATGCCGAGAAGTCCACGGCCTCCCTGGTGGCGGCGGCCGCCGACCTGGGACGGGGAATCAGGACCGTGGACCACGGAGGCTCCCTGAGAGCGGGCACGGGCGCCCTGCTCTCCGCCCTGGACGCCGTGAAAGCGGGGGCGGGCGGGCCGGTTCTGGTGTGCGCCGCCGACTGCCGGCAGGCGCCTCCCGGCTCCATGCTCGAGATGACCTTCGGCGACGCCGGGGCGGCCGCGCTCGTCGGCGGGGAAGGGGCCGTGGCGGAGGTCCTCTCGGCCGTATCGCTCTCCCAGGAGATGGTCGACACCTGGCGGACGGACGAGCAGAGGATGGTCCGGACGGGGGACGTCCGGTTCAACCGTGTGGAGGCCTACGCCAAAATCACCCTGGAGGCCTGCAAGGCCGTCCTTTCCAGGGCGGGCATCGAGGCCAGGCAGGTTACGAAGGCTGTCCTGACATCGCCCGACGGCCGGGGCCACGGCGCCGTGGCCAGGCCCCTGGGGCTGGACCCCAAGGCGATGATCGACCCCAAAACGGACGCCTTGGGCATGCTGGGCACGGCCCAGCCCTTCGTGACGCTGGCCGCGGCTCTCGAGAGCGCTGCGGTCGGCGAGAGGATGCTCCTGGCGTGCTACGGCGACGGCTGCGACGCCCTCGTGCTCGAGGTCAGGGAGGGCGTGGGGCGGTTCAGGGAGAGGCGGCGGCTGGCGTCGCCCTCCTCCCCGATAGGATATGTCAAGTTCCTGTCCTACAAGCGCCTGCTTGCCGGGTGCGAGGACTCCTCCAATGCCTTCGCCTCCCAGATTCAGGCCAGCCGGGAGGCGCCGATATCCCTGCGCTTCCACGGGAAACGGTGCCGGGCCTGCGGCACGATGAACACCCTGAGCCTCCGGGTGTGCCCCCATTGCGGGACCCGCGAGCAGTTCGAGGACGTGAAGCTCGCCCGCCGGGGAATCCTCAACACCTATACCCAGGAGCACTATTACCCGAGCCCGGACCCGCCCGTCACCATGGCCGTGATCGACCTCGACGGCGGGGGCCGCTACCTGAGCCAGATGACCGACGTTTCGGCCTCGGAGGTCCGGGTCGGAATGCCCGTGGAGATGACCTTCCGGAGGCTCCACGAAGGCGGAGGCTTCCACAACTACTGCTGGAAGTGCCGGCCGGTCAGGGAGGCGCCGAAATGAGCATGAAGGACAAGATCGCCATCATAGGCGCCGGGTGCACGATGTTCTCGGAGAACTTCGGGCAGGACTACTCGGACATGATGGTGGAGTCCTCCGGCGAGGCGCTGGAGGAGGCCCACCTGACCGGGAAGGACATACAGGCCGCCTGGCTGGGCACGGCGTTCCCGGACGCCGGGGTGTGGAAGGGCCGCTCCGGGATGGACCTCGCCCAGTCGCTGGGCATGTTCGACATCCCGATAACGCGCGTGTCGAACTACTGCGCCACTGGCGGGGACGCCTTCCGCAACGCCTGCCACTGCCTGCTTGCGGGCGAGGCCGATGTGGTGATGGCCCTGGGCGTCGAGAAGCTCAGGGACCGTGCCCCCCAGGAGAGCCTGGTCAAGATGATGGTGGAGAACGGCCACCCGATAATGCAGAAGGGCTTCACCGCAGCCGGGACGTTCGCCGTGACGGCGACACGCCACATGCACGAGTACGGCACGAAGGCGGAGCAGCTGGGCCGGATATCGGTCAAGAACCACAGGCACGCCGTCCACAACCCGAAGGCGCAGTACCGCTCCGAGGTGACGCTCGAACAGGTCATGAGGTCGCCGATGGTGGCCTGGCCGCTGACGGTGCTCATGAGCTGCCCGACCACGGACGGCTCGGCCTGCGTCATCATGTGCCGGGCCGAGGACGCCGGGAAACACAACGAGGACTACGTCCTGCTCAAGGGCCACGGCTTCTCGGTGTCCACCGGCTGGGACCTCCCTTTCTTCGACCCGCACCACCACTTCACGGCCTACCGGGCGACCGAGGTCGCCTCGCGCAAGGCGTACAAGGACGCCGATGTGACGGATCCCCGCAAGGAGCTGGATCTTTGCGAGGTCCACGACTGCTTCGCCAGCGTGGAATTGCTGACCTACGAGGACCTGGGGCTGTGCAAGCGCGGCGAGGGCGGGAGGCTCGTGGACGAGGGCGTTACCGCGGCCGGCGGGGAGATACCCGTCAACCTCAGCGGCGGGCTGCTCAGCTGCGGCCACCCGGTCGGGGCGACCGGGCTGCGCATGCTCTACGAGATCACCCGGCAGCTCCAGGGAAAGGCTGGCAAGCGCCAGGTGCCCGACGCGCGGCTGGGGCTGGCCCACAACATCGGCGGCCCCGGCGCCGTTTCGTCCGTCACGATACTGGGAGCAAGATGACGATGTCCGAGAAGCGGATAAGGGTGCTCGTGGCCAAGCCCGGTCTGGACGGGCACGATGTCGGGGCCAAGGTGGTGGCCCACGCCCTGCGCGACGCCGGGATGGAGGTGATTTACACGGGGCTCCACCAGACCGTGGAGCAGATTCTGGCCACGGCGCTCCAGGAGGACGTCGACGTTATCGGGCTGAGCATCCTTTCCGGGGCGCACCTGCCCATCGCCGGGAAGCTGATGGCGATGCTCCGGGCGGAGAAGGCCGATGATATCATGGTGGTCGTCGGCGGGAACATACCCAGGAGGGACCACGAAAAGCTCCTGGCGATGGGGGTTTCGGGCATCTTCCCGACGAGCACCAGGTTCGAGGGCATAGCGGACTTCATCAAGGAACGGGTGAAGGACCGATGAGCGAAGCGCCCAGGGAAGCCAAGGGCGAAAAGGGCAAGGAGGAGAAGAAGCCCCGCCCCGTCGTGCTGGAATCGGGCATAGCGGTGAAGCCGGTCTACGGCCCGGAGGACCTGGGGGACTTCGACTACGCCCGGGACCTGGGAAACCCCGGGGAGTTCCCGTTCACGCGGGGCATCCACCCCCTGATGTACCGGTCGCGGCCGTACACGATGAGGCAGTACGCCGGCTTCGGCACGCCCCGGGAGACCAACGAGCGATTCAAGTACCTAATCTCCCAGGGCCAGAACGCGCTCAACGTGGCGTTCAGCCTCCACTCCCAGATGGGGATAGATTCGGACGACCCGCTCGCCGAGGGCGAGGTCGGGCGGGTCGGGATGGCCGTGGACACGCTCCGGGACCTCGAGGTGGCTTTCGACGGTATTCCCATCGATAGGATATCCGCCTCCCTCACGATAAACGGCAGCGCCGCCATCATGATAGCGATGTACCTCGCGATGGCCGAGAAGAGGGGCGTCAGGCTCTCGGAGGTGCGCGGGAACGCCCAAAACGACATCCTGAAGGAGTACATCGGGCGCGGGACCTGGATATTCCCCATGGAGCCCTCGATGCGGCTGATAGCCGACACCATCGAGTACTGCACGCGGCACGTGCCCAAGTACTACCCGGTGTCGGTGTGCGGGTACCACATACGGGAGTCCGGGGCGAACCCGGTGCAGGAGATCGCATACGCGTATTGCATAGCCCGGGCGTACATCCGGTCGGTCATGGAGCGGGGATTGCACCCCGACGAGTTCGTGGGGCGGTTCTCCTTCAACTTCGACATCCACGGAAACATCCTCGAGCAGGTGGGCAAGTTCCGGGCGGCGCGCCGGCTCTGGGCGAGGATAATGAGAAACGAGTTCTGCTGCCGGAGCCCGGACTCGATGCAGATGAAGATGATCGCCGGCGGCGGCGGCGGGGGGCTCACGGTAGAGGAACCGGAGAACAACATCGCGCGCGGGGCCTACTACGCCCTGATATCGGCGCTGAGCGGGACCCAGACCATGGCGCTCTGCTCCTACGACGAGGCCTACACGATACCGTCGAAGAAGGCGGCGTTGATATCGTTGCGCACGATGCAGATGCTGGTCGAGGAGATGGGCCTGGCCGACACCGTGGACCCGCTGGCCGGCTCGTACTACATCGAGTGGCTGACCAACGAGTTCGAGCGGCGGATAATGCAGGAGATGACCCGGATAGACGCCCTGGGCGGGATAGTCAAGCTCGTGGCCGACGGAACGGTGCAGAGGGAGGTCTCCCGCCAGGCGTACCTCCTGGAGAAGCGGCTCCAGAGCGGCGAGACCGTCAAGGTCGGCATGAACAAGTACCGCCAGGAGGGCGCCGAGGAGGAGCACGCCGTGGAGTTCCACGAGTACGACCCGGCGGTGGCGCGCGGGAAGATCGAGGGGCTCAGGAATGTCAAGGCGGAGAGGGACAACGAGGCGGTCCGCCGGGCGCTCGACCGCTTGCGCGATGCGGCGAGGGGCAAGCAGAACCTGATGCCCTACATCCTGGACGCCGTCAGGACCTACGCCACCGTCGGCGAGATGACCAACACCCTGAAGGAAGTGTTCGGGACGTTCAAGGAGCCTGTAAATCTATGATCGGGGAAAAGGCAGCAAGGCAGGAAGGCAGGAAGGCAGAAAGGGAAGGCAGGAGGGCAGGAAGGCAGGAAGGCAGGAAGGGACGAACGGCCGGCCCCCTTGCTGCCTTCCTGCCCTCCTTCCCTCCCTTGTTGCCTTGCTCCCTTCCTGCCTTCCTTCCCTCCCTTGCTGCCTTTCTGCCTTCCCGCCTTGCTGCCTTATCAGACCGGGAGGCGTGAAATGGGCTTGCTGGATGGAGTGCGCATTCTGGACCTTTCGCAGATGCTCTCCGGGCCGTACTCCACGCTCGTGCTGGGCGACATGGGGGCGGAAGTGATCAAGATAGAGCCGCCCGGCGAGGGCGACCGGACCCGGACCATGCCCCACCACCATTTCGGCGGCCTGAGCGGGTACTTCATCAGCATCAACCGCAACAAGAAGAGCGTCACATTGGACCTGAAGGTGCCCGAGGCGCGGGAGGTTTTCTACGATCTCGTGCGAAAGTCGGACGTCGTGTTCGACAACTTCCGTCCGGGCGTGCTCGAGCGGCTCCAGATCGACTACAACACGCTTGGGCGGATAAAGCCCGACATCATATCGGTGTCCATAACGGCCTTCGGCGAGGAGGGGCCTTACAAGGACCTGCCCGCCTTCGATTTGACGATACAGGCCATAGGCGGTGCGATGAGCGTCACCGGTGAGCCCGGGGGGGCGCCCGTCCGGCTGGGATTGCCCATGGGCGACCTCGCCGGTGCGGTGTTCGCCTCGAACGCGGTGGCGGCGGCCCTGTACAAGCGGGAGAGGACGGGCGAGGGGAGCCGCGTCGATGTCTCTCTGCTCGACGCCCTCGTGTCGATGCACACCTATGTCGGCCAGTACGTTTTGCAGGGCGGGGAGGTGCCGGGCCCGGTCGGCTCCGGGCACCAGTCCGTCGTCCCGTACAGGGCGTTCATGGGCGGGGACGGCGAGTGGTTCGTCATCGCCGTGTTCACCGAGAAGTTCTGGGGGCTCTTCTGCAAGATGCTGGGAATCGAAGGGCTGGAGAAGGACCCGCGGTTTGAGGACAACCCGAGAAGGTGCGTGAACCGCGAGGCGCTCTTCCAGATACTGGAGGAGGAGTTCGAAAAGAGGCCGGCGGCCGAGTGGCTGAAAAAGCTGGACAAGGCCGGCGTCCCGGCGGCGCCCATCAATAAATTGGACAGGACGTTTGCAGATCCGCAGGTATTGCTCCGGAAGATGGTCGTCGAGATCGAGGTTCCGGGTGCCGGGAAGGTCAAGACCACGGGCAATCCGGTCAAGGTGCTGGGCGAGGAGGAGCGGTTCGAGGCGCCGGCGCAGCTCGGGCAGCACACGGACGAGGTGCTGTCGGGGCTTTTGGGGTATTCGAAGGAGAGGATAGCCCAATTGCGCGAAAAGAAGGCGTTATGACAGGATTATGCAATGGGGCCTTGAAAATCGATCCTGATAGCGAAGAGGCCCTGACGATGAAGGGGATAGCACTGGACTTCCTCGGGCGAGACGAGGAGGCGCTCGAGGTGGTTGAGGCGGAGCTTGCGAGGAAGAAGGATGATCCTGTCTGCCTCTGGACAAAGGCGCGCCATCTCGTCGGTCTCGGACGGGAAAACGAGGCAAGGGAATTCGTGACCATGGCATTGAAGCTGAAACCCGATCTTTACGAGGCGTGGCAGACCAAGGCGGCCATACATTCCAATCCGGGCGAGGCGGCAGAGGAGGCCGAATGCTATCTCGCTTTGGCAAGGATGAATCCCAGGAACCCTTTCCTCTGGAACCAGAGGGCCGCATTGTTGAACAAACTCAACAAACCGGAAGAAGCCCTCGAGTGCTGCAACGAAGCGATAGCACTGGGCAGGAACAGCATCCTGTACCGGTTGAACAAGGGGATCCTGCTCGAGAGGCTTGGCCGTTACAGGGAGGCGATTGCGGCATACGATGAGGCACTAGCGCTCGACCCGAATGACAAGCGGGCGCTCGACTGGAAGAGGAACGCGATCAAGTTGTCCAGGAAGGGAAGATGGCCTCGGAGCTGAGCTCGTCACGCGGTCCACCGGCTTCAGGCAGTGTGGACCTCCGGGCCCGGGATTCGGCCGGTTATCCGGCATATGGAGATTATGAATTGCCGGAGGTGACGGCATGATCTGGCCCCCGACATTTCTCTGCTTGGGCTTGTGCGCGCTCGTCGCGCCTGTGGAAACAAAGCGTAGGTGCCCCGTTTGCGGTCGGGAGCCCAGACCGAGGTTCAGGTACTGCCCGGTGTGCTGGCCCTTCTGCAACAACAGGCACAAGAACCTGCCGATAGCGGAAAGGGTCCGGGCATTGATCGAGGCCCTGGATTCGGAAAATGGAGGATTCAGGTGCTGCTATACCGGCATGTTGCTGATACTGGACGACCCGGACAGTCCCTGGTACCTTTCGTTCGACCACATAGACCCGAGGAAGAGCAGGTTGGCGGTCTGCGCCCGCCAGATCAACGAGATGAAGCAGGATTTGACGGGGGAGGAGTTCCGGACGGTTGTGTTGGCGCTGTCCGACTATATGGTGAAGGGGTTGCCCCTTGACCCGGGGGTCATCGATTTCGTATGCTGGCCGGGGCGGTTCGAGATGCCGGCGCCTGCGTCTCTGGGCAGGTCTCCGCCGTCTCCGAAGGGGTGCAAGGTCTGCCGGATGACCCGGCGGCCGTACAGCATCTACTGCAACCGGTGCCGCAGCTTCATATACAGGAAACCGGAGCATGTCGCCCGCTCGGAGGCGATGATCGAGGGATGGGATGCGGCGAGGCAGGGGTTCGTCTGCAAGTACTCTGGCGTTCTCCTTGATCATTTGAACAGGAAGAGCCCCTGGTTCATGACTTTCGATCACCGGTTCCCCGGGAAGAAGGGCTTCCTGGTCGTCTGCGCGGCGTGGATAAATTATCTTAAAAGCGATTTGACGGACGAGCAGTTCCGGAAGATGCTGAAGATGCTCGCGGACAGGTTCAGGGACGGGGCGCCGTTCGACAGGGATGCACTGGGTTTGTGATTTCGTTTGTCGGGAATGTCATGACATGATGTTGTGCGAGGGATAGTCGGCCGTCTATTGCGGCAATCAGTGGTTGCCAGCCGTCGATAACCCCTGGGGAGCCCTCATGTGCGATTTTGCCAGTTCCAGGCTGGCCTGAGACACCCTGGCGAACCGGGCAGCCATCTGGCCCATTGAGCCATACACCAACCGGACATACTCACGGTCCTTGAGGTTCTGGACCATCAGCATCCCCGGGCCGTCCCTCTGGAACTGTCTC
>Ga0194125_10004993_pt1 | contig 20393 bp, 16 predicted proteins | sample TA2KigC250mmetaG_FD_148626 | JGI IMG/M metagenome (GOLD analysis project Ga0194125, IMG submission 148626) | Freshwater microbial communities from Lake Tanganyika, Tanzania - TA2015034 Kigoma Deep Cast 250m | ecosystem: Environmental > Aquatic > Freshwater > Lake | place: Tanzania: Lake...
GACCTGCGCTGGCCGCTGGCCTGCGACCTGGAGCGCGTCACGGGCAGCGGCGACCCGCGCTGGCAAGCCCCGCCCGGCTGGCTCAACCCCGGCGAGACCTACTTCTGGCACGTGCGCGCCAAAGACAAACGCGGCGCGTGGAGCGACTGGAGCGCGCCGTTCAAGTTCGTCGCGGCCCAGCCTAAGATCGCCAGCAGGTAGCCAGCGGCCCCTCCGTCGCTGTCCCAACGAATTCCCGCCGGTAGGCGAGGCTCGTCGCGCCGTACGGCGGCCGGCAGGGCGGCAACGAATTCACGACCTCCGAGGAGCAGGGGTAGTTGAGCCTCAAGTTGTACCCTCCGTGCATTCGTGGTCGCTTCTGATTCGCGGGGACACCCTCGTTCGTCCCACTATGGCGCACCGAATGACGGGGTAGACGGCTCTAGCGGGACTGGATGAGCTTCGCGACCATTTCGCAGGCGGGGGGGATGGCGGCGGAAACGGCGGGCGAGAGGCCAAGCGAGACGGCATCGGGGATGCGATCGGGCTGGACCGCGAGAATGACCACATCCACGCCGCCGCCGTTGGCCAGCTCCTTGAGTAGATGCGCGGTGGGGGTCTGGTGAAGCGAGAAGTCCACGGCCTTGGCCGCAGAGAGTTGGTCTGGCCGAAGGGAGGCGATGGAACCGGGCGCAGCGCCGATGTTCGCGCTGTCCACGATGATGAGGCGCCGGGGCTTGGCGGGCGAGAGCAGGAGGGTGAACAGGATTTCGCGGACGCCCGTGCCCACGTCGAGCGCTTCGGCAGACGCTGGCAGCCTACCCTCCGCCTGAAGCCGCTGCGCGACCGCAGGACCAAAGCCGTCATCCCCAAACAGCACGTTCCCGCAGCCTAGCACGAGCACTTCCTTGCGGTAGCAGTCGGGGATGATTTGGTCTTGTTCCTCCAAAGGCTCACCTCCCCTGTCTTGCCAGTCTCTCAGGAACGAGGCAACGACAAGGTGACAAGGAGAGGGGGAGACAAGGGGACATTACACGTGTCGCCCTGTCCCCTTGTCTCCTTGTCTCCTTGTCAGTTCCTCGCTCAACAGGCGCTTCACCTTCTCAACGAGCGCCCGCGGGTCTATGGGCTTCTCTACGTACTCGTCCACGGGCAGGAACCGGGCGTCCTTCGTCGCGCCGGGGAAGGAGAAGCCTGTCTGCTGGGTCATGCCCGTAAGCATAAGCACGGGAATCTGGGCCGTCTCGGGCGACTGACGGAGTTGCCGGGAGAAGATGATGCCCGCCGCCTTGCCTTCCATCATGATGTCGAGGATGATGAGATGGGGCTGGAACTGGCGAATCTTCTCCAGGCCCTCCTTGGTGTCGCCCGCGCTGGCGACCGCGTACTGCGCCGCTTCCAGCGCCAGGCGGATGGGTTCGACTACGTCCGGGTCGTCGTCAATGACCAGGACTCTCTTCTGCGCGTTGGACATCCTGTCCTCCTCCAAAAATCGTCGTCGAACTCGCACTCGTACTCGTCCTCGGAGGCCCTGACGACCGACGACGAGTACGAGTACGACGACGAGGACGATTCCGATCGTCCGTCGTGTCCCGACTCAGGCGCTTGCGATCCAAAGCGGCGTCAGAGCCGCCGCACTCCAAAATCGCAAATCCAGAATCCAAAATCACTGATGCGGCCAGTTGTGCGAGTCGTGGATGACCTTGCCGGTCGCGTCGCGGATTTCCAGCTCGACCGCCACTTTGCCGTCCAGCTCGTGCGTCGCGCACGAGAAGCACGGGTCGTAGGCCCGGATGGCCATCTCGACCATGTTGAGCAGCTTCTCGTCGTACTGGCCGTTCTTGATGAGGTCTTTGGCCGTGCGCTTGACCGACATGTTGATGGGCGCGTTGTTGTGCGTGGTGCCGACGATGATGTTCACGTTGGTCACCATGCCGTTGGCGTCGGTCTCGTAGTCGTGGATGAGCGTGCCGCGCGGGGCCTCGACCACGCCAATGCCGCGGCCTGCGCGGGGCGTGACGGCCTTGCGCGTGTCGGGGCTGAGGACGTCCGCGTCGGCCAGCAGCTCTTGCGCTCGCTCGGCTGCATAAACCAGCTCGATAAGCCGCGCCCAGTGGTAGAGCAGCGTGAGCTGAGCAGGTCGGCCAAACGCCTTCCTGAACTCCTCCAGCTCCTGCTGCGCTTTCGGCGTGGCCATCCGGTCGCACACGTTGATCCGCGCCAGCGCGTTCGTCCGATACACGCCCACGGGGCTGTCCAGGTTCATGTCGAGCTTCCCGGCCTTCTTCTGGTATGGGAATTTCAGATAGGACCACGGCTCCACGTGCTCAGCGATGAACTCGGTGTACTGGCTGACGTCGAACTCGTCGAACGTGCCGTCGGCCTTCATCATGCGCAGACGGCCGTCGTACAGGTTGAGCGCGCCGTCCTTGACCAGCCCGAGGAAGCCAGTCTTGATGGACGCCATCGTCTTGACCACGTCCAGGTACTTCGGGAAGATGCTCTTCTTGGCGAAGTCCATGGCGAAGAACGCGAAGTCCGCGCATTCCTTGGCCATGTCCTTGAGCTTGGCCACGTCGTCTGCGGTCAAGGGCTTCGACCAGCCGCCGGGCACGGCCGCGTCGGGGTGGATGGCCTTGCCGGCCATGGTCTGGGTCATCATCTGGGCCAGCCAGCGGGCGCGGACGACCTTCTTGGCCACCTCAGGCGCGGCCGCCACGATGCCGAGCACGTTGCGGACCGAGTAGTCCGCGTCGGGGCCCATGACGAAGTCCGGCCCGGAGAGCACGAAGAAGTGGAGGATGTGGCTGTGCATTGTGTGGGCCATGTAGGCGAGTTCGCGGATTTTCTTGGCCGCGGGCGGGATGTCCACGCCGAAGACCGCGTCGCACGCCTTGGCCGAGGCGAGGTGATGCGCCCACGGGCACACGCCGCAGATGCGCGGCACGATCCGCGGCACTTCCTCCACAGGTCGGCCGACGCAGAAGCGCTCAAAGCCGCGCAACTCGACGACGTGTACCTTGGCATCGGCCACATTGCCCGCGTCGTCGAGGTCAATCGTGACCTTCGCATGGCCTTCGATACGTGAGACGGGCTGTAGGGTTAACGTCTTGGGCATGATCTACCTCCTAATGCGGCATAGCCGCCACAGAAAGCCTTTCCTGACCAAATGACGAATGACGAAATACCCAATGACGAAGGAATGCCAAATGCCCAAATCCGAATGGCTGAAACGGGCTGCGGACGCCGCAAGGCATTCGACATTGGTCCGCCGCAGGCGGATTCGGGCTTCTTTCGTCATTCGACATTCGGCATTCGTCATTCCGTGACCTGTCACCTGGCACGTCACCTTCTCGCCGGCATCGGCCGCAGACGGGCCGTAGCGCCGATGTAACGGTTGAAGAGCGCGACGCGGTCTTGGATTTCCTTCGGGTCGAGTCCGATGGTGGAGAGCGCGCCCATCATGTCCACCATGGGGTTCGCGCCTTCGCGGATGGGGCCGAAGCAGCCGCGGCAGGGCATCATGGCCTTCACGCAGCGCGGCGTCTTCTCCGAGCCGCCGCAGCCGGAGCGCGTGGCGGGGCCTTGACACAGGTAGCCCAGCTCCATGAAGCAGCGCACGGTGTCGAGCTTCTGGCCGGGCGCGCACTCGATCTTGTCCAGCGGCCTATTGAGCTTGGCGACCGCCTTCTTCTCGCGCTTGGTCGGGCATTCGTCGCACACGCTGCGCTCCGCCAGCTTGAACGGCTTGTTCTCCAGGAGCGCGGTCAGCGCTTCCGCGACCATCTCGGGCGTGGTGGGGCAGCCCGGCAGGCCGATGTCCACCTTGGCCACTTCCTTCACCGCATACACCCGGTCGGTGAAGGGCGGGATGTCCTTGTTGGGCGTGGGGGCCTTGTCGGTCGTGCACGTCTGGCGATAGGCCGTGTCGAAGATCTGCTCGTTCGTGCTAAGGTTGCCGAGCGCGGGGATGCCGCCGAAGTTGGCGCACGAGCCGACGGCGATGAGAATCTTGCACTTCTTCCGCATCTCCTCGGCGACCTTCCTGTTCTCCTCGTTGCGGATGCCGCCTGAGATAAGGCCGACCTCCGCCTCGGGGATTTCGAGCTTGTCCTTCTCGCCCTTCTGCCCGAAATACTTGTGATCCATGAGCACGGGCATGTGGACAAACTGGAGCTTGGGGAGGATGTCCAACAGCGGCTCCCCGATGTCCAGCACGGTCACCTCGCAACCGCCGCAGGTGGCCAACCATTCTTCTGCGACTCTTACAGGCATGGCGTTTCCTCCTCCTCAAAAGGGTTCAAAGGTCTTCACCGATGGTTCATGGTTGATGGTTCACTAACCATTGACCATCAACCATTGACCATGACGCATCACCTAAGCCGCCGGCGTGGGCGCCGGCGTGGCCTTGCGGCGGGTGAAGGCGCGAAACCCGTCCTCTGCCTTCTCCACGCACGTCTCAAAGCCGTCCTTCGCGTACGCGGCACAGGCGGCACGGGCCTCTTGTTCGGCCGCGTACGCCTTGCCGTCCCACATGAACTTCTTGCCGTCGCGCATCAGCTTCTGCATGGCAGCTTACCAGTATGGAACTGTGCTCACTGCGTTCGCATCGTTCGGGTGAGCGGTCATAAACGAACACCGACCACCCAACACCGAACACCTTACGTCTTGTACGGACTCGGCGGCAGCTTCCGAACCTCCGCCGTCATCTCGGTGACCACTTGCGCGAATCGAGGGCCTTCCGACGCGGAGACCCAGGCGAGCTTGAAGCGCTCGTGCTCCAGGCCGAAGTCGTCGAGCATGAGGGTGATGGCCTCGGCCCGCTTCTCGGTCTTGAGGTTGCCTTCGCGGTAGTGGCAGTCGCCGGGGTGGCAGCCGCAGATGAGCACGCCGTCCGCACCCTTCGTCAGCGCGTCAATGACCAGGTTCGGATGCACCATGCCCGAGCACATGACGCGCACAATGCGGATGTTGGGCGGATACTGAAGCCGGGACACACCGGCCAGGTCCGCGCCGGCATACGAGCACCAGTTGCAGCAGAAGGCGAGGATGAGGGGTTCCTGATCGTCAGCCATGTGCTATGTCACCTGAGAGGTCTCATTCAGAAGGTGTCAACTTGTTGGCGAAGGGAATGACCAAATCCCAATCCCCAATGTCCAACAAATGACCACGCCCCAATTCCCAATGTGCACGGTCGCCGCGCAATGCGTATTGGTCATTAAGGCTTGGGAATTTGTTGGTCATTGGGTGACTGGTCATTGGTCATTCTCGGTCTGGCCAGTGGCCATGCTATGCACCAAGGTCAGCTAGTGTTCCAATGCTGCTGCCACCTGCGCCGCAATCTGCTCCAGCTTGAACCCGCGCACGAAGATGCCTTTCTTGGGGCACGTGGCCTGGCAGACGCCACAGCCTTTACACGCGCTCTCGTCCACCTCGACCGTCTTCTTGATCGCGCCGTCGCGCACGTATTCCAGAAGCGTGATGGCCTTGTAGGTGCACGGGTCAACGCAGTACGCGCAGCCGTCGCAGTTCTCGTCCACCACCTCGGAGATGTTCGCCTCAAGGTCAATCTCGTCCTTGCTGAGGATGGTGGAGGCGCGTGAAGCGGCCGCGCTGGCCTGGGCGATGCTTTCGTCCAGCGCTTTGGGCGAGTGGGCCAGGCCGCAGAGGAACACGCCCTCGGTGGCGAAGTCCACCGGCCGCAGCTTCATGTGCGCCTCCAGGAAGAAGCCTTCCTGGTTCAGCGGCACTTTGAGCATCTGGGCGATCTCCTTGTTGCCCGGATTGGGCACAATCGCGGGCGACAGCGCCACCAGGTCGGCCGCGAGCAGAAGGTCCTGGCGAAGCACGGGTTCGTTCGTGAGCACCCGTAGCGTGCCGTTGTGAGGCTCGACCTTCGGCTTCGCCTTCTCGTCGTAGCGCAGGAAGATGACGCCCTTCTCACGCGCCTGCCGATAGAGCGCCTCGCGGAAGCCGTACGCGCGCACGTCGCGGTAGAGCACGGTCACGCTCGCGTCGGGATTCTGCTCCTTGATCTTCAGCGCGTTCTTGATGGCCTGGGCGCAGCAGACGCGGCTGCAATACGGGCGATCCTGCTCGCGCGACCCGACGCACTGGATCATGACCACGTTCTTGGCCGCGAACTTGCCGCTCGCCAACTGGTCTTCGAGCTGGGTTTGCGTGATGACCCGCTGGTCCTGGCCGTAGAGGTATTCGGTGGGCGTGTGCTCCTGGGCGCCCGTGGCCACGATGACCACGCCGTGCGTGACTTCCTGGGTCGTGCCGTTCTGCCCAAGAGTGGTCTTGAAGTTGCCGAAGAAGCCGTCAATGGCCTTGACCTGGGTGTCGGTGTGGACTTTGATGCGCGGGTGGTGCGTGACGGCTCGGACGAGTCGGCTCAGGCCGTCCAGCGGGGCCATGCCATCCGTGAGGAAGCGCAGCTTGCGCAGATTGCCGCCGAGTTCCTTTTCCTTCTCGACGAGGTGCACGTCGAAGCCCGCCTCGGCCAGGTCGAACGCGGCCACAAGTCCGCTCGCGCCGCCACCGATGACGAGGCCGCTCTTGGTCACAGGGATGCTGCGGCGCTTGAGCGGTTCAAGCAGCCGCGCCTTGGCCACGGCCATGCGCACGAGGTCCTTGGCCTTCCGCGTGGCCTTCTGCGGCTCGTGCATGTGCGCCCAGGAGCAATGCTCGCGGATGTTCGCCATCTCGAAGAGGTAGGGATTCAGCCCGGCCTCGCGGAGCGTGTTGCGGAAGAGCGGCTCGTGCGTGCGCGGCGTGCACGAGGCCACTACAATGCGGTTCAGCTTCTGCTCGACGATGATCTTCTTGATCTTCTCCTGCGTGTCGTTCGAGCAGGTGTAGAGGTTGTTTTCGGCATAGGCCACGTCCGGCAGCGTGCGCACGTATTCGACGACCTCAGGCACGTTGACGACGCTGGCGATGTTCGTGCCGCAGTGGCAGACGAAGACGCCGATGCGCGGCGGCTGGCCCGCCACGTCAATCTCAGGCGGGAAGGTCTTCTGGCGGATTTGCGTGCCCCGGGCGTCGCGCAAGATGCTGAGCGCGCGGGCAGCGGCCGCGCTCGCCTGCATTACCGTCTCGGGGATGTCCTTCGGCTCGGTGAACGGGCCGCAGGCGAACACGCCGTAGCGCGTCGTGTCCACAGGCCGGAACGGGTCGGTGCGGCAGAAGCCATGCTCGTTCAGCTCGACCTCGAACCGCTTGGCCAAGTCCTGCGCGCCCGCAGGCGGCCTGAGGCCCGTGCTGAGCACCACCATGTCGAACTCTTCCGCCTTGATGCCGCCGTCCTCAGCCTGGTACTTGATCTTGAGGTTCTTGGTGGCGGGGACTTCCTTGATGGACGACGGGCGGCAGCGGATGTAGCGGACGCCGGCTTGCTTGGCGCGCTCGTAGTACGCGTCGAAGCCCTTACCGAACGCGCGAAGGTCAATGTAGAAGATGGTGCACTGCACGTCCGGCTCGTGCTCTTTGGCGATGATGGCTTCCTTCGTCGCATACATGCAGCACACGGACGAGCAGTAGTTGCGCTCGGTGTCGCGCGAGCCGACGCACTGAATGAACGCGATGGTCTTGGGGTGATGCTTGTCGGACGGCCGCAGCACCTTGCCTGAATACGGCCCGGACGCGCTGAGGATGCGCTCGAACTCCGCGCTCGTGACCACGTTGTCGTAGCGGTCGTAGCCGAGTTCCTGCTTGGTTGCCGCGTCGAAGTGCTCGTAGCCTGGGGCGAGGACGATGGTGCCGACCTGGATGTCGCCGCGCTGCTCGGTCTGGAAGTAGTCAATGGCTTGGGCGGCGCAGAACTTGGCGCAGGCCTGGCAGGCCCGGCGCAGGTGATACATGCAGCTCTCAGGGTCAATACGCGGGAAGTTCGGCACGGCCTGCGGGAAGAGCACGTAGTTGGCCGAGCGGGGCCTCAAGCCGTAGTCGAACTCAGACGGCAAAGCTTCAGGCCGCCGCGGGCTGACCTTGGCGAGGTCAATGGTGTTGGTGGGGCAGACGAACGCGCACGCGCCGCAGGTGAGGCAGTGCTCCGCGGCCGCGCCGAAGGGCGTGGTCACGAGCCGCTTGCCGCCGCGATACGCCACGCCAATCGCGCCCACCTTCATCAGCTCCAGGCACACCCGGTAGCACAGGCCGCACAGGATGCACTTTTCATCGGGGTTGTCTGTCTTGAACCGCGAGCGCTCCACGCCGAGGTCATGGGCAAGCTGGCGCAGCACGGGCGAATTGGGACACCGGGCGATCAGCAGTTCCATAATGAGCCGCCGGGCACGCTGCACAGGCTCAGAGTGCGTCTTTACCTCAATATCCTGTTCGACGGGCATGGTGCAGGAGGTGACGAGCCGTGAGCGTCCCCGGCGGATGACTTCGACCACGCAGAGCCGACACGCGCCGTAGGGCGCAAGCGCCTCGTGGTAGCAGAGCGTGGGGATCTTGATGCCGAGCTTGCGGCTCGTCTCCAGCAGCGTCGAGCCGTCCTCGGCCAGCACTTTTTCACCGTCTATCGTCAAGCTGACCATACTTGTCCTCGTAAGCGGGTGCGCGGGTAAGCGAGTTTGCGAGTGAGCGGGTCACTACACTCGCTCACCCGCTCACTGGCTCACTCGCTCACTTTTAAGTCACCAGCACCGCCTCATGCCTACACACGTCCACACACATGCCGCACTTGAGGCATTTGGCGGCGTCAATCGCGTGGGGCTTCTTCGGTTGGCCGGCGATGGCTTCGCCGGGGCAGTTTTTCTTGCACAGCGCGCAGCCTTTGCAGCGTTCGGCCACGATGCTGTAGGAGATGAGCGGCTTGCACACGCCCGCGCGGCACTTCTTGGCCTTGATGTGCTCCTCGTATTCGTCCTTGAAGTAGCGCAGGGTGGTGAGCACGGGGTTGGGCGCAGTGCCGCCGAGCTGGCAGAGCGACGCGGCCGCGACCACATCCGCCAGGTCCTGAAGCAGCGGGATGTCGTCGTCCGTGCCCTCGCCGTTCGTGATGCGCGTGAGGATGTGGTGCATCTGGATGAGACCCTCGCGGCAGGGGACGCACTTGCCGCACGACTCGTCCTTGAGGAACGCGACGAAGTACTTGGCCACGTCCACCATGCACGTCCGGTCGTCCATGACGATCATGCCGCCGGATCCCATCATGGAGCCGGCTTTCGTCAGCTCGTCAAAGTCCACCTTGAGGTCAACGAGGTCTTTGGGGATGCAGCCGCCAGACGGGCCGCCCGTTTGAACGGCCTTGAAGCTGCGTCCGCCGCGGATGCCGCCGCCGATGTCCTGAATGATCTCGCGCAGGGTGATGCCCATCGGCACTTCGACCAGGCCCGTGTTGTTGATCTTGCCCACGAGCGAGAAGATCTTCGTGCCCTTGCTGCCCCCAGTGCCGACCTTGGTGTACCAGTCCAGGCCCCTGTTGATGATGAGCGGCACATTGGCCCAGGTCTCGACGTTATTAAGGCACGTAGGACGGTCCCAGAGGCCCTTTTCAGCCATGTGGACGTGTTTTGGACGGGGCTCGCCCGCGCGGCCCTCAATCGAGGCCATGAGCGCGGACGACTCGCCGCATACGAACGCGCCGCCGCCACGATTCACGCGCACCTTGAACTTGAACATCTTCAGCGAGAAGGCGAAGCCCGTGCCGAGGATGTTGTCGCCGAGCAGGCCGTAGTCCTGCGCCTGCTCGACCGCGCGGGTGATGAGTTCCACAGCCATCGGGTATTCGGTGCGCACGTAAACGTAGCCTTCGTTCGCGCCCATGGCATACGCGCCGATGATCATGCCCTCCAGCACGCTGTGCGGGTTGCCTTCCATGAGGCTGCGGTTGGCATACGCGCCGGGGTCGCCTTCGTCCGCGTTGCAGATGACGTACTTGGTGTCCCCATGCGCCTTCGCCACCGATTCCCACTTCACGCCCGTCGGGAATCCCGCGCCGCCGCGGCCGCGCAGCCCGGACTTCTTCACCATCTCCACGACCGCTTCCGGCTCCATCTCGAAGAGCACCTTGGCGAGCGCGGAGTAGCCGCCGATGGCGATGTAGTCCTCGATGCTCTGCGGGTCTATCAGTCCGTTCCAGCCGAAGATGATCCGCTGCTGCCGGTTGTAGAACGCCACGTCGTCCTCGCTGATAGCGCGCTTCTTCGTCTGCGGGTCAACGTAGCAGAGCTTCTCGATGACCTTGTGGCCGATGAGCGTCTCGTCGAGGATGGCGTCCACGTCTTTGGGCTGCACGCGCTGGTAGAGCACGCCCTGGGGCCGGATGACGACGAGCGGCCCGCGTTCGCAGAATCCGTGGCAGCCCGTGATGAGCAGACGGACCCTCTCGTCGAGCTGGCGCTTGACGAGTCCGTTTTCCAATGCGGTGGCGACCTTGGAGCAGCCGCTGGCCGTGCAGCCCGTGCCGCCGCACACGACGACCGTGGCTTCGTAGCGCTTGAGCCGTTCCCGCACGTCGCGCCGGATGCGCTCGAGCTCCTCAACACTCGCTAGCTTCTTCAGTGCGATCATCGCCATTGCACCTTGAGATCACTCTGCCGACCTTGGCGGGCGACAGGGTTTGGTATTCCTCATCCACGACGACGACCGGCCCGAGCGCGCACGCGCCGAGGCAGTTCACCGTCTCCAGCGTGAACTTGCGATCCTTCGTGGTCTCGCCGGCCCGGATGCCGAGCTTGCGCTCGAATTCTTCGAGAATCCTCGGCGAGCCGCGCACGTGGCAGGCCGTGCCGAGGCAGACCTTGACGATGTGCTTGCCGCGCGGCGTGAGACTGAACGCGGTGTAGAACGTGGCTGCGTGATAGACCTGGCTCAGTGGCAGCTCCAGCCGCTCCGAGATGTAACGTAAGACAGGCTGTGGCAAATACTTATATTCCTTGTTCACGTCCTGAAGCACCGACACCAGGATGCCCTTCTCGCCTCGGTACGTGTTGAAGATGCGTTCCATTGTGGCGCGTTCGACGGGCGTGAGTTGCTCGGCCACGCTGCGCTTTTCGGGGAACTGCGGCTTGTAGCGCACGAGGCAATGGCTGGCGCACTCGCCGCAGCCCTTGCACTTGTCCTCCAGGATGAACCGTGGCCGCTTGCGCACCGTGACGGTGAACCGGCCCGCGGTGCCGCGCACTTCTTCCACGTCCGAAAGCGTGAGCAACTCGATGTCCTTGTGCCGTCCGACCTCGACGAGTCGGGGCGCGAGCGTGCACATGGCGCAGTCGTTGGTCGGGAAGGTCTTGTCGAGCTGCGCCATCACGCCGCCGATGGACGGCTTGGAGTCAAGCAGATAGACCTTGATGCCGGACTCGGCCAGGTCAATCGCGGCCTGCATTCCCGCGACGCCGCCGCCCACCACGAGCGCTGAGCCGGTCATTCTCTCCTTGGCCATTTGACAACCTCAGATGACTGATGAGACAGAAATGACGAACGACGAAATACCCAATGACGAATCAGCCGTACGGCGGACGAATGCCTAAGCCCGAATGGGTTGGCTTTGTCCCACGGTTGAGGGATAGCCCTGGGCGAACAGATAGTAGAAAGGCATGCTCTCGTGAAGCCGCATTCTTGGCCAAGACCCACAGACATGGCGTTGTAGGACGCGAATCCTTTCGCGGACTCCGTTCTCGCCCGGACATCGCATCTGTCGCTTCGGCCGGGAGATACGTCCTGGAAAGGATTCCAGTCCTACAAGGGCGAATCGCAGGCGCATCACTCAAGCCAAGTCCTCCGGCCGTGGCGAATGGCTTCTGGAGAACGTGTACGAAGGAATACCGGCCTATCACAGTCCCTCACCTATGGGATGAAGCCAACGGGTTTCGCCAGGACGCCGCGCATTCGTCATTCGGGCTTCGGGCTTCTTTCGTCATTCGACATTCGTCATTAGTCATTCGTTATTCCGCATTCCGCATTTGTCGCTATAGCTTGTCCACCAACGACATAGGATTGACGAGATGCTTCTGCAGGCCAAGGGCTTTCGGCTCAAGGCCGAGCGCCAGGCCCATGAGCTGGGTGAAGTAGAAAATGGGAAGCGCAAAGGTCGTCTGGAACTTCTGATTTACCTGCGTCTGGCGCATGTCCAGGTTGGCGTGACAGAGCGGGCAGGCCACGGCCAGGGCTTCCGCGCCGACCGCGAGCGCGTTTTCCAGCAGTTCCTTGACGAGCCGAAGCACCACGTCGGTTCGGGTCAGCGCCAGAGCTGCTCCGCAGCAGTCGGTCTTGTAGGACCAATCAAGAGTAGGCACGCCGACGCTGCGGAGCAGCGTGTCCATCAGCATGGGATACTCGCAGTTGTCGAACTGCATGACCTTCGCGGGCCGGGTGAGCAGGCAGCCGTAGTAGCAGACGACCTTGAGCTTCGAGAGGTCTTTCTTCACGTGCCGCTGGACGGACTTGGCCGGTTCGCCGCTGTTGAAGAGCTCAAGGGGATGGGACACCTTGACGTTGTTCACCGGCTCGACGCCGGCCGCTTCCCACGCCTTCGCGGCGAACGCCGGTTCGGCCGCGCACTCGTGCTGCGCGGTGCGGAATCGGCTGAAGCACGCGGCGCAGGGCACGACCACCTCATCGAAGCCTGCCTGCCGGACGAGCGCGAGGTTCTTCAGCGGCAGCGCCGTGGCCAGCAGGCGCGAGGTCGCATGGGCCGCGGACGAGCCGCAGCAAATCCAGCCTCGCGGCTGGACGAACTCCACATCAACCTGCTCGCCCACGGCTCTGAGCGAGGTCTCATACTCATGCGCGGTGGATTCCAGCGAGCAGCCGGGGTAGAAGGCGTATCTCATGGCGCGGTAGTCTCAAACAAGTGATGAACGGACGTGAGAGCGTGTGAGCGCACGAGCGCCTACGCTTCCACGCTCTCACGGCGCTTCCCTCCCGGAGCGCTTTCCAATGGACTGGCACTCTCCAACTGCTTGGCTCTAGCGAAGATACGATTAGTCGTGACGATGCTGGACAGGGGCGGCAGGAACTTGAGTTTGCCATGCAGAACCAACTGCGTCGCGAGGTCGCTGTCCTTGGTGAATTCGCGGGTTCTCAGTTTCAGCAGGCCCATCATCCCGGCCTCATACACGCGGCCACACATCCGCATGGTCAGCAACATGGACTTGTAGAAGGCGACAGCCTCGGGGATCGCAGGAACTCGGCCGGACTTGAGGGCCACAGATCGCGCGCCGTCCATGACCTTGGCGATGTCCACTTCCTGCGGGCAGCGCGTGGTGCACGTCTCGCACGAGGCGCAGAGCCATATCGTCTTCGAGTTCAACACCGCGTCCCGGTCGCCCAGCCGAATCGCGTGGATGACCTGCGTCGGCGTCAGGTCCATATCCTCGACGATGGGGCAACCCGCGGTGCACTTGAAGCACTGGAAGCAGAGGTTGACGTTCTGGCCGCAGGCCTGGTGTATCTCCTTACCGAAGCTGGCATCAATGGCGTTCGGATTCATGGACAGCACCTGTTCTCTTGCTCTTAGTCTCATATCCTAGTCTTTTTCTTAGTCTTCCCCCTCTCAGGGGACGAGCAAGACTAGGATGAAGACTGCGAAGAAGACTAGGATTCAGACGCCGTTTTCAGACTGCGACTCCTGCTGACTTGGCCCGTGTCATCTCCGCCGAAGGGGCTTGCGGGGACTCCTGCGCGATCGGCAGTCGGATGACGAACGTCGTGCCTTGGCCGACCTTGCTGGTCACGTGGATCGAGCCGCCGTGGGAGTCCACAATCTTCTTCACCACGGCCAGCCCAACGCCGATCCCTTGGGCCTTTCTCACGATCTCGCCTGAGCCGCGGTAGAAACAGTCGAAGACTCGCGGCAGATCGTCCTCGGGGATGCCGATGCCATCGTCGCTGACGGCCGCGACGGCCCAGGGCGGCTCAGGCTTCACTCGGACGACAACATGCCCGCGCTCATGGGCGTACTTCACCGCGTTGTTCAGCAGGTTGCAGAGCAGTTCCACGACGAGTTCTCTATTCCCACGCACGGGAGGCGTGCCGTCCTGGACATTGAGCACGAACTCGACGGGGCTGCTCGTCTTGCCGAGCACCATGTCCCAGGCCTCGCGCGCGGCCACGCCAAGGTCCACGTCGGTCAGGTCTTCGGGCCTGAGCGCGCCGCCGACCTTGAAGAACCGCAGCCAGTTCGTGACCAACTCGCTGAGCTGGCTCAGCCGGGCATACACACGGTCGAGCTTGGCCTTGAGGTCGGGCGGCATGGTGCTGGCGTGCTGAAACATGACGGCTTCAAGGTACTGCTCCGCGGCGAGCACGGGCGAGCGGAGCTGGTGGGACACGACCGTGGCGAAGTTGTCGCGGATGAGCTGCTGCTCCTTCTCAAGCGTGGCCGCGCGCAGCACCAGGCGTCGCTTCTCCAAACCGCGTCCAACGACCAGCTTTAACTCGTCTGGCGTAAAGGGTTTAGGCAGGAAGTCGTAAGCGCCGTTTTTCATGGCTTCGACCGCGGACTCAAGCGTGGCGTACCCTGTGATCACGATGACGACCGCCTCGGGGTGAGTCTCGTGGATGTGCGCCAGGAACTCCATGCCGCCCATGCCGGGCATCTTGAGGTCGAGGATGATGAGGTCGGGCACAAGCTCTCGCACCATCACCAGCGCCTTCTCAGCATCCGGCGCGGTTCGGAGCCGGTGACCCAGCTTGCTCAGCACTTGGGAACAGCCCTGGCGGATGGACTCCTCGTCGTCCACCACGAGGATGCCATACTGCTCGCCTCGGGCGTCTGTGCCATCCATGTGAGGTCCTCTTGCGGCACGCCGCGACAGCCAATCCGCCGCGGCGGACGAAATCCGAAGCACGAAATCCGAAACAAATCCAAGACGCCAAATCTCAATGACCAAAACGGCGCTTCGCGCATCCGCGCTCTCCATCGTGCCTCGTTTGGAGCATTGGGATTTCGGTCATTTGAATTTGCTTCGTGCTTCGGATTTCGGATTGCGAGTTTTCAGACTAGGTTGGCGCTGCCTTCCGTCCTATGAGCTTATTAAGCCGGGCAATGAGGTCCTTGGCCCGGATGGGTTTCTCGACGAAATCGTCCACGGGGAAGAACTCCTCGTCCGTCAAGGGCGAGAACTTGAAGCCCGTCTTCTCGGTCACGGCCGAGGCGGAGAGGATGGGGATATGCTTGAGGGCAGGGTCGCGGCGGATTTCCTGGGCGAAATGGAAGCCCGCGGTCAGGGACTCCATCATGATGTCCAGCACGATGACGTCCGGCTTCTCTGGCCGCACCTTTTCCATGCCCTCCGACTTGGAGTAGGCCGAGACGACCTGGAATCCGCCCGCGGTCAAGATGCCGTGGAGCGCCTCGTGGAAGTCCGGGTCGTCGTCAACGATCAGCACTTTGGGCATAGCACCCTCCACGGTCTCTTTCTCTTTTGCGGTGGTCGGTGGGCCGCAGACCTCCTGCAAGGCCTCGACGAGTTCGGCGGGATCAAACGATTTCAGGTGATAGTAGCTGACCTTCTCCGCCCGGACGCGGCGTTCCTGTTCCTCGGTGTTCTGCGCGGCCGTCATGATGACGGGCAGTCGGGGCGAGACCGCGCGCAGGATTCGCACCGCGTCCCACCCCTTCATGTCGTCGAGCACCACGTCCACGATGGCGCAGGCAAAGGTCGCGTTGCGCAGCAACTCGACCGCGGCCGTGCCTCTGCCCGTGGTCTCGACCGCGTAGCCACGTTTCATGGCCAACTCGGCCGTGGCATCGCGCGCCGCGGAGTCGGCATCCGCTATGAGCACTGTCTTGGGCCACATGCGGCACACGAAAGGCAAGTCCCATGCCCCAGGAGCGCCCCTAGGCAGTGAATTGGCAGTGGGTGGAAGCCTATGCTGATCTGAGGGTTAGGAAGGGATGCGTTGGCGGGGGATGTTCGGGACGCGGATTGGGAAGGGGGGCGCCGGGGCGGAATGCCACAGAAGTGGGGCGTCATGCCACGTGACGCACTCACTGCAACGAGAGGGACTGTGGGGCAAGCGTCTCGCTTGTCCGCCGCGGCGGACAACCGTGACGGTTGCACTACCTTGTGAACTGGCCGCCGTGCCCCAGTCGAACTCATCAAGTACGGCGGTCAGCTTTGGCCCGAACCCGCGCGCTCAGGTTGCGGACTGAGACCGAAGCCCCTTAGCTTGCGCCAGAGAGTCTTGCGGTCAATGCCAAGTCGCTTGGCCGCGAGGGTCTTGTTGCCGCCGACCTCCGCAAGCACTTGGAGGATGTGTTCCTTCTCCAGGGCCTCCAGCGTCGCGGATGGCTCGGATTCCGGTGATCGGTGTGGCAGGTTGCTGAAGTGGGCAAAGAGGCCGCGGTCAAGCGTCTCGTTGGCCGCGAGCACGACCGCGCGCTCGATGGCGTTCTCAAGTTCGCGGACGTTGCCCGGCCAGTCGTAGGCCATGAGAATCCCCATCGCGTCGGCCGTGATGCCGCGGATCTCGCGCTTGCGCTTCCGCGAATACTTCTCGATGAAGTACTCGGCCAGGAGCGGGATGTCTTCCCGTCGCCGCCGAAGCGGGGGGACGGTGATGGGGAGGACGCTGAGGCGATAGTAGAGGTCTTCGCGGAAGGCGCCGGCGCGCGTGGCGGCCAGCAGGTCTTTGTTGGTAGCGGCGATGACGCGCACGTCCACTTGGGTTGGCTGCGTGCTGCCCACGCGGCTGAATTCGCGCTCCTGGAGCACGCGCAGCAGTTTGGCTTGAAGGTCGAGCGAGAGATTGCCAATCTCGTCGAAGAAGATCGTCCCGCCGTTGGCCAGCTCAAATCGGCCGTGCTTGGTCGCCAGCGCGCCGGTGAACGAGCCTTTGACGTGCCCGAAGAGCTCGCTCTCGAACAGCGTGCCGACGAGCGCGCAGCAGTCCACGGCCACGAACGGCTTGTCGCGTCGCAGGCTGAGGCTGTGAAGCGCGTGGGCTACGAGTTCCTTGCCGCTCCCGCTCTCGCCGAGAATGAGGACGGTGCTGTCCGTTGGGCCGACTTGGGTGATAAAGCTCATCAGGGATCGCATGGCCGGGCTGTTGCCGATGAGCCGCACTTCGGAGCGGTGTTCAGGAATCAGCCCCTTCACCGCGAAGGTCTCGCCCGCCCTGGTCCGCTTCTCCAAGATGCCCCCCACGACGTTGCGTAACTGTTCGGGCGTGAAGGGTTTAGGCAGGAAATCGGCCGCCCCGCGCTTCATGGCATCCACCGCGCATTCGATGGTCGCGTAGCCTGTGATGATCACAACCGCGGTCCGGGGGCTTACCTGCCGGAGGATCGGCAGCGCGTCCATGCCATCCATGCCCGGCATCCGCAGGTCCAGGAGCACGATGTCGAAACTCGTCTCGCGGGCCAGACGCAGAGCCGCGTCCGCGGTCGCCGCTTCCACGACCTGGCACCCGAGCTTCGAGAGCGCCATCCGGCAGCCCTGACGCATGGTGTCTTCGTCGTCCACGACGAGGATGTTGGGTTCGCGGTGGCTCATGGGGAATAGGCAAATAGCGAATAGGCGAATGAGCGAATGGGCGTTTACGTTTCACGTTTTACGTTTCACGGATTACGAATCACGCATCACCGGCAGCTTGACAATGAAGGTTGATCCCTTCCCAACGACGCTCTCCACGTCCACGCTGCCGCCATGTTGGCGGACGATGCCGTAGGTGACGGAGAGGCCGAGACCGGTGCCTTGGCCGGGGGCTTTGGTGGTGAAGAATGGCTCGAAGATGCGGCGCAGATTCTCGGGCGCGATGCCGTAGCCGGTGTCCGAGATGCGCGCGACGAGATGGCCGTTGGCGCGGTCATATTCGGTCATTACGGTGAGTCGTCCCCGGCCGTCCATGGCCTGGGCCGCGTTGAGGATGATGTTGGTGAAGGCTTGCTGGAGTCGGCCCGCGTCGCCCGACACAGGCGGCGCGTCGCTCTCGAATCGGCAGACGATCTCGATGTTCTGGAACAGAACCTGGTTGGCGAGCACGGCCAGGCTTTCTTGCAGCACCTGGGCGAGGCGCACGGGCGCTTGCGTGGGCTTCTGGGTTCGGGCGAAGCCGAGGAGGCCCTTGACGATGTCACGGCACCGGTTGGCTTCCTTGGCGATGGTCTCGACTGCGGGCCGGAGCGGATTGTCGTGCGGCGTTTCTTCCAGGAGCAGATGGGAGAAGAAGAGGATGCCCCCGAGGGGGTTGTTGATCTCGTGGGCCACGCCCGCAGCCATGCGGCCGAGCGAACTGAGCTTCTCGGTTTGGATCAGATGGGCCTGGATGGCTTGGAGCTCTCGGTAGGCTTTCTCCAGCTCCAGCGACTTGGCGCGCTCGGCCGCGGTGGCCTGGGCCGATTCAGCGAGCAACTGCTTGGTGAGCGTCATGTCCTGCGCGACTTTGACGACGCCGATGATGTCGCCCATGGCGTCGCGCACGACCGCCGCGCTCACCGCGACCGGAACCTCGCGCCCGTCCTTGCTGCGCCACGTCATCTCCACGTCGCGGATGAAGCCCTGCGCGAACAGTTCGCCCCACAGTCGCGTCCCATCGTAAAGTCCGATGCCCGCCGAGTTGCCGTGCAGCATCTTAAGTGGTTGTCCCACAAGGTCTTCCTCAGAGTAGCCGAGGAGCTTGGTCAGCGCTCGGTTGGCCATTCGGATGTTGCCCCGCTGGTCAGCCACGACGAGCGCGTTCAGCATGCTGTCAATCACGTTGGCCAGGAATTCCTTGGTCTGCGCCAGCTCCTCGCTCTTGCGCTCCATCTCCGCCTGGGTGTTGGCGAGCTGGGCGTAGATTTTCTCCATGCTCTGGATGATCTCGATCCAGGCGTTCTCCTGCATCTGGAAGGATGTGAGGGTGTCGGCGTCGGCCATATCGCGGTGCTCAGCACACGACCGAGGATAGAGGATAGAAGATTGAGGATAGCGACCAACCCATCTGTAGCTATCTTCGATCCTCCATCCTCAATCCTCGGCCCATCCGTTCAATGGACTGTGCAGAAGAGGCACGGGTCATACGAACGCACGGTGTGGGCGAGCGTGAGCGGTTGGGTCACGTCGTGGACAGGCAGTCCCACGAGCGCACTCTCCAGCGGGCCAGGCTGGCCTTGGTCGTCGCGGGGCGAGAGATTCCAGGCCGTAGGCGTCACGACCTGGTAGTTGCGGATGCGGCCGCGTTCGATGCGCACCCAGTGGCCGAGCATCCCGCGCGGCGCTTCGAGCAGGCTGAATCCGGACGCGGCGTCCTGAGGCGTGTCCTTCGCGTAGAACGGCTCATCGGGCGAGATTTGCCTCAGCCATACCGCGGCCTCGGTCAGCAAGCGAAACATCTCGTGCACCCGCGCGAGCATCCGGGTGAACACGACTGAGCCGAACTGGCGGAAGGCGTCGGTGATGAGCGGGTCCTCGGCGACGACCATTCTGGCCAAAGGCCCCACCTCGGCGGGCTGGCCCGCGTACCGCGGCGCTTTGCACCAACTGTAAGCCGCGTCCTTTGTGGGCGCGGGCTCGCTGAGTCCGTCCATCGGCGCGCGGCCGCCGGGATACGGCCGGAACCACGAATGCCGCACGTGCTCGGTGACTTGATTGGGGTCGAGCGCAGAGGCCGTGCCATTCTCGAAGAAGCCGGGCTTGAGCCACATCGCGTTGCCGGGAAGCGGCCACCCGCTGGACAGGAATCGCCCAGGCCCGCGACCGAGACGATGGAAGCCGTGAGTCAAGGCAAGCTGAATGAAGAAGCCGACGTCGCTCGCTTGGCTCTCGCTCGTGTTCGCCCAGCGTTCAAGGTCGGCCATGCCACGATTGTCGAGCCAGCGATCCAGCGGGCCGCCCAGCACCTGGTCCTCGACGAACGCGCGGAACTGCGCGAGAATGCCGGCGCAGCGGTCGAGGTCGCTGCGGGTGAGCGCCTTGGTGAGTCCGCCGGGCTGCATGGCCAGCGTGTTGGGCCATTTGCCCGCGAGCAGGCCCAGGATGCCCGTCAACTCGCTGCGGGCCTTGACCGCCGGGCCGTAGTGTGAGCCAGTCCAGGCCGTGAATCGTTTGGCCGCTTCGGCGGGATAGCGGGCGGCGGCGAGGTCGGTGCAGAAAGTGAGGTAGAAGTGCGTAAAATGGCTGAGGATGGTCTCCGTGGCCAGAATAACGGCCCGGCACAGAAGGCCGTTGGGCGGGGTCTGCACGCCAAAGGCGTTCGCCAGCGTGGCCGCGGCGGCCGCGGCATGAACCGCCCCGCACGTGCCGCAAATGCGGCAGGTAACGACGATGGCGTCGTGGGGGGGCCGACCGCGCAGCAGGTTCTCGAAGCCTCGATACAGCGTGCCGGACGTTCGCGCGCTGCTCACCGCACCGTCCGCGATCTCCACCTCAATCTGGAGGTCGCCTTCCACACGCGTGAACGGGCTGAAGACGATGGTCTTCTTCATGGCTTCACAGTGTTCAGAAACGGATGTGCGCGAGTGAGCGAGTTCGTAG
>Ga0194125_10004994_pt1 | contig 20392 bp, 15 predicted proteins | sample TA2KigC250mmetaG_FD_148626 | JGI IMG/M metagenome (GOLD analysis project Ga0194125, IMG submission 148626) | Freshwater microbial communities from Lake Tanganyika, Tanzania - TA2015034 Kigoma Deep Cast 250m | ecosystem: Environmental > Aquatic > Freshwater > Lake | place: Tanzania: Lake...
CATCTATTGCCATCTTGAGTTGTTTTTTGGGCTCGTCTGGAAATTCAAAACCCTTTTTCTCTTTTACCAGTTTTTTAAATCTTATAACAATGTCTTTTAGCGCTTCTCTATCAAGGTCTGTATCTAATTTCACCTTTAAAGTATGCTTCTTCTCCTCAATTAACTTCTCAAAAAGTTCATGCTCAACGCCCAAGACCACATCAGAGAACATCTGGATAAAACGTCTGTATGAGTCATATGCAAATCTTTCATTCTTAGACCTATTTATAAGCCCTTTTACTGTTTTGTCATTTAATCCTAGATTTAACACTGTATCCATCATACCCGGCATTGATATTGCAGCCCCAGAACGCACAGAGACCAAAAGGGGATTATCCTCGGCTCCAAATGTCTTACCTAAACTCTTCTCAAGTTTTTTTAGATTTTCCTCAATCTCTTCCATTAACCCTTCTGGATACTGTTCATTGTTGTTGTAATAATGAATGCAGGCCTCTGTGGATATTGTAAAACCAGGTGGGACCGGTATGCCCAGATTCGTCATCTCTGCAAGATTTGCGCCCTTTCCGCCCAGCAGATTTTTCATCTGCGCAGTTCCCTCTGCTTTTCCCTCGCCAAAGAAGTACACATACTTAGCCATTTTTAATTAACCTCCTTTAATGAGCATACGACTTATGCCTGCCGTCGGGCAGGGAGCGAAGCAACATAAGTCGTCCTTAGTTAGAGTCGCTACTCTGTTTGTGCGAATTTGACCTTACCAGCCTTGACAAATCCGCTACCTTATCAGTATATAGCATATTTATCTCTTTGAGCAATGCCATCCGATTCAATCTTATCTTCTGGTCGTCCACATTCACCCTTACCTTGTCAAAAAATGTGTTGATCGGTCTTAAGAAAATTGACGAATAAGCCGTAGTAAATTTGTCATATTGCCTTGCCTTTAAAAAGTTATGCGCTTCTTTCTTAAAGTTAAGGAGAAGATTATAAAGATTGCTTTCCTCATCTTCTTTAAAAAATGTTTTATCTATCTCTGGAAGGCTAACATTGCCCTGCCTTAGAATATTGCTTGTCCTTTCAATGATTACCCTTGCCTCCTCCAGGTCCTTCTTTAAATTACTCAGGTCTAAGATTCTTTTTCTTACATCAGAGAGGTTATCAAAATCCTTTATCAAGATTGCATCGAGCAGATCCTTTTTAACATCTAAAAAAATTGTGTAAAATCTTTCTTTTAAAAAATCTTTCAGTCTCTGATTAAGTAAAACTTTATCAAAAGAAATTTTTTTATCCAGTGATTTTATACTTTCATTTAGCAGTTTGTCAAGGGATAATCTAAACTCAGTATCTAAATTAAACCAAATTAGAATAAATCCATTAGCATTCCTTCTTAGCCCATATGGATCCTCGCTTCCGGTGGGCTGTATACCGATAGCAAGATGAGACATTAGATTATCAAACTTATCTGCTAAAGCCAAAACCTTGCCCATAGCACTTTCAGGAAGAACATCTCCTGCCTGCCGTGGAAGATAATGCTCATATATAGTCTGACTTATCTGGTTCTCATACCCCTCCTTGGATGCATATGCGCTTCCCACAATGCCCTGAAGGTCTGGAAATTCCCTTACCATTGAAGTGGTTAAATCAACCTTGGATAACAAAACCGCTGTATTTAATTTTTCTTTTAACTTGGCATCAATATTTAGTTCGGTTGCAACAAAGCCAGAAAGAATTCTTAATCTTTCTATCTTATCAAAAAAAGTGCCCACCTCTTTGTGAAATATAATATTTTTTAACAATTTTATCCTATCTATTAGTTTTATCTTAAAATCCTCTTTTAGAAAAAATGTAGCATCTTTTAACTTTGCATTCAGTATTCCTTCATAGTGTCTTTTTACCGCATCCAATTTTTTTGGTTTTCCGTTTGCCACTGCAATAAATCTTGGCATAAGTTTCCCATTTTTATCAGAGATAGCCAATATCCTCTGATTTTTTGTCATTGTATGAACTATAATCTCTTTTGGCAGGCCAGCGTAATCCTTATCAAAATCCCCAACAAACACACTTGGATATTCCACAAGGTATTTTATACTGTCAAGGAGTTGCGCATTTTCTACGTTTACACCCTTTATCTTCTTATCTATCTCTTTTAAAATTCTCTCTTTTCTCTTCTCGGAGTCCAAAATCACAAAACTATTTTTAAGCACCTTAAAATAATCCATTGCATCCTTTACCTTAAAAGGACCTGGCATAAGAAATCTATGGCCATAGGTTAGGTTATTACTTCTTAGACTACCTATATCAAAAGGTATAACCATATTTCCATGCAAAGCCAGAATCCACCTTATAGGCCTTGCAAATCGGATAAGGGAAGAATCCCATATCATACTCTTTGGAAAGTCAATCCTTAAAATTAAGTCGGGCAATATATTTTTTAATATTTCCTTGGCAGGTTTTGGTTTTTCAGTGATACTTCCACAAATATATTTTTTACCATTTTCTTCTGTTATAGTTAAATCCGCTTGTTTTAAATTAAACCGCCTCATAAAACCGGTTAGTTTCTCAGTCGGTTTACCATTTGCATCATAACAAATTTCTAAAGAAGGTCCGCGTTTAGTTTGTTTCTTTACAAGTTGCTTTCTAGATAGGTCTTTTACAAATAACACAAGCCTTCTGGGCGTGGTAAATGTCTCAAGAGAGTTATATTCAAGAAAATTCTCCTCAAATATCCTCTTTGAACTTGCCCTTAAATTCCCTAAAGCAGCCTCAATATACCCAGAGGGTATCTCCTCTGTTCCTATCTCCAATATTAAATTAGGGACACTTCCCATATTTTAACCTATAACTTATCACCTATAGCTTATAACTGTTTTTGGGCCATATCTCATTTAATTCTTTTGCCCTCAACCTTAGCTTCAACCTTTCTCCTTATATTCTAAATACCCCTCTGCGCAGCCGCGGGCTAAGTTTCTAACGCGGGCAATGTAAGACTGGCGCTCTAAGGGACTTAGGACTCCCCTTGCGTCAAGCATATTAAATATGTGGGAGGTCTTAAGCATAATATCATAAGCAGGTAGAAATAGTTTCTCTTTAATAAGTTTTTTGGATTCCTTCTCATACGCTTCAAATGAATCAAGATAGGTTTTTATATCAGAATTTTCAAAATTGTATTTTGAAAATTGAACTTCATCCTGTCTGTGTATATCTCCATAGGAAACATTCTTATTCCAGGAGAGTTTAAACAAATCAAATGTTCCTTGTATAAACATTGCAATCCGCTCAAGCCCATAGGTGAGCTCAACGGAAATGGTTTTGAGGTCTAATGTTGCAATCTGCTGAAAATAGGTAAACTGGGTAACCTCTAATGAATCCAGCCACACCTCCCAGCCAAGCCCTGTGGCACCGAGCGTTGGGGATTCCCAGTCATCCTCAATAAACCTTACATCGTAGTCCTTTAATTTTATACCTAAATTTTCAAGGCTTTCTAAGTAGAGTTTTTGTATATCGTCTGGTGCAGGCTTAATTACAACCTGATACTGATAATAGCGCTGAGTCCTTAAAGGGTTATCCGCATATCTTCCATCAGTAGGCCTTCGGGAGGGCTGAACAAAGGCAACCCTCCAAGGTTTCTCATCAAGGGCTCTAAAAAAGGTTAAGGGATGAAATGTGCCTGCACCTACTTCTACATCATATGGCTGAACAATCAGGCAACCCTTGGAAGCCCAGTATTTATTTAGTTTTTCTATAATTTCCTGGAAATCCATTATTATAAGACAGTAGGAAATATTTCTCGTTACTCGCTACTTGCCTTCCTCTCTACTTTCTAATGCACCTTGTTTAAAAAATCAAGGCTCTTTAAGTTCCTGTCAATATGAAACTTAAAAATTTCATTCAGCATCCCATCCAATTCATTCTGGACGCCCTCATTTATATCAAAACGCATTTTCTCTTTGGGCGTTATATTAGAGAGACTCTCCATCGTACCCAGAACTCCCTCAGAAATCTTAATCCCTGAAGGCTCATCATCCGCACAGTTCTTACAGAGCGCACCCCCTAGTAAAATCGAAAAGAATAAATTCTTGGATGCGCTTTCAGTTTTACAGACACAGCATCTCTTTAGGTCAGGTAAGATACCACTTAAGTGCAATAACTTAATCTGAAATATTATTGAGATTATCTGTGGATTCATATTGTCCTTTAAAGACTTTAAGGACCACAAAAGAATATCAAAAATTTGAGGGCTAGGATCCTGAGGGCTGGATAAACTATCAACCAACTCAATAAAATAACTTGCGATAGCGATACCTGCAATATCTGTTCTAATGGAATCAAACCTGTCGAGAAGCTGACACTGAGTAAGTTTATTAATATCAGAGTGTCTTGATTCATAAAAAACAATATGGTTATAACTAAAGATTGCGAGGTCCCCTGTTATATTTGTTTTATTTCGCTTTGCACCTTTTATAATACTTTTCACCTTTCCAAAATCTCTCGTAAAAAAATCTACCAGCAAAGAACTTTCACTGTAATCCCTCTTTTTTAATACTATGGCTTCAGTCTGAACTATTGACATAGATAATTTTTAATCCAAAAATTAAAATGCAAAAATCAAAATTACATACCAAAAATCAAAAATTTCTGGACATTTTGGATTTTGCAGTGCCATTTTGATATTTGATTTGTTATTTGCATTTCACTTTAGAAACTGAAATATCAGCGTGGTTAGAAAAATCCCAAGCAGCCCACCGGTGGCAACCTCCCATATAGTATGAACTGCTTTTTTGACTCTACTCTGGGCTATCAAAAAGGCTAATATGAACACCAGTGATATAACGATAATATTTGAGGTAAGGAATGCAATTATTGTCCATATAGAAAATGCAACTGCGCTATGGCCGCTTGGCATACCACCTCTTAAAGGGGTTCCCTTATGAAATATAGCCTTTCCAATTATCACCAAACATAAAAGTACAACAAGACAAAGAAAACTCATATGCCAGGAAGACTGTCTTAACCTCGTAACCCCAAGTTCTATTTTAGGCTCAACCCTATTTATGAATATAATGTATCCTACTATTATGGCGTTTATAGAACTAACCAATACCGCCCCTGCGCTTATATCCTTTATTATCCTAGCCAACGGATGAAACGTTTTTTTAACCATATCAATAGATAACTCAATAGAGGTATTTATCATCTCGGTAAGCAATACCAAGACTATTGAGGTAGTCAAAAAAATCAACTCCGTCTTTGACACGTTTAAGAAAATGCTTAAAGAGATTATCAACACAGCAATAATAAGATGGAGTCTCATATTACGTTGCGTTTTTATAACGTATATAAGACCTTCTATGGCAAAATTTAAACTCTCAATAAGGTTTCTAGATACCATATTCCTTTAAAATATCCTCCTGTCTTTTGCACATCCTATTATACAATCTCTTGGTCCTATCCTCATAACCTATAAGATGTAATATTCCATGTACAGCATAGAGACATAATTCATTGGTCACTAATCTTTTTAAATTAAATCCCTTCAAAAGAATCCCCGGATGTTTTTTAAAAAGGCTATCTACCCGTTCCCTTGCGATATCCGCGCAGATATACACATCGCCGAGAAAATTTTCGCTTCCGTTTTCGCCAAATGGACTTTTTAATTCAAATGCCAGGACATCGGTAGGAGTATTTCTCTTCCTAAATTCAGAGTTCAATTTTCTTATATAATTGCTATTTACTACAATTATATTAATGCTAACCTTTTTATAGCCTTCTAAATCCAAGGTTTTCTTGGATATATCCAGTATTTTTTTTGGATAGAAATCCACTCTATGCTGTAGATTTGTCAGTCTCACTTTCAATTGAAACTCTCTGATTCTCTTTTTCAAGGGTGGGATATTCAACCCTTGCGTGGAATATTCCTAGTAATATCCTCAAAAAATTTTCAGCAATTTTATTAAGGTCTTTCAGGGTAAGATTACATTCATCCAGTTGACCATCAATAAACTTGTTGTTTATTACCTCATGCACCAGTTCTTTGAGTTTGGTAGGCACAGGCTCGGTAAGGGTCCTCGAGGTAGCTTCAACCGCATCAGCCAAGAGTACTATAGCTGCTTCCTTAGTCTGAGGCTTAGGACCAGGATATCTAAAACTTTCCTTCTTTAACGATTCCACATCCTCAGTCTCCTCAAGGGCTTTTTGATAGAAATAATGGATGAGGCTTGTCCCGTGATGCTCTCTTATAAACCTTATTATATCCTCATTAAGTTTGTATTTCTTTGCAAGTTCAATCCCTTCTTTCACATGATTTGTAATTATTATCTTGCTTATTGTAGGAGTAAGTTTTTCATGCTCATCCTTATCCTGAGGTTGATTTTCGCTAAAATATCTGCTCATACGAAGCTTTCCTATGTCATGGTAGTACGAACCCACCCTTGCAAGCAAACTCTTTGCTTCAATTGCATCGCAGGCAGCCTCGGCAAGATTTCCTACTATTATAAGAGGGTGATTTAAATCTGAAAGTTCTAAAAGGCTTATATCAGTTGTTAAGCCAAACGTATATTCAAATATCGGTAGCAGTGCCAGGGTTATAGCGCCACTTAAAAAACCACTTAAAAGGCAAAATGTAGCTGATACAAAAATATCCCTAAGCGCTTGCCCCTCTAAAAGCAAAAAGGCAAATATTGAAACCGCCTGAAATAAACCAACCAGAAACCCTGCCCTTAAAACAATGGCTCTACGCCTGACTCTAACCATAAAAATTACTGCTATTAAAGTACCTATAAGATAAATCAATACAATATTTAAACTACCGCCACTTGAAAATCCCGATAAGATACTTATTAAAAAACCAGAGGCAAGTGCTATTCTATGTCCCATAAGTAGACTTATCAACATTGCACCAAATGGAATGGGTGTAATAAACACAGAGAGGCCTGAGAAACTTATGAGTTTGCCGGTAAGTACAAGCAAGATTGTAACTGACAATACTAGAATAAGAAATTTTTGTTGAGAAAAAAACTCCTTTTCAAAAACTTTCAAATAAAAAAGAAAACTAAAAATTAACATAAACACCACCATAACCATGCCCAGTACTTTTCTTAAATAAACATAGGGTGTCTCAGACCTAAAAAGTTGTTTCAGAATTAAGATATGCTCCTTGGCAAACCTTCTACCCTTTTCAATTATCAATTCATATTTTTTTATATCAAGTTGTTTGTAGATAGGGGGTATTTTTTTTAATAAAATCTCCTGTTTCTCCTTGTTAAGCAAGGCATCAAAATATATGGTTGGCTGTATATTTGCAGCGATAATCTCAATTATAGGCTGTTTTATCCTTGGGTCAAAAAGGGTATTAAAAGTTTTTAGGCCTTTTACAAAATCCTTGATATCGTTTTGGGAAAGTAGATTTTCTAAAGAAAATGTCTGTTCTGTCTTTTTGGACTCATCATACACTATAACAGCGTCCTTATTCTGTGTTTTTAATAATTTCTTATCCTCCTCCTTGACTATAAGAGAATTCAATATCTCATTCAAAACCTGGGCAGTCCTTGCCTTTAAATCCTCTATGTTGTCATACTCAAGCAAGGATCTTAACGTTGTTTCTGTTATAGGCACGCCTATTGATTGTTTAAGTTTCGTAATCTTCTCCGGAAGAGGTTCCTGTGAAGATTGTAACGACCTTGCATTATCAAAAAGACTGTTTATGTTTTCAAGAACCAGCTCGCCTGTTTTCTCAGATTTTATAAAGTAGGTGGGTTGTTCTTTTAATCTCTCTTCTATCAAACGGTTAGTTGCTGTTTGGTCTATTTCAGTCTGAACAATAATGTGGTGAGGCGCATAGATATCTTTGGGAGAGATATCTCCCTCTTTAAAGAATTCTCCTCTTGTATTAGTACCATATAACAAGATGAAGACTATTGATACAAAGAAAAATATTATTATAAAGAACCTTATGAGGTATTCCTTTGGGACTACCTTTTTAAAAAAAATTCTATTCATTATAAATCAACGATTTAATTTCTCATATGCCTTTATTATCTCCTGCACGAGTTCGTGCCTGACGACATCCTGGCCGGAGAAATAAATAAATTTTATGCCTTCAATATCCTTAAGAAGACTCTGTACCTGAATCAGCCCAGATATTTTATCCTGCGGAAGGTCTACCTGGGTAATATCGCCTGTTATTACTGTTTTTGAATCAAAGCCAAGTCTTGTTAAGAACATCTTCATCTGCTCGGAGGTAGTATTCTGCGCCTCATCTAAGATAATAAAAGAATCGTTTAAGGTACGACCTCTCATATATGCAAGGGGTGCTATCTCAATCACACCAGTTTCCAGATGCCTCCTTATCATATCCACCTCCATCATATCATATAATGCATCGTACAAGGGCCTAAGATATGGGCTTACCTTATCCTCAAGGTCGCCGGGTAAAAAGCCGAGCTTCTCTCCTGCTTCAACCGCTGGTCTTGTAAGTATTATACGGCTTACCTCCTGTTTCTTCAGACTTGAGACAGCCATCGCCATCGCAAGATAGGTCTTTCCTGTTCCAGCAGGCCCTATACCAAATACAATATCGTAATCCCTCATAGCATCTACATATGCCTTTTGTCCAGGCGTTTTTGGAGTTATAAAGCGTTTTTTAGATGAGATTTCTATTCTGTCAAGGTATATGTTGGAAAACTCCAAGGCCTTGTTTTCTTTTATAGATTTTATGGCATATGCTATATCACTCTTTCTAAGGTAGGCTCCATTTCGGATTATAATAAAAAGTTCGTTTATTAACTCTGATGTCTTATTCACATTATCTTCATCACCGCTTATTGTAAGATTCTCCGCCCTTACAACAATCTTTACAGACAATTCATCTGCTATTAATTTAATATTCTCATCATGCTTTCCTAAAAGGATTGTTGCTTCGTGGTCATTATGAAATTTGAAATTCTTTTCCAAATATAATCCCCTAACTATAACTTAAATAGGTTAAGGCTAAGGTTGAGGTTGAGAAGATAACCCTTAACCTAAACCTATTCCCTTATCTTTATATTTAACTCTTTCAGTTGTCTCTCATCCACCTCCGAGGGTGCGCTGGTTAAAGGACATATTGCCTTCTGGGTCTTAGGAAAGGCTATAACGCTACGAATTGTATCGCATTTAGACAAAATGGCTATAAGCCTATCCAGCCCAAAGGCAATCCCGCCATGGGGTGGTGCGCCATACAAAAAAGCCTCAAGTAGAAACCCAAATCTCTTCTGCGCCTCCTCTTCAGATAAACCTATCAATTTAAAGATTCTCTTTTGGAGTTTGTTATTATGAATCCTTATACTCCCGCTTGCTATCTCCATCCCATTTAAAACCAGATCATATGCCTTTGAGCGAATGGACAAGGGGTCATTTTCTAAATTGGCTATATCCTCATCTTGTGGAGAGGTAAAGGGATGATGTTCAGATTCAATTCTATTTTCTTCCTTGTTGAATGAAAAAAGGGGAAATTCGGTCACCCATAAAAAATTAAATGCTTCGTTATTAATAAGGTTTAACTTTTGGGCAACCTTTAAGCGCATTAGACCTAAAGCAATTGAAGGAATTTCTCCCTTGTCGGCGATTATTAAACAAAGAGTATCTTTATTAGGAAAGTATTTTTTCCGCAATTCCTTAAATTTTTCTTGTGGTACATATTTCTTAATCGGAGAGAAAATTTCTTCCTTATGGAGTTTAAAGTAGGTAAGACCAGCCGCCCCAGATTGTCTTGAAATCTCTATGAGCTCATCTATGTCACTGTTGGAAAATTTCTCAGGGGAGGGTGTAAATATAGCCTTAATCCTTCCTCCAGAGCCAACGCACTCTCTAAAAATTTTAAGTTCGGAATCCTTCAATTCGTTGGTTAGGTCAACTATCTCAATGTCAAATCTCGTATCAGGCTTATCTGTGCCGTATCTATTTATTGCATCCTGATAGGTAATTTTTAAGAATGGCTTTTTAATCTCAATATTAAGGGTTTGCCCAAGCAGGTTAACCACGAGTTCTTCTATAAGACGAAAAATATCCTCTTCGTCAATAAACGACATTTCAATATCTAACTGGGTAAATTCTGGCTGCCTGTCGGCGCGCAGATCCTCATCCCTAAAACACTTGGCAATCTGGTAATATCTCTCAAAACCTGCTACCATAAGCAACTGTTTAAACAATTGGGGAGATTGTGGAAGGGCAAAAAATTTACCCGGATTAAGCCGGCTGGGAACAAGGTAGTCTCTAGCGCCTTCTGGTGTGGATTTCGTAAGAAAAGGGGTCTCCACCTCAACAAACCCATCCTTGTCCAAAAAATCCCTGATGCATTTAATAACCCTGTGCCTGAAAAAGATTTTTTCTGCTGAAGGATATCTCCTTAGGTCAAGGTATCTGTATTTTAATCTTAATTCCTCGGTGGGCTCTGTGGTTTCTGATATCTCAAAGGGCGGTGTAAGAGAGCTATTTAATACCTTTAAAGACTTTGCAATAACCTCAATCTCTCCTGTAGGAATCTTTGGGTTTTCTGTCCCTTTAGGTCTCTGCTTAACCTCACCCTCAACCATTATCACAAACTCATTTCTTAATAATTGCGCCTCGTTATGAAGCGCTTTATCTAATTGGGGATTAAAAACTATCTGGGTTATTCCATATCTATCTCTTAAATCTATAAAAATCAGTCCGCCATGGTCTCTTGTGGAATGCACCCAGCCACATAGCCTGACCTGTTTATTCAGGTATTTTAAATTCAACTCGCCATTATTATGAGTACGAAACATTTTAGTAATCCTTAAGAACAAGGTTGAAGTTCAGGTTAAGTAGTTGAGGGATGTGCATAATTCAATTTTGTTTATCGCCCAAGGGTTAGGGTTACGATGCCTGTTTCGTTATTCGTATTTGGGTTACGTCTTAGGTCTTATTGGCCGAACAACGTATCCGTCAGACGATACGGGCCTCCTTACCATAACCGAGAGACTTAACCTAATTATATACACTGCTAACAAGTAGTTAAGATATTTCTCAGCCTCAGCCTTAACCTTAGCCTGCATTTGTTTATGCCAATAAAATCGCATCCAATAATTTTTCTATCTTTATACTTTTTTGTGAGGAGGTTTTCATATCCCTTAGGATAATCTCGCCTTTCTTAAGCTCGTCCTCGCCTAATATGGCAACGGTTGAAACATTAAGTTTATCCGCCTCCTTCATCTGTGCCTTTAGTGACTTTCCTTCATAATCAACCTCTGCCCTTACTCCATTTGACCTTAACTTCTCCGCCAAACTAAACGCCTCTCTATAGCAAGGTTCTCCAATACTAGCAAAATAGATACAGGGCTTAGTATCCTTATATGTTATCTTGTCTAAATCACAAGCCAAAAAAAGTCTTTCAATTCCCAAGGCAAAACCAATTGCGCCTATTCTTGGACCACCAAAAAGTTCAATTAAATTATCATATCTTCCACCTGCGCCGATGGCATCCTGAGCGCCCAGTAAAGGATGGATAACCTCAAAAACTGTTTTTGTATAATAATCAAGTCCCCTCACAAGAGTCTTATCCTCGGTAAAATTAACCGAGTGCTCTTTTAGCATATCCTTAAATAAATTAAAGTGTGATACACACTCCTTGCATAGATTATCGGTTATCTTCGGCATTGTTCTTACAATTTTCTTGCAGGACTCCTTTTTACAGTCAAGGATTCTTAACACGTTCCTATTAAATCTACTATTACAGTCTTCGCATAACCCCTTTAAATGTTTTTTAAGATTTTCCTTTAGCACCACAGTAAAGTTCTTTCTATCCTCCGAGCAGCCAAGGCTGTTAATCTTTAATACAAAATTTGTTATGCTTAAATTTTTTAACAACCTATTCAATAATAAGATAATCTCTGTATCAAGGAATGGGCTGTATGAACCTATAGCCTCAACCCCAAGCTGGTGAAATTGCCTTTGCCTTCCCTTTTGAGGTCTTTCTGCCCTAAACATCGGGCCTATATAGTACAGTTTCACAAAACCTTCTTTTTTATCAAGATTATTTTCAATGTATGCCCTTACGATGGAAGCGGTTGCCTCAGGCCTTAAAGAAATAGTCCTTGCTTTTATATCCTGGAATGTGTACATTTCTTTTTCTACAATATCGGTTGTCTCGCCTATAGAGCGTTTGAAGAGATTTGCATTCTCGATTATTGGGGTTCTTATCTCTTTAAAACCATAGAGACTAAATATCTGACGAGAAATATGCTCTATATTCTGCCATTTTTCTATCTCATCAGGTAGGATGTCTTTGGTTCCACGAACTGATTTTATCTCCATAGCTCGATTAACAAAAATCCTTAGTATTCATAAGAGGGGAGAAGAACTGTGGTTATTGGACTAGGTTTATTTTATCCTGGCTTTCATTATTAAACCTGGCTTAAATATTGCCACCTTCTTAGGAGGAACCGGCACCTCAGTTCCTGTTCTGGGATTTCTTCCGCGGCGTGCTTTTCTTGATTTTACCTTGAAGACACCAAAATTACGTAGTTCCACGGTCTCGCCGTTTGCAAGACTATCAATTATACAGTCCAGGGTCTTTTGCACAATCTTTTTCACATCTATCTGCTTAAGATCTGTCTCCTCCGCTATTCTCATAACTATATCTTTCTTAGTCATATAAACCTCCTCATTTTAAAATCCCTTTTATTCTAAGAAAATTCGCAATAATATAGGCAATTAAAAAGATCATAGTAAAAAGCAAAATCACAAGTAAGATATTCAAAAATTTTTCCTTAAGTACCGCTAAAGAAGAAGTTTTCCTTGCCTCAGATTTATCAGCCTCAAGTTTTCCCAAAAAACGATTAAGCAAAAGGAATGAATTATGCCAGTCATTTTCCAATTTTTTAAGTTGCATATCTGAGATATTTGAAACAGAATCAAGAGAGAGTATTGAACCGATTACATCCATGGTCCTGTCTTCCATTGTGGGCTTAATCTCAAGTTCATCCATAAGGGTCTGATACCTTCTTGCAATAAGACTCTTGGTTTGCAGAAAATTATCCTCTTCCTCGGGAGTTATACTCTGTTTGTTTAGAGCAGATTTATACATCTGGTGAAACTTCACCCAGAGTTCCAAAAATTCTTTGATATGCTCAATTTTTCTTAAAATGGGCTTATCCATCATAACTATTTGAATTTAAATATGTTAAATTATTATATGAATATAAAAAGGGATTGTCAAGAAAAATGAGAAAAAGTGATTGTGAAAAAGTAACTTAGTAACTACGGTTTATTGAGTTAGTTAAGTTAAAATCTAACAGCTCTATGAACTCAAGGAACTCAAGCTAACGACAAGAATAAGATATTACGAATTGGAATATTTGACTAAAGAAATAACTGATTTTTTGTATCAAAGTTTACAACCCCTTCCCCTAAAAGGGATTCCACCTCTTCCAAGAAAGAATCTGTGGGTTTTACATAATAATCCTTTTCTACCAATATCTTAGTAGAACTGTCAGGAAAGTTTAACCTTATAAATACAGGTATGTTTCCCTGATGTTTCAATAAGAGGAGTTTAAGTTTGCTCAATAAATCTTCATCAACCCCTGTGGGCAACATATTAATAAAAATTGACTTTGTAAGTTGGGTTTTAGCCTCTTCAATAGGAACTACATCACCTGCAATAACCTTAGGGATTTCATCCCTTAAAGAGAGTTTTCCTTTTACTATTACTATGACGTCTGTTCTTAATATCTGCTCTACATTTTTATACACCTCAGGAAATACCAGAACCTCAATCATTCCTTCCATATCCTCAAGGTTTATTATTGCCATCTTCTCGGCCTTCTTTTTTGTTAAGGTGTGCTTTGCTTTATTTATTATGCCACCGATTGATACCTCTTGGTCCTCTTTTAGGGTTTTTAGATTTTTGGTTGAACAAGAGGTAAACATCTTAAGTAACCTTTCAAATTTTGCAAGTGGATGTCCAGTTATATAAAAACCCAGCATTTCCTTTTCAAATGCCAAGAGTTGCTTCTCTGGCCATTCTTTGAGATTGGGTATCTGTCTAAGGTGGCTTTTAAATCTCAAATCCTCGCGGAAGGTGCTGCTGAATAAGGACATCTGCCCGTTTTGCTTGTCTCTCTGTAAACTCTGAGCCATATCCAAGGCTTCATCAAGTATTGCCATAAGCTGAGAGCGATATAGGTTAAAACTACTGAAAGCACCGCATTTAATAAAGCTCTCGAGAACCTTTCTATTTACAAGTCTTAAATCAACCCTTTCGCAAAAATCATAGATAGACTCAAATTTCCCAAGCTTCTCCCTGGCTTTAATTATAGAGTCAATCGCACCCTGACCTACATTCTTTATTGCTGCCAAACCAAACCTAATAGAAGAGTTACCTATCATAGTAAATTTAGCGAAGCTTTCGTTTACATCTGGAGGGAGAACCCTTATATTCATCCTTTCAGTCTCTTCCTTATACAATGCCACTTTATCTATGTTCTCTCTTTCACTTGTAAGAAGGGCACTCATAAATTCAACAGGAAAGTTCGCCTTCAAATAGGCGGTTCTATAAGAAATGAGTGCATATGCCGCAGAGTGACTTTTGTTAAAGCCGTATCCTGCAAAGTACTCAATCTGGTTAAAAATCTTCTCTGCTATACGTTCTTCTATCTTGTTCCTCTTTGCGCCATCTATAAATAGTTTCCTTAGCCTCTCCATAATCTCCGGTTCTTTTTTAGCCATTGACCTTCGGAGGGTATCAGCCTCACTTAAGGAAAAACCTGCAAGTTCACTCACTATCATCATAACCTGCTCTTGATATAAAATAATACCGTATGTATCCTTTAGTATTGGTTCGAGCAATTTATGGTCATATCTAGCCTGTATCTTTCCACGCTTTCTCTTTATAAAATCATCTGCCATTCCGCTTCCTAAAGGACCGGGCCTATACAAAGCCAATATGGCTATTATATCTTCAAATTTCTCAGGCTGTATCTTTTTAAGAAGGTCTCGCATGCCAGAACTTTCAAGCTGGAATACTCCCAATGTTTCACCGCTTGCAAGAAGTTTATATGTCCTTTCATCGGAAAGTGAAATCTTATCTATATCAATGTCAATGGATTTTACTCTTTTTACTATCTTCACAGTCTCATTGATAACCGTGAGGGTTTTTAAGCCCAGAAAATCCATCTTAAGAAGCCCTATCTTTTCCAAAGACTCCATAGGAAAACCGGTGGTCACAGGTCCATCAGCTGTCTTAAATAAGGGGATATGCTCTGTAAGCGGAGCTTCGCTTATCACCACCCCTGCAGCGTGAGTAGAGGCGTGCCTGCTTAGACCCTCTAATATACCTGCGATATCTATTAATCTCTTGACCCTCTCCTCAGTTTTGTACAAATTCCTAAGCTCAGGTTCCTGCTCCAAGGCAGTTCTCAATGTCATATTTGGGTCAAATGGAATGAGTTTAGCAATCCTATCTACCTCACCATAGGGTATATTAAGGGCGCGCCCTACATCCCGAACAGCTGCTCGTGCCTGCATTGTGCCAAAGGTTATAATCTGAGCTACATTATACTCGCCGTATTTTTTTGTAACATAATCAATCACCTCCTGCCGTCTCTCATAGCAAAAATCAATGTCAATATCAGGTAGATTTTGTCTTTCCGGGTTTAAAAATCTCTCAAATAAAAGATGATATTTCAAAGGGTCAATATCCGTTATTCCCAGACAATAACTCACAAGACTTCCTGCGGCAGAGCCTCTCCCAGGCCCAACAGGAATCCAATTTTTCTTTGCATAATTTACAAAATCCCATACAATAAGAAAATAACTTGTAAGCCCTGCTTGTTTAATGGCATTGAGTTCATAATCAAGCCTTTCTAAAATCTTCATCGCAGATTCAGGGTCTACATTTTCATATCTTTTTGAAAGCCCTTCTCTACAAAGTTCTCTTAAATACTGCTCACGGGTTTTCCCCTCCGGCGGTGCATAATGAGGTAAGTATGTTTTTGTAAAATCTAACTCAAGGTTGCATCTTTCAGCAATATGCACGGTGTTAGAAATCGCCTCCGGTAACTCTTTAAATGCAAGTTTCATCTCTTCTTGGCTCTTTAGATAAAATTCATCCTTTTCAAATCTTAAATGCTGTGGGTCATCTATAGTCGTCTGGGTTTGTATGCAGAGCAAAACCTCATGGGGAAGCGCATGTTGCCTTAAGAGATAATGGACATCGTTTGTGGCTACAAGAGGAATGTTTGTCTTTTTTGAAATTTCAATAAGTCCCTTATTAGCCTTAAACTGGTCCTCAAGTTTATTATCCTGAAGTTCCAGATAAAAATCCTCCTTAAAGATGTCCTTAAAAAATCCTGCCACCCCAATAGCCTCTTCTTTTTTTTCCTGGAGTAGCAGGTATGGAATCTCCCCTTGAAGACAGGCGGTTAGGCAAATAAGCCCCTCTGAATATTTTGCCAGAATCTCCTTGTCAATTCGCGGCCTCCAGTAGAAACCCTCTAGATAGCCCGCGCTTACCAGTTTTATCAGGTTCTTATAGCCTGTCTCATCCTTTACGAGTAATATAAGATGAAATGAAGCCTCCTTTATCTGGCTGGTTGTTTTTTCAAACCGCGAGCCAGGGGCAATATAGGTTTCGCAGCCTATAATAGGTTTTATGCCTGCCTTTATAGCCTTTTGATAGAATTCTATCGCGCCGAACATATTGCCATGGTCTGTCATAGCAAGGGAGTTAAACTTATACTCCCGCGCAAGTTTTATTAATTCATCCAAAAGGCAGGCGCCGTCAAGCAGGCTATACTGCGTATGGAGGTGAAGATGGATAAAGTCAGAGTGAGGCATTGTAAATCAGTTCACAGTTAACGGTTGACAGTTACAAGTTAAAAATTAGGGACACTTCCCATTTTTTTAACTCCCTTGCTTCGGCGTTTTCTTGCCAACCTAAGCAACGCAATTCTTTCCGCTTGCTTGCGGTGCTCGGAGCATTCGGCTTGCCTTCTCCTACAAGCACCCCCATCCCCTTAAAGGGGCTAGGATTTTTGTTACTTACGGAGAAGCCTCGCCTCATAAACCTACTCCTTGCGCTCCTTATGCTCGCTCCAAGAATTGGTTGCCTTTAAAAATTAGGGACACTTCCCATTTTTACTTATTCCTAATAACATAATAACCAATAACTACCTTCTCTATTCCCATTCAATCGTTGAAGGTGGTTTTGAGCATATGTCATAGACGACGCGGTTTACACCTTTTACCTCGTTTATTATCCTGTTTGAGAGCCTGTTTAAAACCTCATAAGGCATTTTCACCCAGTCAGCTGTCATACCATCCACACTTTCAACCGCCCTTATTGCAATTACCTTTTCATATGTCCTCTCATCACCCATAACTCCAACACTTTTTATGGGAAGTAAAACCGCAAAGGACTGCCAGATAGACTTGTATAATCCCGCCTTTTTAATCTCCTCTATTACTATCTCATCCGCCTCTCTTAAGATTCTAATATTTTCGGTTGTTATTTCACCTATGATTCTAACTCCGAGCCCGGGCCCTGGAAAGGGGTGTCTCAAGACAATGCTATCGGGAAGCCCAAGTTTTTTTCCTAAAACCCTGACCTCATCCTTAAAGAGATCCCTTAATGGTTCAATAAGCCTGAGTTTCATCCTTTTCGGAAGCCCTCCCACATTGTGATGAGTCTTAATTGTGCTTGAGGGTCCACCAAAGCTTGAGGTGCTTTCAATAATATCAGGATAGAGTGTGCCTTGAGCTAAAAATTTTATTTTACCAAGGTTTTTTGACTCCTCCTCAAAGACCTTTATGAATTCATTCCCTATAATTTTACGCTTTTCCTCGGGGTCAGTCACACCTTTAAGATGCGATAAAAATCTTTTGCTGGCATTTACTATCTTAAGATTTATCCCCTGTTTTTTTACGAAAATATATCTCAGTATATTGGTTTCGTTTTTTCTTAAAAGACCATTATCCACAAATATACAGAAAAGTTTTCTGCCTATTGCCTTGTTAAAAAGAGCCGCTGTGACAGAGGAGTCTACGCCTCCGCTTAGGGCGCAGAGCACCTTTCCTTTTCTAACCGTCTGCCTTATCTTTTTTGTAGCATCTTCTATAAATGACTCCATTGTCCAAAGCCCGATACATTCACATACCTTGTACAAAAAATTTTCAATTATATCAGAGCCGTACTGCGTATGCGCAACCTCAGGATGAAACTGCACACCAAATAATTTCTTTTTTCTATCCACAATACTTGCAAATAAGGTATCATCTGTATGGGCAAGCCTCTCAAAACCTTCTGGCAAGCGCTCAACTATATCCTGATGGCTCATCCAGCAGGTAATTTTTTGGGGAATGCCTAAGAAAAGGTCCTTCGCATCATCTATAAACAAGGTTGCAGAACCATATTCTCTTTTTTGAGTTGGTGAAACCCTCCCTCCTAAGGCATAAACCATCGCCTGCATACCATAACAGATACCTAAAATCGGAATACCCAATTTGAATATACGCTTATCTATCCTAGGCGCTCCTTTTTGATATACGCTGGCAGGACCTCCGGATAATATAATACCTTTTGGAGCAAGCTGCCTTAAGGTCTTAAAATCTACATTAAAGGGTAGGATTCTTGAATAGACTTTTTTTTCCCTTATACGCCTGGCTATCAACTGATTATACTGAGAACCAAAATCTAAAACAACTACAACTTCTTTCATTCTTGAACTAAAGAAGGTTGAGGTTAAGGTTTAGGTTAAGAATCTTCTCAGCCTCAATCTCAGCCTAAACCTTTCCTTTTACTTTCCCATTCCCACCCTTTGCACAACCTGAAAAATCTTGCCTTCGGTTTGGATTGAGGGGGCTATTATAATCTCGGTAAAATGCATTTCTTTTATTGTTCTTGCTCCACAGTTCCCTATTGAGGTTTGAAGAGCGCCTATTAGATTTTGAGAACCATCATCTGTTCTTGCAGGACCAAATAGGATTTCTTCAAGCGTTCCTGTTGTTCCTACATAAATACGCGTGCCACGCGGAAGATTGGTGTGAGAGGTTGCCATACCCCAGTGATATCCTCTGCCAGGAGCCTCTTTGGCTCTTGCAAAGGCAGAGCCTATCATTACCGCATCAGCGCCACAGGCAAATGCCTTACAGATATCTCCTCCGGTGCGCATACCACCATCTGTTATTATAGGAATATATTTCCCTTTCTTCTTATAATAAAAATCTCTAGCAGCCGCTGCGTCAATAGTAGCGCTTACCTGTGGAACGCCTATACCTAAAACACCCCTCGTAGTACATGCGGCACCGGGACCAATACCCACAAGTATGGCAGATGCACCAGTATCAAGCAACTCTAAGGTAGTATTATAGGTTACGCAGTTTCCTATTATCACAGGTATTTTCATTTGCTTACAGAATTTGTAGAAATCAAGTACCTTGTATTCGCTGGATATATGCCTTACGGTGGTAACGGTAGATTGAACCACAAATATATCAGCACCTGCCTCCTGGGCTATTGCGCCAAAACGCTCAGCCCTTTGGGGTATAGTGCTAATCACGCAGGTTGCATTTGCCTTTTTAATCTCTTCAACCCTTACAGATATTAATTTTTCCTTTATAGGCTCAAGGTATATGCCCTGAACAAGTTTTGTTGCTTCTTCATTTGATGCCCTTGCTATCTTTTTTAAAACCTCGTCAGGGTTCTTATATCTTGTCTGGATACCCTCAAGGTTCAAAACGGCTAGCCCACCTAATTTACTCATCCTTATGGCAAATTTGGTATCTACCACTCCATCCATGGCTGCTGCCATTATGGGCACCTTATATTTTTTTGAGCCTATCTGCCAATTTGTGTCTACCTCATTAGGATTTATAGTAATAGAACCTGGCACAAGGGCAATCTCATCAAAACCATAACATCTCCTTGCCTTCCTTTCTCTTCCTATAAACTCACCCATTTAAACCTCCGTATAAGTAAACCCTGCTCCCCGTTCTAAAGCATGGGGCTTTACAGGGAGCGGGGTACATAATTTCTAAAAAGGGAATTTATTCTAAATTATCAAATAGATTAAGAAACTTGGGCTTTTTAAATAAAAACTTCTCTTCAAAAAATCCTACCAGCGCAGGAACTGCAGATTTATCTCTAAGTTGTCCTAAAGCCTTTATTGCTTGAAGTTGCACATTATAGTCCTTACCTCTGATAGCATTGACAAGATAAGGGGTAACCTCTCTATCGCCTAATAACCCTAAAACCTCTGCTGCGAATTCATGTTGTGGTGATGAACTATCAGCAATAGCATTAATGAAGTATTCCTTCACTGGTGTGGATTTATTAATTAAAAGGGTTACAATTATATTCTTATTTTTAAGAAGATAAGAGGTGTAGCATCTAATTCTTTTTGGGATT